>Ga0136846_1240116_pt1 | contig 32060 bp, 35 predicted proteins | sample HopSoiMetagenom2_FD_96841 | JGI IMG/M metagenome (GOLD analysis project Ga0136846, IMG submission 96841) | Grasslands soil microbial communities from Hopland, California, USA - 2 Assembly 2016 (version 4) | ecosystem: Environmental > Terrestrial > Soil > Grasslands | place: USA: Hopland...
AGTCGGGCGGATCCACCTGGATGCCGTTCGAAAAGCTGCCGATCCTCGCCTTGTCGTCAGGCCGCATGACCTCCACGAACGCCTCGGCGGCCTGCTGCACGAGCGTGAAATTCCTGCGCATGCTGCCGCTGCGATCGAGCAGCATCACGACGGTGATCGGCTGAAGATCGCTCGAGAACAGCGTCAGCTTCTGCGGCCGGCCGTTGTCGAGAATCGAGAACGCGTCGCGGGTCAGAGCCGGCACGAGCCGCCCGTCCGCGCCGGTGACCGTCGCATACACCGCCACTGTCCTGTTGCCGGCTTTGAATGTCGCATCCTGTCCGGCGACCGCGGCAACGGCCGTCACCACGCCGGCGACGGCAGCGAGAATACGCATCACATCCCTTCCTCAGGCTGGCACGTCAAGGTTACTCTGTTAGCTGTCGCCCTCATCATAAAGAAACACGGAGCATCGCCATGCCGCTCATCGACGAAGGAAAGAAAGCGCCCGCATTCAGCCTCGCGGATCAGGACGGGAAGACACACCGCCTCGCGGACTACGCGGGCCGGCCGGTGGTCATCTACTTCTACCCGAAAGACGATACCCCGGGCTGCACGAAGGAATCGTGCGCGTTTCGCGACAACCTGCCGAAGTTCAAGAAGAGCAAGGCCGCGATCTTCGGCGTCAGCATCCTGGACGAGGCCAGCAAGAAACGCTTCGCCGACAAGTTCGATTTGAACTTTCCGCTGCTCGCCGACCCCAATCACGAAGTCGCTGACAAGTACGGCGTGTGGCAGAAGAAGTCGCTCTACGGCCGTCAGTTCATGGGCATCGTCCGCACGACCTACCTGATCGGTCCCGACGGAAAGATTGCCAGGCGCTGGGACAACGTGAAGGTCGACGGACACGCCGAAGACGTGCTGAACGCAGTGCAGAATCTCTGAACCACAATTCCGGTTCAGCCCAGATTACCTTCGGATCAGCTGTGTCGCTCGTAATTTCTTATTGCGCGGCGGCCAGCTTCTTCAGCGCGCCGCCCGACAGCCGGTAGATAGCCCATTCGTCCATGCGGCGGCCGCCGAGCTTGTCGTAGAAGCTAATCGCCAGGTCGTTCCACGCGAGTACGGACCACTCCAGGCGGCCGCAGCCGCGCTCGACGGCGAGCTTCGCAAGGTGCGACAGCAGCGCGGCGCCGAGGCCCTGACGCCGGAATCCGGGTTCGACGAACAGATCTTCCAGGTACATCCCGGGGACGCCGAGGAATGTCGAAAAGGTCTGGAAGAACACCGCGAACCCGGCGGGTTCGTCGCCCGCGTAGCCGATCAACACCTCCGCTGCGCGCTTCACGAACAGTGAATCGCGCAGCGTGTCCTCGGTGGCGACGACGGCCTGCGCGAGTCTTTCGTACTCGGCGAGATTCCTGATCAGCGTGAGGATGAGCGGAACATCGCGCTCTGTCGCGCGCTCGATGCGAAACGTCATCAGCGTTTCCTCAGCTGCCGCATCCTGATGTAGTGGAGGCCGTCAGGCCTGCGTTACGGAATCGGCGGACCGAAAGATCCGCACTACACGAGAACCACTCTAGCGAACCTCCGGGCGGCGGACTTCGACCTCGATGTACTCGAGCGGCACGGTGCCGGTGTTCCGGATCTCGTGCACCGTGTCGGCGTCAAACCACGCCCAGCGGCCGGGTTCCCAGAATTCCCAGGTCATTGGCCCGACGGCCAGGCCCTTGCCGTCCGACACCTGCACGATGACCGACTCGGTCGTGTGCCGATGGGATTCGGACACCTGGCCCGGGGCCAGCGTCTGGCGGTAAGCACGGAACCAGCGGTTCGAGAGCTCCGCCTTGCCGGGAAAACCGGCGCCGGTGTTCGCGCCTTTCTCGTCTCCCGCCGACGCGTTGCTCACGACCATGAACCGGAACAACCGATCGCCGACATTCGTGATCTTGTGGGTGACAGGCTCGTCGTAATAGCTCGTCGTACTCGTCGCGCGGATCGCCGGTCCGGCCGGCGCATTGCCGCGTGCACCTGCCGGCGCGGCACCGCGGCCGCCCGGCGGGGGGGCGCCGCGGCCGGCGTTCATCTCCTGGCCGAGCACCTGCGTCCGCTGCTGCGACGCGCTCAGCGTGATGTACAGAACCGGCTCGGCGTGGACGTGATACCAGGAGGTATCGCCCGGGGGCACCTGTCCCTCGAGGATCTTGGTCGTCCCGAACGCAAAGAGCATCCGGTGATGCGGCTCGTGATACACGGGCACGACGCTTTCACCTTTCGGCAGCGACGCGACGACGGTTGCGGCGCGCAGGTAGGCGTCCACCCGGCGCTCGAGCATGTCAAGCGGGACGGTGCCCGCGGCGAGCACGGCGTTGTGAAAGTCCCTGATCGAGAACTTGTCGCCCAGCGTCTTCTTCGCCTTCTCGCGCAGCTCGAGGATCTTCAGCTCGCCCACCATGTACGAGCACGCCTGCCCCGGGTTGACGACATAGCGTTCGACCTCGCTGGCTTCGATGCCGTAGTCGATGGCCTGCTGGCGCGTCCAGTGCTTGGCGTGGATTCCGGTATCCACGACGAGGCGCCGCGCCCGGAACAGCTCCATGTCGAGCTGCCCGAGCTGGCCTTCGAGGTCGCTCTCGTACCAGCCGGACTCCGCCGCCAGGCGTTCGGCATACAAGCCCCATCCTTCGGTCAGCGCGGAAATCCCGCCGAGCGCGCGGATGCGACGGAAGCGCGGCAGCGCCGCATTCTCCATCTCGAGCGCGATTTGGAAGTGATGACCCGGCACCGTCTCGTGATAGACGAGCGTGCGCAGCGTGTACTTCGTCATCCGCTCCGGGCGCAGCGGGATCTGAAACGTGCCGGGCCGCGATCCGTCCGGCGCTGGCGCGCTGTAGCTGGCGGCGGCATTCGCCTCGCGGAAGCGCGGATACGGCTGCGCGACGACGGGAGCCTTCGGCCGCCTGTCGAATTGCAGCGCCGCGCGCTTTTCGGCGTCGCGCAGGATCTGCTCGGTGTCGGCCATGATCTGTTTCCGGCCCTCGTCCGTGAGCGGGTAGCTCTGGCTCTTCTCAATGGCCTTGAGCCGCGCGGCGAGCGTCCCCTCGGTCCGCCCCATCCGCCGCAGAACGCCCTCCATTTCCTGCTCGATCTCGGCGACCCGCTTGAGCCCGATCTGATGGATTTCATCTGCCGTGAGATTTGTCGTCGTGAACCGCCGCAGCGCGAAGGCGTACGCCTCGTCCCCTCCCGCAAACCGCCACAACCCCGCATCGTCTTTCGCCCGGGCCGCGACCGGCTCGAGCAGGGCGATCGCCCGTTTCCATGCCGGATAGACCTGGGCCGACACGATTTTCTCGGCCTGGGCGCGCAGCTCTTCACGCCTGGCGTCGGGCGCGCTTTTCGCCGCGGCCATGCGATCGGCGAAGGCGGTGACGAACGGGTTCTTCGCCGGCGGCGTCGCAATGAACTGCCGCATCTGCACGATCGTCGCGCGCAGGATGAACCGCGGGGGAAACCGGTCTTTGGCGATCAGCCCGCGCGCCTCGGCGATGGCCTCATCCATGCGCGCGCTCACCTGGCCGAGACGCGCTACGTAGTGCACGGCGTCGTTCTCCGTGACCAGTGGATGGTTGACCGTGAGAAGGGCAGGCAGATTGACGTTCGCCCCGCCGAACTGCTCGAGGGGAAACTGGTAGTCGCGGTACTTTTCCCCTTCGACGAGCGTATTCAGCTGCCATTGCATCAGCTCTGCCGAAACCCGTTCGGTCTCGCTCATCCGCGCAGGGTCGAACGTCCCAAGCTCGGCGAGCCCTTTCTGCGCGAGCAGCACCCGGTTGTGTCTCGAGGCGGGTGTGTCCGGCGCAAGCTGTTCTTCGAATCGATCCTGCTCTTCGCCCGTGAAATACCGCGACGCGGCCGCCTGGTTCGGGTTGGCGCGCATCCACTCGGCGGTGAAATCGCGGAAGAAGTCCGAGACCGTTCGCGCCGGCCGCGGAGGTTCACCCTGCGCCGACAGGCCCACGACAACGACGCCGACGACAACAATGATCGCAAACGTTTTCATGGATGATGGACTCGCGACTCGTGCCACGGCACGGCGTCCTATTGATCGACGATGGTAAGCTGCGACACCGCGTTGATGAACGGCGAGAACGTGGCGGTCCGGCCGAAGCGATCAACGGCCGTCACCGTGTATTTCATGACCCCGATCGGCGCGTCGGCAGGCACCACCCACACGCCCGTCCACATTTCGGACGGCTGCCGGGGGTATTCCGCCGCTGGGAATCCTCCTACTCCGCGCCAGCGCATGGGGACGTCGATCGTGCCGCCCGCATACGAGAGATGCGCGGTGAGCACGGCGGTGTTCTCGACTTCACCCGACCCGCCGTCAATCGCCGTCATCCGGATACCGAGACGCTGGCCGTGCTTGAAGCGATTGGTGAGGATGCAGTGAGTCGGCAGCGTGCCGGGAACGTCAAAGCTCGCGAGATCTCCCCAGATCACCAGCTTCCCCGAGGGATGGCCCGTCTGAGGCGGCGGCGGGGGCGGAGGCTCGCCGCGCCCGCGTCCCGGCCCTTGAACCGGCGCCTGTCCGGGCGGTTGCGCCTGTCCGGAAACCGACCAGCCGACCGACATCGTCAGCAGGGCCACCAGCGACAACACTGCCGATTTTGATCGCATTGTCATGGTGACGGCATCCTACGGTGCGGTCACTTCGAATGCAAATCGCAGCGCCGGAATGTGGTTGCCCGGATGATCCTCGGCGTACGTCAGCTGCGGCAGGCGATACAGCTGCTGTGTTCCTTCGGGCCCCTGGTAGATACCGGGATAAAAATCGATCAGGTGGATCCCGGGCGAGCCCGTGGCCGTGAAGTTGACGATCACATCCCCCTGGCTGTTGAACCCGCAGGCGTAGCCCATGTAACCGTTGTCGTACGTGGCGATGTAGATGTTGTCGTAGTCGGTCCAGCCGACGCCCTTTAGATGAATCGTCACCGGCGTACCTGCCGGCCCCGACAACGGCGACATGCTCACGACGCTCGTTTCCACCACAAAATACGCTCGGGCGACGAGCGTGCTGCCGGATCGGATGGACACGGAATGGCGGCCGCCGAGATCGTCGGGAATGGCAAGCGAGACATCCAGCCGTCCGTCAGCGCCGACGACGAGCTTCCGGAGTTCGGTCTCCTTCGGCGCAAACCCATTCCCAGATACACGACTGCCTTCCTGCGTTCCCCAGACGATGGACACCGGCATGTTCGCGGGAAGACCACGGGCGCTGAGCGACGCCCGCGACTGTACCGGCCCCTGCGTCGGCGTGATGCTGATCGCGCCATCTTCATTCGCGGCCTCTGACGGAGGCACGGGTTGTCGCGGATACGGTTCGGCGGCGGCGGAAGGCGCCATCCGGCCGGGCGTCACCTTGAAGGCAAACGCGGGACGCGGCAGGTATGCGTTCGGGGCCTGTTCGTGATTGAGGTAGCCCTGACCCATGTAGCCGGTCAGCACCTTGAGCTGGTGTTGCCCGACGTTGCCGGTTGCGCGGAAACGCGCGGTCGCCGTGCCGTGAGTGTCCGTCGCCGAGATCCAGCCCACTTCCTGGTTGTCCCAGTTGATCACCCACGTGCTCTCCATCGTGCGCCAGCCGATGCCCTTCACGCGGAGTTCGATGGGCGTGCCGATTGGTCCTTCGGCCGGCGACATCTCGAATGTTTGGCTCACTTCGATGCCGCCCTGCGCGAGGGGCACGCCGCTGTCTGACGCGACCACCTCGTGGACCCCGCCGTAGTCCTCGGGAATCGTGAAGTGAACCGCGAGCCGGCCGTCCGCGCCGGTCTGGCCCTGCGCGAGCGTCCTCGTCGTATCGGTGAACTTCTTGCCGCGAAAGTGGTAGTAGTCCTCGACAATCCAGCCGCCCTTGACCGTGCGCCAGATCAAATCGATTTTCCGGCCGGGCGGCAGCCCTTCGGCGGTTGCATCGACCTCGCTTCCCACGACAGCTTTCCCGGCTCCCGCATGTTTCAGCGTCAACAGTTTCAACGGCGCGGCGGCAGCCTTCTTCGCGGTGTCTTGTCCGGCAGGGGTCGGAACCGGGCTTGCCTGCGGATTCGTCCGCTGACAGCGCGCCGCGGCGAGCGACACGAGGGCGACCGCAGCGATCGTCGCAATGGATCGCGGGATGAATGACACGCCTTACTCCACGATTGTCAGTTGAGACGCCTGAACTTCGAAGGGCTTGAACTCACCGGCGCGTCCGTACTTGTCCGTGGCCGTCACCGTATACCGAATGATGCCGACCGGCGTGTCTTGCGGAACGACCCATTTGGCGACCCAGAACTCGCGTTCGGGCTGCTGGGCGGTCGCGCGGTAGCGCATCGGGATGTCGATGGTCCGGCCGGCCACGTTCACGTGGACAACGAGCTGCGCGGACTCCTCACGCTTTCCGGTCGAGGGATCCGCCACGAACATCCGCCATCCGACCGGCTCGCCGCGCTTGAACCGGTTTCTCAAAATGCAGTTGTCCGGATGCCCGGGCGGCTGAAACAGCGCCATGTCCCCGTACACGACAAGCTTTCCCGTGCCCGCGGCAGGAGGCGGGGGCGCCGCCTGAGGAATTGCGCCGGAACTGTCCGAACGCGCAACGCACAGCGCCACGGCGGCGAGTATCAGCAGCAGCCCGGTTCGCGGCAAGGCGTCCCTCCCTCAGAGGAAATCATACCCGTTCAGGCTGCGAATACGCAGCCTGAACGTAAAACGGACAACGGAAAACGTAGAACGCAAGAACAGAGAATTCAGGAGTCACGTTCTACGTTCAACAGTCCGGGGGCTTTCTGTCAGCGCCCCGTCCCGCCGCCTGCTCGAACGCGTAGGCCATCTGCAGCACCCCGGCGTCATCGCCGCGCCGGCCGACAATCTGGATGCCGACAGGCAAGCCCTCGGGGGTGAAGCCTGCCGGAACCGATACCGCCGGACACAGCGTCGTGCTGATCCAGTACGCGGATTTCATCCACGCGGCGTAATGCTCCATCGGCACGCCGGCGATTTCGCGGGGCCAGTCGAGCAGGGCGTCGAAGGGCGCCACCTGGTTGACGACACAGACCAGGAACTCGTGGATGCCGAAAAATTCGTGCACCCGCGCGAGCAGACGCTCGTGCTGGCCGGTCGCGCGAATCACCTCGCCGGGCGCGACGAGAGCACCGCGCTCGATCTCTTCGACCGCTTCCGGTTTCATCTCTCCACGATGCGACCACAACAGCGAGCCCAGATTCGCGAACGCTCTGCGGCGCCGCAGCGTCAGAAACACGTCGTCCGCATCCGTCAAATCTGGACACGCTTCGGCGACGATGCATCCGAGATGCTCGAAGACTCGGCGGCTGGCATCGAACACATCCCTCACGCGGGGTTCAAGCGGCAGGCCGCCGAGATCGGCGCACCACGCCACCCGGACATCCTTCAGGTCCCGTTCGAGCGACGGCATCTCGCGCCCCGTCATCACACCGAGGAGAAACGCGACGTCGTCCACGGACCGCGCCATCGGCCCCTTCACGTTGAGGCCGCGAGCGGTATCGTCGCTCAACTCCGGCGCGAGGCCGGAGGTCGGGCGCAGCGCCACGATTCCGTTGAAATTCGCCGGATTGCGAAGGGATCCGCCGAGGTCGCTGCCGTCGGCCAGTGGAAGCATGCGGGCCGCGAGCGCCGCACCGGCTCCGCCGCTCGACCCTCCCGCCGTCATTGTCACGTCGTATGGATTCACGGTCGTGCCGTAGACCCTGTTGTACGTGTGCGAGCCCATGCCGAACTCAGGCACGTTCGTCTTGCCGATCGGAATCACACCTGCGGCACGCAGCCGCGCGACCAGCGGGCTGTCGGCCGCCGGCATGCGAGCCCTGAAGATCGGCGATCCGGCGGTGTTCGGAAATCCGACGGCGTCTTCCAGATCTTTGAACGCCCACGGAAGGCCGTGCAGCGGACCGATTGCGCCGCCGGCAGCGGATCTGCGGTCGGCTTCGTCCGCCAGCGCAAGACACTCATCGTCGTCGAGCTTGGCGACGATGGCGTTCAGCGTGCCATTGAAGCGGTTGATGCGGGCGAGATGTGCGGTCATCACCTCGCGGGCGGAAATCTTGCCGGCGCGGATCAGCGCCGCCAGCTCACGCCCGCTGTCGTCGCAGATGTCGCCGGCCATGCCGTGTTCCGTGTGTCGTTCTGTGTTGGTCGTTGTGCGCCGGCTGACGGTTCACTTCCCCGCAGCCTTGCGCTTCCACAGTTCCCAGGCGCGGCTGTAATTGTCGGACGCCGCGTATTTCCTGGCTTCTTCTGGATCGATATACGTGATCTTGCCACCGAGCGCGATAGCCTGCGCCTGGATGCGGGCGTTGAGATCGAGATAGATGCTCCGTCCCACGACGTTGAGGATCGAGTAGGCGGTCACCACGGCGCCGTTGCCGCGCATCAGCACCGCGGGCTTGTCGGCCAGTGACTTCGCCAGCGCCGCGCCGAGCGGCGCGGTCTCGACAAGCATGTTCGTCATGCCCGCGGCCTGCCTGATTTCGAAGACCGGCACGCCGGCCGCGAGAAACGCGCTCTGGTGATACATCGGCCGTAACGGCACGCTGGAATCCGCGAACGGAATCAGCGACGGCGTGTGGCAGTGGACGATCGCGTTGACGTCGGCGCGCGCGCGATAAATCTCGCTGTGGATGAACCGCTCTTTGTACGGGATCTTGCCGTTTGCATCGATCGGTTCACCGTTCAGGCCGAACTCGAGGATGTCCGCGGCGGCGACCAGTTCCGGCGCGACCGACCGCGCGAGCATGAAGCGCTCGCGATTTCCATGACGCCGGACGCTGATATGGCCGTACCCGTCGAGAATGCCCTCCGCCGCCAGAATGTGGTTGCCGGCGACGAGGTCGGCGATCACGTCAGCGATCGGTGGCGCCCCGTCGCGGCCAGGTTGCTGCGGAAGAAATGCAAGCGCGCCGAGCGCGAGGAAGTCGCGGCGCAGCATCATCGATCCGTCACACCCGGCGAAGATGCGACGTGCGGCGGCTTGAGAAACGTGCCATCCGGTGCGCGGCCGATATCCCGCACCTCGACAATCGCGTCCCGATTCAGCGGGCCATAGATGTGGGGAAACACTTCAGCCGGGTCATCGTACCGGATCGGCGACGTGACGCGATCCTGATCGATATAAAGGATTACCCAGGGTTCGGCGCTGGATTTGTAGTACCGCGTGAGGGTGATGGACACCGCCTCCCGGCCCTCCGTCGTGTGAATGAACCCTTCGCGCTCGAACGGCTCCGGCACGTACGGCGTCACCGAATCGAACGAGTCGAAATACCGCTTCGGCGTGCCGTGGTAGGCGAGTCTCACTTGTTTCCGAAGAGCGGCTTGTAGTCGCGGTTGTTCTCGCACACGAACTCGTTGATCTGCTCGTACTCGGGCAGGAACGGGAACGTTCGCCGGATGACCCACGGACCGGCGAACACGTTCGGATCTTCGATCGTCGCTTCGTACTGCAGCGTATCAAAATCCGGCCGCGAGAATCGCTCGACCACGTGCAGCGCCTCGGTGTGGCGATAGCCGTTGATCTCCGTCTTGTCGTTGAACCCGATCGAGTCCACGACGAGGGTATCGCCGTCCCACCGTGCCACAGGGTTGCCCATCCACGAGGGATCGGGATCGGCGGGATGCGGGCGACCGTCGGTCGGGATGATGCGGAACAGGTTCAGGTATTCGTGCGCGACGACGATGTGCCTCGGAGCCTGCACGATCTGGATATAGTACGGCACGAAGAACGTCTGTGGAATTCCAGGAGGCATGCAGGTGGAGTACTGCCCGGTATCGTCTGCGGCACGGGCGACCTTGTACTTTTCAGCGCCCGGCTTCAGCGTCGGCGTGGTCGGCAGTCCGCCGGCAGTGGCCTGTGGCGGCGCGCCTCGCCCACCTGCGCCTGCACCGTAGCCATACACGCCCGAAAAGTCGGGGCGTCCGTCCGGAGTGCGCGGGACCGCCCGTTTTCCGCCGTTCGCGGACGCGTCGGAGGGAGATGCCCCCGGCATCGTGCCCGCCACGACGACGGTGACCGTGCGCTTGTCGGCGCTGCTACCTGCTCCAGTCACGGCGAGGGTATATGTGGTCGTCACGCCAGGCGTCAGTGTCCGGCGGCCGCGGGGCGCGACACGCCCCAGCGGATCGATGCTGGTCGACGTGGGATTTTCGACCGCCCAGCTCAAGACGACCGACTGGCCGGGCTGAATCGACGTCGGCTCGACGGCGAAGCTCGTGATCCGGACGGGCAGCCGCGCCGCCGCACGATAGGGCGACTCGCCAGCTGTGGGGGCTGCGGGAGCCTGCTGCGCCGCGGGAGAGACGACGCTCGCCGCGACCATCGCGGCGAACAGCGCGACCTGCGCTGCGTTCACGACTTGATCTCCCGGCCGTCCGGCAGCTTGATCATCGCGCTGATCATCGACGCCGCTCCGCTCTTCGCACGGCCGCCAGTGCAGGAAATCTGATCGCCGGTCTTGACGGTGTCGCGCATCCATCCGTACGACCTGAGGTGGTTGAGGCTCATGAGCTCGATCTCCCACTCCACCGTGTTGCCCTTGTCGTCCTTCACATCGATAAAAATGAAGGCGTGCGGGTTGGTCCATTCAAAGCGCTTGACGGTGCCGGTCACCGTCACGGGACTGGCCATGTCGTACATGGCCGTCGAGTGATGGGCGAGCGCTGGACCGGCAGCCGACAACAGGCCCAGCACCGCGACGCACAACACCAGTGTGTTTTTCATTTTCATCGGGTCCAGTCTACCGCCGCCGCTCACGCGCGCACGCCGAAATACGCCGGCGCGTTGCCGGGCTTCCATTTGATATTGCAACCGGCGCTCGGCCGCTGCACGGGGTCTACGGGCTTCCCTGCCAGCGTCGCGTCGATCGCCGCCCTGATGTCCCGCCCGGTCGGCGGCTTCCCGTTTCCGGGACGACTGTCGTCCAGCTGGCCGCGGTACACCAGCAGGCGCTTGTCATCGAACAGGAACGGGTCGGGGGTGCACGCCGCGGTGTACGCCTTCGCCACGCTCTGCGTCGCGTCGAAACATACCGGGAACGTGAAGCCGAACCGACTGGCCCAGGCTTTCAGGCGGTCCGGCCTGTCATCCTCGTAGCGGTCGGCGTCGTTGGAGCTGATGCCCACGATGCCGACGGTTTCCTGGTAATCGCGGCCAAGCCTGGCGAGATCTTCCTGGACGTGACGGACAAACGGACAGTGCTGGCAGAGGAACAGCACGAGCAGCGCCTGCCTGTCCGAAAACGTCGCCGGCGAAATCGTCGCCCCGGACAGGACGTCGGGCAGGCTGAAGTCCGGTGCCGCGGTACCAAGCTCGAGCATCGTCGAGAAGGTCAGGGTCATTGGAGGTTGGAGGTTAGGGATCCGATGACAGCTGAACATGACCTTTGGGGCTGTCGAATTCCGCGATGAGCGCAGGGCGCGTGCCTTGACTGACCGCCAGCTCGAGTCCCAGTTGCCGCAGCATGCGCTGCACCTGCCCGGCTTCCGGGTGCTCGGCCCGCAGGCTGCGCAACGTGACGCCTTTCGCGGCCGTGGCCGATGGATGCGGCGAGGCGCCCCAGTCGATGAAATACGGCACCAGCCGGTCTGCAAGCACCACGCGCGGATCGGTGTAGTGCCACGACAGCACGACGCCGTCCGGCCGTTTCCGGCTGCCGGGAATCACGGCGCCCAGGTTCACCCCGCGCGCGGCAGCGCCGGTTGCGAACGTCTCGAGGTCGGTGCCCTTTGCCACCCAGGTAGTCAGACGCGGGATCTTGATCTCGTCGATGCCGAAGCGGCGTCCGCGTTCAGGCCGGGGTTGTTCCGGATCCGGCCCGATGATCTCGAAATACGTCGCGGGACCGAGCGCGATCAGCGCGTTGCGGGTGCCCTCCCCCGGATGCTGTCCTCCAGGGGTGGCGTGGACGCCGAACAGCTTCTCCGCTGTGTCGACGCCCAGCGCGAGATCGGGCGTCGCGTAAACGAGGTGATCGATGCGCCGCAGGACAGCATCGCCGCCTTCGGCCGCGCCGCCACGGCTTGCCGCAACATTCGCGATCAAGGCGACAAGACACGCGGACCCGATGAGCTTCGATGACGTCACGCGCAAATTCTAGCAGACGCCCGGCGTGGTCCACTCTGTCGCTGCACGGCCGAGCCGCCGATACAACGGCAAAAATGCGCCAACTCGTAAGGCCCTTGCCCCGATCGTTCACGCGACCGGTCTCCGCGCTGATCCTGGTCGTGTGGGCCGGAGTCATGGGCCTGCTGATCAACCGCTCGTATCGGCACGCGTCCGCCACGCTGGCGACGGATCTCGCGCGGTATACATCGACCGCGGTGTGGCACGGCGTTTACTACCGAGGCGAGAAGATCGGGTTCCCCGTCGGACAAAACGTGACAACGGAAGACGGGTTCGAGCTCGCCGAAGACGGCCGCCTGCAGATGTCGCTTCTCGGGGCGACCAGTCCCGTGACGATCCGTACGACCGCGCAGGTGGATGAGGCTTTTCAGCTGCGATCGTTCGAGTTCTCCCTGGATCCCGGCACGGGACCGATCCGCATTCGGGGACAGGTGAACGGCACCCGCCTGTCGCTCGCCGTGACGACGGGCGGCAAGACCCGGACCGAAGAACGCGAGCTGCCGGAGCCGCCAGCGCTGTCGCTGAATATCTCCCGCCGCCTGGCGAACGGCGGACTCGTCACCGGCGCCCGGCACCGCTGGACGATCTTCGACGCAGCGACGCTGCACAACGCGCCGATTGTCGTGGACGTCGGCAAGCGGGAACTGGTGCGCGGAGCGGGAACGGCGCCGATTCCCGCGTTTCGCGTCGAGACCGAGTTCGCCGGCCTGCGCACCACGTCCTGGGTCACCGACACTGGCGAAGTCGTCCGCGAGGAAAGCCCCCTCGGGCTCCTGACGATCCGGGAGTCGGCCGAGAGCGCGCGGGCCATGGCGGTCTCGAGCCAGGTGCAGGCCGATCTTCTGGCGGCAGCCGCCATCGTCCCGGTCGGCCGGGAGCGCATCGACGAACCACGAGATGTCCTTCGCATGCGGATGCGGCTCGAAGGCGCGGATCTCTCCCAACTGGATCTCGACGGAGGCAATCAGACTGTTGCGGGAAACGTCGTCGAACTGCGCGATCCGCGGAGCCTGCGGGCGGTGGCCGCAGATCCCGAGGCGCGGCGGTATCTGCCGCCGGAGCCGCTGATCGACAGCGACGACCCCGAGATCCGCGCCGAGGCCGCGAAAGCGGTACGGACCGCCGCGACGCCTCGCGAACGCGCCGAGGCGCTCACGCGCTACGTCAACGGCCTACTGGAGAAGAAGCCGACCGTCAGTATTCCTTCGGCGCGCGAGGTCCTGCGGACGAAGGTCGGCGATTGCAACGAGCACACCGCGCTCTATGTCGCGATGGCGCGCGCGCTCGGGATTCCCGCGCGCATCTCGGTCGGCCTCGTATTCGTGCGCGGCGCGTTCTATTACCACGCGTGGCCCGAGGTGTACCTGGACGAGGGAAGCCGCGGCCTGTGGCTGCCGGTGGATCCGACGCTCAACGAATTCCCCGCCGATGCGACACACGTGCGTCTCGCGCGCGGCGGCCTCGACAGGCAGACCGCGATTCTGCCGCTCGTCGGGCGGCTCAGGATCACCGTGCTGGATCTCGAGGCCGCGCCGGGTACGGCCAGGCCGATTCTGGCTGATGCGCCGGCGGATCTCGGCCAGCTCGCGATCCCGCAGCCCCAGCGCTCATCGAATTGCGCGTGCCCGCGATGATTGCCATCCACGATCTGATCAAGACGTACGGCCGGTTCACCGCGGTCAACGGCGTCAGTCTCGACGTGAAGCCGGGAGAAATCCACGGTTTCCTGGGCCCGAATGGCGCAGGCAAGACCACGACGCTGCGCATGATCGCCGGCCTGTTGAAACCGACAGCCGGCCGGATCGAAGTCAACGGTCACGATCTGGCGACAGATCCCGAAGCCGCCAAGGCGTCGCTCGGGTTCATTCCGGACCGGCCGTTCATCTACGAGAAGCTGACCGCCGGCGAGTTCCTGCGCTTTCACGGCGGCCTGTTCGGCATGGATGGCCGCGGCATGGGCGACCGCGTACGCGAAATGCTCGCCCTGTTCGAACTCGGCCAGTGGGAACACGAGCTGGTCGAGAGCTTTTCGCACGGGATGAAACAGCGCCTGGTGATGAGCGCCGCGTTTCTGCATCGCCCGCGGGCGGTCGTCGTGTACGAGCCGATGGTCGGCCTCGACCCCCGCGGCGCGCGGCTGATCAAGGACGTGTTCCGCCGCATGAGCGAGCGCGGGGTCGCCATCCTGATGAGCACGCACACGCTCGAAGTCGCCGACGAGATGTGCGATCGCATCAGCATCATCCTCAAGGGCCGCATCATCGCGAGAGGCACGGTGGACGAGTTGCGGGCGATGGCTGGCGGCGCAGCGCCCGAGGGCCCGGACGACGGGAGCAGACACGGAGAAGAAGCCAATCAATTGACGGCGGTCTTTCTCAAGCTGACGGGCGGCACGGCGCTGCAGGAGATCGATGAGGCCGTCGGATGACCTACGCGTTTCCCCAGCTGCTGCGCCCGCACGTGCTGGCCTCGCGCAATCGCGCACGGCGGCGCGAGCGCGGCGACCTGATGCGCGCCGTCATGTTCGGCGCCATCGGGCTCCTCGTCTGCGGTGCGCTGTTCCAGGGATCGTTCTGGCTGACGAGCCGGCTGGACGCCTACGACGAGCTCGGCGACTATCTCCTGCGAATCGGTTTGTCGTGGTTGTTCCTGACATTCCTGTCGTTCCTCGCGTTCAGCGCCGTCGTGACGGCGCTGTCCACGTTTTTCCTGTCCGAGGATCTGCGCCTCCTGCTCACGGCCCCGATCCCCGTGCGGCGATTGTTCCACGCGCGATTTTTCCGAACCGTCGGCCAGTCGTCCTGGATGGTCGTGATCTTCCTGGCACCGGTGCTGATGGGCGTCGGCCGCGCGCGATGTGCCGGCGTATCGTTCTACCTGACCTCCGTGCTCACGACCGTGCCCTTCGCGGTCATTCCCGTCGCGGCGGGGACGCTGGCCACGCTGTTCCTCGTCAATACGTTTCCCGCCAGGCGCGCACGCGATCTCCTCATGCTCATGGGGCTGCTGTTCGCCGCGAGCCTCGTCATCCTGCTGCGATTCATCCGGCCGGAACAGCTGCTGAAGGTGGAATCGCTCCCTGATCTGACCGACTTTTTCTCGACGCTGCAGTCGCCTGTCACCCCGCTGCTCCCGTCGTTCTGGGCCGGCGAATCCCTGTTCGCGAGCCTCCAGGGCGGCTTCGACCTGCTGCACTTCGGCGCCTTGTGGACCACGGCACTCGCGGCGATCGTCGTCGCACGTATGGCATGCGAACGGTGGTATTTCGCCGGATTCAGCCGCGCGCAAGAGGCGCCCAAAGCGCGGTTCACACGGTTACGTGGGCTCGACACCCTGGTCGGCGCGCTGCCACTCACGACGGTTCGTCGTCAGCTGCTGATCAAAGACGTGAAGACGTTCCTGCGCGACGTCAGCCAGTGGTCGCAACTGCTGCTGCTCGTGGCGCTCGTCCTCCTGTATCTGTACAACTTCCGCGTTCTCGATCTCGATCGGATTCCGTACATGACCGGATTCGTCAAGAACGTGTACGCGTTCGTCAACCTCGGGATGGCTGGGTTCGTCATGGCGACGGTGGCGGTCCGGTTCGTGTTTCCCGCCGTGTCCGCCGAGGGCCCGGCGTTCTGGATCATCCGGACGTCGCCGGTCACGATGCGCGACTTCCTGTGGTCGAAGTTCTGGACGGGCCTGCTGCCCGTACTGGTGCTCACGGAGGTGCTCACGATCGCCGCCAACCAGTTCCTCGGTGTCGATCCGTTTCTCAAGATCATGGCCGCGGCCGCAATCTTCTTCATGAGCTTCGCCCTCGTCGGACTCGCGGTAGGTCTCGGCGCCCGCTATCCACGATTCAACGCCGACGTCACCCAGGTGGCTGGTTCGTACGGCGGCGTTGCGTTCATGATCCAGGCCGTCCTTTTCGTGATCGTCATGATCCTGCTGCTCGGCTGGCCGTCCTCGATGTACCTGTTTCAGCGTGCTCGCCGCGCGCCGCTCGGAATCGCCCAGCAGTGGCTGATGGGCGGCTGCTTCGCGTCTGCTGCCGCACTCAGCACGGCCATCTGGGTGACATCGATGCGGTCGGGCATACGCGCGCTCGAACGCATGCGAGACTAGGGAATAGTCGGAAGTGTCGAAGTACTGCTACCTCCTCGGCGACTCCAGGCGCGAAGCGGCGAGGCTGCGGCGGCAGGCGCAGCTGTGGGATCCGACGGCGTTCGCCCTCTTCGACCGGATCAACGTCAAGCGGGGTTGGCGCGTGCTGGAGGTGGGACCGGGAAAGGGTTCGCTCCACATGGAGCTCCGGCGTCGTGTGAAGGGTCCGGTAGACGCCGTCGAACGATCACATGTGTTTGCGGACTTGCTTCGATCCCGATGCCGCCGTGACGGCTTCGGCCAGGGCACCATCTGGGAAACGGATCTCATCGCCGCCAGGCTGCCGCCCACGACGTACGACCTGATTTTCGCGCGGTGGGTATTCCTGTTCCTACCCGACCCCGGAGCTCATCTCAGGAAGCTTGTCGCTGCTCTCAAACCCGGCGGCTTGATCGCGATCGAGGACTATTGCCGCGCGACGCTGCGACGGGTGCCGGAGCCGCCGCACTGGGAGAACTTCCTGAAGGCCGACCTGGCGTTCTTCGCGTCGCAGGGCGGCGATGCGAACATCGGCGCACGGCTCCCCGATCTCTACGAGCGCGCCGGTCTCACCGTTGTCGACGTCAAACCCACCATCAAATTCGGTCCCGCCGGGTCAGCCGTGTGGAACTGGGTATCGAGCTACTTCATGGTGGTGCTGCCGCAGCTCGCGAAGTTTTCACCGTTTGACGCCGTACAAGCGGCGCGGCTCAGGCGCAACTGGCTTGCCGCGGGCCGGCGGCCGACGTCGTGGCTGATCGCCCCGACGCTTGTTGACGTCGTCGGGCGCAAGCCGCGGCGGGCTACGCGCGGAAAATGAAGTAGACCGCACCCATCAGGCAGAGCGCCGCCCAGAGAAAATCGAGCCGCATCGTCTGCCGCATGTAAAGGACCGCGAAGGGCACGAACACGGTCAGCGTGATCGCCTCCTGCATGATCTTGAGCTGCGACAGGTTGAGCACGTTGCTGCCGAGCCGGTTCGCCGGGACCTGGAGCAGATACTCGAAAAACGCGATGCCCCAGCTCGCCGCCACCGCAACGAGGAGCGGCCTCGCCCGCAGATTTCGGAGATGCGCGTACCAGGCGAACGTCATGAAGATGTTCGAACAGGTCAGCAGTGCCGCTGTCGTCGCCACCGTCTTGAGGTTCACGTTTCTCCCCATCGCAGCCTGAACGTCACAATGGAAAACCGAACACGTAGACTCTCAGTGTCTCTACGTTGTACGTTCTATCAGGCCTGTTTTTCGAGCGCCGTGTCAGAGCGTCCGCGTCTGCCCCCCGTCGATGTCGAGCAGGGCGCCGTGACAGAATCCGCACACCGGCGAAGCAAGAAACGCGACGGCTGCGGCGATTTCGCGCGGCTCGCCGAATCGGGATACGCCGGTCGCCTTCGCGAGCTGCCCTTCGGCCTCGGCCATGGGTAGCTTGTGCTCTTCGGCGAAGCTTTTCACGCGGATCGTCAATCGTTCGGTCTTGATGAACCCGGGGTTGATCGCGTTGACCCGCACGCCGTCGTTGACGCCGCGGTCGGCCAGCGCCTTGGTCAACAGCCGCCCGGCGGCGTTGACGCTTCCGCCAATCGTGAAGTCGGCGTTTCCCGTGCGGCCGCCCACGCCGATGATATTCACAATCGTGCCCTTGCTGGCCATCAGGTGCTTCCACGCCGCCCGGCTGAGCCGCATCGCGCCGAAGAATTTCAGCGCGAATCCGTCCGCCCAGTCGGCGTCGGTGAGCTCGAAGAAATCACCGCGCTTCGTGGCGCCGGCATTGTTGACCAGCAGATCGATCCTCCCGAACTTCGCGATGGTGGCATCCACGACGGCCGCCGCCGATTCCGGCAACCGGAGATCTATCGGCTGAACCAGGCACTCGGTCCTGAGCGATGTGGCGAGCTCGTCGAGCTGATCGCGCGAACGGGCCGCCGCCGATATTTTCATGCCTTCGGCTGCGAGGGTCTGCGCGATCGCCCGCCCGATGCCGCGGCTTGCACCGGTGACGATCGCGATCTTGCCGGCGAGATTGAGATCCATGATCCGCATGTTACCCTCTCGACGTGGTCGAGGTCATCGTCGAAGCCGGCGCGATGGGCGAGGGATCTGCGCGTTCGGTGGACGCGGAACGATCGGAGCGGAATAGGGCGTGGGGGGCCGGCGGCGTCAAGCGCCACCGGCGGCGCGCGCCCTCATCGTGACGATGGTTTCATCAGGCCGCAGACAAACGATGTCAGGACCCTCATGACCGGCTCTGGCAGGCTCACATCGCAGCGCAGGTAATCGAACAGCTCGTCCGAGCGGCGGATCACGCCTGCGACAGGGTCGGGCAAAGCGCCCGGGACGAGCGGCGGCGCAGGCGGCCCGGGATCGATCCAGCGCCAGCCGACGATCGCCGCTCCTGCCTGGCTGCCCACGAAGTCCACGAGCACAACGTTGACCTCCTTCAGAGAGAACGTCTCATTGAGGATCTTGACAGTGTGCTGTTCGTGGTCGTATTCCATCGAGAACGTCACGCCGCCCCGGGAAAAGTACTGGAACGCATGCGAACCGCTGCCGCCTCCCCCTCCACTCGAACCTCCTCCACCCGCACGACCGTCACTTTTCGCAAACCATCCCGGCGCTCCCCGCCAGAGCACGAGAAGCGTCGTCTTGCTCCCGTCGGCGTAGCTGTCAAACGACATCCACGACGCGACGACAGCCGCCGAGACCACGCGGTCGGTGCTCGAACTGCCGCCGCCAGTCGCGAACCCGCGCTGCTGCGCGGCGAGATCGACGGCCGTTGTCCACGCGGCGAGCGCAAGGACGAGGGCGTGCTTCATTTGGCGAATTCACCCGACGAATAGACCACGCGGCCGCCAACCATGGTGAGCAGCGATTCGATCGTGTGTACTTCGTCCACCGGAACCGTCATGTAGTCCTTCGACAGCACGGCGAGGTCCGCCAGCTTGCCGACTTCGAGCGAGCCGCGTTTCGACTCGTCGAATGAAAACCAGGCGCTGCCGATTGTGTAGAAGCGCAGCGCGTCCGCGCGATCGGGTGTTTCTTCCGGCCCGCGAATCGCCGTACCGGCAACCGTGCGGCCGTCGAGGAACCACTGGAGCGACGTGAACGGATTGTAGGATGCGACGCGATGCGCGTCGGTTCCGCCTCCAATCGTCACGCCGAGCCGCTTGCCGGTTTCCACCGGCGGAACACGGCGCGCAGCCGCGGCGCCGGCCTGCTGGACGTAGCCCTCTCCGCCGAAGTACATCGCATCCTGGACGGTCCAGCCCACGCCCAGCGCCTTCATGCGGGCCAGGGTCGCCGGCGATGCGTCGTTCAGGTGTGCAATCGACCACCGCAGCGTGCCAATCGGAACCTCGCGGTTCACCCGTTCGAAGATGTCGAGCAGCTGGCCGGCCGACGCATCGTTGTTCCAGTGCATCGTGAGGGTCATGCCTCGCCCCGCCGCCCATCGCACGATGTCGTAGTACGCTTCCTTTTCGGCATCGGTCGGCCGGTTGTTGTTGTTCATCGCGGCGGTAATCCGCTCGCCGAGGCCGCCAAACCGCAGCATGTCGTCGCCGAAACCCTGCGGCACCAGCGCGACAAGACCCCGCAGCTCCGCGAACTCGGCCCCCGGCGTCTGCCCGCACAGCGTGTAGGCCACCCGGACGGTCATCTCGCCCTGGCGCCAGACCTTGAAGACAGCCTGATAGTCGTCCGGCGCCAGGTTGTTGCCGCCCGGATCGTAGACACCGGTGAGTGCGAGGCGATTGAGCTCGCGGAAGAACTTTCTCGTCCCTTCCACCTGCTCTTCAAACGTCGGCTTCGGCAGCTTGTCGAACAGCGCGATGATGGCGCCCTCGCCCCCGCTGATGCCTCCGGTGCGCTTCCCGCTGGCATCCCGTTCCATCTTCCCCCCCGACGGCACATCCGCATCGCCGGTGATATTCAATGCCTTGTACGCCAGCGGCGTCAGCATCGCCCACCCGTAACCGAGCTGCACGTACACCGGGTTGTTCGGCGCCGACGCGATGAGCTCGGCCTGCGTCGGCCGGCGATTCTCCTTGAACTGCTGGACGTTCCAGCCGCCCGCAACGATCAGCCACGCGCCCGGCTTCATCGTGCGCGCCGCGTCGCTGATGCGGCCGAGCGCGTCGGCCAGAGACGCGGCGCCGATCCAATTGACCTCGGTACTGAACGTCTGCGCCGCGCGGATGGCGTGCAGGTGCGAGTCGATCAGCCCCGGAATCACGGTGCGCCCCTGCACGTCGATGACGCGCGTCTGACGGCCCGCGAGTTTGCGGATGTTCGCGGACGTGTCGAGCGCGACAATGCGGCCATCGCGAATCGCCAGCGCCTGCCGCGTGGAGAACCGCGCGTCGACCGTGAGGATCTTTCCATTGACCAGGATGGTGTCGGGCGCCTGGGCCGCTGCCGGGACGGCGGCCAGCGCGATCGCGACGAAACAGACATGGGCAATCGCCAACGGCCTCATCGTGTTCTCCTGCCCGATCACGGCGGGCCTGAAGGCCCGCACTACTTTGCCCGGCTTCTGCGCGAAGGCCGGTCCTAGTTTCTGTCCGGCCGCTCGGTGACGGGTTGTGTGGCCGGCACGGGAAGCCGTTCAGTGCGCGCGTCATCGGCGACATCATTGCCCGGAAGGCCGTCACGGTAGATCACGCGCGCGCCGTTCTGGAAGAGACCGCCCGTATCGGCGGTCGGGCCGTACGTCGAATACAGGGCCTGCCCCCAGAGCCGCAGGTAGACCGTCAACTGGCCGCGGTGATGGGCCGAATGCGTCAGCCGCCTGGTCAGCACCCACGCGCGTGACCGCTGGACGTCGAAGAAGGCGACGTTGCCGCCGTACCACTCGTCGGGCTGTCGCCCAAGAATCACGAGCCGCTCGGCCGAGCACGCCGCGTAATGTTCAATGAACGCCTCTCGCGTCTCGTGGACGGGCAGCGCAGGCCGGCTCGCGGCAATGCCCAGCATGTTCCTCATCCAGGTATCCTCGCTGACGCACTGGTGCACCATGTGCTCGAGCGGTGTGCGTGCCCGCGGCTCGGGCCGGAAGCCCATTCGGTCGGCCGGAACCTGCAGCCACACGCCCAGGATCTTCAGCCGCTCGGTTCGATAGGTCTCGACCAGAAAGGAAAAAGTCATGACACCTCACGTACGCCTGTCGAACGCGGCATCTACCAGTAGTCCGCCATCAGCTCCTTCGACCAGTCAGGCTGCCTGACGGGTTCGCGCGGCAGAAACTCCGTCATGACAGGCTTGATGTCGAGCACGGGCGTGCCGTCGATGGCGTCGAGACCGCGAACGCGCAGGCGCGGACCATCGCACCCGATGATGCGGACAATCGTCGTGCCCAGGCGATTGGGCCGCGCCCTCGCGCGCTGGGCGAAGATCCCCACGCGCGGCCACCGGCGATTGTCGCGCGGGCGGCGGCTGCCGTGCACGACGGCGGATGCCTCGAGCTGATCGAACACGAAAACAATCTCGGCGTGAGAAAACGCGTCGAGCCCGGACAGGCTCTCGGCCGGTATTCCGTCGCGCAGCTCGATCGTGGCTTCAACGCTGCCCCAGTGATCGTCGTCGATCGCACGACGGCTCGAACGCACTACGGCAACGGGCTCAACGGTCATGGGCGGGGTGTCCTGCTATTTCGATTCGCCTTCGAGCAGCGCGAGGACCGAGAACGCCGTCGCGGCGTCGGACATGAACAAGCGGCGCCACGTGTCACCGCCCGGGCCGCCGTGCTCGCGGTCGGCGTTGAGCGAGTACGCGCGCCATGCCGTCCACGCGTGGTCGTCCACGTGAATGTCCTGCTGGTGCGTCTTCAGCCATCGCAGGCCGGCGCTGACCATCGCGTCGTCGGCGTGCTGACCGTTTCGCAGCAGCGCATACACGATCAGCCCCGTCGCGAAGCCGTCCGACTGCGCGAGGACCGCGGGGTCTGGCGTCCCCTGAGGTTTGAAGGGCGGCTCGGTCGCGCTCCACCGCCACGGACCCATCGCCTGGAGCGACCAGCCCCCGTCGGCCTGCTGGCGCTGTGCGAACTCGGCGCGCAGCGCGTCGCGCTGCGACCGCGACAGGACATCCGGGAGACCGGACGACGCGAGGAGCGTGAAGGTGCGGTTGTAGAGGTTCTGCGCGGCGAAGTTATCCCGCAGGTACGTGCGCAGCCTGCCCGCGCCCGCAGAAGACGAGTCGGTCGCCCCCGGCACCATGCCGACGCCGATCGCCGCCAGCGTGGCCCCGTGGTACACGGCGTCCACCGTTTCGTACGGCTCGAGCTTGAAGTTCAGCCAGTCCCATGCGCCATCGGGCCGTTGAATCTCCCAGAGGCGCGCAAGCGCCTTGCGGGTCGCGGCGCCCGGCTCCTTGCGGCCCGCGCCCGCGTCGGCGCTGGCCAGCACGACGATGTTCAACACCGCCTCGGTACCGCGGGACTCGCTCTTCTTGACGTCGTTCATCTCGTAGAGCACCTCGTGCGCGCCGTAAGAGTCCACCCGGCGGGTCGTCTCCTCGACCAGCCGTGCTTCCTGCGCGGCCGGAGCGCTCGCGTGCATTGCCAGGCGCAAGGCCGGCCGTGCGAGCGCGTACGGAATCGAGGAATGGCACGACACGCAGGTCGTCTTCTCGTCGCCGGTGCGCAGCTTCTTCGCGTTGATGAACCACAGGTCCATGCGGTCGTCGAGATATTTCGCTGCAGCCCCGCGATTCCACGCACCGGAGTCGGCGCCCGACGGATTCTGGTCGGCCGCGAGCATGCGAACGCCGGCCACAACGGCCAGAAGAAGGACAGCGACGGTGGCGCGCCTCATGGTTTCTGACTCCTCCGCTCGACCAGCACGACGTCGTGCCAGGTGCCGGCGAGCGATCCGATTCGTTCCCGCGTTCCCACAATACGAAAACCGCACGAGACGTGCAGGCGGATGCTCGGCGCATTCGAGGCGAAAATACCCGCCTGCAGCGTCCAGAAGCCGGCGCGTTCCGCCGCGTCTACGAGCGCCTCCAGCAGGCGCCGCCCGATGCCGCGGCCGCGGCAGCCGTCAGCGACATAGATGCTGACTTCTGCGACGCCAGCATATACGGATCTGGCGGAGACGGGGCTGAGGGCGGACCATGCGACCACCCGCTCCCCGTCAACGGCCACAAGACGAGGCGCCGGCAGATGCGCCGTGTGCCACTTGTCCCAGGCCGGCACATCGGTTTCGAATGTGGCACAGCCGGTCGCGATGCCCTGCCGGTAAATCATCTGCACCGCCGGCCAGTCCGACTCCTCCAGGCTTCGTATGGATAACATCGTTCCGCAGCGCTATCGAGCCTTATCCTGCCAGACCGGGTGGGCGAGCCCGCCGGCGTCCTCGTAAAAGCCGATCGCGCCAGGCGCGTGCAGCTTGGCCAGCAGGACGATCTGGCCCAGATGCATCGAGAAATGCTCGACGACATGGTAAATCGCTTCGAGCACCGTGATGTCGCGTCCCTGGATCATCCTCGGCTCCAAGAGTTCGCGCGGCGTCAGCGCAGCGAGAATTTGGTCGACCTCGGCCAACGTGTTTTCGAGGTCGGACAGAAGCGCCTGTGCCGGCGGACCGACACGGGCCGCGAATTCGCCGGCGCGATCCCGCGATCCCGTCCGGCGTCCGATCCCGCCAAGGATCCACTGCCTGACGTTCCCGTTCAGGTGCAGCAGCAGATTGCCAGCGCTGTTCGAGTGCTCGTCCGGGCGCCACCAGAACTTGTCGGCGGGCAGGGCCATGACCGCCAGCTTCAGCTTCGACGGGTATTCGACGCCGAGAAAGTACCGCGAACGTTCCAGGAACAGCCCCGCATGACTGTCGGGAATAGACATGAATTCAACCTCGGTGTTTCTCCAATACGTCTTCGATGAACCGTGACCACACGGCATCAGGCTCCCACACGGACCCGCTGCGGGCGACAGCGCCAAGCTGATCTTCAGAGGGCTGTCCCGACGTCAGCAGAGAAGCGTCCACTTCGCAAACGTTGCGGATGTACGCGACGCCTTCGGGGCTCATACCGCGCCGCGGCGCCAGGCCGGGCAACGCCTGCCGAAGAGGATGAACGAGACCGGCGGCATTTCCTGTGGCGATTCCGCGCCCTCCCTCATTTCAATACGGTCAGCAGCTCATCGACATTTTCCAGCACTCGATCGGCAGCGTCGAAATTGCTGTACCTCGTCAAATCCGTGGGTACGACGATGCAGCTGATGCCGGCTGCCCTGGCGGATTCCAGCCCGCGCGCGGAATCCTCGATCGCAACGCACGCCTCAGGCGGCAGGCCGCTGCGCTCGAGGGCGCGCAGGTACGGTTCGGGGTCCGGCTTGACGCGCCTGAAGTCGCTGGCCGTCAGTACAAAGTCGAAGTACTTGAGCAGCCCGGTGTCGCGGTGGATGACGTCGAAGTGGTCCTTCCTGGAGCTGGTGACCACTCCCATCACGTACTTGCCGTGTAGAACATCGAGCACACGGGTGATGCCAGCGGCCAGACGCGGCGCCTCCGCGAGGAGGTCCCCGTAGCGGGCATTACGTTCGTCGCGCAGCCGCGCGACCTCGTCCGCCGGGACGCCTCGGTTCTGGGCGATGTGCCATGCTCCTCTGCCCTCCACGAGAAAGAGCTGGATATAGTCGTCGCGGGTGAGCGCGATGTCGACCGACGCCAGGACTTCCTGCGTCGCCTGGAAGTACAGATGCTCGGTGTCAACCAGGACGCCGTCGTTGTCCCAGAAGATGGCCCTCGCGTTACGGGTTTCGTGAAGCATCGGCGTAGAGGGACCTGACCATGCCCCCGATACGGTTCGCCGCGGTCCAGTCCGGGTGCTTCGCCTGAAATTCCGCCGTCAGCATCGTCGCCGCGTCGTCGGCAGTCTTCCCCTGAGCCTTGAGCTGAGGCACGCGACCCTGAAGTGCTTCGAACACCTCCCGCTGTTGCGCGATCAGGGAGCCATCGCCGACGGGTCCGTGGGCCGGCACGATCGCGACGGGCCGAAGCGGCTCGAGCTGTTTGAGCACGTTGACCCACACCGGGACGCTCGAGGTCTGGCCGAACGCGACGGGCACCTTGTTCATCACCACGTCTCCCGCATAGAGCACGCGGTCCTGCTCGACGAACACCACAGTGTCTCCTGGCGTGTGCGTCGAGCCGAGCGCGAGGAGCTTGACTGCCACGCCGCCAAGATCGATCGTGTACTCGCGGTCGAAGAGAACGTCCGCCTTGCGGACCGGCGCGTCCTTCAACATTTCGCCGATGCCGGGCGAGAACGTGGCGAACCTTTTGGTGAGGTCTGGACCGAGCTCGTCCAGATCCTTCTGCTGCTGCCTGGAGATGATGTAGGTTGTCCCCGCGGGGAAGGCCGAGATGCCGGCGACGTGCTCGGCATGAAAATGCGTGGTGACGAGGAAGATTTTCGAATTCCTGCTGACCTTTCCAACTTCGCGCATGACCGCCGCTCCGTTACGGGGGCCCATGCCTGTGTCCACGACGAGTGTCGCGCCGGTACCGACGACGATGCCGATGTTCGGCACGAGCACGACGTTCCCGTCCGGGATCACGTACGAATGGGGCGCGAGCTTGACCGTGACATTCTCTCTGACGATCGGATCGGGAAGGTTCTGAGGCGGCTGTTGCCCGGCCATGATATTCGACCAGAGCGCCACGCCGGCGGCAGCCGCGCCAGCCCGCGCCAGTCCGTTCGTCGTCATGCAGGGATTCTAACAAACCGCGCTATCCCTTCCACCAGTGGTCGATCTGCCGCGTGAACTGGCGTGGCCTGGCGGCAAACAGCCGTCCTCCGCGCCTGGAGGCGCGCCGCCAGAGCGCCAGCCGGCGTTCGTCGATGCAGCCAAGCACCGCGGCGACGGTGCGCCCGTCACCAAAGCGGGCAGGCGCTGTGAGTATCCGACGCTGCAGCACGACCAGGTTGTGATGGTCGCCGAGCCATGTCTCGAGCTGCTTCAGGCCTCGGACTCTTGTTGAAACGCGGCCGTTCACGCCCCTCAGCAGCCGCATGTGATACCAGTGCTCCTTCACGCGACGCCGCCACCGATGCGCGCCCTCGTCGTCGCCCTGTCCGTTCGCGAGCTCCATGGCCCGGCGCGCCCGTCGGTATGCGCGTCGCACCCCTGCCCGCATCGCATCCTCGCCAGCGGCCTTTTTGATGCTTGCCGGAACGGTTCCTGTGGATCGCTTGAGGGCCCGGACGACGCCGGGAAGCAAACGGGGAACACGGGACTGCGCCCGCTGCTTGTCGATCTTCAAGGCGCGCTCGACCGATCGGACCACGGCTGCGGTCAGCACCCTGGGATAACGAGCGCGCAATTTTTCCAGCGTTTCGAGACTCGCGTCGGCGTCCCTCAACGGCGACAGACGTCGCGACGCGCTTCTCAAACCGCTGCTCAGCGAGTCGTAGCGTTTGCCCAGGGTCGGTTCCAGCATGCGCAACACTGCACGCACTTTTTTCACGTGCTTGCGCACTTCGTGGACGTCGTCCACCGACATCGTCCCGTTTGCTCCGGCGGCAGCGACCGCCGACGTGAGCTCCGCCGAGACGACGCGTGACAACTGCCGGCCGACATTTTTTCGATGTTTGAGTCGAAACGCCATGACCCGTGACTGATGCGCGGCTTGCCGTCAGCGACGTGCTTCGAGCGTGTACCTGGCCATGAAGTCGCCAGCTCCCGACGACACATAGATTTCGCCGGGGCGAGTCGCGTCCTTGTACACGCGAAACCCGTGATACGTCCCGTCCGGGGTGAAACTCGGCAAGTACGGTTGCCTGTCGGCGAGGATCCAGATCTTGTTGTCGAACACGATCCAGATGCCGCGGTTCGCGGCGGCGGGCACTGCGGACAGTGCATTGGGCGACGCCTGGGGGCGGCCGGGGGCAGGTCGGCGATCGTCGGGAGCAGGTGGGGGAACAGCCTCTGGGGTTTCGCTGATTGCCTCCTCGAGCTCAGCCGGCGCGGCTGCAACTGGAGGAGCCAGCGTGTCGGCAACCTGATCCGTTCGGCTGCGCTCGTAGGGGCGCATCAGCTTCCCGCTCATCGGGACGTATACGACGTTGTACGGATCGCGCGTGCCGTCGACGTAGATCGGGATGCCCTTGAAGCTGCCGCTCCGCACCATCACGGCGCCGTCGAAAAACACGGTCGGTCCCGACGGATAGTACGATGCGCCGCCGAACACGACGGGTTCGCCGCTGAACCGGAAGTCGGGTCCCGATGTTGCGAATCGCGACGCATCCGTGTCGGCGATTTGTCCCGCTGCCAGGGACACCTGAAGCACAGCGCACGCCACAAACGCCACACCGGCTATCCACGAGCGCATCGCAGCCTCCGTCGCACCGGAAGCATGACCGCTGCCAGCCCCAGCTCTGCCGATGACGACAGGTCCGGCATTGACCACCCTGAGAAAATAGATTCATGAAACGGTCGGGCGTCGCTGATCTTCCCCTCCACGGCGGGCGCGTGCCGGAATGGCTCGCTGCCCGCATGTCGCTGCTCGGCACGGCGATCACCGAGAGCGTGCTGGTCCATTATGGACGGTCGGCGTTGCTCTCGCGGTTGAGCGATCCGTTCTGGTTCCAGGCGCTCGGTGCCGTCATGGGCATGGATTGGCACTCGTCGGGCATCACGACATCGGTGCTCGGAGCGCTCAAGCGCGGCGTGAATCCGCGCGCTCATGAACTCGGCGTCCATTTCTGCGGCGGCCGAGGCCGACACTCGCGCAAGACGCCGTCCGAGCTTCGGGCGATCGCCGAACGCCGCGGTTTCGACGCCGATGCGCTCGTGAGGGCAAGCCGGCTGACGGCGCGCGTCGACAACAACGCCATCGCGGACGGCTTTCAGCTGTACCTGCACGGATTTATCGTGTCCGCGGACGGCGAGTGGGCGGTCGTGCAGCAGGGCATGAACGCCGCATCGGGGCTGGCCCGCCGCTACCACTGGCATTCCGCCACGGTGCGCGATTTTACATGCGAGCCTCACTCCGCCATCGTTGGGGAACCGGCCGGGGAGATCACGAATCTCGTGGACCAGCGTGCGAAGCCCGCGCAACGGGCGATGGTGGCGATCACTCGTGTCGATCCGGCGGAAAGCCTCGCCGAAGCGAGAAAGCTGGTCATGCCGAGGCATCACGACGTGCGGCGCGCGGACGTGAACCTGAAGCGGCTCGGAGCAGTGCTTGCGGTGGCCCATCAGAGAGATCTGCACGACTTCGCGGAGCTGCTGCTGCTGGAGGGTCTCGGACCGCGAACGCTGCAGTCAGTGGCGCTCATCGCCGAGGTCGTCCACGGCACGGCCACGCGATTTGCCGACCCGGCACGGTTCTCGTTCGCGCACGGCGGGAAAGATGGTCACCCGTTCCCGGTGCCGCTTGCGACCTACGACGAATCGATCGGCGTGCTGCGTCGAAGCCTTGATGGCGCGCGCCTGCCCGGCGCGGAGAAACTCGATGGGATGGCACGCCTCGATCGATACGTGACTGCGGTCAGAGCGCGTTACGAGCCCGAAGCCAGCTTCGACGCCACCCTGGCGCATGAACACGCGATCTCAGCATCGCTTGGTGGCCGAACAGTTTTCGATTCGCGACGTGCGCGAACTTCCTCCACGCGACAACTCTCTCTGTTTGGGCGTTGAGCCATCCTCTCGGCACGCGTGAACTCCCTGCGCCGACACGACGCAAGAAGGCGGCCACCGCGTTACTAGCGCAGAGCTTGGGCTGGTACGCACGATGCAACCAATGTCACGGTGCGATCCTGAGGAGGACACACGTGAACATCAAACGAATGATCTCACCCGCCGCGTTTGCCCTCGCGACCGGGATACTCGGCGCTCAGAGTTCTGTGGCCCAGACGCCGCCGGCCGCCGTGCCACAGCAGAACGCACCCACTGCGCTCCCGTGCGTACCCTTGAACCGGGCAGCGACATCCGGGAATTCGTCCGCTTCGCAGAGCGCCGTACGTCCTCAGTCGACTGCGCCGAAGCCGCCAGAAACAACGGCAGCAACGCCGACATCGACCGCGGCAGCACCGGATAACAACCAGAGCGCCGCGAGTACGATCCCTTGCGCGTCTTCAACGGAACCTGACCCGAATCTGCCACCGGCGATACCGGCCACGCCGACGGCACCGCCGCGCGTACCCGCAAAACCGCCGACACCGCGTGAAGCGATTCAGACACCGCCGCTGGCGCCGACACCTCCTGCCCCGCCGCGGCCGCCAGCCACGGCGCTGCCGGTGCCGGCACAACCGGGCACTGCGCCCGCGCCGCCGACGACGACTGCACCGGCGCCGGCGAGTTCGGCGCCTGCGCCCGCGAACGCCGGCCAGAAATAGCACGGGCGGCGGCGGGACATACACCCCCGCAACGCCGATGAGGTTGGACTGCACAAGAAGCACGGAGAATACGAGCATGGAGACACAAGGCCGGTTGATTGAGTTCTGGCTCGTTGGTGCGAAGCGGTGTGTCCTGTGCAGCGTCGACCGCGAGCTGGAGGTGCGGCTCTACGACCGCGGACTCCTCGTCGGCCTGGAGCCGTGCAGGACATCACGCGAAGGGCTGGAGATCGCGAAGCGGTGGCGGACGAAGCCTCCGCTCTGGCCCCCGTTCTAGCGGAGTCAGGAACCGCGCGTTACGGCTCGGTGTTGACCGCGTAGTACGCGATCGTTTCGGTCGGCACTTCCTTGAACCAGTGCGGCGTCTTGGCCGGTATCGTTATCACGTCGCCCTTGGACAGATGACGTGTCTCGCCGCCCTGGATAGCGGCGGCGCGGCGCTGGCCCTCCGCGGTTTCCCTGGAACCCACCAGCGTGCCGCCCGTCACGAATGTCGCTTCGCCTTCCACGATGATGAACACGTGGTTGGTGTTTTCATGCCATTCAACCTCACCGGCGCCGCGCCGCTGCGCGAGCACGACGAGGCCGTGGTCGTCGACGATGGATCCGCCCCTGGCCATTGTGGCGGTCACTTTGTCGTGCGGTACGTACGTGACCACCGTCGGCACGCCGTCGGCCGCCACCACCACCGCCATCAGCGCGCAGATCACGAGAGCCGGCCAGAGTTTCATGATGGTCTCCTTACTTCAGCTCGTTCCGAATGATCTTTCCCCCCTTCATCACGAACTTCACGCGCTGCAGTTCGGTGATGTCGGTCAGCGGGTCTCCCGAGACGGCCACGAGGTCGGCGTACTTGCCTTTGTCGATCGAGCCGATCCGGTCGCTCCAGCCGAGGGCCTCGGCATTGATCGAGGTGCCGCCCTGGATGACCCGGGCCGGCGCGAGGGCCGCACGCTTGACCAGCATCTCGAAATCGAGCGCCTGCGTTCCGTGGGCGTACGTGGAACCGTCCGCGCCGCTGCCGACCATGATCTTCATGCCCTTGGTCGTGCCCGCCATGGTGACCGCCTTCTCGAAGATCGGAATCATGCGGTACTTGCCGCCGGTGTTCTTCGCGTCGTTGTCGTCCATGTAGGGTTCGATGTACCGCTGGAGCGTCGGATCGTAATAAAGACCTTTCGCGACCATCATGTTGGCCTGCTCCTGATCCAGATCGTACGCGTGCTCGATCGTGTCGCAGCCGGCGATGATGGCGTTCTTCTGCCCCTCGCCTCCCAGCACGTGGCACGCCGCCTTCCGGCCGAGGCGATGCGTCTCGTCGATGAGCGCCTGCAGCACCGGCAGCGGATACGTCAGCACGTACTGAGCCTTGCCCGTGGCGTCAAACGAGTACGCGCCCGTCGGGAACAGCTTGATCCAGTCGGCACCGCGGCCAATCTGCTCGCGAACAGCCGCGCGTCCCTCGTCTGCCGAACGAATCACGGTGCTCGCGAGCGGGTTCGGCGGATTCGCCGAATTCGGCGGCGCGGCGCCCCACACGATCCCGAGCGTTGACACCTGATACCGCGGACCATCGAACCGGCCCTGGTTGATGGCGTCGCGGATATCCACATCCGCATACCCGTTGCCGTGCGAGCTCATGTCGCGTGCCGTCGTGAAGCCGGCGCGGAGATCCGCCTGGGCGTTTTGCACCGCAATCAACATCGAGGCTTCCGTGGTGCCTTTCGGACCGCGGTTGTTGAACATGTGCGTATGCGCGTCGATGAGCCCGGGAAGCACCGTCGCCTGGGTGAGATCGATCACCTGAGCACCGGCGGGAATCTTCACCTGGCCATCCGGACCGACATCGACAATGCGTTCGCCGGTCAGCACGACGACCTGTCTGGTCAGCATCTGGCCCGTCTTGCTGTCGAACATCCGGCCGGCGCGCACGGCAAGCGTCCGGGGCGCCGGAGGACACTGGAAGATGCCGCCGTCAGCTCCGACGCACGGCGTCGGGCCGGCACCTCGCCACGGGGCCGGCGGAACCTGCACCTGCGCCCACAACGTGGCCGCGCCGAACAGAATCCCGAACACCAGTACGGCATGACGTCGCATCACCGATCCTCCTGTTGCCGGCAGGCCGCCGGCCGCGGCGATTCTACCAAAGCTCCCGCGAAGGAATAGCGCAATCTCGTCCGACGTCCCGTCGTCCCGGTTTTCATTCAGATCGGCTGCGTCTCACGCCAAGCCACCGCGGCACGCGCGCCTTATAGCGTTCCCAATTGGCGCCGTAAGTGCGCGCCAGCCAGGGCTCCTCGCCGAACACGACACGGAGGTGGAACGCAGTCATCACGACGATCGCATAAGCCGCGAGTGAGGGCGACGAGAACCCCAGCGCCCAAGCCCACAGAATCAGCGTGACCGCCACGTACATCGGA
>Ga0136846_1221245_pt1 | contig 32055 bp, 29 predicted proteins | sample HopSoiMetagenom2_FD_96841 | JGI IMG/M metagenome (GOLD analysis project Ga0136846, IMG submission 96841) | Grasslands soil microbial communities from Hopland, California, USA - 2 Assembly 2016 (version 4) | ecosystem: Environmental > Terrestrial > Soil > Grasslands | place: USA: Hopland...
ATCCCCGATCTCAGCTCTTTCTCCATGACTTCCACCCCTTTGTGGTCGAAGGGGGGAAAATTAGCGTCCAGCATGGGGGGAGTTTAGGCGTACCGGTGACAGACCGCGATCCGGGAGCTCCAACGTCAGCGCCAGGCCAGTCGCACGCCCTCGAAGTGCATGTCCGAGCTGATCGGATGAACCTACTCGAAGACCGCGCGAGCGTCGATCTCGACCTGTTCGCCGCCGATGCCTCCTGTCTGAGGCCCGACCTCTGGGCCGACCTGCAAAGCCGAGGCGTAGCCGTCCAGGTCCGGAAGGGGGACCTGACCGATGCCCTGGCGGGCGTAGTGCGGTTTCAGGCTCCGGGCGTTCGAGAAGCGGATGGGCCTCGGTCTTACGGCTCAGGGAGACTTGCTCCTGCTAGCGAAAAGTGCTAGCATCTAACCCTGTGCGGACCAGGCACCGAAAGACGCTTCAAGCAATCTTCGCTCGGCCAACCTCGCCGGCAGTTGTCTTCTCTGACATCGAAGCGCTGGTTGTTGCCCTAGGCGGCTCGGTCACGGAACGCGAAGGTTCGCGCGTCAAGATCACATTACAGAGTGAGCATTGGTACTGTCACCGCCCTCACCCGGGCAAAGAGGCCAAGCGCTATCAGGTCGAAGAAGCTCGTGAATTGCTGGAACGTGTAGGAGTCAAGCCATGAACACCATGAATCACAAGGGGTACACCGCCCGAATCGAGCTCGACGAGCGCGACAACATCTTTGTCGGCCGCGTTCTCGGGCTGCACACCATGATCAGCTTCCATGGTGAAACGGTGAAAGAGTTGCGTGCCGCGTTCGTGACGGCCATCGAAGATTTCTTGCGCGACTGCAAGGAACAAGGGGTCCGCCCCGAGAGGCCTGCGTCTGGCAAGCTCATGCTGCGAGTACCGCCGGAGGTGCACGGTGCAGCCTTGGTTGCAGCTCAGGCTGCCGGCAAGAGCCTCAATCAATGGGCGGCCGACGTGCTCGAAGAAGCCACACATGGTTGATCGCTACAACCGAAAGCGTCCAACCCCCAGATGAGGTCCGGGAACGACCTCGCGGCATGAGCTGCCGTCGCCCTTTCAGGGCTATGGGGTTTCTGGGGACCGTCTTACCAGGGGCTGGCAAACAGCGCCAGCCCCTGGCTACATGCCTGAGCTCCTTCGGAGCAAAGACATTGGGTGATAGCGTCATCGCATAGTGCTCCCATGCCGCGGTGACGGATCTTGGAGTCGGCTCAGTCCTGTCCATGCGCCGCGTACGATGGACCGTCGCCCCGATACGACGGAAATGCGCCGCGTACAACGTCCCATTGTCCGCGTACGACGGTCCGTTGTATGGCGACGATGGAAATGCGCCGCGTACGACGGAACATCGTCCGCGTACAGTGGTTCGTCGTCCGCGTACGATGGACCGTTGCATGCGTACGACGGTCCACTGTCTCGAGACAATGAAAATGCGCCGCGTACAACGGGTCGTTGCACGCGTACGACGGTCCGTTGTATGGAGACGATGGAAATGCGCCGCGTACGACGGAACGTTGTCCGCGTACGATGGACCGTCGTATGCGTACGATGGTCCGTTGTATGGAGACGACGGAAATGCGCCGCGTACAACGGAACGTTGTCCGCGTACGACGGACTGTTGTATGCGTACGATGGTCCGTTGTACGGGGACGATGAAAATGCGCCGCGTACGATGGATCGTTGTCCGCGTACAACGAACCGTCGTATGCGTACGATGGACCGTTGTCTCGATGCAATGAAAATGCGCCGCATACAACGGACCATTGTCCGCTTACGACGGAACGTTGTCCGCGTACGAAAATCGTTGTCCGGGGACGACGGGAGTCTTTCCGCGTACGGCTGGGCGTCGTCTCGGCGGCGGCTCGGGCTTGACGGGGGAAGGAAAGAAAAAAAGCGGGGGCGCGACGAGCGCGCCCCCCGGCAGGATGAGCTACTGATCCGACTTGACGGTGGCTGCGGAGCCGGCGGGCGCCGGCGGGTGGGCGGGAACGGGGGTGGGGGTGGGAGCAGGCTTGTCCGTCGCCGGCTTCGCCTTCCGGCCGCGGAACGGCTGCACGCCGAATTCGGCGACCTTCTCTTCCCGGGGGCCGAAGTGGTCCTTCACCGCCGTGCGCACGACGTCGGCAATCCGGTTCCCCTCGATGAGGAGCTTCCGGAGCTGCTTCGAGCTCTCCTGCTTGGCGACCTTGTGGGCGGCCTGTTGCTTGGCGACCTCGAAGGCCTGAGTAGCGATTCCCGTGAGCTTGAGCCGGAACGGCTCCATCTGCGGAAGCTCCTCCTTGTTGGCGTCCATTGTCCCCGACAGGCGCTGCAAGTCGCCCAGGATCCCTGCGCTTCTCGTCTCTCTGGCCATGACTGCTTCTCCTTTCTGAGCCACTCCGGGCTCAAACATCCGGTGCCGTAAGCGGCCCGGAATTCCAATTTCTTCAACTTCTCCCCTGAGCTGCCCAGCCGGTCGCGGTCCAAGGAAGAACGGCAACGTTGGGGCGTTACCAGACGTCGAGGAGCAGAGAGTGCCTGAGAATTTTCCGCGTGTCAAGATATTTCGGACTGAATCGGTCTGAAATGGACCGAATCAGGGTGATTGCTGCGCGGGGCGGGTCTGTGCGGGTCTCTGGCGGCTTGTACAATAGGGGTCAGGGATCTGCCCGATGTCCGACCACCTCTTCATCCTCCGGCTCTCCGGCGACTTCTACACCAAGGCGCGGAAGACCCGCATGCGGTTCTTCCGCCGGCTGGCGGCGAACCTGGAGGCCGGCCTCGCTCAGCACGGCATCCCTTACCGGCTGGAGAAGACCTGGAGCCGCATGTACCTGGAGACCCCCGAGCCCACCGCCGCCCTTGCCGCGGAGATCGCGGGTCGCGTCTTTGGCATTCAATCGGTCTCCGAGGTCCAGCGCCGGTCCTGGGAGCGGCTGGAGGATCTCGTGGCCCTGGGCGTCGAGACCTTCGGCGAGGCCGTACGGGGGAGGAGCTTCGCCGTGCGAGCCACCCGCCGGGGCGAGCGCGACCGCATCGGCTTCGACTCGACGCGCATGGAGAGCGCCCTCGGCCGCGCCCTGCTGGACGCCGGCGCCGGCCGGGTCGACCTCTCCGCGCCGGAGGTGACGGCTCACGTCGAGCTCGAGCCGGGCGCCGTCCACTTCTTCTTCGACAAGGTGCGGGGGCACGGCGGCCTGCCCATCGGCGTCGAGGGGCGGGCCGTGGCCCTGGTCTCCGGCGGCTTCGACTCCGCGGTGGCGAGCTGGCTGCTGCTCAAGCGGGGCGTGCAGCTCGACTACGTCTTCTGCAACCTCGGCGGCACCGCCCACCGCTTGGGCGTGCTCAAGGTGATGAAGCGCATCGCCGAGCAGTGGAGCTACGGCTACTCCCCCCGCCTCCACGAGGTGGACCTCGCGCCCCTCGTCGCCGAGCTGCGGGAGAAGGTGCAGCCCCATCACTGGCAGATCGTGCTCAAGCGGCTCATCCTGCGCGCCGGCGCGTCGGTGGCCCACCGTGGCGGCCGCCTGGCGGTGATCACCGGCGACGCCATCGGCCAGGTCTCCTCCCAGACGCTGCAGAACCTGGCAGTGATCTCCCAGGCGTCCCCGGCCATCCCGATCCTGCGCCCCCTCCTCGGCTTCAACAAGGAGGAGATCCTGGAGATCGCCCGCCGCATCGGGATCTACGAGCTGTCCGCCGCGGTGGCCGAGTACTGCGACCTGATGCCCCCCAAGCCGACCACCCGGGCCGCCCTCAAGGACGTGCTGCGGGACGAGGGCGCTCTGGACTTCGACCGCCTCGACGGGCTGGTGGATGCCCGGCAGGTCTTCGAGCTGCGCCAGGTGGACCCCGAGGCCGTGGCCGCGCCGGTGCCCGAGGTGGACCGCCTGCCGGCCGGCGCCACCCTCCTCGACCTCCGCGCGGCGCCGGCCTACCGGAGCTGGCACTACCCGGGAGCCCTCCACCTGGACCTCCCCCAGGCCCTCGCCGCCTATCGCTCCTTCGCCCGCGACCGGGCCTACGTCCTGGTCTGCGAGGTGGGCCTCAAGAGCGCCCATCTCGCCGAGAAGATGAAGGAGGCCGGCTTCGAGGCCTACCAGCTCAAGGGCGGCCTCAAGGGATTGATGGAGCTGGCCGAGCGCGAACGGAAAGCCGACCTCTCCCTGCTGGCCCCCGCGGTGCGGGACTAAGAGCCTGCGCGGCAGAAACAAGAAGCAAGGACGTAAAGGACATCAGGGACGACAAGGACCTCAAAGACACGAAGGATGATGATGCAAGTCTGGTATTTTATTGTCCCTGCTGTCCTTGGTCGACTTTTCTGCCGCGCAGGCTCCTAGGCAGGGCTTAGGGTAGGGGCGGGTCTGGACGGCAGGTTGGGGGCTCGACCCGCCCTGAGAGAACGGTCTCGCCGCTGCAGGGCGGGTCGCGCCCCCTCCCGACCGTCCAGACCCGCCCCTACTCTAAACAAAGGCCCGGAGTGATGAACGGGCGGTGAGTCCGCCTTGCGCCAATCTCCGGGAGACCGTATTCTGGTGTTTCGTTTCTTCTGGAGGAACCCGGAAGGGGGGACTTCGTCCCTTTTAGATGTTCGCTCAAAGCTATAACCGTGGTCGCGCGATGAGACAAGCCCTTCAGAGTCCGGCCGAGATCCCCTCCCGGCCGACGAACGACTGGTTTCGCACTCTCGCCGAGACCACCTCGACGGGCATCTTCGTCTTCCGTGCCGACCGTCTGCTGTACGTCAACCCGGCCTGCGAGACGCTGACCGGGTACAGCGCCGGGGAGCTGCTCGCAAGGCAGCCCTGGGACTTCGCCGCCCCCGAGACGCAGGCCGCCCTGCGCGACCGCGCCCTGGCCCGGCTGCGCGGCGAGCCGGTGCCGGAGCGCTACGAGGTCCGCATCGTCACCAAGGACGGGCGGGAGCGGTGGCTCGACCTCACCGCCGCCCTCATCGAGCTGGAGGAGGGCCAGCCCGCCACCCTCGCCACCGCCGTCGACGTCACCGAGCGCAAGATGGCGGAGGTGGCCCTGCGCGAGAGCGGCGCCCGCCTCGAGCTCGCCCAGCGGGTGGCCGGGGTGATCACCTGGGAGTGGGACCTGATCACCGACGAGATGGCGGTCTCGCCCCACGCCGCCGAGATCCTCGGCTGCCGCTCCGACCAGCTCTGGAAGACGGGGCGGGAGCTGATGGCCGCCGTGGTGCCGGAGGATCATCCGGCCCTGGTGGAGGCCCTGCGCAACTGCCTGCGGGGGGAGAAGGACTTCACCATCGAGCTGCGGGTCCTGGCGCCGGATGGCAAGCCGCGCTGGTTCTCCGAGCGCGGGCAGGCCTTGCGCGACGCCGCCGGCACTCCCGTCCGCCTCATCGGCGTCGGCTACGACATCAGCACCCGCCGGCTCGGCGAGGAGCGCCTGCGTGCCGTCGTCGAGGGGACCTCCTCCACCACCGGCACCGACTTCCTCCGCTCCCTGGTGCGCCACCTCGCCGTCGCCCTGGACATGGAGTACGCCTTCGTCGCCGAGGTCGTGGACGAGCCCGCCACCCGGGCGCGCCTCCTCGCCTTCTGGACCGGCAGGGACTACGGCGAGCCCTTCGAGTACGACCTCGCGGGGACGCCCTGCGAGACCGTCCGCAGCCGGGAGTTCTGCTACTACCCCGCCGCCACCTGGCGCCTCTTCCCCGGCGACCGCTGGCTGCGCGAGGAGGGGATCGAGGCCTATCTCGCCGTGCCTCTCTTCGACGGCAACGACCGGCTCCTGGGACACATCGCGGTGATGAGCACCGACCCGGCGGCCGAGGACCTGGCCGCGATCTCCATCCTCAAGATCTTCGCCGCCCGCGCCGCCGCCGAGATCGAGCGCCACCTCGCCGAAGAGGCCCTCGCCCAGCAGAAGGAGCTGGCCCAGGTGACCCTGGCCTCGATCGGCGACGGCGTCATCCGCACCGACGCGGCCGGCGTGGTCGACTACCTCAATCCGGTCGCCGAGCGCCTCACCGGCTGGACCGCCGCCGAAGCCAGCGGCCAGCCGGTGACCCGGGTCTTCAGCGTCATCGACGAGTCGACCGGCAAGCCGCTGCCCAACGCCGTCGAGCACTGCCTGGCCGAAGGGCGGGTCATCGAGCACAACGGCTACTCCATGCTGGTGCGGCGCGACGGCCGGGAGTTCGCCATCCGCGATTCCGTGGCCCCCATCCAGGACCGCCAGGGACGCACCACCGGCAGCGTCCTCGTCTTCAAGGACGTCACCCAGCTCCGGGGCATGGAGCGGGAGATGATCTACCTGGCGCGCCACGATCCCCTGACCGGCCTCATCAACCGCCGGGAGTTCGAGAAGCGCCTCCAGCTCTGCCTCGACAGCGCCTGGCAGGAGAAGCGCGAGCACGCCCTCTTCTACCTCGACCTGGACGAGTTCAAGGTGGTCAACGACACCTGCGGCCATCTCGCGGGCGACGAGATGCTCAAGCAGGTCACAGCGCTCCTCAAGTCGGTGGTGCGCAAGAGCGACGCCCTGGCCCGCCTGGGCGGCGACGAGTTCGGCGTCCTGCTGGAGGACGCCAGCCTGGAGGACGCCCGCGAGCTCGGCGAGCGCCTGCGCAACGCCGTGCGGCAGTACCGCTTCGGCTGGCAGGAGCGGATCTTCGAGATCGGCGTCTCCATCGGCCTCGTCCCCATCACCGCCGAGAGCGGCGACATGGCCCGCGTCCTCTCCGCCGCCGACGCCGCCTGCTACGTCGCCAAGGAGAGCGGCCGCAACCGCATGCACGAGTACCAGCCGGACGACAGCGCGATGGCCGAGCGCTACGGCGAGATGCAGTGGATCTACCGCATCCACAAGGCCTTCGCCGAGCACCGCTTCTGCCTCTACCGGCAGAGCATCCACCCGCTCCACGACGACGGCAGCGAGCCGCCGCTGTGCGAGATCTTCATCCGCATGCTCGACGAGGAGGGCCGCATCGCCAGCCCCGCCGCCTTCATCCCGGCCGCCGAGCGCTACCATCTCATCGCCTCCATCGACCGCTGGGTGGTCCACGCCGCTTTCGTCGCCCTGGCCTGCGGCACCCTCTCCCACGGCGACACCACCCGCTTCGCCATCAACCTCTCGGGCCAGTCGGTGGGGGACGACGCCTTCCTCGACTACGTCCTGGCCGAGATCGAGGCCACCGGCATCGCTCCCGAGCGCATCTTCTTCGAGATCACCGAGACGGCCGCCGTGGGCAACCTCGGCAAGGCCATGCAGTTCATCCGCGTCCTCCGCGAGTTGGGCTTCCACTTCGTCCTCGACGACTTCGGCAGCGGCCTCTCCTCCTTTGCCTATCTCAAGAACCTGCAGGTGGACTTCCTGAAGATCGACGGCACCTTCGTCAAGGACATGACGGCCAACTCGGTGCAGCGCGCCCTGGTGGAGTCCATCCACCAGATCGGACAGGTGATGGGCATCCGCACCATCGCCGAGTCGGTCGAGGATCGCACCACCCTGGAGGCCCTCCGCGACATCGGCGTCGACTACGCCCAGGGGTACGGCCTGTCGATGCCAGAACCTTTGATTTAGGCCCGCTTCTTGCTTACCCCAATTCCGGTTCCGAAACAGGCCGCATGAGAACTTTTTCCTCTGTGAACGCGCTTCTCCAGCCGGACGACACGCCGGAGCCGTACCGCATGTTCGACGGCGAGTCGCGAGCTCCTCTTCGCCCGGTGCCCGATCTGGACGACTCCACCGCCTCCCCGCTGCGGCTGCTGGTGGAGCCCATGCCGGCCATCGTCTGGACCACCGACTGCGACCTCGTGTTCCACTCCGGCCTGGGAGGCGGGCTGGCCTCCTTCGGCCTGCGGACCACTCCCGGCACCAGCCTCTTCGACTACTACGGCACGCGAGATCCGGATGCCGTGCCCATCCGCGCCCACCGCCTGGCCGTGACCGGCGAGTCGGTGAGCTATGAGCAGGAGTGGCAGGGCCGGACCTTCCAGACCCGCGTCGAGCCCCTGCGCGACGAGGCCCGGGCGATCGTGGGCTGCATCGCCGTGGCGGTGGACATCACCGAGCGCAAGCAGGCGGAAGAGGCCCTCTACCGGGAGAAGGAGCGCGCCCAGGTGACCCTCGCCTCGATCGGCGACGGCGTCATCCGCACCGGTCCCGACGGCGGCATCGACTACCTCAACCCCGTGGCCGAGCGCCTCACCGGCTGGAAGTCCGAGGACGCCCTCGGCCGCCAGGTCTCCGAGGTCTTCCAGGTCGTCGACGAGCTCACCCGCAGGCCGCTCGCCGATCCGGTCGCGCGTTGCGTGGCCGAAGGGCGGGTGGTGGAGTCCTCCGGGCACGCGCTGCTCCTCTCGGCCGACGGCAAGGAGTGTGCCGTGCGCGACTCGGCGGCACCCATCTACGACCGCACCGGCGCCTCCCTCGGCGTCGTCCTGGTCTTCAAGGACGTCACCCAACTCCGGGGCCTGGAGCGCGAGATGGCCTACCTCGCGAGCCATGACGCCCTGACCGGCCTCATCAACCGCCGCGAGTTCGAGGTGCGCCTGAAGCGGGCCATCCGCACCGGCCGCGCCGAGCGCCGGCACCACGTGCTGCTCTACCTCGACCTCGACGAGTTCAAGGTGGTCAACGACACCTGCGGCCACTTGGTGGGCGACGAGATGCTCAAGCAGATCACCGCCCTGCTGCGCTCCCGGGTGCGGCGCAGCGACACCCTCGCCCGCCTGGGCGGCGACGAGTTCGGCGTCCTCCTGGAGGACTGCCCCCTCGACCACGCCCGCGAGATCGCCGAGGAGATGCGGCGCACGGTCCGCGAGTTCCGCTTCTGCTGGCGCGAGCAGATCTTCGAGGTGGGCGTCTCCATCGGCCTCGTCCCCATCGACGCCGACAGCGGCGATCTCGCCCACGTCATGAGCGCCGCCGACGCCGCCTGCTACGTGGCCAAGGACAACGGCCGCAACCGCGTCCACGAGTATGAGTTGGACGACACCCTGGTGGCCGAGCGCTACGGCGAGATGCAATGGATCCACCGCATCCACCGCGCCTTCGAGGACCGCCGCTTCCGCCTCTTCTACCAGCTTATCCAACCGCTGAACGCCGAGACCGGCCCTCGCGACCTGCTCTGCGAGGTGTTCATCCGCATGCTGGACGGCACCGGCAAGGTGCTCGAGCCCTCGGCCTTCATCGCCGCGGCCGAGCGCTATCACCTCATGGTCTCCCTTGACCGCTGGGTGGTGAAGACCGCTTTCCGCGCCTTGGCCGAGGCCCAGCGCCGCGAGCTGTCGCGGCCCATCCTCTTCGCCATCAACCTCTCGGGACAGTCGATCGGCGAGGAGAGCTTCCTCTCCTTCATGATCGAGGAGCTGGAGAGCAGCCGGGTCGATACCCGGCGCATCTGCTTCGAGATCACCGAGACGGCGGCCATCAGCAAGCTTGACAGCGCCATCCGCTTCATCAAGGTCCTCAAGGCCAAGGGCTTCCGCTTCATCCTCGACGACTTCGGCAGCGGCCTCTCCTCCTTCGCCTACCTGCGCGACCTCCAGGTCGACTTCCTGAAGATCGACGGCGAGTTCGTGCAGAACATGATGGAAGACCGGGTGAAGCGAGCCATGGTCGAGTCCATCAACCAGATCGGCCACGTCATGGGGCTCACCACCATCGCCGAGTGGGTGGAGAACCGCCAGACCCTGGAGGCCCTGAAGGAGATCGGGGTCGACTATGCCCAAGGGTACTGGCTCTGCCGGCCGCAGCCCCTGGTGCACGACGTCTGATTCAGACCGGCCAAAGAGAAGAAGAGAAGCAAGGACGACAAGGACGGCAGGGACTCCAAGGACGAGGAAGCCCTGGCGGTTCCTTCGTGCGACGTCCTTGTCGTCCTTACTGCCTTTACGTCTACGCCCGCACCTTGCTCGGCCCCGCTGCCTTCACCTCTTCGGTGACGCCGCTCTCGTACTTCTTGAAATTGTCCGCGAACATGTCGGCGAGCTTCGTGGCCTGGGCGTCGTAGTCCGCCGGGCTCTGCCAGGTCTCCCGCGGGCGGAGGAGCTTGTCCGGCACGCCTTCGACCTTCACCGGCACGTTGAGACCGAAGATCGGGTCCGTCCAGGTCTCGACGCCGTCGAGCTCGCCCGAGAGGGCCGCCGTCACCATGCGGCGGGTGAAGCCGAGCTTGATGCGTTGCCCCACGCCGTAGGGGCCGCCCGTCCAGCCCGTGTTGAGCAGCCAGACCCGGGCGCCGTGCCGCTTCAGCTTCTCGCCCAGCATCTCCGCGTAGACCCCGGGATGGAGGGGAAGGAAAGGCGATCCGAAGCAGGTGCTGAAGGTCACCTTCGGTTCCGTGATCCCCCTCTCCGTGCCCGCCACCTTGGCCGTGTAGCCCGAGAGGAAGTGGTACATGGCCTGCTCCTCCGTCAGCCGGCTGATCGGCGGGAGCACGCCGAAGGCGTCGCAGGTCAGGAACACCACGTTCTGCGGGTGGCCGGCCTGGCCGCCGAGGTCGACGTTGTCGAGCTGGGTGAGCGGATAGCTCGAGCGGGTGTTCTCCGTCAGCCGGTCGTCGTCGAGGTCCAGCTTGCGGGTCTGGGGATCGCAGACCACGTTCTCCAGCACCGTGGCGAAGCAGCGGGTGGTGGCATAGATCTCCGGCTCGCCCTCGGGCGAGAGACGGATCACCTTGGCGTAGCAGCCGCCCTCGACGTTGAACACGCCGTCGTCGCTCCAGCCGTGCTCGTCGTCGCCGATGAGCGTGCGGGCGGGATCGGCCGACAGCGTCGTCTTGCCCGTGCCGGAGAGGCCGAAGAACAGGGCGACGTCGTCCTTCGTCGCGCCGTAATTGGCGCTGCAATGCATGGAGAGCACCCCCTGCTTGGGCAGGTAGTAGTTCATGACGCTGAAGATGCTCTTCTTGATCTCGCCGGCGTAGCGGGTGCCGCCGATCAGCACCATGCGCTTCGCCAGGTCCAGGAGGATGAACGTGGAGCTGCGGGTGCCGTCGCGCTGCGGCTCAGCCTGCAGGTGGGCGACGTTGACCACCGTGAAGCTGGGGACGAAATCCGCCAGCGCCGCCGGATCCTCCTCGCGGATGAACATGTTGCGGGCGAAGAGGTTGTGCCAGGCGTCCTCGGTGACGACGCGGACGTTGATGCGGTAGCGGGGATCGGCGCCGGCGTAGCCGTCGAAGACGAACACGTCCTTGCCCTTCAGGTGCTCCTGGGCGCGGGCCAGCAGCGCCTCGAGCTTCTCCCGCTCGAACGGCCGGTTGACCTCCCCCCACCAGACGTCGGCGTCGATCGACGGGTCCTTGACCAGGAACTTGTCGTTGGGCGACCGGCCCGTGTGCGGCCCCGTCTCGCAGACCAGGGGACCCTCGGCGGCCAGCACCGCCTCGCCGCGCTGCACCGCCATCTCCACCAGCCGCGCCGGCGGCAGGTTCCAGTAGGCCGTGCGGACCCCCTCGATGCCGTGTTTGTCCAAACCAAAGCTGCTGACGACCGGACCGTCATTTTGCATTCCATCACCTCGGAGAGTGGTTTCCATACGAGGAAAGAAAATCGGCGAGGAGCCGCGACATGACCCGGATGCCCATCGGCACCGCGCTGTCGTCGGCGCGGAAGGTGGGCGTGTGCAGGCCGCCGGAGGTCGTGCCCGGCGCGACCACGCCGAGCCGGTAGAAGAAGCCGGGCGCCTGATTGGCAAAGTAGGCGAAATCCTCTCCGGCCATGCTGGGCTCCACGAGCTTGACGTTGCCCGCCCCCACGATCCGCTCCAGGAGGGGCTGCACGCGGCGGGCCAGCTCCGGATCGTTCACCGTGGCGGGGGCGTTGCGCTGGTACTCCATGTCGAACGAGCCGCCGTTGCCCCGGGTGACGCCGTCGAGGATCTCCCGCATCCGCCGCTCCACCAGGTCCTGCACCTCGGCCTTGTAGGTGCGGACCGTCCCCTCGAGATGGACCTCCCCCGGAATGATGTTGAACCGCTCGCCGCCGCGGACGATCCCCACCGTCAGCACGCTGGGCTCCAGGGCCGGGACGTTGCGCGAGCGGATGGTCTGAAATGCCGTGATCGCCTCGGCCGCCATCACCACCGGGTCCACCGCCAAGTGGGGATAGGCGCCGTGCGCCGGCTTGCCCTTGATGGTGATCCGGAACTGGTCCACGGCCGCCATGGTCGGCCCGGGGTTGAATCCCACCTGGCCTACGGCCAAATCCGGGAACGAGTGGAGGGCGAAGACCGCCACCGGCTTGCCCTGGGCGAAGGCCCCCTCCGCCAGCATCAGCTCGGCGCCCCCGCGCTCGCCGGCCGGCGGTCCCTCCTCCGCCGGCTGGAAGATGAAGAGGACGCTCCCCGGCAGGTCCTTCCTCATCGCCGTCAGCACCGTGGCCGTCCCCAGCAGCACCGAGGTGTGGACGTCGTGGCCGCAGGCATGGGCCACCCCCACCTCCTGGCCCATGGAGGTGTCCTTCTTCTTCGAGGCGAACGGCAGGTCCGTCTGCTCGACGACCGGCAGCGCGTCCATGTCTGCCCGCACGGCGATGAGAGGACCGGGCTTGCCCCCCTGAAGGAGCGCCACGACGCCGTACTTCCCGATTCCGGTCCGGGGCTCCAGCCCCAGCGCGCGCAGGTGGGCGGCCACCAACTCGGCCGTCTGCGCCTCGCGGTTGGACAGCTCGGGATTCTGATGCAGGTGATGGCGCACCTCGACGAGCTGCGCCGAGACCTTGCCCGCCTCCTGGTCGACCCGGGCGTCGAGGCCGGCGTCCGCACCCCACGCCACAGGCGGAGCCGCCAGGGCGACGAGCAGGACCGGCACGATTCGGGCTGTTCTCCAGCGAGGAAGCATCGATCTCCTCCAGCAAAGGGATGCCGCCCGGCCGCCCCAGGCGCGCGGCGCGGCTAAGCAAACCCGGGGAGTTTATACCCAGACGGGGCGTTTTCTCATCTCTTCGGTGCAGGTGTGAACGGATTGCGAGTTTCCGCGATAAGATCCGCTCGATGAGCAATGGAGCCGCGCCCCACTTTGGGGTCTGCATCAGGAACCAGGGCTGTGAGGATCTTCAGATCCTGAAGCTTTATCCGATTCTCCCTGACCCGACGGCTGAGCAGGCAGGGCTGATCCGGGTCGTTGACGATTCCGGAGAGGATTATCTCTATCCCGCTGAGAACGTCATTCCTGTTCCGCTGCCAGATGCGATCGAGCAGATCCTTCGACGATTCCCGTCAGCGTGAGATCCAGGTAGGTAGCCATGGCCCTACCATTGTTCCTCCCCCTTCGGGGCCGTCCCAATCGCGTCGCTTCATCAAGTCTCAGGACTTGGAACAGCCGATGCTCCGGCAGTGAAGGGATTGACAACTCGCACCCCGCGGAGGATCTGACCGTCGTTGAGATCTTCGGTATAGAGAATATCTGCGCCGCTGCGGACGGCTGCGGCCACGACCAGCGCGTCCCAGAACGAGAGGACGGCGTCGCGCGATAGCAGGACCGCCTCCCGAATGAGGGACAGATCGGAAATGATCACCGGCCAGGCAGCAAAGTCGTCGAGCTTTGCGAGCGCGCGATCAGGACTCCACAAAGGCCGAGCCTTCCGCGTCATCGTGACGTAGAATTCCTGGAGCACCTGCGTACTCAGGCGCAGCCGGTCCTCGTCCATCAGGCGTGAAAGCAGTTGCGTTGCGGAGCGGTGTCGAGTCGGGTCTGCGCTATCAAAGGCATAGACGAGGACGTTGGTGTCGACGAAGGCCGGTGCCTCATCGTCCATATAAGTCCTCGCGCGTCCAGGTGCGGGGACCGACCTCCACCAACTCCTCCCGCATCGCGCGCTTGAGGCGCTCGGCCGCGGCACGGCGCCGGCTCTCGCGCGCAACCAGGTCTGCCAAGTGATCGCGCACGAGCTGGTTGAGGGTCGTGCCGTGCTCGAGCGCCAGCCTGCGTGCAGCCTCGAGCACCTCGTCTTCAATCGCCAGGGTCAGGTTCCGCACTTTCTATCCTCCACAGGATCAGTGTACCACAGGACCTGTGTGCAAGCCGTTCTCTCCCCAAGAGCCGGAAAATTCGCCGGGCGCTGGGCTCGGCCTCCGGCTTGCCTCCGCCCCATGGCACCCTGTCGGGAGCGGCGGACTCGCCCCCGGTCATGACGGCCGGCGCGGCGCAGCCGCCCCTGAAAGGAGCCCCCATGCGTTCCTTCCTCTCCCGCCGCTCGGCCGCGGCCCTCCTCCTCACCCTCCTGCTCGCCGCCCTTTCCCCGGGCCTCGCCCTGGCCCGCTCCCGCCCACGGGCCGCCGAGCCGCGGCAGCCCGCCCCGGCGAGCGTCCTCTCCCGGCTGGGAGACTGGCTCCTGGCCTTCGTGGAGAAGAATGGAGCGGAGGTCGACCCCAATGGCGCTCCGAAGAATGTCAGTCCGGCCCCGCCGCCGGGACCGCCCGCCACGACGGACAACGGCGCCGAGTTGGATCCGAACGGCCGGCTCTGACCGGCCCGGGTGGTCGAGGCCGGGCCGGACGCCGCCGTCGTCCCGGTCCGGCTTTTTTCTCCAGGTGTCACGATTCGGCGTTCTGCGGCAACTCTCCTTACAGAAGCTCTCGCGTTTCGCGGTAAACTCTGAGGAGGGAGTTGCGGATGGAAGACATGGAGCACGAGCACCTGGAGGAGGGGGATCTGGACCTGCTGCTGGCCGTCGAGGCCGGAGAGGCCTGGCTCCGCTCTCTGCTGCACGAGTTGGCCGTCTGCCCCGAGTGCTACCGGGTGGGCGGCTACATCCTGGACCTCTACCAGGCCGGGAGCCTGAAGATCCCCTTCGGCCCCGTGGACCTGGCCCTCGCCCGGTCCCGCGCCGAGGCACCCGCCCTATGGCGGGAGTTGGCGGGGCGCGCTCTCGCGGAGCAGCGCTCCCTCGTCCAGGAGGATCGGCGCTTCGCAAGCTGGGGCCTGTGCGAGCTGCTCTGTTTGGAAAGCGAAAAGATCGCCGCCGCCGATGCGACTCAGGCTGTGGAGCGGGCCGAGCTGGCCGTGCTCGTGGCCGACCTTCTGGAGGATGGCGAGCCGGCCGAGGACCGCTGGATCTACCAGCTCCGGGGATACGCCTGGGCCCACTTGGCCAACGCCCGGCGCGTGCTCGGCGACCTGCCGGCCGCGGACGAGGCCTATCAGATGGCCGACTCCTGGTGGCAGGCGGGCGAGATCGTCGGCGACGCGCAGGGGTACGGCCCGGTGATCCTGGAGCTGGCGGCGTCGCTGCGGACGGCCCAGCGGCGATTTCCCGAGGCGCTGGAGCTCCTGGATCAGGTCATCTCCCTTTATCTGGACGATGACCCTGAGCACAGGGACCGCCACCGGGCCGGCCGTGCTCTGCTCCAGAAGGCGCTCGCAGTCTCCCAGATGGGCGCTCCGGAATCCGCGATCCGGTACCTGCGGGACGCGAAGACAATGATCGATCCAGAGCGGGAGCCGCGCCTTCGCTTCTGTCTTGATCACAACCTCCTGGCCAGCCTCGCAAGCGCGGGGAGGTTCCGCGAAGCCGAGTCCTTCCTGCCCGTCGTGGAGCAGGTTTGTCGAGAGGTGGCGACGGATCTTGACCAGTTCCGCGTGCGCTGGGTCGAGGGCAGGATCGCCACCGGTCTCGGCGAGCGCGAACGGGCGCGGACCGCGTTCGCGGAAGTGCGGCGGGAGCTCACGGAGCGCGGGATGGGGTACGATACCGCCCTCGTCTCCCTGGAGCTGGCGGCCCTCGACCTTGAAGAGGGACGCACGGCCGAGGTCAAGGAGCTGGCCCGGGAGATGGTGACCGTCTTTCGCGCCCAGGAGGTGCAGCGCGAGGCTCTCGCCGCCCTGCTCCTCTTCCGGCGGGCCGCCCTCAAGGAGAAGGCCACGGCCGAGCTCGCCCGGGACGTGGCGGATTTCCTGAACCGGCTGCGACACGATCCCGATCTGCGCTTCGAGCGCCGGGGAATTTTCTGAGACCCGGGCCGGGCAACTGGAGGACCTCCCCTATGTTCGCCGCCGTCGTCATCCCCTACGATTCCGAGGAGCACGACTTCACCCTGGAGGATCTCCGGGAGCATCTCGCCGCGAACCTCTCCGTCGAGTGCACCTTGACGGAGTGGCAGGGGTTCTCGGCAGCGGTTCCGCAGTTGCGGGTCGGGACCGCCGTGCCCCTGACCATCCAGATCGAGGACGATCCCGAGCTCGTGCCCGACGAGCTCGCGGACCTGGCCGACCGCGCCGCGGGCGTCCTCTCCGAGGACTGGGGCGAGGCCATCCGCCTGTGCACGGCACGGCTGGACGTGCAGGAGGCCGAGGACACCGGCCCCCGCCTCGACCCCGCCGAGCCGGAGGTGGAAGCCGTCGTCGTCGAGATCGCCCGCTTCGTCGACAGCCTGGCCTACGACGTCGTCAACGACGAATGGCTCGTGCCGGCGTGAGGGGTCCGGCCGGCCTCGAAAGCGCGTTGAGGCGGAAGGTCGCCACCAGGGCACGTATTGTGAGAAAATCCGTGCATGCTAGCCGCCGCCCTCATCCCCTACGTCCCCGAAGACCGTAACTTCACCCTCCAGGATCTTCTGAAGTACCTCACCTCCAAGCTCGACGTGGAATGCGAGCTGACCGAGGTGGAGGAGTACGGCGAGCCCATCCTGGAGATCCAGGTCAAGACGAGCACCCCTCTCTCCATCCGCATCGAGGACGATGCCGAGCTGGTCTTCGACGAGCTCGGCTACCTCGCCGAGAACGGCGAAGGCATCCTCCCCCTCGACTGGTTCGACGTCCTCCTCCGCTGTACCGCCCGGCTCGAGGTGGGGGAGTCCGAGGACGAATGGGTGGAACCGGACGAGAACGGCGTCATGGAGCTCGACGTCTACTCCAACCTCGACCTCACCCTGCCAGACGTGCGAGCCGTCGTCCTCGAGCTCGCCCGCTTCGTGGACGGGTATGCGTACGACAACGTGAACAACGAGTGGCTGGTGGGGGCGGGGTGAGAGGAACTGGAGGACTTGAGATGAAGGAATCCGCGATTTCGAGCTGCTCATCGCCAGCCCTAAGCCGTCCGAGCAAGCACCGCCACCTCAGTGGCGAGCCGATCTCCAAGCCGATCTTTTTCTGTCTCCAGGTCGTAGAGCGCCTGCAGGTTGAGCCAGAACCTCTCCGAGGTCCCAAAATAACGCGCGAGTCGCAGGGCAGTATCCGCGGTAATCGATCGTTTCCCAAGTACAATCTCGTTGATCCGGCGAGGAGGAACGCTGATGTCTCTGGCGAGCCGGTACTGGCTTAGGCTTAAAGGAGCAAGAAACTCCTCCGAAAGGATTTCGCCAGGGTGAACCGGTGGCATCTTCTGCTGCGACATGTGGCCGCTTCCCCACTAATGGTAGTCGACGATCTCCACGTCCATTGCATCCCCGTCCTTCCAGACGAAACAAATTCGCCAACGCTCGTTGATCCGGATGCTGTGCTGCCCTTCACGATCTCCGGTGAGTTTCTCGATCCGGTTTCCAGGAGGCTGACGCAAGTCCTGAATGGAGACGGCTGAATCGAGGAGCACGAGTTTCCTCAGCGCGTTGCGCAAGACATCCGGCGGCAACCGCCGCGATCCCAGGCGGAGGAAGAGCCGCTCCGTCTCGGGATCACGGAAGCTCCGGATCATCAGAAGGCATGTTAACGCCGGCCGTTAATAGGGTCAACCCCTACCAACGCCCCCCGCGCCCCCACCACCCGCTCCACCGCCTCCGCCGGCGTCCGTGCCAGCGCCGTGAGGTGGCCCATCTTCCTGCCAGGTCTCGCGGCGGCCTTGCCGTAGAGGTGGAGCTTGACGTCGGGGTAGCGGCAGGTGGCGGGCCAGTCGGGGTCTCCGTTCGCCCAGAGATCTCCCAGGAGGTTGGCCATGGCGGCGGGGCGGAGGAGCTCAGTCGAGCCCAGGGCCAGGCCGGTGATCGCCCGGAGCTGCTGCTCGAACTGGCTGGTGACGCAGGCGTCGAAGGTCAGGTGGCCGGAGTTGTGGGGACGGGGGGCGAGCTCGTTGACCAGCAGGCGGTCGTCCCGCGTCAGGAACATCTCGACGCAGAGCACCCCGACCACGGACAGGCCTTCGAGGATGCCGCGGGCGATCTCCACGGCCTCTCTCTCCACCCGGGAGGACACCGCGGCCGGGGCGATCGAGACGTCCAGGATGTGCCGGCGGTGGCGGTTCTCGATCACCCCGAAGTGGGCGAAGGAGCCGTCGAGCCCCCGCGCGGCCACGACGGAGACCTCGCGCTCGAAGTCCACGAAGGCTTCGAGCACCGACTCCTGCCCCCCGACCGCCTCCCAGGCAGCGGGGACCTCTTCTAAGGATGCGATCTTCACCTGGCCTTTGCCGTCGTAGCCCCAGCCGGCCGTCTTGAGGACGGCCGGCGTGCCGAGGGCGGCGAGGGCAGCCGTCAGGTCCTCCAGGGAGCGGACGGCGGCGAAGGGGGTGACGGGGAAGCCGGCGCCGGCGAGGAACCCCTTCTCCCGCAGGCGGTTCTGCGTGGTATGGAGGACGGCGCCGGCCGGCCGCACGGGTGCGTGCTCGGCCGCGGCCTCGGTGGCGGCGGCGGCGACGTTCTCGAACTCGAAGGTGACCACGTCCACGCCGCGGGCGAACTGGCGGACGGCGTCCAAGTCGTCGTAGGCGGCCTGGACCTCGAGATCGGCCACCTGGCCCGTGGGGGTGTCGTAGTCGGGGGAGAGGGTGTGGACCCGGTAGCCCATGCGCCGGGCGGCGATGGCGAACATGCGGCCGAGCTGGCCGCTGCCCAGGACCCCGACCACGGAGCCAGGCGCGATGACGCCGTTCAAGCCCCTCAAGACAACGTCTCGTGCCGCACCCGGCGGGTCTGGTCCTCGACGAACTGCCGGAGCTTCTCCTTGAGCGCGGGCCGGGTGGTCGCCAGGATGCGGACCGCCAGCAGGGCGGCGTTGGCGGCGCCCGACCTGCCGATCGCCATCGTCCCCACCGGCACGCCCGAGGGCATCTGGACGATCGAGAGGAGAGAGTCGAGGCCGTTCAGGGCATGGCTCTGGACGGGGACGCCCAGTACCGGCAGCAGGGTCTGGGCGGCGACCATGCCCGGCAGGTGGGCGGCGCCGCCGGCGCCGGCGATGATGACCTCGATCCCCCGGCCCTCGGCGCCCTTGGCGAACTCGGCCATCCAGTCCGGCGTGCGGTGGGCGGAGACGACGAGGCGCTCGTGGGGGACGCCGAACCGGGCGAGCATCTCGGCCGCATGGCCGAGGGTCTCCCAGTCCGACTTGCTCCCCATGATGACGCTGACGAGGGGGCGGTCCTCAGAGTCCATGCTGAATCTCGAAGGCGGAAAAGAGGAGCGCGGGAGGCCGGTCCGGGGTATAATCCCGTTCGTCCATCGACCGCATTCGCGGGCGGAGCTTAGCACAGCGGGCAGCGGCACCCGATCGCCAAGGGCCTGTCACAAGAAGGTCGCCAGGGGCTTGCAGGTGGTCCGTCCTCTTCGCGTAGAATCCGCCCGTCAAAAACCTGCGTTGCGCAAAGGAGGGCTTCATCTATGGTGCGTGTCCGCTCCAACCGCTCAAGGAACTGGGTCTGTGCCCTGGCCGCTCTGCTGCTGGCCTTCGGGCTGGCCGGCTCGGCTCTCGCTCAGACCGACGTCACCACGAGCCGCATTTCCGGCACCGTGGAAGGTACCGACAAGTCTCCCCTTCCCGGGGTGACCGTCGAGGCCACGAACAAGGATACCGGTCTGAAGATCGTCGACGTCTCCGACGCCAAGGGCTTCTACCGGATCCTCAACCTGCCGACCGGCAACTACACTCTCTCGGCGACCCTGGACGGCTTCGCGACCGCCACCGCCGAAAACGTCCGCCTGCTGCTCGGCTCGACGCCGACCGTCAACTTCACCCTGCAGAGCGCCAAGATCTCCGAGAGCATCACGGTGACCAGCGAGGCGCCGCTGGTGGAGGTGACCAACACCACGGTGGGCACCACAATCCAGCAGGAGCAGATCAAGAACATCCCCAGCGCCGGCCGCGACTTCCGGCAGCTCGTGCTGCTGACGCCGGAGACCCGGCTGGAGTCCGAGCGCAACACCTTGTCACTCTCGGGCGAGCGCGGCATCAACACCAGCGTCAACGTGGATGGCGTGGACTACAACAACGCCTTCTTTGGCGGCACCGTGGGCGCCGCCGAGGGCCGCGCCCCGCTCTCCATCTCCCAGGAGTCGATCAAGGAGTTCTCCGTCGTCACCAACGGCGCCTCGGTCGAGTTCGGGCGCTCGGGCGGCGGCTTCGTCAACATCATCACCAAGAGCGGCACCAACAGCCTGCGCGGCTCGGGCTTCTACTTCAAGCAGCCGCAGAGCCTGATCTCCAACTTCCCGGCGGGCTCGCGGCCGGCCGGGGCGAGCCTGTCGCCCGCCGACCAGAAGAAGGATCAGTACGGCGGCTCGCTCGGCGGCCCGATCATGCGGGACAAGCTGTTCTACTTCCTGTCCTATGACAAGCAGAAGCAGGACCTCACCGTCCCGATCGTGGCGGCCCAGCTCGATCCCTCGTTCTTCGCCAGGTACCCGGTCCTCGCCTCGCCGCCCCAGTACGTCCAGACTCAGGATGGCTCCGTCGCCTTCGGCCGGCTCGACTATCAAGCCACCGAGGCGCACCGGTTCATGCTGCGCGGCAACTTCACCAAGTACAACGGTGTCAACGGCACCTCGAACGCGGGAACCCGCACCGAGAGCTACAACGGCATCGAAGGGCTGAACGCCAAGTCCTACGTGGGCTCCTACACGGGCCAGTTCAGCGCCAACCTGCTGAACGACCTCAACCTCAACTACGTCAACGAGGACACTCCGCGCGCGGACAAGGGGCTCAACCTGCCCGAGATCCAGGTGGGCGGCCTGCGCTTCGGCGAGGTGAGCTTCCTGCCGATCGCCACCACCACCAAGCGCAAGGCGTTCGCCGACACCGTCACCTACCTGCTCGACCGCCACGTCGTCAAGGGCGGCGTCGAGTACAACGAGACGAGCGTGGACCAGGTCTTCAAGGGCAACTGGCGTGGCGTCTTCATCTTCGCCAACAACGCCGACTTCCTGGCCGGCAAGTGGCGCGAGTACCGCCAGTTCGGCGGCCTCAACGGCCTGACCTCGGACCAGGCGGGCAAGGCCGCGTTCAGCCAGAAGGAGACGGCCTTCTTCCTCCAGGATCAGTGGTTCGTCCGCCCCAACCTCACGGTCACCGCGGGCGTCCGCCTCGAGAGCCTGGACAACCCGAACGACCCGATCCTCAATCCCAACGATCCCGGTCCGAACGGCACGCTCAAGCTCACCGGCCACATCCCGGACACCAACAACGAGCTCTCGCCCCGGCTGGGCATCTCCTGGGCTCCCGATGAGAAGACCGCGGTCCGCTTCTCGGCCGGCCGCTTCTGGAGCCGGACCCCGGCCCTGCTGTGGGCCCAGCCATTCACTTCCAACGGCATCCAAGGCGCCCAGCTCTCCATCTTCGCCACCCAGAACTCCAGCGGTGGCGTGATCGGAGCTCCGACCGATCCCAACGCTCCAGGCTGGGGCACCGCCTTCACCCCCGTCGGCGTCGAGCGCGTCAATTTCAACAACGTCACCAAGGTCTCGACGCCCGGCGTCTTCACCGTCAACCCGAACTTCAAGAATCCCTACACCAATCGCGCCACCCTGGGCTTCGAGCGCGAGATCCTGCCCAGGATCTCCCTCGGCCTCGACTTCACCTACGCCGACGGCCACCAGCTCCAGCGCCTGACCGACATCAACCGCGTATACGACGGCACGACCTCCGTTAACGGCCTGCCTCACTACAGCTCGACCCGGCCCCTCTTCGCCTACGGCTCGATCATCACCGACCTGTCCGACGCCTCGGCCCACTACAAGGCGGCGACCATCACCCTCCAGCGGCGGTACGCGGACAATTTCAGCCTCTACGGCGCGGTGACCTATTCGAAAGACCGGGACAACGACTCCAACGAGCGGAACTTCGCCGGCATCCAGGCGGAGGACGTCAACAACCTCGGCCTCAACTGGGGTCCCTCGAACCGCGACCAGACGTGGAAGGGCGTGCTCAACGGCGTCTGGACCACCCCGTGGTGGGGGCTCGGCGTCGCGGGCGCCTTCCGCTATTACACCGGCCAGCCGTTCACCCCGACCGCCAACGCCGATCTCAACAACGACGGCCAGTCCGGGACGGACCGTCCGACGATCAACGGCGTGCACCTCGGCCGCAACAGCGAGCGCCAGCCCGACTTCTACACGCTGGACATGCGGCTCAGCAAGAGCATCCGAGTCGGTCCCACTGACCTCTCCATCTTCGCCGAATGCTTCAACTGCGCGAACAAGGCGAACCGGTTCATCAGCAGCAACGACCAGATCTGGGGCACGCTCCAGACGCCGCGGACGAGCTTCGGAGTCGAGGATTCCCTGAACGTGGCCTACGTGCCGCGGACCTTCCAGATCGGCGCCCGGTTCGAGTTCTAGAACCCAGGCCCAGGCTCAGAGCCTGACGGAAAAGGGGGGCGGAAACGCCCCCTTTTTTTATTTCAACGGTGTGCCTCTACTCCCACCTGCCGGCACATGTCCAGCACCGGGCAGGTCGAGCACCGTGGGAGGCTGCCGGTGCAGACGTGCTTGCCGAACGGGACCAGCAGGCGGTTGATCTCCACCCAATGGGCACGCGGGAGCTTCGCCTCCAGCGCCGCCATCGTCTTTTCAGGCGTCGGCTCCCGGACGTATCCCCAGCGGTTGGTAATGCGATGGACATGGACGTCGACTCCGACCCGGGCCTCCCCGCAAGCGATGCCCAGCACGAGGTTGGCGCACTTCGGGCCGACGCCCTGGAACGAGAGCAGGACGTCATTCCGGCAGGGGAGGTCGCCGTCGTGCTCCTTCAGGATGCGGCGAGAGATCTCCAGGATCTGCCGCGCCTTGGGCTCGTGGAAAGTGCTGGCGCCGATCGCCGCGTTGATCTGCTCCGCCGTCAGCCGGCTCATCGTGTCCGGCGTGCGGGCGAGCCCGAACAGCCGCCGCGCACAGACCATCGTGACCTCGTCGCGGGTGCGAATGGAGATGATGCAGGCGACGAGCATCTCGAACGGGGTCGCGAAATCCTCCTCGGCCAGCGCGAACATCGCCGCCTTCGGAAAGGGCCGGACGGCATGACGGATGAGCTGAATCACGCGATGGATGTCGAAGGGATGCTTGGGATCCATGCCGACATGATCCACACCGCGGGCCTGGATGTCCAGACCAAATCGCTTCGAGCGGGAACTTCGGCGGCCGAGGGGTTCTCGGCCGTCAGGTGCCGCTCTCGGAGTGGGACCGGTTGTGATGGGCGTCGTACCGCTCTACGTTTCGGCGACAGCTTTCAGATTGGCAAGGCCGGTCTCGAAATCCTTTCCGATCATCTTGTCCATGCTGAAAAAGATCCCGAAGACCCTCATGACGTAGGCCAGGGGACCGGCCATGTCCCACGTGACGGTGGTTTCGCCGCCCACGGGTTGTAGCGTGAAATCGACGACGTTGTGGCCTTCGAACGGCTTGATGAAGTCCAGTTGAATCTTGACCTTGGAAGGTGACGAGGCTTCCGTGATCTCCATGCGGCCCGAGCCGACGTCCCGGTTGCCTTCCCACGCGTACACGGCGCCCTTGCCGCTCGCCGCGCCGCTGAACGTTCGTTTCAACGCCGGGTCCTTCTTCTCCCAGGGTGACCAGGACGTCCAATTGTGGAAGTCCGCGATCAGCGGGAAGATCTTCTCCGGCGACGCCTTGATGCTTGCCCTACGCTGAACCCGAAAGTCGCTGGACCGGGTCGCGGCGTACGCGAGAAGAGCGGCAATCAGAACGACGACGACGATGAGGATGATTTTGAGCATGGGCCCCTCCCAGTATTGAAATCTAGGTGCTCGCCGTTGGGCCGCTGACCATCCAGGGCGTGCCGAAACGATCTTCCAGCATGCCGAAGGCTTCGGCCCAGAAGGTCTTCTGGAAAGGCATGTTCACCCGGCCGCCTTCGGCCAGGGCGTCGAACACCCGCTGCGCCTCGGCGACCGTCGGGTAGCCCAGAGAGAGCGCGAACCCCTTCTTCCCCGGGTACGGCCCGGGCTCGCCGCCCATCCAGTCGGACGCCATAAGGACGCGACCGTCATCGAGGACGAGGCGGGCGTGCAGGATATGGTCGCCGGAGCCGGGCGGCACCTCGGCAGCAGCCGGGGATTCAGACGCCTTCATCAACTCGAGCTTGCCGCCCAACGTGCGCTCGTAGAAACGCATCGCGTCGGCGCAGTTGCCGTCGAAGAACAGGTAGGGGCTGAGATTGGACATGGCAGGTTCCTCCTTTGTCGTTGGAGTTAGAGTCTAGCACTGCAGGCAGCGCAGACCAGTCCGATGCCACCCTCTTCGCGGATGTACAGGCATCGGAGTGCCTGTAGACATCTACCTGCTTATACAGACAACGGTCAGGATCTCTAGACGCCGGACGGCCGGGGTGAAACATCGGCTGCTTTCGTCTCGTATACCCCGGCTATTGGGGCCGACCTCAAAGAAAGCGAGAATACATGAAGAGCTCTCTTAGCATTCCGAAAGCGCTGCTGTTCCTACCTCTACTCTCGTCGTTAGTAATCCGGGCAGACGCTCAGTCTCGGCCAGGCACGGCGCCGGATGACCAACTCTTTCGTACGATCGCGTCGTTGGACGCCGAAGTCTTCGACGCCTATAACCGATGCGACCTGGAGAAGTTCGGCTCGTTCTTCACGGAAGAGCTGGAGTTCTATCATGATAACGGCGGGCTGACGGACCGGACACGGCAGAGCCTGGTCGAGAGTGTCAAGAAGAACATCTGCGGCAAGGTGCGCCGGGAGCTCGTTCCAGGAACGCTCGAGGTGTATCCCCTGCACGGCTATGGTGCGGTCGAGATCGGTGTCCACCGCTTCCATCATCCGGGGCGGGATGACGTGGAGCCGGTCGGCGAGGGGAAGTTCGTTCAGATCTGGCAAAACAAAGATGGAAAATGGAAGATCACGCGGGTCATCAGCTATGACCATCATGCTCTCGCGAAGTGAAGCGACAACTCTATACCCTGCCGCCTGCGGGTTCATTGGAAGAAACCCGCGCCAAAAGCTCCGAGATTTTCAGTCGAGCCATAGGGCTGCCACTATTGCCAGGCCGATGATGGCATAGAGCGCGCGGTAACGTGCTTGCAGGCGGCGGATGCTCGCGTAGGTGAGGCCCTCGGCCAGAGTCTTGAGCGACCAGCGTAGGTGAACGGGGTAGAGGACGACGAGGGCTGCCAGGGGATGGGGGAGGATGCCCTGGAGGGCCAGGAGGAGAAGGAGGGCGTGGGCCAGGGTGAAGAGGGCCAGGCTGGCGGCGAAGGTACGGCGTGGGCCGAAGATCACCGCGTTGGTCCTGATGGCGTTGAGGACGTCGCCCTGGTGGTCGCTGACCTCTTGGGTCAGGTGGCCGGCGGCGAAGGTCAGGGCGAAGAAGGTGGCAGTGGCGAGGCCGCGACGGTCGATGGCGTTCCCCAGGGAGTAGCCGAGGAGGAAGTGGAGGGCGCCGCCGGCCAGGTGGGCCGCTGAGTTGAGGAGCGGTCTGCCCTTCCAATTCAAGTGGGGCAGGGAGTAGAGGGCGCTCAGGGCAGCGATTGCCAGTGACAGCCAGAGGGTGCTTGGGCCGAGGCGGCTGAAGAGGAGGAGACTCAGGACCAGCAGGCTGGCCGCCAGACCGCCGATCTCCTTGCGGCCTACACCTCTGGCCGTGAAGACGCTGGCGGCCTTGTTGGGATCGGTGAGGTCGGTGGTCAGGCCGGACCAGTCGTTGAGCATGAAGATGTGCGCCATCAGGCAGACGTTGGCGACGGTGAGGATCGCCAGCGGCCCCACGTTCTCCGCCGCCGGGTGGCGGATCGCGAAGGCGGCGCCGAGCAGGGGCGAGCCCTGGAGAACGAGGATCTCTTGCAGGCGCAGGCAGGACAGGTAGCGGCGAAGGCGCTCGCCAGGGCGGCCTCCGGTCGAGATGGCAGCCGGCACGGCGGGCGCAAATCGGGGCGGAGCCTGCCGGGGGGCCTGCCGGGGGATCGTCGCCGGCCTAGATGGCGGCGTGCGATCCGTCACCGGTGGCTTGAGCCGCGCCGCGGAAGCTTCAGCCGTTCGAATGAGGGTGCTTGAGATGCGCATGTTCGTAAGCGAGCCTCAGCCAGAGCGCGTAGCCGGCGTCCTCCGACCAATAGTATCTGGGGGTCGTCGCGGTGAGATCGTTGTGGTAGAGGAGCGGCGGACTCTTTCGCAAAAGGGCAAAGTCGTCTTTGGCAAGCTGGCGCAGCACCGCCTGGATTTTCACCGCGTCGGCCGCGTCGGCCGGTGGGCCTCCGGGGGGCAGCGCGCGCCCCAGTAGCCGGACGACGGACACCCAGATCTCCTGGCCTGGCACCGGCGTCCGCATCCGCGACTCGGGCAGCTCCAGCTCGCAGCCGGCGCGCCGGAGGTCGCTCAGGCGCAGGATCGGGACCAGCGGCGCCATTCGATAGTAGACCCAGACCCGATCCTGGTCTACAACTGGGCGGAGAGCTTCGCAGAGCGCACGGCCGGCCGGCGGCTGCACCTTGGCAAGCAGCAGCAGCACGTGCATCTGGATGGTGATGTCGGCAGGGTTAGGATCGCCGCCGGGGTCGAGGCACTGGTAGGCCTCACGCGGCGCGAGCCAGGTGCGGTAGAGGCCCTCGCGGGTGCGATATTGGTCGAGGGTCGCCAGGGCGGCCGGCAGCCGCCGGCGATCCCGGCGGTCATTGTCGGGAGCGAGCCTCCAGACGAGCGCCGTGTCGTCGGTATCGGGTGTGATAGCGCACCCCAGGGTGCCGATGCCAGGAGCGTCTGGCAGGCCATGGTAGCGCACCAGTCCGCCGGCCTCGATCTGGCCGGTGAGGTGCTGGCGGGCGCGCTGCAAGCTGTCGCCGAGACCGCCGGTGGCCGCCAGCGGATCGAGCAGGTCGAGCAGGAGAGCGGTGAGGAAGGTGTTCATCTCCTGGCGCGGCTCCTGGAAGTGCGCCGCGCTCGTGTAGGCGGTGAGCCAGTAACCCGGCCCCTGCTGGTGCGCACGAAGCCGCGCCGCTGCCGTCCTGAAGCCGTCGTCGAGGTCCTCCGGTGCCATCCGCACGGTCAGCTTGCGCTCCTCCAGGTAATATCCCTCTCCCTTCTCGGAGGCCCAGGCGAAGGCGGTCAGCTTGTGCTCGCCGGGAGCGAGGCCGGCCGTGCCGAGTGGGATGCGCCAGCCGGCGGGGCTCGCCTCGTGCAGCGTACCGCGGACGTCGGGCCGGTCGAAGAAGGTGCGGGAGGCGACGGTCTGTCGGCCGTCGATGATCACTGCCACCTGCCAGGGCGTTGCGTGGCCGGCCAGTGCCCAGCCGGCGGCGACAACCTCCTGGCCGGCGGTGACAGCGGAGGTCGCGCGGCCGCCGGCCTCAATGGCGTCGAGATTGCCGCGCATCTCGATCATCAACTCCGCCGGCGCGAGGCCATGCTGTAAGGAAGCGACGAAGGGTGCATTCCGCCAGTCCCACGCGGCCCGCATCTGGTGGGGACCGCTGGCAACGGCGAAGATCGCGCTGTCGGTCGCGCCGGTGTACCAGAAGGCGCCGATGGCTTCGATGGCGACCGCGGCGCCGACCGCAAGCAGGAAGCACGTCCGGCCGAGGCCGCGCAGTGCGGCGACCACCGGCACCAGCATCCACAGGAGCAGCGGCAGGAGGTCGGTCATATAGCGCGGCCCCCAGGAGATGCCGGCCCGCCAGTCGGCCTTGGCATAGAGCAAGACCTGGAGAACGACGCCGACGCTTATCGCCAGGGTGAGGCCGCGCTCGCCGCGCTGGCTGCGGTCATGCGGCAGGTGCCTCCAGGCCAGGACGAGGAAGAGCAGGAAGGGTGAGAAGACGAACAGCCCCCGCGTCGGGCTGAACAGCAATCCGCCGAGGCCGGAAAGCAGGTCGTGCTGGAAGAAGCGGGCCTTGCCCATCAGCCCGTAACCGCCGGCGAAGTGGCCGGCCACGCCGAGGTTGTAGAGCAGCACCAAGCCCGCCGGCAGCGCCGCCGCGGCGGCGAGCAGCGCCGCCCGGCGGCCGGCCCAGAACAGTCCGTAAGCGCCCAGCACCGCCGCGAGGATGACATCCGGAGGGCGGGTGCCGGCGATGAGCCCGCACAGCAACCCCGCCGCAAGCGCCCGCGGCGCGGTGCACGGCCCGGTGAGGAGCAGCAGTGCGCCGATCACCAGGAGCTCAGCCATCCCGTGCTGCCACAGAGCCTGGCTGCTGATCACCCATGTGGTGGTGCCGAAGGCATAAGCCAAGGTGAGCAGCAGTGCGATCGGCGCCGCCGCCCGGCGCCGCAGCAGCAGGTAGAGGAGTGACACGGAAAGCGCCGCCATGAGCGAGGCGGACAGCTTCTCCATGACCCTTGCTATGTGGTCCAGCCGCCCATCCGTCCAACCCCGCAGGTGCAGGTAACCGACCGCGGGGAGGTAGAGCGGCGCGATGAGCACCGGCAGCACCACGGGGTACAGCGAGATGACGTGGCCGCCGCGCGCATGCACCATCCAGAACGCCGTATCGCCTCGCCCTTGGGCGGTGAGCGTCGCGATCGGATCGAGAAGGATGCTGTGGTACTGCCAGATCGCGAACGGCAGGTAGCGCGCCGGGTAGGTGTCGCCGGCGCTGATCGCCCGCCGGTTGGCGTTGTAGACCAGCAGGCAGCAGAGCCCGATGAGCAGGCTCGCCCGCAACTCGCGCCGGCCGCGCAAGAAACGTTGGGCTTGCCCATGCTCCTCACCGGACGCCGAGCCAGGAACCGGACCACAGCCGCGGACCTGGGCCTCGGGCTGAGCGGCGGGTGCAGACCGCCTGCCGCCGAGGACGGGGGTCATGGTTTCATGCTCACTTGCGCTGGCTTCCCACAGGGGTCCGTCTCCATCCACTACGAGTGTTGGCGAGAGGTCGGAGGCTACCACAAGGCGCCGCCGCCAGGATGGCAGCGGCCGGGTGGGCGACCGGCGCAGCCCGGGAACCCCGCTGACACCCCGAGCGGACGAGGTTCAACCCCCAGGCCGCCTCCGGGTTCGAGGCAAGTGTCGAATTGATCGGCGAGGACCGTTTCCACGCCGAAATCGCGGGCGGCCAAATGGAGCTCGCCCGCGGCAGCGCAGACCAGCACGACGCCATTATCGAGACCGACTCCGACACACTGGCCGCGCTGATCTACGGTGGGTGCCAGCTCGCCGAAGCCTTGCGCTCCGGGGACCTGAAAGTCGAGGGGGACAAGTCGGTCGTCAAGCGCTTCTTGACCCTCTTCCCGCTCTCCAGGCCGGCAGCAACGTGTTTGCTCCAGGGATGAGAGAGACAGGTGTCACTCTTTGTGTCGCAGGCGATGGCGCTCATCCTCGGCCAGCACTTCACCGAGCAGGATCACCGGCCAAAAGAGCAGAGACAGCGTTGGTATCGAGGATCACCGCCACTCGTCCGGATCGATACTCTCCAATTCCTCGGCAACCACCGCGTCGACCGGCTCCACCTCTTCTCTCCGTGCCTGACCGAAGACGCTTCTCCAGCCCTGCTGCGATGAGCCCCGAGCGGTCTGTCGCTCCAGATGCTCCTGGAGTGCTTCTATGACGAACTCCTTGAGGCTCTCTCCTCGCCTCGCCGCCGCGGCCTTGGTTCGCCTGAAGAGGTCGTCCGGAATCTCGAGGGTGGTCTTCATGAACCCACTTTCGCATATTTATCGGAAGACGTAAAGGTGGTCCCCCGGCGAGGTCCCCCGTGTTGTGTTGTAAGATAGGTAGTATAGGAGGAAGCGATGGCTCACACGCCCAGGGCACAGCTTCAGCAGAGTTTTCAGGAAATTTCCAAGCTTAACCACATCCTTGGGAAAGACACGATGCGTAGCTTTTCTGCGATGAAGGATGTCGTCTTGCGCTTTGATGCGGGAGAGAAGTCGAAGTCGCTCGGTGGTGACGCGTGCTTTCTTATTAAGACTACAATAAGAGCGTTCCTGGGACAAGTGGATGGTCTTGGATACGCTCTCAGGCGTGCAGTTTTGTCTAGTGCCGAGGACGCAGGACTAGTGTTAACTCAGAAGGAAAGAGCGAAACTAAGCGAGAAGAGATACGATTCTAAGACTAACACCCTCACGGATAAACGCGCGCTTCTCAATACTCCCGAAAGCATTAAGGTCGGCTTCGAGTACTTCCCCAGACTCGTTGGTACTACTTTCAATCTTGATACGAGCGGGGATGGCTGGCGCGGTTTCAAGAGGCTAGTCAGGGTGCGTAATGGCTTTACGCATCCGAAGACTATCGAGGATCTGTCAGTAACGAATTCTGGACAAGCCCTTCAGCCGACCCTGGCATGGTTTTCGAGTCAGGCGCAGAACTTAGTCATTGAGTGCGGGCGAGCAATGGGGGTCAGTCTTGCTTCTGCAGGAGTACTCGATGCCAAGGCTCTGAAGTACAGGGAGTCAGAGCATCCATGGGTAACGATTTTTAGGGACGAGGACTACGAACTCATTGCGGCGGATGCTGGAAGGGCCTTGGAGTACATAAAGACAATGCTCCGTCTTTCGAGTGAGGATACGTTGCGCGCGCTGACTTTGATGACCAGAAAAGATTTTCCAATGTTTAGTTACGAATGGGAATACGCCACGCGGATGGCTGTGCGCACCATGTTTTCTGATGTAGAGGCGATAACTGCGGCTGCGCAGTTTTTCACAGATGCAGCGGCGAGGCGTGGCGATATTCCTGTGCATGGACTTCTAGATAAGTCAGACGGCGACGAAATTGAGGACAAATTTGCGACAGCTCTCACAAGATTTTCGGCTGAATTCGGCAACGAGACGGTACTGCCGACGAGCGGGGATTCTTGGAAGGCGTTCCGAGGTGCGCGCTTTCTTAGAAATCGGTTAACACACCCGAAGGCGGTGGGGGACCTGAGAGTCGAGTTGAAGAATTTTCAGTTAATTCATGATGCGTTGGGGTATTTCTTGGGAGCACACGACGCGCTTTTTATAGATGCAGAGAAGTGGGCCTCTTTGGCTTCAAGCGTAGGGAAGGCGATTAAGGAGAGGCACGAAGCCACAGAACAGAGAGACTCTGAAGACGAGGAGGAGCTAAGCCACACTTGATATGCCAAATTCACAGCGATAGCATCGAGTACGTGCTGCAAGTACAACTCGTCTCGGCTTCGGCTCACGGCGGGGTGGCTTCAGAGAGGACGCGCTCGCGCAAATACGGGGAAAGGGCTCGCTCGGTGACCACGTCCACCGGGCGCTGAACGAGATCCTCCAGATCTTGTTTGAGCCCCACGAGGTCCAGGAGCGAGCGCCCTTCTCCGAGCGTCACGAGCAGGTCAAGGTCGCTTCCCTCCCGGCCTTCGCCCCGGGCGAGGGAGCCGAACACGCGCACGTTTCCTGCGCCGTGGCGCTTGGCAAGATCGAGGATTTCCGAGCGGTACTTTTGCAGGATCTCGCTGCTCATGGTGCAGCCAGTTTACAGTAGGGGGAGGGGATTTGGCTGGGATGCAGGGATTCTGCGGATCAGAGACTCTCCGCCGCCCGGGATTGAACCCACCCCCTATACACATCTCACCATGCTGCCCCGAAGGGGCAAAGGCATGTAGCCTGGGGCTGGCGCTTTTTGCCAGCTCCAGGTAGGCGTGACCCTAGAAAACCCTGAAGCCCCGAAGGGGCGGCGGCAGTTTGCTCCAACGATAAGCTGCCGTCGCCCCTCCGGGGCTCTGGGAAATGTGGGCATAGGTTCCTGGGGCTGGCAAAAAGCGCCAGCCCCAGGCTACATGCCACTGCCCCTTCGGGGCAAGAAACCCGGGCTTGCAGGTCATCCAGTCAACGAAATGTGTATAAGAGAGTGGATGGAATCCCGGAATGCCGTTCATGAACGGCGTAGAAGGATCTTCGGCGCTCGTTAAGAAGCGAGGTATCTGTTTACCGGCCTACTCCGCAGGTAGTGGGAGCCTCTGGTAGGCCGGAGCGCTCAGTAGGGGCGGCCTCGGGCTTTCGCGGGTAACGGCTTGGA
>Ga0136846_1232106_pt1 | contig 32034 bp, 20 predicted proteins | sample HopSoiMetagenom2_FD_96841 | JGI IMG/M metagenome (GOLD analysis project Ga0136846, IMG submission 96841) | Grasslands soil microbial communities from Hopland, California, USA - 2 Assembly 2016 (version 4) | ecosystem: Environmental > Terrestrial > Soil > Grasslands | place: USA: Hopland...
CAGGTTAAGGCTCAACTGAAGACATCCGACACGGAAATCACTCTGCAGTCCGGCGATTCCGCGCCATTGCTCACGACCCTCGCCGTCCCGGGACAGCCGCCCTGGACAAACGGCAACTCCGAAGCGTTAGTCGACTCTGCGGAAATCGCAGGCCGCCCCACTCCCATCCATTGGCACTTCAATCCCGAAGCAAGCACCGTCGAGACCCGGCAAGTCGCCTTCATCTACGATTCGCAGTCTCCACACCTCCGCCTGACCTGGGAATGGCGCATCCGCCAATCCTACGGTCCTATTGAGCACCAGATTAGGATCGAGAACCTTGAACCGCAGGAACTCTGGATTCCTCTGCAAGACAGCCTCGCTTTCAACTGGGCCATTCCACCGCGGGACTCCCTCACCCAACTCTTCATCGAAAAGGGCGGCGATACGCCTTCCGATACCGGCACGCATCGTGTCTCCCTCAAAGTTGGAGATCGCTGGATCGGCACCTCCAGCACCTACGGAGATCTTTTCCACGACCGCCCTCGCGAAATCATCCCGTGGCTGCTCGTGGAGAGAACAGATACAACGCATTCCGGCTGGTACGCCGGCATGGAATTCAGCGGACGAACTCGCATAGCTCTCGCTCGCGACAGAGACTCACTAACGGCAGTTCTGGGACTCAATCCTGATCCCGCCCCAGCCCGCACTCGCCTGCTTCCGGGCGAGACATTCGAATCCCCGACCGTCTTCGTCGGCGGATTTCGTAACGGTCCTGACGGCGCCGGTAACGTGCTTCGTAAATGGGTTCGCGTTGTGCTCGGCAATCCCGAGACTTGGAATAATCCGAACTATCCCCTGATCGTGAACAACAGTTGGGGCGGCGGCATGGACGTCAACGAAGACGTCGCCATGCGTATGATCCGCGACTCCGCCGATCTCGGCGTTGACATGTTTCACGTCGATGCAGGATGGTTTCGCGCAGTCGGTGATTGGCATCCGGATCCGAAGAAATTCCCACACGGCCTAGCCCCGATGGCCGACGAGGCCCATAAGCGCGGTATGAAATTCGGCCTCTGGATCGATTGGGCCCAGGCAGGATTATCTACCGGATCAGGCGCGCTGAACGTCCGCGATCCCAAGGTTCGCGATTGGTTGGTCACCGATCTCCCCGCCGGCTGGAAGCCCGAGCCCTTCAAGGGCCAGACAATCGATATCGGAGTGCCTGAAGCAAAGGAGTGGGTTCATCGCGAGCTCGACCGCGTCGTCACCGATTACCACCTCGACATGCTCGAGCATGACGGATATCTGGTTGCTCACGGATGCGATCGCGCGGATCATCCCCACGCCGCCGCTGATCCGCTGAATGAATGTACGTACAAATCGTCCGGATTCTATTTCGTCGACAGCACCAACTCCACGGACGTCAGCTATCATGCCGTTCGCGCTTACTACGACCTGTATTCGAAACTGCGCCACGATCATCCCGGACTGCTTTTTGAAATCTGCAACGACGGCGGTCGCATGGTCGACTTCGGAAGCGCCGCTCATGGCGACTATTTCTCGATCACCGATACCTACGATCCTCTCTCCAACCGCCGCGCATTCTACGACACCAGTCACGTGCTGCCCGCCGCCATGCTCGAAAGCTACGTCGAGAAGTGGCCGACGCCGCGCATCGGGAATTTCCGCTACATGCTCCGCAGCGGCATGATGGGATGGCTCAGCATCATGATCGACACCACAACCTGGTTCCCCGAACAGCACGCAGAAGCCAAAAAAGAAATCGAACTCTACAAGAAAGATCTCCGCCCGCTCATTCGCGATGCCGACCTCTATCACATCTCTCCACGCCCCGACGGCATCCACTGGGATGCCATCGAATACTGGGACCCATCCCGCAAACGAGGCGTCGTCTACGCCTTCCGCGGCAGCGTCGAGAACGAGAGTTCACATCCTTTCCACTTGCAAGGTCTCAGTCCATCCGCCCACTATGCCCTGAGATTCCAGGACCACAGTTCCCCCGACGGAACCGCGACAGGACAGGACCTGATGACCAGCGGCCTCCAGATCAAGATCCCACTGCCAAACACCTCCGAACTGGTCTTTATCGAAGAACAAATCCGAAGTAGGTGAAACATACACGAGAGCTCAAACAACTAGCACGACTCCCGACTTCAAAAAACTTGAGGGTGCCCCATCCTAAACTCGCGTTCTGTGCGAGTTTAGGGTGGGGATTTTGACCTTGGTTCTTACAAAACCGCGTCGCGGCTTCAGCCGCCGAGTGCGCTGTTTTTAAGCCAGGAGAAACGGTCCGTACATGCTCTTCCGATTCCACGTGCCCATTCCGGTATCTACCCGATTCCTCCCAACGCTGTCATAATGCAAAAATGGCTAGCAGTTTCTTAAGCGAGAATTGGCTCCCGAAGTCAGTTCTCTGTTTCCGCACTTATAACCGTCACAAATTCATTCTCGACCTCATCGCGGGCATCACCGTCGGCCTCGTCGCCTTGCCCTTGGCCATGGCGTTCTCCATCGCCTCAGGCCTCACGCCGCAAGCAGGAATCTACTGCGCGATCGTCACCGGATTTCTCATCTCCGCCTTGGGCGGCTCGAAGACTCAGATCGGTGGCCCCACCGGCGCCTTCGTCGTCGTAGTCGCGGGCATTGTCGCCGCTCACGGCATCGATGGACTCTTCATGTGCACCGTCATGGCCGGCGTACTCTTGATCATCATGGGCCTCACCGGGCTCGGCACCGCGGTAAAGTTCATCCCCCGCCCAGTGGTCATTGGATTCACCAACGGAATTGCCGTCCTCATCGCCAGCACGCAAGTAAAAGACTTCTTCGGACTCCACCTCGACAAAGTTCCCGGCGTGTTCTGGTTGCGCATGGAAGCCCTCGCGCGTAGCTTCCACACAATCTCGTTCGAAGCTACCGCTCTCGCAGTATTCACATTGCTCACCCTGATCATCTGCCGCAGTCTCTCGTCGCGCATTCCCGGACCCATCGTCGCTCTCGTCCTCTCCACGGCGGCCGTCTATTTCTTCAAGTTGCCGGTAGAGACGATCGGCACCAAGTTCGGCGGAATCCCCGGTGGTCTGCCGCACATGCAGATTCCGAAATTCCACGCCGACCTCATCCATGGTCTACTCGGACCCGCGTTCACCGTTGCCATGCTCGGCGCAATTGAATCGCTCATGTCCGCTGTCGTCTCCGATCGCATGAGCAACGACCGCCACAATCCCAACGTCGAACTCATCGGACAAGGCGTCGCCAACTTCTTCTCGCCTATGTTCGGAGGACTCCCCGCAACCGGCGCAATCGCCCGCACCGCTACCAACATCCGCTCCGGCGCGCAATCTCCAGTCGCCGGCATCATTCACGCGCTTACCCTGCTCTGCATCCTGTTATTCGCCGCTCCGCTCGTCAGCTACGTGCCGATGGCAGCCCTCGCAGGAATTCTGATGATCGTCTCCTACAACATGGGCGAGTGGCTCGAAATCCCGCAGCTCATCAAGCTCACCAAAACTGACATCAGCATCTGGATCGTCACCTTCGCACTCACCGTGTTCGCCGATCTCACCGTCGCCGTCGAAGCTGGAATGATCCTGGCCGCACTGCTCTTCATCAGCCGCGTCGCCTCTACCACCACTGTGTCAGAGGTCACCGACGACTATGTCGAAGACGGCCGCATGCATATTCTGCAGGATAAGGACATTCCGTATTACGCCACCATCTTCCGCATCCATGGCCCATTCCTCTTTGGAGCGACCGACAAGATCTCGGTTGTTACGGAAAAAATGCACAAACTTCCGCCGGTCGTGATCCTGCGCCTGCGCAACATGACCGCGCTTGATGCGACAGGCCTCTTCGCGATTGAAGAGACAGCCAAGCAGCTGCACGCCACCAAGCGGACGCTTATTCTCTGCGGCGCGCGCGAACAACCCGCGCAACTCATCTACCAGGCGGAATTCGCCGAAGTTATCGGCCAGGAAAATATCTGCGAAAACGTGCAGGAAGCCCTGCGCCGCGCCGAAGAAGTGTACGAACACCTGCAACCCGCCATTGCGGCTAAAGTCTAGTCTCGGACTGTGGCAGAACTATCCCGAGTGTTGTCATTCCGATGACGGCGAGAGCCGTCGAGGAATCTGCTGTGCGTCACCTAGGTCGACGGGGCGTCGGTTGCCCTAGTCATCAATCCTCTGTACCACCGACAAAATCTTCCACTCCCCATTTACCTTCACGAGCGTCATGTAATCCGTCCAACCAGGCGTCACCATCTTGGCCGACGCGATTGTTCCGGCAATATCCAGAACGCTGACCTGCTCAGTCTTCTTGGCGGCAGGCATATCCGCTGGACCATTCTTTCGAATTTCCTGCAACATCTGTGCGCCCGTCTTCTCGCGCACTGGAATATCCCCGTGAATCATGTGCTTCGAATAACGCGGATGCAATGTCTGCTCCATCCGTTGCGCATCGCCCGTGTAATACGCTTCGCAGTAGTTGGTGACAGCAGCGCGAACGGCGGATGCATCGGCCGAAATATTGTTTTGTTGTGCATGTCCTGCGACCACTAAAAGGACTGCGACAGAAAGGGCGAGAGCGGCGGGGCGAATCATCGATGTTCTCCGAACGTACAACGAATCGAACGAGCTGATTATGATCCCAATCTGCCCACCAAGAAACAACACCAAGGTTCATGTCCGCGTTCACGTCCCGACGCGCCCGCGAATTTCCCCCAGAGTGTCATCGTGAGGGCCGCGTCTTCTGCCCTCACGATCTATGCATCCCCGCCTACTCCCGGCTACCTGCCAACCACAACCACGCCCGCTTTTCCCACCTCACTCGCTGTAGCCGCCCCCTCCCGCCTCAGTCGCTGCGCGGCATCGTCCCAAATCAGTTTTGTCACCGATCCGCCACCGTTCTCATACGCATAACTCTTCCCGTCATCCTCGAACAGGCTAAAGCTGCCATTCGCACCCGGATACACCCGCACCGACTCAATCTTCTGCGTCTGCTGTGTGCTGTCGACCTCCGACCCCAGCGGCACAATACTTCCCGCCCGCACAAACAGCGGCAACACATCGATGGGAGCATTCGCCACGACGCTCTGTCCCCCATGCAGCCGCTCATTCGTCCAGTAGTTGTACCAGTCACAACCCGCCGGCAGATACACCGTCCGCTTCGTCGCGCCCTGCTCGGTAACCGGAGCCACCAGGAACGCCGGCCCATACATGTATTCATCAGGGATGTCCGCCACCCTCGGATCCGACGGAAAGTCCATGAACAGCGCCCGCATATATGGAGCCCCCGTCTGATAACTGCGATACGCTGCCGAGTACGTGTAAGGCAGAAGCTGATAACGCAGCTTCAGATACTTCGCCAGGATTGGCTCGGCCTGCTTCCCGTACGACCACACCTCGTTGTGCGCCCGTTCCCCGTGCGCTCGCATGATCGGATGAAAAGCTCCCCATTCGAACCACCGCACAAACAGCTCGGGATAGTCCTCATAGTTGGCAATCGTCTCCCGCGCATCCGACCCGTCGATCAGTGGCTTATGCTCCGCATGGTAGTCAGGAGGAATCGCCGGCGAAAAAAATCCTGCAATATCGGTATCCCAGTACGGCAGGCCCGTCGCCGCAAAATTCAGCCCCGCCGGAACCGAGCGCTTCAGCATGTCCCACGTCGCAACAATATCGCTCGACCAGAAAACCGTGCCATTGCGCTGCGCTCCAAGGTACGCCGCCCGCGCCAGGATCATCACCCTCCGGCTGTCTCCAAAATCCCGCCGGAAGCCCTCATACACCGACGCCGTATGAAACAGCGGATACACGTTGTAGAAACGTATTCCCGGCCCAACCGCGAACATATCCCCCGCCGGATCGATATCCGGCTCCGTCTCATCCAGCCACAGGTAATCGAAGTCGTACGGCTTGATGTACCGGTCCCGAATCTTCTTCCACCACCACTGTGCCGCCTCAGGATTCGTCGTGTCCAGATTCGGCCCAATCACATCCTTGGTCCATCCCGCATCCGGCGTTCCATCGGGCTTATGAATCAGCCATCCATTCTTCTGCAGCATGTCGTAAAACTGTGTGCCGCGCGAGAAATGCGGCCACACGCTCAGCAGCGTATTCACACCCATCGCATGCAGTTCGCGATTCATGCCCGCCGGATCCGGCCACCGCTTCGGATCCAGATCCAGTTCTCCCTGCTTCGTCATATTCAGGAAGTCCACGACGATCCCATCCAGCGGCAACTTCTTCTCGCGATACTTCTTCGCCACATCCAGAATCTGTTCCTGCGTTGGATAGATCGCCTTGCTCTGGATGTATCCGTACGCCGCCTTCGGCAGCATGTGCGTGACGCCCGTCAGTTGGCGATACCCCGCGTAAATCTCGTCGCTTGTATCGCCCGCAATCACAAAGTACGACACGCGATCTCCCACCTCCGACGACCACGTGTTTCGTTGATTGATGCCCAGCACCACCGTAGTTTTCGACGGGTTGTCCCACACCAGTCCATAGCCGCGGCTCGACACCAGGAACGGCACGCAAACGTCCTCGCCCCCAGTCGCTCCGTAATCGTGCCAGCACCGCACCTCGTGCTCCCGCAGATCCATCCAGCCCTTCTGCTGCTGCCCCAGCCCGTAGTAATGCTCGTCCGACGGAGAGTCAAACATCGCCGCCACCGAATATCCCTTCTGGCCGACATCCTGCTGAGCCACGTCCGCGCGCTCCGGCGCCATCGTCCACGTGTCCATGTGCAGCAACATCTTGCCTCCGGGCGTCGTCACCACAAGCGCATCGTTATAAGGACCCTGCTGCCCGTTTCCGCCAAAATAAACCTCCCGCAACTGACGATTCAGCGCATCCAGCGGCATGGGTTGTGGAAGCTTGTCGGCCGGAAGATCGCCGGCCCCCACGCGCACGACCATCTTCGACGACCGAAACACTTCGCCGCCCTCCGCGTCGCGCTCATGCGTCCATCCCTCGCCTGAAGGTTTCGCCACAAACCCATACCCCGGGGCCCCACTCGCCGCGCCCTTCTCAACACTCATCGTGACCCGCACAATGTTCGTGGCATACGGTTCCAGGAAAATTGTTCGTCCCTTGCGCTCGAGCACATAAGGACCACTCTGCGCAAGCGCGACGCCTCCCAGCAACACCGCGAGCAGAACACAACAAAGCGCGCGCGTCGCGGGAGTCCCCGCGAAACCCAGACTGATGCGAAACCCACGATCATCACAACTCCGTACATCCATACGGCCCCAGACTTCCATTGTTCCCTCCGCCCGCCAGCGCCAAGCCACTCAACGTTTTCTCGTGGCGCCCTGAAAAGACAGCGCAATCCTATAGAAGCCGGGCCCGAGCAGTCCACGGGCGCCCGAATTCCTCTGTGCCCCTCTGTATCCTTTTGGTGAGTTCGTAGTGGTTGGAAACTGCCGCTAAGTCTTCTTAATCACAAGCACAGTCTTGTCATCCACCTCATCCCCAAGATCCTGTTCCCGCAGCACCGTATCCCGCTTCACCGCATGTTCCAGGACTGCGTTGCAAATCTCCTTCGCGCTCTCGCGCTTGTGCGTCCTGACAATCGCCTCGATGGCCTTCCGGTCGTCCACGTCGCCGCCGTCGTAGACGCCGTCCGTATACAGGAACAGAATGTCCCCGCTTCCCATCAGCGTGATCTCGGAGAAATCCGAGAAATCAATCTGCCGCAATCTCTGCCCGATCGACACGTACTTGTTGCGGTCCGGATGATCCTCCGGAATCTCCAGCCCGAGTGCCGGGAACTGCACCATTCCGCTCCTCTGGATTTCCATGAACCTGTCATACTCCGCCGAGAACACCAGCGGCGGCGGATGCCCGAAATCCACAAATCGGAAATGCCCGCTCGGAAGTATCTCCCCGTACACCATGGTCGCAATCTCGCGCGACTCGGCGTCCGTTCTTCTTCCCAGCGCATTCCGCGCCGTCACCGAATGCGCCAGCCGCAGGTTGAGTTTCTCGAACAGGTCCGCAGTGATGGTCCCATTCGCATCCAGCTCCGACAGCATGAACGCATGGAATGTATCGTGGACAGTGGACGCAATCTTCGCCGCGATCAGATCGTGCCCCTGTGCATCCACCAGCAATACGCCCGCACTCAGGTAAAGCGTCTTCAGATTCTCTGCGATGCGCAACTGCTCCCAGCTCTTCGCCTTCCGATACGCGGCGATATCCTCCGCCGTGAACGTCCCCGTCGACAGCATCCAGCGCACATGCACATCCGTATAGTTCTGCGGCGTGGCCCCGGCCGGCAGCGGCTGCAGATACTCCTCGGAAAGCCGCAGCGCCCGTGCAATGCGCGCGTCGATGTCATACCGCTGCTGAAAATTCAGATACTCGAAGACATCGCCGCCCACGGTCCCGGCCGGAATCGATCCGCCATACATCTCGATTCCCGGCAAGTGGGGAATCGCGCCCTCCACGGGCATCAACCGCCGCCGCAGGTACTCGTCGATCCTTAACTCCGACTCTCCGTCAATCGCGTCAATCGCCGCCAACGTTCCACCTCGATGTGAGTTCTGCGGACACCCGAGCACACGACGTTCCAACGTACCCGTAAGGTGCCCCATTCTAAATCGCGCTCTTTGCGATTTAGAGTGGGAATTTTGACTTCCCCGGCGGGACTACGACTCTTCGCGACATCGCCGCACGCTCGGCAAGACAATCCCGTCATCGCTCATCAGCGTCCGACACCACCTCATTCGGATAGTTGAAGAAGAGCTGATTCCCATCAGGATCGTCGATCACGAGCACCTGGTACCCCCACGATCCCTCCTTCACCGCAACGCCCCTTGCCTCAAATTCAGCTCGGAGTCCGTCCAGCGCAGCGACCGCAGCCTCCCGCGTCTCCGGCTGGACATTTAACGAGATGAACATCAGCCCTTTCCCAACCTTCTCCGGCCACGTGTCCGCCAGGATGAACGCGCACCCCTGCCGCTCGACCTGTGCAACCCGCGCCCTTCCGCCTTCTTCATGCCGCCACGGACTCGTGAACCCCAGCCGCTCAACATAAAACCGTATCGATGCCTCAACATCCCTCACGTGTAACACAGGCCGCGCAAACCACTCCGTCATCGGCTATAGACCTCGAATGAAGACATTCCAGCGTCGCGGAATTGTACCCCGGTCTGTAACACCCGTGCTGCTAGCCTGCGCGCGCTGTGCGGGAAGGGGGCTGAACCAGGCCGAAGGGGAGCTATGCCACGACCTTTGCTCCACCGGGACATCCTCTTTGAACCTCTGTCTGCTCTGTGGTGAGAACGTGGAAGAGCGGCGCTTCAGCGCCGCGTCCATCGACCCCCAAACGACAGTGTTGCAGAACTGGCCTGAGAACTCCTCACGCAGATTTGAGCAACGAATAAGTCCATGGTTCCGAGCCGCGAAGCGGCGGCAGAATGCAGCCCGCGGCGCAAGCCGTGGGTGCGCAGCAGCGATCGCAAAAAGCCGCGAAGCGGCGAAAGAAACGCGTGACGGGCCAAAGGGACTCGGCGATGCTTTGGCTCCTATCTCAACCAGACGTCCTCTTTGAACGCCTGTGCCCTGTGTGTTGAGCTTTATTCCCAGAGACTCTAACCGGTGTGCCCTCCGAGTTGCTGCTCCTTCTTAGCGCGTGCAAGCCTCAGTTGCTCAATTGCCGCGGCCATGTTGTTGCCGGCAACCTTCGCATGGTCTTTCAATAGATCATCCGTTTGGAGCGGCAGAACCTCGCCCAGACATTCTTCCAATCGTCCCACCAACAAGTCAATCAGCTGAATGGTACGGTCCCCCTCATGGACCATCGGATCGTCGTTAGGAAACGCCATTGGTTATGCCCCTCCCCCTGGAACGATAGCACCAGTCAGCCGCGAACCACAGGCGACCATCTGGTTCCCCTCCCCTCCCCTCCCCACCTCGGTCCATTGAAATCATAGGTTTAGGGGAGAATGGCGAAGAAATCGATGTGGCTCAATAGTTTGCAGGTAAAATCTTCAAAACATTGGCTTAGACACGCATCAGCGCCGAGCTTCCCTTTTCCGCTAAGTTCATAAGGTATTGCATTTGAAGGGCTTACTTGATTAATGACCCGAGTGCAACCCGCAAAATACTGATATTGCATGACTTACACGCAAATTGCGGAATAATAACTTAGCCCCATCTGTGCCACCCAATGCCAGCCATTGAAACCGCAATACAACCCGTTTCGCAGTTTTGGACTGCGACTCTCAAAATCTTGATTTAAAAGAACTTAGTGGACCGGATCTGCAATTGCGCTCGCAAAATATTGAGCCGCTGAGACTTACACGCAAAGTATTGTGGAATAAGCACTTAGCTCTCGAGCATCGAATCGGCCAGCCCCGCCTTTTGGCTGTGGCGATGATCGGATATCCAGACTGTGGATGGCAAGGGCAGATGTCACAGAAGTCGCCTGTGGAAAAATGTGGGAGGAGGGAGTGTAGGGCAATCCCGCCGGCAAACGAGCAGGTGATGGAAGAGCAGTTGGTGGAAGAGCGGCGCTTTAGCGCCGCGCGGCACGCTCCCTGCCAATGGGGCTTAACCACGTGTCTCGTTGTGGACATTCTCAAGTTGGCCTGAGATGGGATTGCCTCTCTTTGGGACGCTTCCGTTCCGTTCGGATGCGGTGATTGATACCGTTCTAAACTACTGCTTCCCCGCCTTAGGCATGTCCCTCGAACTCAAACCGACGCACGCGAGTGTGAAGGCTTACTACGAGACCCTGCATCAGTTCGGACAACTTCATATCGATCATGAGAGTGCCGTTCGCGGAGCATTCCAAACACTACTCACGAAATGCGGTCAGCGGACTGAGCCCAAACTGACTCTCGTTCCTGAGTACCGGATTAAGCGCGCCCGAGGCTCGTCGGTCATTCTGGACGGAGCTTTGGTTGATCTCTACAAGCTTCCGCACGGCTATTGGGAGGCCAAGGATGAAAGGGACGATCTAGCCAGGGAGGTGGAGTGCAAGCTGGATAAGGGGTATCCCACCGACAACACCATCTTCCAGGCGCCCGAGAGAGCCATCCTCTATCAGGGTGGCACGCGCATTTTTGATGAAAACATCGCCCGGCCGGAGACGCTTGTCTCGGTCGTCAATCAGTTCTTCGAATACAAGGCACCAAACATTGAGGAATGGCTGAAGGCGGTTGATGAATCTCGGAACGCGTGCCTGAGCTCTCGCAGCAGATCGAAAGCCTCATCAAGGAGGAGCGACGGAGGAATCCATCATTTCGCAATGTCTTCGATGATTACTACGCGCTCTCCCGCCAGGCCATCAATCTCAGTCTTTCTGAAGAAGCTGTCGAGCGGATGCTCGTGCAGCACCTGCTCACCGAGCGTATCTTCCGGACAATTCCGCTCGCACTATGCCGACCCGATCTATTACCAAGTGGGACATCTTCCATTATTTCTACGCTGTCCTGCACCATCGAGTACAGGCAGCGATACGCGGCTAATCTGCGCCGTGAACTGCCGCGCATCCCATTCGCTAGCGACATTCCCAAGACTTGTCATCCTGCGGCGCCGCCTTTTGGCGCCGAAGGATCTATGCAGCCCGCCGGCAGCATCGGAACTTCCGACGACTCCATAGATCCTTCGGCCCGCAAAAAGCGCGGTCCACAGGATGACAACGCGCATAAGAGCTCCGTGACTTCTGTGGTGAAAGATCTTGAAGTTTTCAGTGCCTTCGTCAAGGCCGGGCAGCGACTCGCGGACATCCATGTCCATTACGAACAACAACCGGAATACTCGCTCAAGAAGATCGAAAAGAAGGGCGAGAAACTCGACTACCGCGTCGAAAAAATGAAGCTGAGCAAAGATAAAACTCAGCTCATCTATAACAAGTTCCTGACGCTTGCCGATATCCCGCCGGAAACCTACGAATACCGGCTCGGCAACCGCTCCGCCCTCGAATGGATCGTCGATCAATACCAGGTCTCAACGGACAAACGCAGCGGCATCACGAATGATCCGAACGGGGATGACGATCCGACCTACATTCTTCGGCTCATTGGACAGGTGATCACCGTAAGCCTAGAGACAGTTCGCGTCGTGAAAGGCTTGCCGGAACTCTGTATCGCAGAGTAGATAAGGAAGGCAAAATGCCCGTTGAGTTCACTGTGCGTCCCTCTGATCTCCGACAAGCCACCCGCGAACTGAAGGTAAACCGAGGCAAGGAGGGACAGGAGGACTTCGTCGATATCCTCGTGTCCCAGTTTGTCGCGACCTTCCGAGCAGTTGGGACCGAAACGGAGATACCCGTTGATGGCAAGCAACCGGGCACGGTTCGGCTGCCCCTCAGGTGCGTTGAGGCGATCAAGAAGATCTTGCCTTCCTTCAAGAAGAAAGAGCTCACTTTTTCCTCCGAACCTGGAGTAGTCAAAATCGGCACGTGGTCGCTCAAGCATCCAGATATTGAGTTAGGCAACATTCCAGACCAACGAATTGCGATACCGGTTGATGTATCGGTACTCGACACTCTGGCGCTCGCGCGGCTCCTTGGCCCTGATCGCGTTGCATCGGAAGGCATGCGTCCACGGGTGGAGGCAGCGATGCAGGCTTCCCGACATGCGATCGACGCGGCTGTTGAGGCGCTTCAACCTTTGGGAATCGGCGAAGATCGAATCCAAGATCTAGTGGAGTCGCACATCGTTGAAGCGTCTGAGCGGCTCCGGAGGACTCTTGGACTAAGTTGATCGCGATTGTAGTGGCACCCTGCGAACGCGCGCGGCTTGGGACGCGCCTCAAGGACTCAGAACCGGAAGAGGTACGACGCTTTCACGAAAAATTGCCGGCTGTCGTTCATATAGCCGCGCCGCGTAGTCAGGATGTAGTTCGTTAACGGATCGACCGCCAGGTCGCGATTGAAGTTGGCCAGATCGCTGTTGTAGCCAACATAAATCGCCGTCCCCGGATGCACGAGATAAGTGATCAGGAAGTCTGTGTTGAAGCTCTTGGTGCGCGGCAGGGAACTGATCTCCGGATTTGACAGCACCGCGTTGTACTGCAGAATCACACGAGCCGAAAGCGCCCGCGTGAATTGGTAGTTCCACTTGCTCCGGAAGATGTGGTTTGTCACCGCCGTCAATTGCGGCTCCCGCTGCCGTATGTGCTCCAGCAGGTACGTGTTGTCCACGCGCAACCGCCCTCGCGCGTGAAACGTCAGCGTGAAGTTCCCCTGGTCTTCGTGCCCGATAGACGGCGATTGCGCATCCGCCGGATTGTAGTTCACTCCCTTTCCGGAAACGAAGAAGGCAGTGAAATCGAGTTCCTTCAGCCAACTGGTTCCAGCCTCAATGCCCCAGAACGGTTGCGGATACGCCGTCACGCGGGTCAGCGTGCTGTAATCGATTGGCCGCAGCCGCACATCGTCATACGCGAACGGATGGAAATCGACGTACGTGGCACGAGCCATATCCACGCGGAATCCCGGATACGCGAAGTAGTCGAGCGCCGTTCCGTTGTGATCCCAGATCGCGAACTGCTGCAGCGTCGGTCCAAACGATTGCAGGAACTTTCCTTCAGGCCGGAAATAGTAGCTGGCTTTGACTTGCTCCTCGCGCAGATCGACGCGATTCACGAATCCCGCTTGTGTCTCGAAGTTCGGGCTGTAATCGATGTACTGCGATTGTAGATTGAACCTGCGTCCAGCACGTTCCAAGTCGAGCTTGTATCCGAGCCCGTCCGCGCGCGGCGTTCCGGCGATGGTGTTGAAGGTGGAGCTCATCGCAGCCTGACCCTGCAGGCGCCAGTTGGAATCGAGTCTGAGGTTCGCGTCTATCGCGGCCACGCGGTTGTGACCACCTGCGAACTCGCGGTCGGTGTACAGCGCGCCGATCGTCGACTGACTGAGGATGTCGCGACTTACCCTTGCGATGGTGAAGGTAGCGCGCTCGCCCGCATGCGGATCGCTAGGCGGCAGAACTTCTCCCGGCGCACGATCATCCGCGGCAAGAACTCCTAACGCCCAAGGTCCGGATTTTCCGGTCAGCCGCAAGCCGAACTCCGGATGCGCGATGTTGCGCGTGAATACAAGATCGATCGGGCTCGTGAAGTAGTTGCTGTTCTCCACAAAAAACGGGCGCTTCTCGGGGTAGAAGACCGCAAAGCGCTGGTTTACGGTGATCTGCGGCTGGTCGGATTCGATTTGGCTGAAGTCCGGATTGATGGTCGCATCGAGAACGAAGCTATCGTGCACAATGAACTTTGCATCAAGTCCCCCTTCCGGTTGTAACGTACGGCTCGCGAAGAATGGATTCGCGGGATCGCGCTGGTCGATGCCGCGGAATCCTCGCAGCAGTCCGTAGGGAATGAGTTGAATGTTGCGTGTGGGCGAGATCTGTTCGAGCGATGCAGTCGCAGCCTGATTGAAGCGTCCTTGAACGCGATTGGTGATTCGCGGCCAGAACAAGTTCTCATTCGTGCGTGGGATGCTGCGATTGAGAATGATCCTCCACTGCTGCTTATCAGAGTTCGCAAAGCGCATGCTCTTGAACGGAATCGACATGAGCACGATGTAACCGTGATCGGTCAATCGGCCCTCGGAATTCCACACCGTGTCGAAAGAGTCGTCGAAGCCGCTGAAATCCGCGGGACGTCCGTTGCCGATCGATCCCTCGGTCCAGAGCGCGTCCCACTGAATGCCGAGCGGATTCGCTGCGAACGTGTAACCGCGGCGCGCGTCATTGAAGGTATCGATCATGATCTCCGCCGAGTCGTCGGAGAAGATGTCTTCGCGGCGTGTCATCCTCGCGCGGATCTTCTGAGGCTCCTTGTCCCAGCAGACAAAGGCCGCATAAAAGTTGTGGTTGTCGTATGCGAGATAGACGTCGGTATCCTGCGTCGGCTCTGCTCCATCCGCAGGTTCGCGCGCGACGAAGCCCGTGACCTTCAGCATCCGTTCAGCGATGCGAGCCGTCGGACGCATCCCTTCGAAGTCAGAGAGTGTCGGAGGGCTCTCGAGGCGAGGGATCTGAATGTTCGGCGGAGCCGCGTAGAGAAGCGGAGCCAGCAGCAAGAACACGAGAGCTCGCGAAGCCGCCATCAAGCATGATTTCGCGCGAATGACGAGAGCACCAGGCATTGTACAAGGTTGGGAGCAGCGATAGCGATGTACGGATCGGCCAGACCTGTCCCCGATTGCCCCGCAGACTTGGACGGAGCGCCCATGAATCCGGTAGCAGATTGGATGGTTGGCCGCGACTTCTCGCACGAATTCCGGCTTTTCCTCTAGACTATTCAGTCAGCCTGCAACCGAATGATCATCAATCTCGCTGAACGCGCGCATAACCACAACTGGGAACTTGATCCGGTCATCCGCTCACTGCTCGATACGGATTTCTACAAGCTGCTCATGCTTCAGTTCATATGGAAGCATTTCCCTAAAACGCATGTCGAGTTCTCACTGTACAAGCGTGATCGCGCAGTGCGCGTGGCCGACATCGTTCACGTTGAGGAGTTGAAGGTGCAGTTGCAGCACGTGCGCGGGCGCCGCTTCCGCAAGTCAGAACTGGTCTGGCTTGCCGGCAACACGTTCTACGGGCACAAGGGAATCTTCGAGCCTGCATTCCTCGAGTGGCTTGAAAAAGACTTCCGCCTCTCCGACTATCAGCTTCGCGTAAGAGATGGCCAGATTCATCTGTCCTTCGAAGGGCTCTGGACCGAGACCACCATGTGGGAGTTGTATGCGCTCGCGATTCTCGACGAACTCAAGACGCGCGCTGCGCTCAAGACACTCAGCGAATTCGGCCTCGACATTCTTTATTCCAAAGCGAAGACAAAACTCTGGGGCAAGATCGAGCGCCTCCGCGGTGTTCCGGGGTTGAGCATCGCCGATTTTGGTACACGGCGACGACACAGCTTCTTATGGCAGGAATACGTAGTTGTAGCGATGGCAGCCAATCTGGGCAGCAGCTTCATTGGCACCTCGAATGCGTTTTTCGCACACAAGCACGATCTCGAGGCGATCGGCACAAACGCGCACGAAATCCCGATGGTGATGGCTGCGCTCGCGTCTGACGACGAGGCTCTCAAGGAATCTCAATACAAGGTGCTGGAACTCTGGCAGCAGACGTATGAAGGAGCGTTGCGAGTGATGCTGCCCGATACTTTCGGCACCACGCAATTTCTCGAAGGAGCCCCCGGCTGGGTCGCGGACTGGACCGGACAACGGGTCGACAGCAAAGACCCATACGTGGCGGGAGACGAGTACATCGACTGGTTAAAGGCGAGACGAAAAGATCCCCGCGAGAAACTGCTCATTGCGTCTGACACAGTCGATGTCGACATCATTCTCGGCTTGCACGCCTACTTCGCCGGAAGGATTGGCAAGGGCTTTCGACCGCAGGATTTCCGCAGCTCGGCGGATTTCTACGATCCAAACAAATGGATCAATGACCGCCGCATCCGCTTCAGCGCCGGTTGGGGCACGCTGCTCACCAACGACTTCCGCGAGTGCGATCCCAATGATGGAGGCCGCTTCGATCCCATCAGTCTGATTTGCAAAGTCTCAACCGTCGAAGGCAAGCCTGCAGTGAAACTCTCGGACAACTACGCCAAAGCGCTCGGTCCACCGGCGGAAGTGGAGCGCTATCGGCATGTCTTCGGCACTGCCGGGATCAAGAACGCGCCCGTCATTGCGTGACGCACTCGCCTGGGGACGAACGGCTGCTCTGAGCGGCACCAAAGTACATGCACTTTCGTTCTCCGCCAGTCACCTTGCTAGCAAGTTACTGCGCTGTAACATCGCGGCAGGGGCGTGTTCTGTTATGAGAGTCCTCCTCGTCGAAGACTCATATATCGAGAGGCACAAGCTCGGTTGCTGCCTGAGCGACTGGGGCTTCGAGTACGTCGCTGTAGGCAGCGGCACCGAGGCCGTCAAGTTGCTGGAGTCACCGGACGCGCCAGACCTCGCACTGCTCGACTGGGTCCTTCCCGGCATGGACGGCATCGACGTGCTGCGCCGTATTCGAAAGCTCACACAAGGCAACTACATATACACCGTGATGCTCACGGCCAAAAGCCACAAGAAAGACCGCATGATGGCAATGGACGCTGGCGCCGACGATTACCTGTCGAAGCCGGTTGATCCCGCGGAATTGCGGTCGAGGATCATGGTGGCAAAGAGAATCATCGAGTTGCAGCAGTCGCTACGCTTCGCCGCAACTCACGACTTTCTGACGAACCTGCTGAACCGCTCCGAGATTCTTGCTGCCGTGGAGCGCGAGTTTGCTCGCAGCGCCCGCGAGGCTAATCCTTTGGCAGTAATTCTTGCAGATATCGACCACTTCAAGCGCGTCAACGACACTCTGGGCCATGCCGCCGGCGACGAAGTTCTGAAGGAAGTTGCTTGCAGGCTGAAACAAGACCTGAGGCCCTACGACGTTGTCGGACGTTATGGCGGCGAAGAATTTCTCGTGGTATTGCCCGGCTGCAATCTGAGCAACGGGGCGCGCCGCGCCGACGACATCCGTAAGGCCGTATGCGGCGCACCCATTGTGACGCCATTCGGCACAACTTCTGCGACGATCAGCATGGGCGTGACTGCGGCTGATGCTGCGCGTATTCGTGAGGTCTCCGAGTTGCTTCACGAAGCTGACATCAGCATGTACGCAGCCAAGAAGAATGGCAGGAACCGCGTCGAGACGTTTTCTTCCGCCAGCTCTGCTGGAGCCGGACGAAGTTAGGCCCACTCACCGTCCCCTACTTCGAAAATCCAACAATCACTGGCCCTATCTGCACACATCTGCGGTTTTATGTCACATTAGAAGTTCATGCCTTCCACTGCCGAAACCAGAGCCGGACGCGTGGCATTCACGCATCCCGGATTTGTTCTCTTTCAGATTGCACGGTTCCTGATCGTCTCGGCAGTGGAGATGCAGGCCGTTGCCGTTGGATGGCAGGTTTACGAAATCACGAAACGTCCGCTGGATCTCGGATATGTAGGGCTCGCGCAATTCTTACCGGCAATTCTGCTGTTCCCGATCTCCGGGCATGCTTCGGACCGGTTCGACCGCGGTAAGGTTCTCTCGGCCTGCTACGCAGGATATTCAGTATGCTTCGCGCTGCTGCTGGCGCTGGCAGAACGAGGCACGCCTTCGATCACCTCGATTTATGTCGTCCTGGTTCTGATCGGTGTGGTTCGTTCGTTCAACAGCACCGCAAGCCGATCGATCCTGCCGCAGCTCGTACCGCAGGAGCACTTCCCGAACGCAGTCGCCTGGAACGCCAGTATCTTCCAGGCAGCGACGATTCTGGGACCGTCGTTCGGTGGAATCGTTTATGCGGCGTTTCGTGGGCCATCGGCGGTTTATATCATCGCGCTGGTGACCGCAATTGGAGCAACCATCTCGTCGTTGCGGATCAAGCCTGAAATCAAGGCGCGGCCGCGCGAACCGATGACGCTGAAGACCGTCTTTGCGGGGCTCGACTACATCTGGAACAAGAAGCTGATTTTGGGCGCAATTTCGCTGGATTTATTTGCGGTACTGCTGGGCGGAGCGGTTGCGCTGTTGCCCGTATATGCCCGCGAGATTCTGCATACGGGACCCTGGGGACTGGGCTTGCTGCGCACGGCTCCCGGTGTTGGTGCCGCAGTGATGGCCGTGCTGCTCGCGCATCGGCCGCTGCAGGGCAAGTCCGGTCCTACGCTGCTCTGGGCCGTCGCCGGATTCGGCGTTTTTACCATTATATTCGGAGTGTCGCACAACCTGACGATATCGCTGGTCGCTCTGTTTCTGCTCGGCGCGAGCGACATGATCAGCGTCATTATCCGCGCGACACTCACTCAACTCGCCACGCCTGACGAGATGCGCGGGCGCGTCACTGCCGTGGATATGATCTTCATTGGAACCTCGAACGAGTTCGGCCAATTCGAATCCGGAGTAACGGCACAGTGGTTCGGGACGGTGCCGGCAGTCATTCTCGGAGGCGTTGGGACGCTGATTGTGATCGCGCTCTGGGCGTGGTGCTTCCCCGAACTGCGCAATGCGGGAGCACTGCACTCCATTACTGCAGAGACATTGAATGCCGCCTCCGAGACAACGGCGGAAGGCGAAACTCTTCCTACCTGATGCGTGATTCAAGCATCCAGATTTCCATCTCTGTATAGCATGGGTTGATGACGTAGAATGTGCGATTCATTCCACCTCATCAAGGAATCCAATTGATCGAGCGCTACTTCCGTCTGCAAGAAAACCAGACTACGATCCGCGCCGAGTTTCTGGGCGGCCTGACTACATTCATGACGATGGCCTACATCGTCGTGGTGAATCCGCAGATTCTGTCGAAAGCAGGAGTGCCGATCGAAGGCGTCGTGTTTGCGACGTGCATTTCTGCGGCGGCGGCGACGCTGGTCATGGGTGTTTACGCGAACTATCCCATTGCGCTTGCCCCGGGGATGTCGCTCAACGCGTACTTTACCTATGTGGTCTGCATGGGCATGAAAGTGCCCTGGCAGACCGCACTGGGAGTGATTTTCATTTCCGGAGTAATTTTTCTTGTTCTCACCGTCACTCGCGTCCGCGAACAAATCGTCAACGGAATTCCTGACTGCCTGAAGCACTCGACTGCAGGCGGGATCGGTATGTTTATTGCGTTCGTCGGATTGCGGAATGCAAATCTCGTGGTCGCGAATCCGGCGACATTTGTCAGTCTCGGCAGCTTCTCTAATCACGAAGCGCAACTGGCGTGCGCAGGGCTCGCCATTATGCTCATATTGATGGTACGCAAGATTAAAGGCGCAATTCTCATTGGAGTCCTTGCAACGACGTTGCTCGGCATTCTGAGAGGTATGGCGAGTTGGCCGACGGCGATTTTCTCGTTGCCTCATCCTGCGGCGACCTGGCTAAAGCTGGACCTGCGGGGCGCGCTCCACCTGGGCTTGTTCGAGATCATCTTCGTGTTTCTTTTTGTGGATCTCTTCGACAATGTCGGCACGCTGGTCGGTGTTTGTGAGCAAGGCGGATTTATCAAAGATGGTAAGATCCCGCGCGTCGGGCGCGTGCTGGTCTCCGATGCGGTAGGAACGATCTTCGGCGCGCTCACGGGTACTTCGACCGTCACCAGCTATATCGAGAGCGCCGCTGGTGTTGCCGCGGGCGCGAAGACAGGACTGAGCAACGTAGTTGTGGCCGGACTATTCCTGCTCGCGGTGTTCTGCTCGCCGCTTGCGGCCGCCATTCCCGGATACGCGACCGCGCCCGCCCTAATCGTGGTCGGCGCCTTAATGACCGAATCCATTGGAAGGGTCGAGTGGCCCGACTTCACCGAGGCGGTTCCCGCATTTGTAACTCTACTGGGAACGCCGCTTACCTTCAGCATTGCAACCGGACTGAGTCTGGGATTGATTTCTTACACGCTGGTCAAAGTGGCGGCAGGAAAATTCCGGCAGGTCAGCCCCATCATCTGGATCCTGACAGTGCTGTTCGTATTGCGATATGTCTATCTTGCGGCGGAATAGGGTCCGGGCTTCGCATTACGCGTGGCACAGGTCTTCTCGTAGAGACATTGCTTGCAACATTTCTACCATTACGGACTAGGGCACGGAGACGGTTACGGTCGCAGTGGTGCGTCCGTACTGGTTCGTCGCATAGAGCGTGTAGGTGATGGTCGCGGTGGGCTTCACTGTCGCACTTGTGTCGCGCACTGCGCCGAGACCGGGCGAGATCACGACGTAGTCGGCGGTGCCTGCATTCCACGACAACGTAACGCTGCCGCCGGAGGAAACGTGCGAAGACGAGGCGCTGAAGTTACTGATTACGGGTGCAGCGCCCGTGGGGTAATTGGAATTGTTGTACACCGGACTCATCTGCAGGACTTCGAAGGCCGACGAAGGCACGGCCTTGAGAGAGTCAAGATCGGAGCCCCAGCGGTTGTCGGAAACGCCGGTGACATACAGAGCACTGCCATTATCCGCGAGAATGAGCCCGTAATGCTTCATCGCGGTGAGGATCACCTGCATGTGCGGGGAGAATCCTGAGATGTTGTAGCTGGACTTGAGGCGCAAGCGCATCCCCATGGGCGGCGCGGCCGTGTTACTGGTCGTCGCCGCCCAGTGCGAGGCTGGAGGAGTGAAGGCTGCGCTGGTCTTAGGAAGAGTGAAGCGGAATGCGTGCTTGATGGTGCCGGCTGCAACTTCGTCGTAGCGAACGAGACCGGGGAAGATCGGCAGTCCCGCGGCGTCGGTCGAGGTCCAGGTGTAGGGTCGCTGCTCGTCGCTCAGCAAATCCCACACGGCGGTGGAATCGGCGTTCCAGCTGCCGTCATTATTTACTGACCCATTGTAGAGTTCGTACAGAAAGCAGTTGCCGTTGTCGAGAACGAGCACGTGGCGATCGCCGGTGCTCGATGGTCCGCCCTCGATGGGGGCAGTTGCAGGGATGGGCATGGGGCCGGGATCGCTCTCGTCCCCGTATGCGTTCACATTAATATTGACCAGCGGCTGATTGCCATCGACGACCGAGTAAGGAATCCCGTACGTGGGATCGTTGCCCCAATCCGGATGCATGTTCACCGGTCCGACCCAGGCGCTCATGATGGTGCTGGAGTTGGGATCGACCGGGGAGGAAGAGACATCGGTGTTCCAAAGATTGCTGCTGGTGAAGGGAACGAACCCATTCAGATTTGCGCCCTGGCCGGTAGACATGGCATTGCAAGCCTGATTGCTGCCGCCTGTACCAGTCCCGCCGCCGTTTCCGCCACCGCCGTTGCTGCCGCCGCCATTACCGCCGATGCCAAACGATGTCTGTGAGATCCCGGAACAAGCTGTCATGACTACATGCGCAAACAGAGTTGCAAGCAGCAGGGGGAGTTTCGAGCCTGCACCGGGATCTCGCATACGAGGATCATTCTGCGCGAGGAGAAACGAATCCGAAAGAGGCCTTTCGGACATGTCCCGATTCCAAATTTGGCGAAAACAAATTCCTGCGGAGGAACTCTATTTGCCACGCAGCATCGTCTTCGCAGCGCCCATATTGTCGTACTTGTCGTAGACGCGGACAACGATCACGTGTTCGGAGGCGTTGTCTTTCTCATCTTCGAGTGGGACTTTGAAGTCGTAGTCTTCTGTTTTCGAATCGGAGATCTGACCGACCGGGTCCACATATTTCCAGTCTCCCGCATCTACGGAGAATTCTGCGCGCTTGATGCTCGAAAACGTGTCGTCCGCGCGGAAGTGCGCGTGAATTTGTCCGTTCTCCACGGAGGCAGTCAGGTTCGTGATTCGGGGCGGAGTGGTGTCGTCTTCGAAGCGGCGGCTCTCGCGAGATGCTGTGAGTGCATCGCCCGGAGAATGCGAAGGCGCGTCGGAGGCGATGACTCTGACTGTGTAACCACCATCCGGGAGCAGGCTGGCGTCAAAGGAATATGCCTTGTCGGTAATATCGTCTTTCAGCAGAAGCCAGCGGGATTCTCCGTCACCGCGATAGTAGACGGAGTAAGTCAGTTGGTCGTCGTTCTCGTCGTGAGCGGTCCATTTCACGCCAATGGTATCGCGGTCATGAATGCTGGGCACGGGCGCTTCGAAGGTTGCGCCTGACGTTGTGCTTACAGTTCCGAGGGTGAGGCCGGTGGGCTTCGGGCTGGATTGATAGCGGGTGCCAATCTGCACCGAGACGTCATCGATCTCAGGCGCGACATTTTTCGGCAAGTAGTTCAGCGTTACGACATCGAGAGAAGGACCGCTGCTTCCGGTGTGCAGCACTGCTTTCCACTGAGCGTAGCGGGCGGGTGGGATTCCCATTTCACCGCTCTTGCTGAGATCTACCTGCTTCCATGCACTCCAATTGCGGTCGGGATTATCGACATTGCCGCTGCGCGCCAGCAGGTCGACTGTTCCGGTCCCGCGAAATTCGGCGCGTCCCCAGCGGGAGAATATCTTCGCGTCGAAGACATCACTTTGATAAGAGCCTTGCTTGGCTGGGTCGGGTCCGAGCACGAAAATTTTGCCCAGATTGCTGCTGGCGGCATAGAGTCCTCCGCCCGTGGCCTTGGCGAAACTCGTGACTTGCGAGGCGGGAGCCTTCAGCAGATCGGAGAAATCATCCTGGCCGTCGATGGAATACACATGCCCGCGATTGCCGGTTCCAGCGAGCAACGTGTTCTGCGAGTCGAAGGCGAGCGCGTAGACGATATCGTCGCGCGAGGTCCATATGCGGGAGGGCGAACCGTCTGCGGCAATTTTGTAGATATCAGATCCGCCGTTCGCGCCACCGCTTGTCGAAAGCGATCCAATCTGCAACGTGCTTGTGGTCGTCGGTACCGGCCCGGGTTGTGGAACGGCGGGCGTCGGGATCATCGGCGTCATCAGCAGCAGAGAGGGCGGCCCGCCACCAGTTGTTGAACTCGCGCGCTTTTCGCCGACTCCGGCAGCGTAGATATTGCCTTGTCGATCCTGTGCCAGCGCGGTGATCTCCTTCTTCGGCGCGCTGTATAGAACGAAGCCCTCGCCGGCAGGCGAGATGCGGTACACCAGGCCACTGCCGTCGGTGCCAGCAATCACGTTTCCCTGCGAATCGAGTTGCAGCACGCGGATATGTGTCTCGTCGCTCTTGAAAAAGACGGAATGATCTCCCTTGGGACTGACTTTGTAGATCTCGCCATGATCGCCGGTCGCGACGTAAAGGTTGCCGGATTTGTCGAAGAGCAGGTCCCAGATATATTTTGTGCCAGGCGCGAAGTACACGGAAGAACTCCAGGAGGGATCGAGCACCGGCTTGGCGAGATCCTTTGCGTCGGACGCTTTGGCGTCCATCTTCGCCGGCTGCGGCTTCTCGGCCGGCCTGTGCTCGATCTTGTAAACCTTGCCGTCAGGATTGGTGGCCGCATAGATCACTCCACCCGGGCCGACTTCGAGTGCCTGTACCTGGAGTTCCTGAGGTTCGAAAATGATCGATGACTTGCCGTCTGGCGTGATGCGGTAGATGCGCGCTGGAGAGCCCGTTGCGGCATAAACATTTCCTGCTTCGTCCGCGGCGATCGCCCAGACATAGGTCGAAGGGGTCGAGTACAGCAGCTTGAATGAAGGGGCGAGTTCGAGCCCCCCGGTGCTGCGGATCGCGACGCCGTCCGGCGTACCTTTCACCAGGTCGTCGTACTTGGACTGTTCCCAGGTGCGCGTGCCTTCGGCAGTGGCACACAGCGAGAGAACAGCGGTCATGAAAAATGCGGCCAACAGGCGGACGAAGTAGGAATTCCTAAGCGCGATCTGCAATGTTTTACCTCAAGTCAAAATCCGCGGAGACGCCCGCGGGGCGGCTGTCCTGTGAATTTCCTGGAAATGTCAGGGTATCACGCAGCGGGCATGACATGCGCATTCTGAGCGCTCAAGAGAAGGCATTAAGCACGAAGTACGCGAAGGTTACGACGGAAAACCGTGTTCCTGTGTGACCCTGATGGTTGAGGGCTTTGCTGTCGGATGTGTTTCGGTCTGCCGTGGTATCGTAGATTTTTCATGCATGCTTCGCGCCAGCAGTTGCTGACCACGCTCGCCCACAAGTCGTTCCGACTGGGCGAGTTCAAGCTCTCTTCCGGAGGGACAAGCGACTATTACATCGATTGCCGCACCACCACCCTCGATGCCAAGGGCTCCCGTCTTACAGGTGAGGTTTTCTGCGAAGAGATCAAGCAGCGCGGATGGAAGGCGCAGGCAATTGGCGGGCTGACGATGGGAGCCGATCCGATCGTGGTTGCCGTCTCGGTGGTCAGCGGCGAACTGAACGGCTTCCTGGTCCGCAAAGCCGAGAAGCAGCACGGAACCGGACAACGGATTGAAGGCTTCCGCGAGAAGGGCGCCCGGGTGGTCATTGTGGATGACGTCTGCACTACCGGTTCTTCAACTGTGCAGGCGATTGAGGCCGCGCGCGAGTTCGGATTCGAAGTTGTCGGCGTGATGTGTCTCGTGGAACGTGAAGAGGCGAAGGGGCGTCCGAGTGTGGAGAAGGCCGCCGCACCCGCGCCGTTCGTATCGATTTTCACGGCAAATGATGTTCGTAAGGAGCATCTGCTGCAGAATGACGATACAGAACCGGGAATCTTCGCTGTGGCAGCGACTTGCGAGCTATGTGGACGGCCGGCGGTGACGAACAATCCGCGAAGCCGATGCGCGGCCCACAATGTTTCATAGCGACGTAGCTTGTCGTCTTTGCTGGCAATAGCCCGAATCGTGGGGAGAGAGACGTTGCAAGCAACGTCTCCATAAAGAAATATGATTCAGACTCTGGAGTGGACTGACAACGGCGTACGCTTCATCGATCAGACGAAGCTGCCTACCGAAGAAGTTTATGTAGTGTGTAAGACCCATGAGCAGGTTGCGGACGTGATCCGCAACATGGTGGTGCGCGGCGCGCCAGCCATCGGAGTAGCGGCGGGGATGGGCATCGCGCTGGGTGTGAACAACTCCAAAGCGGAGGCTGTCGGAGACCTGAAGCGCGACCTCGATCAGATCTGCGATCTTATCGGAAAGACACGGCCGACCGCCGTCAATCTTTTCTGGGCGATCCGCCGGATGCAGGAGAAGTTCGAGCGCATACGGATTCGTCCCATTCCCCAGATCAAGCAGGAGTTGATCGAAGAAGCCAAACGCATGCACGCTGAAGATATCGCCGCGAATCAGGCAATGGGGCGGCATGGCGCCACGCTGATGCCCGGCGAAGGTGGAGTACTTACGCACTGCAATGCCGGCGCACTTGCGACTGCGGGATACGGGACTGCGCTGGGTGTGATTCGCGCGGCGGTGGAACAGGGAAAGAAGATTCACGTCTATGCGGACGAGACGCGTCCATTCCTGCAAGGGTCCCGGCTTACCGCCTGGGAGTTGATGAAGGATGGGATTCCCACGACGGTGATCTCTGACAACATGGCTGGCTCGATGATGAAACAGGGCAAGATCGGCGCCATTGTTGTTGGGGCGGACCGCATCGCTGCCAATGGTGACGTCGCCAATAAGATCGGCACCTACACCGTTGCGATTCTGGCTAAGGAGCACGGCATACCGTTTTATGTTGCTGCCCCCATCTCAACGGTAGATCTTGCCTGCACGGATGGGAGCGAGATTCCCATTGAGCAGCGGAATGGCAGGGAAGTCACGCATATCGCAGGCAAGCAGATGGTGCCTGACGGGGTGGGAGTGGAAAATCCTGCCTTCGATGTGACACCGTCAAAGTACATCGCTGCCATCGTTACGGAAAAGGGAATCGCCCGCGCGCCCTACGTGGAATCACTGCGCAGACTCGCTGGACAGGAAGCCGACGTACACCCGTAAAGATTTCAGATTGTAGATTGCAGATTGAAACCCGCACACCAGCGAGTGCGCGCCTTTCATCTACACCCAGAGATCTGCCATCTCAAATCGTCAATCTGAAATCTTCAATGTAACTTGCTTCTCCTGCCTTTTCGTCAGCCGACTCCCCCAATCTTTCGTAATCGCCGCTACTTATTATTCAGATGCGGGTTCACTGAATCGGCAACGTACGCGTGCTAATCTGAGCCCAGAAGCAGATTCAGGCCGAACCTTTGTCAGGGGGACGTTATGTTGGTACGGAATCGCCTTGTTGTGCCATTCGTATTTTCTGCTATCGCAATACTTGCCGGCTGCGGCGGCAGCGGAAGCATTCCTAAAGTTACTCCACCGCCCAGCGGCTCTTTTTCTAACAGCAACCTGAACGGAACGTACGTATTTTCGATTGTCGGCAATGTGAACGACCAGACTTCGGATTTCATCGCGATGGCGGGTACTTTTAGCGCGGACGGAGCCGGAGGCATCACGGGAGGCGCCCTCGATATCAACACCACTGCGTTCTCGTCGGCGGTTACGAACAATCCGATTACAGGTGGCAGCTATACCGTCACGGGCGATGGACGGGGCAAGGCCACACTGAACACTGCAACGCCATTGGGGAATTCGATCGTGGTAGCTTTCGCGCTCTCCTCGAGCGAGCATGGCCTGATTACTCAGTTCGACAGCAACGGGAGCGGCAGCGGCTCTTTCGATCTGCAGACCTCAGTCACGCAGCCACCTGCTGGACGATATGCTTTTGGTCTTTCCGGCATCTCGGGTACAAGCGTGACCACGGGGTCGGGTATTCCCGCCGCAGCGGCGGGACTTGTGACTCTCAACGGTTCTGGCAGCGCAACCGGTCAGATGGACTACAACGATGACAGCTCTCCTTCACTGTTCACCATAAACTCCGGATCAACCGTCTTGGCAGGCTCAAGCCCGGGTACCGCAACGCTGATGACGAGCAACGGGAACCTGCATTTTGACGTGTACCCGGTTGACGCGACTCACATGAAGATGATCGAGACCGACGGCTTCCCGATTCTTGCCGGCGATCTCTTTGCCCAGTCGAGTTCCGCATTTCCGTCTGGGCAGATTGTCTTCACAATGGCCGGCTTGGATTATCCCGCTGGAGGGTTGCCGCTTGCAGTTGGCGGATTCATGACCTCTGACGGAAGCAGCACCATCTCTGGTGGCAGCGAAGACTACAACGATGGCGGATCCACCGACAGCACTCCGCTTGCGTTTAGTGGAGCGTTCTCCGGCAGCGGAGGCCGTTATGTGCTCCAACTCAACAATTTCGAGAACGGAGCCAACGGTGTGCTGGGGAGCTTTGCTTTTGCGGCGTATCCTTCCGTGGGCGGCATCCAGCTGGTTGAGATCGATGGCAACGGCGTGACCAGCGGCGTCGCATTCAGCCAAACCAGCACTGCCCTGGCCGCCAACGAGGGCTACGCTTTCGGGCTCGCTGCCGTAAATCTCCAACAAGGATTTCGCGAGGATGACATCGCCGAATTCACCACGACGAGCAATTCCTTCAGTGGGGTGATCGACTTTAATGACCAAGGCAGTACTTCGTTCCGGCAAAATTTGAACGGAACCTACACGCCTGATTCTCCTCCGAGCGGTGCAGGGATTTTGAGTGCGAATGCGTTTAGCGGGATCTACTACACCGTGGACAGCTCAAACGTTCTTTTCATTGAACTGGACAGCACGCAACTCGGTTTAGGTGCATTCCAGACTCAGAATGCCAGCGCCAAGTCAGATCTCGCATCGGCTCATCTAGCGATGATTCGCACCATTCGACCGAGCGCAAAGAAGGGCTCGCGTCATAAGTAGAGCGTGGCGTTCTCGTCCTAACGAGTCCCATCCGGGCGCAAACGCCGGATGGGACTCTTACTTTGTGCTCAGTATGGATTCGGCGGCTTGGGTTCTCGGCTTTGCGGGCGGGGACGTTCGCGATGCAACCCAGGACAATATTCGATACAGCAGCAGGGCGCCGAGTAAAGCCGCATATTCGAGGGGCTTTTTAAGATCTGCTTTTACCAGCCAAATGTAGTGAATCACTCCCGCAGCCGCGCTGAAGTAAATCAGCCGGTGCAATGTCCGCCAGCGCTTAGCCAACTTGCGAATTGCCCACTTTGTCGAAGTGAGAGCCAGGGGAATCATCAGCGCGAATGCAGTCATGCCCGCCGTAATGAACTTGCGCTTGGCAATATCGTGCAGCATCTCATGCACGTCGAAGAATTTATCGAGCCAGACGTAAGTCATCAAATGCAGCGTGCCGTAAAAGAATGCGAACAGGCCCAGCATTCGACGGAAGCTGATGAGCCAATAGAGATGAAGGATCTTGCGCAGAGGGGTAACGGAGAGCGTGATGAGCAGAAAGATCAGCGTCCAGTCACCCGTGCTGTGGGTGATGAACTCAATCGGATTCGCGCCCAGGCCGGCGTGAAATCCACGCCAGACAAGCATGCCGGCAGGAACCAGGCATGCGAGAAACACAGCGGGTTTGCAATATTTCAGCATGCAGCATTCACACTCAGCACTCAGTCACGTCGAGCACGGTCCCTGCAGGGCTGAACGCGACGGCTGAGTGCTGAGTGTCTTAGAAGTTCTTCTTTAAATCCATCTTGCTGTACAAACTGGCTACCTGGTCGTAGCCGTTGAACATCAGCGTCGGGCGTTTTGCGAACTCTCCCAAGCGCCGTTCCTTCGCCTGGCTCCAGCGCGGATGGTCCACGTTCGGATTCACATTGGCGTAGAAGCCGTACTCCTGGGGCGCCATGGCGTTCCATGTGTTATACGGCTGTTTCTCGGTAAACTTAATTTTGACGATCGCCTTCGCGCTCTTGAAGCCGTACTTCCAGGGCAGGATAATCCGCAGCGGCGCTCCATCCTGATTCGGCAGATCTTCTCCATACATGCCAAAGCAGAGCAAAGCCAGCGGATGCATGGCTTCATCCATGCGCAGGCCTTCCACGTAGGGCCACTGCAGAACGTCACGCCGTTGGCCGGGCATGCGGACGGGATCGTTCAACGTCGTGAACTCCACGTACTGCGCTTTGCTCGTCGGCTTCACGCGCTTGATCAATTCGCTGATCGAAAAGCCTATCCAAGGCACGACGATGGACCAGCCTTCGACGCAGCGATGGCGATAGATCCGCTCCTCAGGAGGCGCCATCTTGACGATCTCATCCACATCAAGTTCTAACTTCTTCTCGATCGCACCGTCGATTTTCACCTTCCATGGCCGCGTGCGGAAGTCCTTGGCCATGTCGGCGGGATCGGTTTTCGAAGTGCCGAACTCGTAGTAGTTGTTGTAGTGCGTGACGTCGTTATATGGCGTGACCGTTTCAGTCGTGCTGAATGCACTCTTCTGGATGCCATTGATCTTGTTGCCCGCCAGAACCGCAGAGGAAGGAGCCATTGCTTCTCTCAGCCTCAGTCCTCCCGCCACGGCAGCGCCAGCCACAGCAGCTCCGGCCAGAAACTGGCGGCGGTTCAAATACAGCTTCTTTGGAGTGATCTCCGACGAACGAATGTCTTCGGCCTTTTTGATCAGCATGAAAACCCCACCCTTTTAACATTCCCCGTGCGGTTATTGCGCTACCTATATCTTCATCCAATAGGACGTCACGCCGCGAGAAAAGTTTCACGGTAAACGAGGCGGTCAAAATGTGATTGTAATCAAAAGAGGAGTTAACCCAGGACTTCTCTGACCTTGCGCGATAAGTTGAGCAAACTGAAGGGCTTTTGAAGAAACGCGGTACCACTCTCGATGGATCCGTCACTCAGGATGGCATCTTCAGTATATCCGGAGAGATAAAGGACCTTGATGCCAGTGCGAGCTTGGGTAAGCTCTTTCACCATATCGCGCCCACTCATTCCGGGCATGACGACATCGGTGATGACCATGTCAATTTTGCCATCGAATTGTTTGGCCGCGGCGAGACCGGAGTCGCCGCTCTCTGCCTCCAGAACGCGGTAGCCCTTGCCGAGCAACGTGTCACGAACGAGTTGGCGAACGGACTCCTCATCTTCGACCAGGAGAATTGTTTCGCTGCCGCCAGATGCCGCGTGAGGCGCGGAGGGCGTCTGTTTCTCCGCGATGCCTTCCACCTGGGGTAAATAGATGTGGAAGGTTGTACCGTGACCGACTTCACTCTCTACCATCACATAGCCACCGCTCTGTTTGACGATGCCGTAAACCGTCGAAAGGCCAAGGCCCGTCCCCTTGCCCTTTTCTTTCGTTGTAAAGAAAGGCTCGAAGATTCGAGATTGTGTTTCCTTGTCCATACCGCTCCCAGTGTCACTGACCGATAGCATGACGTAGCGGCCGGGCCGTATGAATTGCTGGCCGCGGCGATGGCGCTCGTCCATCACGGTATTCTGCGTCTGGATGGTCAGCCTGCCTCCACCCGGCATGGCGTCTTTCGCGTTGACTACCAGGTTCATCAGCACCTGCTCGAGCTGTCCGGCATCGGCACGGACGTGAGCTGCCTGCGGCGCAAGGGCGGTGACGAGTTCGACATTCTCGCCAATGAGAGGACGTAACAGGCGCTCCATATCTTCTACTATGGCGTTCACATCCACCACTTTCAGTTCGAGCAGTTGCTTGCGGCTGAAGGCCAACAGTTGCCTGGTGAGCGTAGTTGCGCGATCGGCGGCCAGCTGAATCGCGCGACCTTTCTCGTGCAATGGATTTTCTGGAGGGAGACTCGCGAGAATGACTTCGGCATATCCGCTGATCACCATCAGCAGATTGTTGAAATCGTGAGCGACGCCACCGGCAAGCCGTCCCACGGCTTCCATCTTCTGTGATTGCCGGAGCTGGTCTTCGAGCGCGCGCCGGTCGGTCACGTCTTCTGCGATAGCTTCAAGTACGTCTGCCGGTTCATCGGCACTGCTGACGGCGCGTCCGCTGATTCGAACCGTGATCACGCTGCCGTCTTTGCGCTTCCACTTCAATTCAATTCCATCCAGGCGGCCGGTACGCCGGAATTCCTCGATCAGCCGTGCATGCTCCTGCGGCTGCGCGAATACGTCCTTCTCGGGATCGAGCAGCAGTACCTGCTCGGGACGCTCGTAGCCGAGCATCGCGATCAGCGCTGGATTCACGTCCAGGAATCTGCCTTCCAGACTCGAGCGGTAGATGCCGTACACGGAACTTTGCACGAGCGAGCGATAACGAGCCTCCGAGCGGCGCAAGGCTAACTCGTTCCGCTTGATCTCAACCGCGCTGGCCAGCTGGCGGGCGACAAAGGTTAGGATTTCCTTATCGCGCTCGCCATACCGGATGTTCTTCGAATATGTCTGCACGACCAGGGCGCCGAACGTATGGCTGTTCACGCGTAGTGGAACACCCATCCAGTCAAGCGATCGCGAGCCGTTGCGCGCAACTTCTCCGCGTTCTTCCATTGCCTGCAGCACTTCGGGAGTAGCGAGCAGAGGCTGTCCAGTTCGAATGATGTAATCGGTCAATCCGCGGCCCAGCTTCTTTGAGGGGGGAACGGAGTCCTGCTCGTCGACAAAATAGGGAAAGGTGAGAGTGTCGGTGACCGGATCGTGGAGAGCGATGTAGAAATTGCGCGCGTACATCAGCTCATCGATGATGCTGTGCACCGCGGCAAAAAACTGCTGCAGATCGTGGACGCTGCTGCTCTTTTCGGCGACGCGGTAGAGCGCGGAACTCAGCGCCTCCACACGCTTGCGGTCTGTGACATCGTGGTATCCCGC
>Ga0136846_1213446_pt1 | contig 32011 bp, 25 predicted proteins | sample HopSoiMetagenom2_FD_96841 | JGI IMG/M metagenome (GOLD analysis project Ga0136846, IMG submission 96841) | Grasslands soil microbial communities from Hopland, California, USA - 2 Assembly 2016 (version 4) | ecosystem: Environmental > Terrestrial > Soil > Grasslands | place: USA: Hopland...
CCGCAAGATCCTAACGAGCCGGAACAGCGCGCTCTATCAGGCTACTGCGGCGGTCTCGGGGATGGCTTGTTCTTCGCCACTCACGGCGATGGCTTCGGCCAACACTCGGCCGACGTATGTGGCCGGTCGCGTCACTCCCAACACCCATGCGGCCGTCGCGGGAACGTCGAGAAGGTGTGCCTCGTCGAGAACCGTGTGCCGAACCGAGCCACCGCCGAGGATGAGGGGAATCGTCCAGTTGAGGTGGTGTTCCTCGCAGTGATCGTTGAACGTCACGCCGCCGCCACCATGATCCGCCAACGCGATCACGAGCGTGTGCGGATCGCTGCTGCACGATGTCAACTTCATCAACAGTCCGAGTGCGGAGTCCAGTCGCTGGCATCCCTCGCCGTATTCCCGAGTCATCCACCCGTGACTCTCTCCGGCCTCATCGGCGTCGGCCCAATGCAGGACGATGAGGCCGCGCTCCTGACTGCGCAGATTCTTGCTGGCAGCCATGGTGATTTCTGTCGCAGTCGTGCCAACGAAGCGGGCCTCGGCGAAGCCAAGTCCCCTGGCGATGAGACGGGCCGTGCCGCGATAGAGAGTGGGTAGAGCCCTCATGAAAACCGCGGTAGGGTAGCCGGCTCGCGACAGGAGCGCGGGCAATGGCTCGAGCGCCGTTTTCGGTCTCGGTACGTGCGGGCTATCCCTCAGGATGCCGTGCGTCTCCGGCGGCAGTCCGCTGAGCAGCGACGTCATCGCGGGCCATGTGCAGCTCGGCGAGACAGTGCGCGCGCACATCGTGGACGCTCCGCTCTGCGCCATGGCGCGAATGTTCGACAGGCCGAACGTGTCGATCGCGTCCGGACGCAATCCGTCGAGGACGACGATGATTACACGGGTGATAACCGTCGCAGTGGACATTCTCGATTCTCCCGCGGGATGAGAGAACAAGAACGGTGCCACGTCGTGAATGTGCGAACGACTACTCCGCGCGAGAGCGAGTCGTCACCGTGATGTCGGTTCGAACAATTCGATTGGATTCCCGTCAGGATCTTCCACCTGAATTTGCTTCCCGCCAGGCCCGCTCTCCATCTCATTTCGGAAGCGCACGCCGCGCTTCGTCAGATCGGCGATACGCGCGGGCAGGTCCTTCACTTCGAGGACAATGCGGTTCCATCCGCCGGGTTGCTGCGCTCGGCCATCTGGCATCGGCCTGGAACCCGAGGCTCCGGGTCCGCTGAGAATTAGCTTCAGGTCGCCGATCGAGAGCTGACCAAAGGCGGGCAGCCTCTGGAAATCGAGCTTGAAACCAAGGGCGTTGGTGTAGAAGTCGACCGAACGTGCCACGTCCGTCACCTGATAGCGGACGCCCCAGACACCCTCGACGACATGCGTTGGACTCGCTGCGGAAGCTGCGTTCTCGTGGTCGGCCTGCTGGGATGAGCTCATAAGGCCTCAAGGGCGAGGATACGAAGGCAATCAGTATAGGAAAACGAGACTGGATTCATCAATCAACCGACGCGGGCGTCGTGAGCCGAAGCGGCCTCGATCGGACCTTCCACACCCAGCGCCTCACCTTCCGACACGGCTACCGAGCTGCGCAACAGCTCATAAATACGCATCGCCGCGATCATTCCAGTGATCGGCGCGATCCAATAGAGCCAATGGCTCGTCCAGATGCCACCGACGAGCGCAGGCCCGAGCGATCGGGCGGGATTGAAGCTTCCGCCCGTGAGAGGGCCGGTCACCAGGGCACCCGCGAAGACGGTGGCCCCGATTGCGAACGGCGCCACCGCGGCCGGCGTTCGCTCGTCGGTTGCCACGGCAATAATCACAAAGCCCAGAATCGCCGAGTAGCCCGCTTCCACAGCGAACGAGCGGCCAACAGTAAGCGTCGGCATGGTTGCGCCGTAATTTCCGACGGGGCCGAGAATCCACGCAAGCACCAACGACGCGGCAACTGCTCCGACCGACTGTGCGACGATGTACGGCATCACATCGCGGCTCGGGAACCGACGGACCGACCAGAAGCCGATCGTCACTGCAGGATTGATGTGGGCACCGCTCAGATGACCCGTCGCCGCCACGACGATCGTCACGGCGAGGCCGAAGGCGAGGGCGATGCCCACCACGCTGAACGCACCGGTCCTTGCCGCAACCATCACCGCGCCAGGACCAATCGCGACGAGCGTGAACGTGCCTAACGCTTCGGAAGCGTATCGGCGCCAGACGAGCCGCGCGCGATCAGCCATTCACGCTCGCGGCCACCTTGCCGCCGGTCCGCAAGTAGTCCGCGAAATCGTCAGGTAGCTCGCTCTCCCGAATCGCCCGCGCGGCGTGCTCCACGTCGTATTCCACGCGCACGAATTCCACGTGCACGTCGGACTGCGCGCCAACATCGAGCAGGACATAGCCGGCGCGCCAATCGCCATCCTTCGGACGGCCGACGCTCCCCGTATTGATGAAGTGAATCCCTTGCACTTGGCGGTGCCATGGCTTGTGCGTGTGGCCGAAGCAGATGACGTCCCCCGCCCGTGCGCCAACGGCGCTGCCCATCTTCTCGAGAAACGTGTCGGGTCGCTCCTCATGGACGTACACCGTGTTGAGCCCATGATTCCCGTGTAGCAGCGTCACCGTGGGGCCGGCGATGTGTCCGCCGAGCGGTCTCATGGCGATCTGAAACGGAAGCCCAGCGAGGATCCTCTTCGTCTCCGCAGAGACGTGGACGCGCGTCCACTCGTAGGAGAGATGCGATAGCTCCTCCTGGCGAGCATCCTCGTATTGGCAGCCGCAATGCTTGTAATCCGTAGCGACAGTCGAGTCGTAGTTGCCGGCAACGCCCGCGATCCCCTCGGCTTCGAGCCGCGCGACGACCTCGTTAGGCCACGGCGCGTAGCCGACGAGATCACCGAGGTGATACGTGGCGCCGACGTCGGGTCGGGCCGCGATATCGGCCAGCACCGCCTCGAGGGCGGGCAGGTTTGCGTGAATGTCCGAGATCAGCGCGTATCGTATCACTCGAGCTCCAAAGTTGAGTTCTTCCTGGAATTTCGGATCGTTGCAGTTCAGGCTGAGAATGGCCCCTGAAACCACTGACACGGCCCTGAAACCACTGACGGGCTCCTCGTAACGGAGAGCTCCTCACTCCAGTGGTGATTTGTTTTGTTCACAACCTCAGGATGCTTCCACGGTCACTGGAGGCGTCGCTGCTGAGGAGAGCGTCAGCGGTATCAGTGCAGTGTCAGTGGTTTCAGCCGCCGTGCTGTACTCGAACGCAAGTCAACCCCGAAATTCCAGGAAGGATCATGTCGATGGCGCACAGCTGCGGCACATGACAACAGCCGATGCCGGACAGGCGCTTCGGAATTCCTCTGTGCCCTGCACGTCACCGGGCACCTCAGATCGAGCGACTTCCTGAAATCCGAAGCTTGGGAAGTAATGCTCGGCGGTGGTCGTCAACAGATAGAGCGCGCGAAGTCCGCGCGCCTCGGCGTCAGCGATGACGCGAGTGACGAGAGCGCGGCCCAGGCCGCGCGAACGCCACTCCGGCGCAACCGCAACGGAGCGCAGAAGCGCGTTGTCGCAGCAGACCTCGAGTGCCGCCGTGCCGACGATCGCTCCATCTGACTCGGCGACGACAAAGCCCGGCAGGCTGTCGGCGACACCGGCGAGCGGGAGCTGCGATGTTGTGAGCAGCCTCTCGATCGATGGAAGATCCGAGGCGTGAGCGGGGCGAAGCTGCGCTCCTGATGACAGCGTGGTCATTGTTTGCATGGTGGGAAGCTCCAGGGAAAGGATCGAGCGTTAGGCGCAGCAATCGTCAGAGCAGCCGCAGCTCCGCTTTGTGGTCACGGGGGCCGCGCTCGCCGGTAATGGCTTGGTGGCGCGAACGAATGCCGCGCCGATGCGCCCCGCCACCTCGCGAGCGATGTGATCGGCATCGACGCCCGTGTTCACGAGAAAGGCCTTTGCGTCGGCGACGTCGTACGTGCGTGTGAACTCGACGGTCGGCGTCTCGAAACCAGCGCCTCGGAGTAAGGAGCGGAATTCGTCATCCGACAGTGCTCCGGCCACGCAGCCGACCCATAGCTCCATGCTTTGCTTCACGTCCGGCGGCAGCTCGCCCTGAACGACGACGTCCGAAACGGCGAACCGTCCACCTGGCTTCAGCACACGGAACGCCTCCTCGATCACCCTCTGCTTGTCACCAGAGAGATTGACGACGCAGTTCGAGATGATCACGTCCACCGATGCCGAAGGCAATGGGATCTCTTCGATGCGGCCGCGGAGGAACTCGACGTTCGTGACGCCTGCGTCCTTGGCATTCTTGTGCGCGAGTGCGAGCATGTCGTCCGTCATGTCGAGACCATAGGCCTTACCCGTTGGTCCGACGCGTCGAGCCGAGAGTAGCACGTCGATGCCGCCGCCCGAGCCCAAGTCCAGAACGACTTCTCCTTCTTTCAGCTCGGCGAGCGCGGTTGGATTCCCGCACCCGAGCGAGGCGAGGACCGCCGCTTCGGGCAGTTGATCGGTCTCGCCGGCGACATAGAGATTGGACGAGATGGGATCGCAGGACGGAGCAGCCGCGCCGCCACAGCAGCCGGTCGACGCGCAGCATTCGGCGGGAACACTCTCGCCGGTGAGGACACGTCTCGCGGCGGCACCATACTTCTCACGAACCGCTGCGGTGAGCTCTGCGCCAGACTGCGTTTCGGGGGATGACATCGTCGTGGCCTCGATAATCAAGAAATGTTGATCTGTTAAACGCTGGCAACGGACTAGTTAGGCATTGTGGTGCATCAGCCGCAGCAGCGGCCGTTGGAACGCGCGAGGATCCTGAGCTTCGACGGCTGCATGGCGACGGCGAGGTCGTGCACTTCGGCGAGCGCCTCCGGCACGATGCTGTAGTAGGACCAGCGACCCTCCTTTCGATCGCTCACGACGCCGGCGTCCTTGAGCACGCGCAAATGGAACGAAAGGCGTGACTGCGCCGCGGCGAGATCATCCTGCAGGTCGCAGACGCACTGTTCCCCGCCCCGAAGCTTCTCGAGGATGCCAAGGCGTGTCTCGTCGGAGAGCGCATGAAAGAGCTGGGCAGCGCGCGACAGGTCGACGGCAGTGGAGGAAGCCATGGCGAGAATGTATCAACTTTTATTGCTGCGTCAAGTGCGCCGCAGCTTTTGCGCGCGGGCACAATGCCCTGGGTGCATCCCACGCAAGCCATGACTGAGAGCGCCGCTCACGCGTCTTCTCAGCATGATGCGAATGCGTCTACCAGTACGCGAGTCGCTCGTTGGCGCCATAGTCGTGCTGACGCTTGGCGCGAGTGCGACCTCGCACCACGCGCCGCGCTCGACGAGTGCGCCGGACGCGGACTCGCTCCGCGTCCCCATTCTCGTCTATCACAGCGTGATGCCGCACCATCCTGGGCAGACCGCCGAGCAGCGCGTGCTCAACGTCGAAGACGCGGTGTTCGAGGCCCAGATGAAGTACCTCGCAGACGGCGGCTACCACGTGGTCTCATTCGCGGCGCTCGTCGATGCACTCGAGGGGCGCGACTCTCTCCCGGATCGCGCCGTGGTGATCACGTTCGACGACGGGTGGGGCAACCAGTATCGCCACGCGTTTCCGATCCTTCGTCGCTTCGGCCTGACGGCGACCTTCTTCGTGTTCACCACGCCAATCGGCAAGGATCCGAAGCTTATGACGTGGGAACAGCTGCGCGAGCTGCAGGATGGGGGGATGACGATCGGCTCACATACGAGAACGCATCCTGTCCTCCCCGACTATCATGCGGCGCTGCATAACGAGGTGCAGATGAGCCGCGAAGACATCAAGGAGCACCTCGGACGCGCACCCGACTTCTTTGCGTACCCGTTCGGCGAATGGGATTCTCTGAGTGCTGCCTGGGCGCGCACCGCCGGCTACCGCGCCGCCCGCACCTATCGGGGCGGCGCGTGGAACTCACCGTCGGATCTGTATCACCTGCGCGCGGTGCCAGTCACCGAGAACATGCAGGCCTTCGAACGCGCGGTGAGCGGCGATAGGCCGGGTGTCGTCGCGCAGCGGGGTCGTTAAGCGCTCCGCTCCAAATTAACGGTCGTTGCGTCCGCCAAGTCCGACGGCGGACAGAAGACCATTCTGTCGGTCGTACGCCATCGCCCATTCGGCGGTCGAGCGACCGAGTAACTGTCCCGCCTCGACGTCGAACCGGTAGTGAATGCCGCCGTAGATTCGCGACATTCCTGCCTCGATGACCTGCGCGTCGAGCTGCGCTGCCTGGCTCGGGAAGTAGTGAGCGAGTACTGCAGCGGACGCGGACGAGACGCACGAGTGCCCCGACGGATACGACGGATGGTTCGGCAACGCATACGGGAAATCGGGTGGCCCGTTCAGACGCGGGAGCGTCGGACGTGTGATGAGCGGATCCGCCATCGACGGACGTAACAGGAGATAGTGATACTTCGCTTCCCAGCAGCCGATCGTCGCGTCCATCGCCGCCGCGTTCATGAGAGCGAAGAGATGCGCGGCATCCTGCTCGTCGAGACCTCCGTCGCGTATGAACGACGCCGCCTGCGCATCCCAGTAGCCGAGCGCCGTGATCGTGCCGGTGGAGAGGTTCCAGAAGTAGGCAATATCGGTCTGCTGCACTGTTCGGGTATCCGAGAAGTGCCTCACCTCATCGAGACCGTTCCGGTACGGGGTGCCCGGCACCGTGGAAAACGTCGGCGGTGGCAACGGCCGGAACTGGCTTTGGCGGGTGTGGCCATTCAGGGCTTTGAGAAAGTAGGGCGTCATCATCGGGAACTGATAGCCGGCGGGTGCAGGTCGTGGGGTTGTTCCGACGGCCGGCGCTCCCTCCCAGATGCCGGCGCCCGATGCGTTTCGCATGGTCTCGTTCCAGATCATCGCGAAGCCGTCGCGATTCGACCAATCGGCCATCGAGTGACCAGCGACGCGTCCGACGCTCACGCCGCGCGTGTACTGAGGGTGTGTGCGACCCGATGCATCCTGTCCAAACGCCAAGAGTTGGGCTTCGAGCGTCTCTGCGTCGGTCGGGGAAACAGCCGAGAGCAGCTCTACCGAGGCGCCGGCGATTGCTCCGCGCCGTGCTTCATACGCTGCCCGTCCATTACCGCCATCTTCGTCTGCGTCGTCGTTATCGTGACCGAGGGCAACCAGCGCCGCATACTCGGCAATGCTGTGCAGGGCATACAGCCTTATGGCGTTGATGGGAGTCAACTTGCGGTTGGCGACGAGGGTGCGGGTGATCTCCTCCCAGGCGAGCGTCGCTGTCGCACCGGAGACTCTGTCGTGCTCCCCGCGATCGAGCGCGGCGCCCGTTGCCGTGAACGACGGCGAGCTTGGCGGACTGGTTGGCCGCTCGGAACAAGCGAAGAGGGCCGCGGCACCGACTGTGACCGCTACCACCGCTGCTGCACGAATGAGGTGTATCTGTGGCATCGTTGCCATTCGTCCCTCCGCGGCCTGAGGCCGCCTAACGACAGTGGAATACAAACCGGCTGAGGGGTACCGTGTGGCACCCGCTCAGCCGGTTTCGCGATTTGCTCCGCCCGGGGCATGGGCGACCTGATTAGAAATCTACGGCGCACCCCGAGCATCATGGCATCTGAGAGTGCACGATCTTACCGCGCCTTTAGTGGGTTGTCAACACACGGCCGTCACTGTCGCATGCGACGGTTCGCATCCGTTCGACGCGCGAAGCCAGAGGAGAATCTCGTTAGTAGACGCTCATCTGCCGACAGAACGAATGTGCCTGCGCTATCCGCGGCCCTTGGCGAGCTCGTACGCCCGGCTTAGCCAGGTACGCAGCTCCGTGTCGACCTCCGACGGCGACACCAACCGAATCTCGAGATGCCAATTGGCCGGGAATGTGCAGGGGTGCCGTGCCCATGCCTCGCTCCGGGAAAAAGTTTGTCGTTCAGAACGGCGGGGACGCCGAGATCGAGGTCGCGCGCGCGCGCGGCAATTACGTCTACGATTCGCGCGGTAAGAAATACATCGACTTCGTCATGGGGTGGTGCGTCGGCAACTTCGGCTGGGGCCGACCCGCACTGCGCCGCCGCGTCCACGCGTTCGATGGCCCCGACTACGTCTACCCGGGTTACGCGTACAGGCCCTGGCGCGAGCTGGCGCAGTTGCTCGTGGGGCTCGCGCCAGACGGACTCACCCGCTGCTGCCGCGCGACGGGAGGATCCGAGGCGGTGGAGCTGGCGCTCCAGGCGGCGATGCTGCACACCGGCCGCAAGAAGTTCGTCGCCCTCGAGGATGCCTATCACGGCAACACACTGGGCGCGCTGAGTGTTGGCGACGGAGATGACGAGGTGCGCGTGCTCTCCGTGGCGCGACTCGAGCCACCACTCGATCGTGACGCGCTCGACCGCCTGGAGATGCGGCTCAAGCGTCGCGACGTCGCCGCCGTCATCATGGAACCGATCAGCATCAACCTGAGTGTGCTGATCCCCGAGGCGGAGTTCATGGAAGGGCTTGTTCCGCTCTGCCACCGCTACGGCACGCTGGTCATCCTGGACGAAGTCGCCACGGGGTTCGGACGGACGGGCAAGCTCTTCGCGTGCGAGCATTACGACGTTCAGCCCGACCTGATGCCAATAGCGAAAGCGGCGACGGGAGGCGCGGTGGGTATCGGCGGACTGCTGCTGCGCGAGGACCTCGCCGAGACACTCGAAGAGGATGGGAATGTCTACTCCACGTATGGCTGGCATCCGCTCAGCGTGGATGTTGCCATTACGAACGTCCGCTGGATCAAACGGAACCAGACCCGTCTGCTGCGCCAGGTAGAGCGCATGAGCAACTATTTCGCAGACCGTATTCGCGAGATGCCGTTCGAGGAGGAGCCGGAGCTTCGCGTGCGTGGCCTGGCGATCGCCGTGGACGTTCGCGACGAAAAATATGCCGAGCGTGTGGCGAAAAAGTGTCGCGCGCGCGGGCTGTTGCTCGACCCGCAGGAGAGTGTACTGCTCATGCTCCCGGCGCTGAATGTCGACCGCGCGACGGCCAAGGGAGGGCTGGACATCCTCGAGGCGTGTCTCTGACCCACTGCACGCTTTGTTGAGTAGTTCCTCAATCGTTCGGCTCGGCGTCGATGACGCTGGTTGTCGTGAGGCGTAGTCCTTGCGGAACGCCACCGACCATGCGCATCGCAAACAAACCTGCCTCCGAGAGTGCACCGGGCACGCACCGGCCGCCCGAGCGGCCGCTGTTCGAGCCTCCGCGCATCCGACGCGCGGACGAAGGGACCCGCCCGACCTCCTGGCTCGAGTTCTTCTTCGACCTCGTGTTCGTCGTCGCGATCGATCAGCTGGCCCGACGCCTCCAGCATGGCGTCTCCGGTCAGGGAACGCTGGTCTATCTCGCTCTGTACGGACCCATCTGGTGGGCCTGGGTGGGATTCGTCATCTACACGGACCGCTTCGGCACCGACGACCTCAGCGACCGCCTCCTGACGTTGCTCCAGATCGGCGCGGCGCTGGTGATCGCCGCGGCGGCGATGCAGGCGACATCCGATCGCTCGGCGCCCTTCGCCATTGCCTATGGCGTGTTCCGGCTCATTCTTGCGGCTCGTTATGCGATAGCAGCCCGCTATGTTCGCGAGGCGCGGCGTGAATGCACCCGCCAGTCGATCGGGTTTGCCATCGCCGGCATCATCTGGATCGGCTCGGCCGCGGTGCCGGCGCCGTGGCGCTTCTGGATGTGGGGAGTGGGATTCGGCATCGATCTGCTCACGCCTTTTGCCTCCCCGCGTATGCATCAGATCGTGCCGCCCGATCCGGACCATGTCGAGGAACGGTTCGGCACGTTCATCAACATCAGCCTCGGCGAGGGTTTCATAGGCCTTGTGGAGGCGATGCGCGACCAGCCCTGGTCCGGCGCGCTGCTCACAACGGCGGCACTCTCACTGCTCGTAGGATTCTCGATCTGGTGGGGCTTCTTCGACACGCTGGATCACGCGCCGATCGAGGAGGTGCGCACGCACCATCGGACCGGACCCTACAAGATCTGGATCTTCGCCCAGCTTCCGCTCGCGGCAGGGGTCGCCGCGGCGGGCATCGCGGTGGGGAATCTGGCGCACGACGCGGACGCGCCCGTGCTCGAGGATTCATTGCGGTGGCTGGTATGCGGTATGGTCGCGCTGTGTTACGTCGCGCACGCCATCGTGCACATCGCTTACGCGAAGTCGGGTGCGGGACGGCAAGGGTGGCTCGTCGTCGCACGCAAGATTCCCACGATCGCTACCGCGCTGCTGCTCGGCGCATGGGGCGCAGGGCTCTCGTCGGCGAGCGTCGCGGGGGTGCTCGCCGCCGCGGCGGGCGCGCAGGTGCTCTGGAGCATCTGGGAGCGCGCACATGCCGATGCGCGCAACGGCAGGGATCCGGGGCCGGGCCTCGCACGCGCGCATCGCCCTGCGTAGTGCGTCGGACGCCGAGGCCTAACGATCCTGCATCTCGTTGCGCTGCTCTATTCGTTGCCGGGCCCGGAAAGCTCAGGTTCCACGTGCGTGCGCATGCACTCCGGACAGACTCCGTGGCTGAACTGGCTGCTCGTGTGCCGGGAAATGTAGGCCTCCACCGTGAGCCAGTCGTTGTCGTGGTCGCGGAGTTTCCGGCAGTACGAGCAGATCGGCAGGATCTCCTGCAAGACTTTTATCTTGGCGAGGGCGGCCTGTAACTCGCCGACGAGGCGCTCGCGCTCCGCCTCGGCGTTCTTGGCGGCGGTGACGTCGCGCGCGACGGAATAGATGAGCTGTTGCGCGCTATCGCGCGTGGCGTTCCAACGCAACCAGCGGAAGGAACCGTCCCGGCACAGATAGCGATTCTCGAAGCTGAGCGCCTGCCCTCCCCCTCTCACGTCACGATTCTGATTCAACGTGCGCGCGCGGTCGTCGGGGTGCACGAACTCGAGAAAGGGCCGCGACTTCAATTCCTCGATAGTGAAGCCGAGCGTTCGCTCCCACGCCGCGTTGAGCCGTCGGAAATATCCGTCGAAGCCGAGCACGCATAGCATGTCGATCGACAGCTCGAAGAACCGCTCCTCGATGGCCGACGAACCATCGACGGACGCAGTTGGTTCAGCAGCACGGATCAGATTCGTTCGCTGAGTCATTCCTGATCACCATCGAGAACGGCTCGCGCCGCCCTGGCCAGATCGAAGGGGTTGAAGGGCTTCTGGACAAAGGCAGCGCGCGGTTCCAGCAGACCGCGACGAACCATCTCGTCCCTCGTGTAGCCTGACATGAAGAGCACGCGAAGGTCCGATCTCTGTTTGCTCAACGCGGCCCACACATCGGCGCCAGTCAGCTCCGGCATCATCATGTCTGTCAACAGGAGTTGGATCGGTTGCTTGAATTGGTCGGCGACACGCAATGCATCGCGTCCATGGTGCGCTTCGAGGACCGTGTACCCGTGACGCTCGAGCACGCGTCGTGAGAGCGACCGCACTGCCGGATCGTCCTCGACCAGCAGCACGGTCTCCGAGCCCGCTACCGGGGCGACGCTCCGAGCCTCAGTGGTGGTGGCGCGGATCTCGTCGGCATCGAGTCGCGGGAGATATACCTTGAACGTCGTCCCGAGACCGACCTCGCTGTAGACCCAGACATAGCCACTCGACTGTTTGACGATTCCGTAGACAGTCGAGAGACCAAGCCCGGTTCCCTTCCCTGCCGGCTTCGTGGTGAAGAACGGCTCGAACATGCGGGACCGTGTGGTCGCGTCCATGCCGATTCCCGTGTCCGTTACGGCGAACATCACGTACGCTCCGGGCGCGGCGACCGAATGCCGCGCCCGATACGCGTCGTCGAAATCGCGATCCGCGGTTTCGATCGTGATGGTGCCGCCCTTTGGCATGGCATCCCGCGCGTTGACGACGAGGTTGATGAGCACTTGCTCAAGCTGGCCGCGGTCGGCTCGCACGCGCCCGACCGTCGACGGCAGGCGCATCTCGATGCCAACCTCATCGCCGATCAGCCGCCGCAGCATCGGCTCCAGCTCGCGTGCGACGACGTTCAGGTCCAGGACCCGGGGTTGGAGAACCTGCTTGCGGCTGAAGGCAAGAAGCTGTTGCGTCAGCGACGCGGCGCGGCCAGCCGCGCGCTGAATCTCACCGACATCGGTCCGCAGGGGACTGCCTTCCTCGAGCTGCTCGGCCACGAGCCCACTGTAGGCTTTGATGACGGTGAGGAGGTTGTTGAAATCGTGCGCGACGCCGCCGGCGAGCTGGCCCACTGCTTCCATTTTCTGGGATTGCCGGAGCTGGTCTTCGAGCTGTCGGTATTCGCTCAGATCGAGATAGAGGGCAACAGCGCCCGCGACATTGGCCGGCCTCTCCCAGAACGGCGCGCATGAGAGCAGCACGTCGACGAACGTGCCATCCCTTCGCTGGCGCCTGGTCTCGACGCCGGTGACGGCCTGTCCGCCGAGTACGCGCGCGCGTACCCGTTCGTAGTCGTCGGCGGAGCTTGTGTCTCGGAACGGCATGGGCTTGCCGAGGACCTCTGCTGCCGTCCAGCCGAATAGGCGCTCGGCGGCGGTATTCCAGATCGTCACACGCTCGGTCGTGTCGACAGCGACGATCGCCACCGGCGCGGCGTTCACGAGCGCACTCAAGGTGCTATGCGTGCGAACTAGCTCACGCTCGGTGGTGACGCGTTCCGTGATGTCGCGGTTGACGCCGATCCACGCGCGAGGCGTTCCGTGGCTGTCACGCTGTGCGACGACGACAATATCGGCTATACCATCTCTTCCGTCTTTCCGGCGGAATGGAAGTTCGCCGGCCCACCGCCCGTCCCGCCGGAGCGCTTCCTGGATCGTCTCCTCGAGTTTCCCCTGCAGTCTCGGATGGTGCAGTGTGATAACGGGGCGGCCGAGCAGCTCACTCTTGTGGTAGCCGAAGAGCTGCTCAGCGGCGGGATTCATGTCGGTGATTCGGCCCTCGAGGTCCATTACGAGGACGCCGTCGCCGATCGTCGCAAACACCAGTGAGTGGCGTCGCGCCGCCTCTTCGGCAGCCGCGCGTTCGGTGAGATCGCGCGTCACCTTCGCGAAGCCTGCAATGTTGCCGTCGCCATCGCGGAGTGGCGTCACGACCACTTCGGCCCAGTAGCGCGACCCGTCCTTGCGCACACGCCAGCCTTGCTCCTCGAAACGACCCTGCGTCGATGCAACCTGTAGCTCTAGCTGCGGCTTGCCCGCTTCGATCTCCTCGGACGAATAGAAGATCGCGAGATGTCGTCCGAGGATTTCCTCGGCCTTGTAGCCGCTGATTCGCTCGGCGCCCTGATTCCAGCTGACGATGATCCCGCACGGATCGAGCATGAAGATGCCGTAGTCCCGGACGCTCTCCACGAGCAGCCGAAATCGCTCCTCGCTCTCGCGAAGGGGATCAGTCGGGGCTGACTGCGAGACCAGAGGTTGGACGTCCATCGGCAGCGGTGAAAGACAGGGCGCGCAACTCGGCGCGCTTCACTCCAGAGCTACAGACGGTCGTCTGTGCAACCCTGTCACGTTCCCGATTGGACGGTCGAGATGAGCGGCGCTGGCTCCGAGGTGCAGGAGGAGACGCAGGGATGCTAGCTCCGGATCCCAGTGCAGTGGGAAAGCCACTGTCTCGCTTCGGCATCACCGAACAGCAGTGCCGGCCCTAACGGCGCGCCGAGAAAAATGAGCGTGCCGCGTCCCCAGCGTCGCCTGAGCGCCACCGACAATCCATTCGCTCTCGCGATGACTTCACCGCGCTGCGCCGTGACGGGAACCACGCGACTGTAATCCCGGATCAGGGTCGCGCGTGGCCAGATGTACTCGACATAGGGAATGCCGTGCCCTGGCCACAGTCCTACCGGGCTGTGGATGCGGATCCCGAAGGCCTCTTCGAGCAGCGCGCGGTGACGCTGAAACTCATCCGCGCCGTGGCTGAGAAAGCCGGCGCCCGACTCAAAGATGATCGTCGCGCCGCGACGGAGTCGATCGTGGACGAAGCGCACCGTCGCGTCCGGAATGGTCGTGGCCGCGGGCAGGATCACGAGCCCATCGCCTGCGATCGGCGAAGCCTTCAATGCGGCTTGGAAGCCGGCAAGCGATTCGGGGTTCCGGGAATGTTCGGCGAGCACGACCACTCCCCGATCCCGCCCCGCTCTTCTGCCTAACGACTTGCGGTGGAGTGCCACGATCGCGACCGACGCCGCCGCCTCGCCGATGAACTCACGCCGCGTGACGTCCATCTCAGAGGTGCCCGGAAATCAGCCGGTCCAGTGCACGGGATGTGTCGTGGAACTGCTGGTCGGGCGCGTAGCGGTACCGCGCCTCCATTTCGGCGACGAGCCACCCATCGTAGCCGACCTTCGTCAACGCGGCGCGAATGGCGGGCCAGTTGTTGTCGCCGAGGAACAGGTTCGTGTACACGCTCTGATCGCCGCAGCGGCCGCGGTGCTTGAGAACGTCCTTCACATGGATGCGGGTGATGCGGGGACCATGGATCTCGATCCACTGCTCAGCGAACCCTGTGTCATGAATGTTCCCGACGTCGAGATGAATCCCGACCGCGGGGTGATTCACGTCGTCGAGAAATTGGCGGAATTCCCGCGGGCTCATGAGGAAGCGCTGTTCGGCGTTGCAGTTCTCGCAGCCGATCTTCACACCGGCACGCGCGGCCGTGCCGCCTAACGACTTCAGCGCGTCGACACACCGTTGATACACTTCGTTGTACGGGATCTCCTCGGTAACGAGTCCGGCGACGACAAGGATGGCGTCCGTGCCGAGCAACGACGCGGTCTCGATCTGTCGCTCGACAATGCGCACGGCCTGCGCGCGGAGTTGCGGATCACGCGCCGAGAGCGGCGACGCCCAGTGCAGCCCGGTGGAGACATTCGACACCACCAGCCCGGCGTTCTCGACCCGGCGGCGCAGCTCGCCGACTTCTGCGTCCGTCGTCGCCATCTGGAACCACGGGACATCGCCCAACCAGAGCTCGATCCCGTCGAAGCCGGCCTTCTTCACGAGCTCGAGCCCTCGCTCGAGACTCCAGCCCTTCGGGATCATGTTGTCGCCGATGGATTTTCGCATCGTCGATCGCCGACCCTACGGTCGCGCGACGCGATGCTCGACGGCGACCGGCACGAGGGTCACCGTGAACGGCTGCGCCGGCGTCACCTGCCCCTCCAGGAGCACGGCCGCGTACGGTCTGCGGCCGGCTGGGACAGACGCGATCCACGCATTCGTTTTCACCGTCCACGACGATCCCTGTTGGTGCTTGGCGGTGGTGTCGGTGACGGCGACCATGCCGTATACCTGGTTGAACACGACATCGGAGTAGTCGAACTCCGTCTGCCCCGAGGACATCGACGCCCCTTCGACGACCACCTTCCACTTCCCCGCCGCCGGATGCTGCACCGTCACCGTTTCATCCGAACCGGGATCCGCGCTCGCGCCCCCGGTTCGGCACTCTTTCTTCGTGCAGTCGTAGACGTAGACGTCCAGATCGGCGGTCGCGTCCGACGGATTGCCAACGGTGACTCTCAGCGCCGCGGAGCCGGGCGGCACCTCGATCTCGTAGACGTGCTGCTGGTGTTCGCGGATGGTCGGCCGCGCGATGTACGCGCTGCCTAACGGGTAGCTGGTCGCCTTTCCGGTAAAATCAGACATGCGGCTGATCAGCGTGAGATCGTTGCTCGCGTCCATCTCGCGCGCCTGCTGCGCGGCGCTCTGACCGCTGCCCTGGTCAGTGGGGTTCGCAGCGACCACCGACGCGGCGGGTCCGGCGGCAAGGGCCGAAACGGTGAGTCTCACCTTTGTCGGGGGCACCGGCGTGCCCGCCTCAGACGCTTTCCAATCGAAGGTACGGGTGTCCTCGATATCGGTGAGGCGCAGTTCGTACACGCCCGGCATCGGGTTCGCGACGATGTAAGTCGCTGGCGGGAGCATTGCATTTTCCCCTCCCCCTCCTCCTCCACCTCCACCACGGCCTGCGCGCTCGGCGACGATACGGGTGGCGCTCGCGGTGCGCGTGTCCGGCTTGATCACGGCCAACTGCACCTCGCGCTTGGACGAGTCGAGGACTATCTGCAGCGAGGAGACGCCGGCGGGCACGCGATAGAAGTAGCTTCGCATCTCGGGACGTGGGACCTCGACCCTGGTCTCAACTTTATAATGATTGCCGGCGTCCAGCGGCACGGCCGCGACGAGCGTGGCGAGGGTGCGGTACGCGTGACCGGGAACCGAAGGGTTGTCGAGCGTGATGAGCGAGCTGTGAACTCCTGGTGTGGCGACCGCGATGTCGAGCGTCACGGGCACCGGTACGCCGAGCGGCAGCGACACCGACGCGGGTGCGCTCACGCGGCCGCCGGAGTCCGAGATTACCGAGATAGCAAATGGCATCGCACCGCTGGGGCCCGTGGTGCGCGTGAACGTCATCGTGCGCTGGCCCCGGTCGCCGGGAGTCCAGTCGTCGCGCTCGTACAGTCCTACTCCCTCGTTAGGCTTCACGAGGAGGGCGCTGTAGGTGTGCTTCACGTGCGCCGCGCTGGTGATCGTCGGCGGCTCACCGGCCTTGTCCATGGCCTTCAAGAGGTCCCACGCGCCCGCGATGTTGATGACGCCGTTGCCCTGCTTGTAGACCGGGATGTTCGGGACGTACTTCGCCGACATCGAGAGCGCCTGCTTGATGCGACAGGCGTCGTACTTGATGCCAGTCTGCTTGGCGGCGCTGATGAGGAGCGCCACCGCACCCGTGGCCACGGGAGTAGCCGTGGAGGTGCCGCCGGATATGCGATACCCGGGTGGAAGTCGGAAGACCGATGCCATGTAGCCGGACGCGGCGTCCTCCCATCCGCGATAGCCGCTGATGATGTTGGAGGGTGCGAGTATAGTAGGCCCGAACCCGCCGTTGCCCATGGGCGCATAGCCGCCGGTGATGAGCAAGTTATCAACATAGCTGGTGCGGACACCATAGTTGGCGAGGAAGCTGCCCTGGCTTTCGTGACCGCCCACGCCGATGCCGCAGTCGGCGAGCACGAAATCATCGCTCCCGCCGAGCACCGGATAATTGTGCGTGGGAATCATGATCGGCTTCCTGAACTTCTCGATGAGCCGGCTGTAAATGACAGTGGGCACCAACCGGCCGTCGCGCAGCAGATAGGGCTTTGTGATGTTGTTGCACTGTTCCAGCCACGCCGCATCCACCTGTGGATCTTCCAGCGCCCGGATCACCGCTTCCGTCTGGCCATAGGCCATGCAACCTTCGGCTTCGCTCGCCAAACGAGCACCCGGCGCAACGCCGTCGAACCGACCGTGCGCGCCACGGCTGCCTAACGCGCTGCCCACGATGAGCGAGGCGTGGAATGGCACGCCGGCATTGATTGCCACCATCTGGCGGGCCTTGTCGATCTGCACGCCGAAGCCAACGCTTTCACGTACCGCGGTCTTCGCGTTGTCGGTGCCGAAGACGGCGAACTCGGGGCGCGCTCTGTAGTCGGTGAGCGCCTTCTCATCCGTGAAGCTGAAGTTCTGATTGGTATCCACCCACACGTTATTGGTCTGCTCATCCCAGATCACGGCGAACAGGCGGCTGGATTTCGGAGGATTGCCATCGCGGTTGAGGTCCTTTTCCAGGCCGGAGCTCGAGAGCGAGTCGAACTTGGCCTCGTCAAGGATCGCAATACGGAAGGCGCCGTCGTGCGGCGCCTTGTATGCGTTGCCGTCGTAGGTGAACGTGCCGCCGCTCGCGGTTACCTGGTCCTTCATCTTGAGCCAGCGACCTTCGTCCTCCTCGTCGGGGTCGATCACCGTTTCGTACGTGAAGATCTTCCGCACCAACTTGCCGTCGAGCGTACGCGCCTGCTGCAGCTCGGGCTCGAGGGGATCCGGATTCATGTCGATGAGCGCGAGCGTGACGCCGCGGCCGTCCCAGGTGGGATGATCCCTTCGGAACGCGACGCCGTTCATGTCGCGCAGCGGATCGTAGCGGTGCGTGAGCGGGTAACTCGATTGCTTCGGTGGCCACACGTCTCCCGTGTCGCGGGCGGTGGCAAGCAGATCCGAGCGGGGACCGAGCGGTAGCGCGTCGGCCGGAGCAAATGACTCCGTGCCGCTGGCGCCGAAGCCACGGTCCGCGCCCTTCATGGTGACGTCCAGACTGTGCACGCTCGCGTCGTGCACGAGGCGCTCGACGCTGTCCACCGGCACGCGGGCTCTGATGTAGTCCACCTGGTCGTCGCGGAATCTTATCGTGCCGCCCATCCGCTGGATGGTTTGCGCGAGCTGACTCGTGGCGCCGGGCATGGCCGCGATGATGACGGTGACCGTCGTGTCTCCCCGCGCGTGCGCCGTGGCAATGTCGCCGCGGTCATCCTTGAACAGGAACTGACGTCGCGGCGGCGCGAGCTGTCCCGCCGCTGGCTGTGGGGCGACTGACGCGAGTGCGGTGAGAAGCGTTAGGGCGGCGAGAGTGCGCGGCATTGGGAACCTCGGAGGTGGTCAGTAGGCTGCCGAGGCCACTGACATACCACAAAAACTGCCGCTGTGCCAATGTCCCGTCGTTGACGGATCAGCCGTTGATGTCTCGAAGCGCGAGCGCTGGATCCACCTGCGTGGCCCGCCGCGCCGGCAGGTAGCCGGCGAGCAGCGCGACGATCGTGAGCATGGCGAGCGTCGCGGCAAACGTTGCTGGATCCGACGTGCCGACGCCGAACAGCAGTCCCCGAATACCGCGAGCCGCAACGAGCGACGCTGCCAGTCCGATCACGGCTCCGACCAGCACCATCCTCCCCGTTTGGCCAAGGATGCTCGCGAGCAGAACGCGCGGCGTCGCGCCGAGCGCCATGCGGATGCTGATCTCCTGCGTTCGCAGCGTAACCGAATAGCTGATCACGGCGTAGATCCCCAGCGCCGCGAGGATCAGACCGAACGCCGCGAACGCGACGACGAGCATGGCCACGAACCGGCGCGCGAACACCGATCGATCGACGAGCTGCTGCATCGTCCGAAACTCGGCGACCGGCAGAGTGGGATCCACACGATGCAACGCCGCGCGAATTCCAGAGACCAACGCCGCTGGCGGCGCCGCCGCGCGAACCACGAGATCTACTGACTGGTAGTCGCCTGTTCTCAACGGCATGTACATCTCGAGGTCCGCGTCGCGATCGAGGCCGAAGTAGCGGACGTCGCCGACGACTCCAACCACGCGCCGGTTTACGCCGGACGAGCGCACGTACCGGCCAATGGCGCTCTCGTTAGGCCAGAGGGCCCTCGCCAGCCGCTCGTTGAGGATGATCACTGAATCATCGGACGTTGTGAAGGCTCTCCCGGCGAGCACGGGGATCTGCATCGTCCGCAGGTAGCCCTCGTCCACCATCCTCACCAGCGGCGTCATGCGCTCATGCGTTTCGTCGCGACCTGGTATCGACGCGTCCCACCGCCGCCAGCCAAAGTTGTCCCCCAGCGGCAGCGCATCGGTGAGACCGAGCGTCTGCACTCCGGGTACGCCAGACACCTCGCGGACGAGTGCATCGAAATACGCCGCGTTCGTAGCGCCGAAAACCCGGTTCCCTTGCGCCGGATCGACGCGTACCGCGATGACGTTATCAAACGCGAATCCCGGCTGAACGTCGAGCACTCGGCCGAGGCTGCGCGCCAGCAGCCCGGCGCCCGTGAGCAGCACGCACACCAGCGCGACTTCCGCGACCACGAGCGCGCGCCGCGCGCGACCGCCGCGTCCGTCGGTGCTCCCCCGCGCACCTTCCGCGAGCGCGGAGGCCGCGAATGCCGACGCGTGCAGCGCCGGTAGCAATCCCGAAGCGACACCCGCGAGCATCGCGACGAGCACCGTGAAGCCGAGTACCACGAGGTCCACGCGCACTCCGTTCAGCAGCGGGAGCGTGGTGCCCTGAAGACGGGAGACTGCGAAGGTGCCGGCCACCGCGAGCGCCGTGCCGATCGCCGCTCCACTGCCGCAGAGCATCAGCGCCTCCAGCAATAGCTGCCTAACGAGCCGCAGCCTTGGCGCGCCTAACGCGGTGCGGACGGCCATCTCTCGTCGGCGCGCTGACGCGCGCGCGAGCAGCAGATTGGACACGTTCGCGCAGACCAGGAGCATCAGGAACGCGACGGCCGCCGCGAGAACGAGGAGCGCGGCCTCGAAGCGTCCGCTCACGTGCTGGCGAAGGGTGCTGAGCCGCGGCGCGAATCCATTGATCGAACGGCCGTCCACACGCTCGTTCTTGTGTCGCGAGCCTATCGACGTGGCTTCCCCCTGCGCGGCCTGCATCGAGACGCCGTCCTTCAACCGGCCGATCAGCGCGAGCGTGTTTCCCTGCCTGTTCGTCTCGGCGCTGAGTGGAAACGGGAAGAAGATGTCCGCCCGCCGACCCGGCGTGAACGTCGCCGAGAAATCGAACGACGCCGGGAGCACGCCCACGACTGTTGCTGCATGCCCGTCGAGCACGACGGAGCGCCCGACGATGGAGCGGTCTCCAGCGAAGCGGCGCAGCCAGAACTCGTAACCGAAGACGACTGTCTTGGGTGCGTTCCAGCGGCTCTCGTCATCGCTGAAGAAGCGACCGACGAGCGGCTTCACGCCGAGCAGAGAGAAGAAGTTCTGCGTCACGGGCACGCCGGTGAGGCGTTCCGGCTCGCCGGCGCCTGTAAAACGGACGTCACCCGGAGCGTAGAACGGAAACACGCCGGCGACGCCGGCCCACGAGCGGCTCTCCTCGCGAAGCGCAAGCAGATTGTGCACCTGCACGGTCTGGCCAGAGAGGTTCTCCGACGTACCGTTTGCGATCCAGACGAGCCGTTCAGGCCTCTCGAACGGAAGAGGACGGAGCAGGAGGGCGCGGCAGAGGCTGAACACGGTAGTGCTGGCGGCGATTCCGATCGCCACCATGGCGACCATGAAGATGGCGGCAGCCGCATCGCGCCGAATGGAGCGGATGCCGAAACGGATGTCCTGCGCGAGGGTGTCGGTGAGCATCATCGGCGTCTGAGACATCTGCCGGTGCAGTATGGTTGGAGCGAGCGATTGGTCAGCCTTCGACCACATCTTTCCTCCGTCGCGGAATGGACACTCGACACGTTCCATTTTTCCAAGACAATCCGCAAAGTCCGATCTATCGTCCTCGTGTGCGCAAGCCGAGTGCTTCGGCGTCACCCACGGTGAGGGACGAATGATGCGAACCATTCTTGTTCGATCCACAGTCCTCGCCCTGCTCGCTACCGCCTGCACGGCACCGCGACGCGAGCTCATGCCCATTCGGCCAACAAGAACCGAGATGACTGTTTACCGTGCCGAAGTGGTTCACGTCTCGATACTCGTATCACCGCGAAAGGCTTTCGACTTTGTTGCCGACGTGAACAACTGGAAGACGTGGGCACCCTGGGTCCGTGCCGTAACGAAAGCCGGGGGGCGTGACTGGACGCTCGACACCGACGGGGGCACGATGCACCTGCGCTTCGTCGAGGTCAATTCGCTCGGCGTCCTCGATCATATAGTGACGCTGGCGTCCGGTGTCAGCATCTACAACTCGATGCGCGTTTCGGCCAACGGCTCCGGTAGCGAGCTCTCGATGGTCGTCTTGCAAACGCCGCCCGCAACCAGCGCCCAGTTCGAGCAGGATGTGCAGGCCGTCCGCGACGACTTCGCGCGCATCAAGCAGGTGCTCGAGTCGGACCCGAGCGCGGCACGTCGATGATCGCCGAAGCGATCTTCGGAAAGGTCGCGGACCGGCCGCTCTGCGTTAGGCCGAGCGGCCCTCCCACAGTTGGACCTTGGTACCATATCGACGCCTGCCTGTTCGCCCCGTAGTTTCGAGGTTGTCGGCCAACCCGTTTCTACACTCGCCGTGCCTCACGAGACGCGCAACGCCGCACGAGACTCGCGCTACACACACGCGGACCGGGCGCTGGCCAACGCGCTTCCGCAGATCATCTGGACGTGCGACGCGCGCGGAAAGCTCGAGTGGGTGAACGATCGGTGGTTCGAGATCACTGGCCTGAGCGAGGCTGAGACACTCAACGACAAAGGCGCACTCGTCGCGGTCCATCCCGACGACCGCGCCGAGCTCGCCCGCAACTGGACACATGCGCTCGCGACGTCGAGCACGACGGAGCTCGAGTATCGCATCCGCACTGTGGCCGGCGAGTACCGGTGGCATGTCGCCCGCATCGCGCCGCTGCGCGACGCAGGCGGCGATGTCATTCACTGGGTCGCTGCCGTTCTGGACATTCACGACCGGCGCATTGCCGAGGACGCGCTGCACCGCGCCAATCGGCAGAAGGACGAATTTCTCGCCCTGCTCTCGCACGAGTTGCGCAATCCGCTCACGCCGATTCTCACCTCCGCGCGACTGCTCGAGGCGCGCGTGGACGAGGAATCACGGCGCGACGTCGACGTGATCGTTCGCCAGGTGAAGCACATGTCTCGGCTCGTCGACGACCTGCTCGACGTGGCGCGCGTCGAACGTGGAGCGGTCACGCTCTGGAAGACTCGGCTCGAGCCGGCGACGGTCATAACACACGCGGCAGCCGCGACGGCTCCGTTGTTCAAGGAGCGGGGCCATCACCTGGAGATGGATGTTCCCGAGCAGGGGCTCGCCGTTGATGCCGATGATGTGCGTCTGACGCAGATCTTCGACAATCTGCTGTCTAACGCCGCGCGCTACACGCCACCGGGTGGAACTATTCGCGTGAGCGGTGGCCGCGAGGGCGACGTCGTGGTGCTCCGCGTCCACGATACGGGCTGCGGGATCGAGCCGTCGCTACTTACCGACGTGTTCGACACCTTCGTTCAGGCGCCGCGCGCCACCGATCGTGCGAAAGGTGGACTCGGCGTGGGTCTGTCGCTTGTGCGTGCACTGACGGAGCTCCACGGCGGCACGGTGACGGCGCATAGCGCGGGACCGGGACTGGGCAGCGAGTTCACCGTGCGCCTTCCCGCGGCCGCACCGGATTCGAATTCGTCATCGGCGCAGTTGGCGCCGAGGGTGTCACAGCAGGCCAGCGGAAGTGGGACGCGCGTACTGATCGTCGACGATCACCCGGCGGTGGCCAGCGGCCTCTCGCGATTGCTGCGATTACTTGGATACGACGTGCGAGCGGAATTGAACCCCGTCGATGCGATTGCCACAGCGGAACGGTTTCGCCCGCAGTTCGCGCTGCTCGATATTGGACTTCCGACGATGGATGGATATGAGCTCGCCGAGGAGCTGCGAGCTCACCTTGGCGACACGACGCCCGTGCTCATCGCGCTCAGCGGGTACGATCAGCCGGAGGATCGGCGCCGCAGTCATGCTTCGGGATTCGCGACTCACCTCGTGAAGCCCGTCGACGTTGATACCCTCTTGGGCGCGCTCAGCCGGCTTGCCCCGAGTTGAGTCGTTGCACACAACGGACGGGGTAGCCGCGCCCATGGCTATCGAGGCTCGACGCGCCGACGCGCTCGCCGGCCAGCATCGTTTCGCTCGGGCGGCCGACTCTGCGCTGTGGGCGCGAGCGGAATGGTGAAGAAAAGGATAGTTCCCTGCCCCACCGTGCTCTCGGCCCAGATTTTTCCACCGTGAGCCAGAACAATCCCCCGCGTGATCGGTAGACCGAGCCCGGCGCCAAGACGTCGAGCATGCGTCTTCCCCTGCCAGAATCGCTCGAAGATGTGCGCCAGGCCTTCTGGTGCGATCCCCGCGCCGGTATCTGCAACAGAGAATCGCACGTCCTCAGTTCGAGCCAAGGCCGCGACGGTGATGCGTCCACCCGAGGGTGTGAACTTGATTGCGTTACTGATGAGGTTCACGAACACCTGCATCAGTCGATCGTGGTCGCCCAGGACCTCGGGAACATCATCGGCGACATCGAGGCCAAGCGTGAGGTTCGATGCCGTCGCGAGCGCGGCCTCCGCCTCGACCGCATCGCAAAGCAACTGCCTCGTGGCCGTCCGAGCGGGGTTTACCTTGAGCTGACCGGCCTCCACGAGACTGACGTCGAGAAGATCCTGAATCAGTCGATTCATCCGCTTCGCGGAACGGATGATCATCTCTCGCGGCCGCTGGTCGCGTCGCTCGGGATCGGGGCCGGAGCGCTCGAGCAGTGACGCCTGCATGAGGATGACACCGAGAGGGTTCCTCAGATCGTGCGCGACGATGCCGAGTATGTCATCGCGCGCGGCGAGCGCGCGCTCGAGCGCTTCCTCGGCACGTTTGCGAGCGCTGATGTCCTCGACGCGCACGATGTAGTAGCGCGCGTCACCTTCCGGGCCGCGCAGGATCGATGCGCTGAGCAGGATGCAGACAATCGACCCATCTTTCCTTATAGAACGTTTCTCGAGCTGGTAGCGCGGGATGTCGCCGTTCGCGAGCCGCCGGGCGAGCTCCACGTCCATGGCGAGATCGTCGGGGTGCGTGATGTCCTTGAACGTCAGGCGCACGAGCTCCTGCGCCGGGTAGCCCGTGATCTCGCACAACATGTTGTTGACGCGCTCGAATCGGCCGTCGAGCGCGACGAGCGCCATGCCGATCGGTGCCTCTTCGATCGTTAGGCGAAAGCGCTCCTCCGATTCGCGGAGCCGCCCATTGGCCGCCTCCGCCTGCTCGCGCGCGATCAGCTCGCGGCCGAACGCCTCTGCGCGTTCCCTGGCGATACGGCGACGTTCGGTGATGTCGCGGACGAACGCCTGCCAGCGCCCGTCCCCGAGAATGTTCGCGCTCACTTCGCAGGGGACGAAGCTGCCGTCCTTTCGCTTCAGCGTCCACTCACCAGTCAGTACCGTGCCCGGCACGAGGAGCGCCTGCCGCTCGGTCTGGAGACGCGGGACGTCGTCCGGATGGATCAGATCCATAATGGTCATGCCCACCAGCTCGTCCCGATCGTAGCCAAGGAGCCGGCAGGCAGCCTGATTCACATCGGTGTAGTGCGCGTCGAGACCGGCGAGGAAGTATGCATCAGGCGCGAGATCGATCGTCTCTCGTGTTCTCAGCAGGGCGCGCTCGCGCTCCTCGTCGGCTTTCTGCAGTCGGCGATTGGCGGCCTCGGCGCGATCCTGCCAGTGGCGCACGAGCGTGATCATCACGATGACGAGCGCGCCGTCCGCGGCGTACAACAGCGCCTGCGAGACCGCCTGATACATGGAATAGCCTTCGGGCAACACGAAGAAGTGCACGCCGATTGGCAGGCTGAGCGCGAGGCAGAGCGCCGCTGGACCGGCACCGGCGAGAAGGCTCGTCAGGAGCGTCGCGTTGAAGAACGTGATGAACGGCGCGCCCCTGCCTGTGAGCGGCGTGAGCAGAATACGGAGCGCGAGGGCGACGAGCACGGCCGCGACGCCGAGTGCATAACGAGCGAGCGTGCTCCGTGGCCGGAGCTTGCCCACCAGCGACTCCGCGAATGAGAACTCACGACGAATCGCCTTCTGGCGGGGAATCGACGCGGTATTGGAGACGGAAGAGTGCATGCGACCAGTCCGACTGTGCTGGTGCTCACAGTGGAAAAAACCGCGCCGCTTGGCGGCGCAGGGAGTGCGCCGCGCGCGTCAGCTGACGACGACGATGGTCCAATTTCTCGCGGGGGCGTCGTCGCGTTTGGTTCGTCTCTAACAGCTGGCGGCGTGAGGCTGGTGAGGAGATCGCCGATTGATCTCCGCCGCCTAACGCTTGGCGCACGGAGAGATTTTCACTCGGCCGGTCGGAGCCACTTCCCTGCCCGCCCTCGCTCCGCTCAGTCGTGCTCCCGCCAACGGCGAGCATCGATCAAGCCCGGGTATCAGAGTGCTCGTTAGGGCGCAGGTGATGACGGGCACGCCCGGTGAGGCGGTCGCCCGCTGTGCTTAGCGCTTTCCCCCGCGCGTGCCGCGCCGTATGTTTTGTCGGCATTCGGCCCCCATCTATCTGCCAGTTGCCCCTCATGTCGGACGCTCTCCAGGGCACGCACGCGACCCCGCAGGCGGCGATTCGTGTGTTGATCGCCGATGACCACCCGATCGTCCGAGCCGGCCTGGTCGCTGTGCTCACGCGAGAAAAGGACATCGAGGTCGTCGGGGAGGCGTCGGACGGCCAGCGCGCGATCGCTCTCACTCGTGAGCGGCAACCCGGCGTCGTGCTGATGGACTTGCGCATGCCGGTGTTGGATGGAGTTGCGGCGATCGAAGTGATCACACGCGAGCAGCCGGACATTCGAGTTCTCGCACTAACCTCATACGATGGCGACGCAGACGTTCGCCGTGCGCTGAAGGCAGGTGCTCGAGGTTACCTGCTCAAGGACATGCTGGTGACGAACCTCGTCGGTGCCGTACGCGCCGTGCATCGCGGACAGCGGGTCATGCCTTCGTCGGTCGCCGAACGACTCGCGGAGTTTCCGTTCGAGCCCGACCTCTCGCCGCGTGAGCTGGAGGTGCTCGGGCTCATCGCGCGAGGGCTCGGGAACAAAGCCATCGCTGCCGCCATCGGCCGTTCCGACGAAACGATCAAGGTGCACGTCAAGAGCATCTTCGCGAAGCTGGGGGTACACGACCGCACCGAAGCGGTCACCGCGGCGCTCGCGCGCGGGCTCCTTCACCTCGAGCGGTGAAACCGATGGCATGCGTCTTCGCCGCGCTGCTCGCGGCGATCTTGTTGACCGGTTGGTATGCGCGAACGAGGCAGCGCCGCCGCGCAAGCGAGGCACTGCGCAGCGCAACCGGGCGTCTCGAGCGAGAGGTCGCGCCGCAGACCCAAGCGCTCCGCGGGAAGGAATGGTATCTGGAGGAAGCGGAGCGATTGAGCCACACCGGCTCCTGGATGGTCGATCTTGGCTCGGGAAGCATGGGCTTCTGGTCGGACGAGACATTTAGAATCTTCGGACTTCCGCCAGGTTCCCCCATGCCAGGCGATGATTACCTGCAGAGATTCGTGCACCCCGACGATTTGCCGTATGCTCTGGAGGCTCGTCGAACCGCGATTCAGGAACGCCGCCCATGGGATCTGCGACACCGGCTCGTTCGTCCAGATGGCGATGTTCGGTACATACATACCGTCGGTCAGCCGTACTTCGACGAGCAGGGTCAACTGGTGGCGTACAGCGGTTGCGTCATGGATGTCACCGAGCAGCGTCGATTGGCGCGGGCGTTGAGGCGGAGCCGCGAGCGCGCGATGCGGTTGCGCTTTCAAGCGCAGCTCGCCGAGCGCAATCGGATTGCGAGAGAGATGCACGATACCCTGCTCCAGGGCTTCACGGGTGTCGCGCTGAAGCTGGTGGCGACAGCGAACGCACTCCGCGAGTCGCAACATGATAGCGAAGCGTTGCAGGACGTCATCGGTCTCGCCCAGCGGACGCTCGAGGACGCCCGCAATGCGATCTGGGATATCAGAGCGCCGCTGAGCTCTTCGGATCTTCCCGAAGCACTGCGCACGGAAGCCGAAGACGCGGCTCGAGGCAGCGAGGTAAAGGTGCAGCTCGAGATAGTGGGCGAGGTGCGTCCCCTTCCCCTTTCGATCGTCACCGTCATATCGCGCGTCGCGCGGGAGGCGGTGACGAACGCGGTGCGGCATTCGGACTCCGACGCCGTGCACCTTCAGCTCCGTTATGGCCGCCGCACGATCCGCCTAACGGCGGCGGATCAAGGCCGAGGGTTCGTTCGCGACCCCAAACTGAGGTCGTATGGCGGGCACTTTGGTCTTATCGGAATGCGCGAACGCGCATCGGAGGTCGGGGGCCGTTTGCGCATAGAATCCGAACCGGCCCACGGCACCATCGTCCGACTCAGGGTGCCCATTCCTTCACAACTCGCTCGATCGGCCGCTGTCGGAGCCGTCATTGAACAATGCTAATGCGACCGCATCCGCGAGTTGATCGAGATTGAAGGGCTTCTCGAGGACAAAGTCGCTCTCGCCAGGGAGACCGGGGCGGAAGATGTCATCATCGGTGTAGCCAGTCATATAGAGCACTCGTGTCTCCGGTCGGTTGCTTAGAAGGCGAGCAGCCAACTGGCGTCCCCGGAGATCGGGCAGGACCATGTCCGTCACGAGAATGTCGATACGTCCCGCGAACCCTGCGGCGACGGCCAGAGCCTCGTAGCCATCTTCAGCCACCAGGACGGTATAGCCGTGCCGCTCCAGTGCGCGGCGCGACACGCTGCGTAGCGGCACTTCATCTTCAACCAGGAGCACGGTTGCGCGTTGCCTGACCGGCCGCGGACGTGGCTGTGCTGGACGATCCAGTGCACTGCCCTCGAACTGCGCACGTGGCAGCCGAATCGTGAATCTCGTTCCGGAGCCCGGTCGACTGTCCACTGTGATGCTGCCTCCGGACTGCTCGACGATGCCGAGCACCGTCGAGAGACCAAGCCCCGTCCCTTTGCCGGATGGCTTTGTGGTGAAGAACGGATCGAAAATGCGCTCTTGCAGGTCCAGCTCGATTCCATGTCCCGTGTCCACCACAGTGAGCGTCACGTAATCGCCGGCCGGAAGAATCGCGTCGTGCGTAACGGCCGCCATTGCCGTCTCGATGATCAGCTTTCCTCCGTTCGGCATTGCGTCGCGCGCATTCACCGCAAGGTTCACCAGGACCTGCTCGAGTTGACCCGGGTCGACAAGGACCTGCGGCAGCCCTGCGCTCAGATTCGTCGTCAGATCGATGTCCTCACCAATGAGCCGCCGCAACATGGTGCTCGTCTCTCCGACCAGGTGGTTGAGATCGATCACACTGGGACGAAGGACCTGGCGACGGCTGAACGCCAGGAGTCGCCTCGTTAGGCCGGCGGCACGGTCGGCGGCCAGGCGCACCTCGCGGATCTCTTCGTGGAGCCGGTGATTGGTCGGCAATCCTTCGTCGAGAAAATCCGCCTCGATGCGGATCACCGTGAGGAGATTATTGAAGTCATGCGCGACGCCGCTGGCGAGCTGACCCAGCGATTCCATGCGCTGCGCGCGGCGGAGCTGCTCCTCCAGCTGGCGGCGTTCGGTAACGTCTTGCATCGTTCCCCACGCCGAAGATGCGCTTCCAGATTCGTCATATTTCACTTCAGCACGAAGGACGATCGATCGTTCGGCGCTGTCGGCACGAACGATACGAAATTCGCAGGTCCAGAATGCGCTCTCGCTGCCGAGCGCCTCTTCGAGATGCCGACGGACGGCTCCTCGATCATCGACGTGGATGAACCGCTCGAACTCCGTCGCCAGGCTGATGCGCTCCGCCGATACACCGAGGATGCGGTAGAGCTCTGGCGACGCCGCTGCCAGCTGGCGCTCATTGTCCCACGTCCAGCTTCCGACGCGCCCGAGCCGCTGCGCTTCGCTCAATTGGATCTGGCTGTTCGAGCTCACGCCGAGGTCCACCCGCGGTGGGTGTGGATCGATCACGCACATCGCGGCGATCACGTCCCCGCCGTCATCGCGCAGCGGCGCGAATGTCACAGACGCCCAGAACCACACATCGCTTTGAGTCGCCTGATAGGGCGATTCGTACTTCGCCGTCTCACCGGCAAGCGCTTGCCGAAGTGCTCGGCGATGTCGTTGATCGCGCAGGTCATCGATGTGCAGTCCATCGATGCGAGCTCGTGACACTCCGATCAGGCGCGCCACGGCCTCGTTGGAAGCAACGACGCGCAACGTTCGATCGTAGACAACCATGCCAAGCGGGCACTGCTCGAACAAGAGCGGATACAGAAGTGTTGTGGGGACTGCTGGAGAGCTCTCCTTCCCCCTTGCGTCCAGCGTCGACATGAGGCGGTCCGTCGTTAGGTGTACTTCAAGTGTGCACGACGGATCAGGACATACCATCCACTACTGGGTGAGCGGCGGGTCCCCCAGATGGGTATTCGCGCGGAGCACTGTTGCATCTACTCATTCAAGTGACCGCGATGATGCGAACAGGCGAACCAGTGAGGGGCGGAAGTGGCGTTTCGCATTCTGTGGCACGAAGGCTGGCCATATCCCGTCACGGGCCACCCGGCTCGTCATGATGAAGACGCGAGCCACTGGTACGTCCAAACACGCGATGGGACGTGGCACAGTGTCGTTAGGCGAGCACCAGGAACAGCGCTCGATGATGTCTGGGGAGAGCTCGAATCCACGGTGCGTGACTGGCTCAGCGCGAGGGCGGATCTCACAGAGCGACGTGACGTAACCGGGCGTGAAGCCATTACCGAGAGGCATACCATGAAAGCAGCACGAGTTCTCCGATTCGGTCCACCGAGTTCGATCACAATGGATGAAGTGCCTCGTCCCGAACCCGGTCCAGGACAACTGCTGGTTCGTGTGAAGGCGGCAGGCGTGGGCCAATGGGACGCGCTCACTCGTGAGGGCGAGATTCAACTCCAACCATTGCCGCTCATCCTCGGCGCCGAGCTAGCAGGAACCGTCGCAGCAATCGGCGCGGAGGTTTCCGGATTCCAGGCTGGCGACGAAGTGTACGGCTCGACCAACGAGCAATTTACCGGGGCATATGCGGAGTATGCCGTGCCTTCTGCGACAAGGATGGCGCAAAAGCCCAAGAGCCTGAACTTCGTCGAGGCCGCGTCGATTCCGGTTGTCGCGGTCACTGCCTGGCAGATGCTGTTCGACTACGCTCATGTGACTCGCGGTCAGACCGCGCTCATCCTCGGCGCCGCGGGGAATGTTGGCGCTTACGCCGTCCAATTTGCCAGCCAAGCCGGCGTTCATGTCATCGCAGTCGCCGGCGCCGCACATCGTCAGCACCTCACCAAACTGGGCGCCGAGCGAGTCATAGACTACAAATCAGAGCGATTCGAGGAGTCCTTGACTGGCGTGGATGTGGTCCTGGATGCCGTGGGCGGTGAGACGCAACAGCGATCGCTCGGCGTTCTGAAGCGAGGGGGAATTCTGGTTTCAGCCGTGTCGCCCGTTCCCGAGCCATTGCAGGAGCGATATGGCGTTCGCGCGGTGTACTTCATAGTCGATATAACGACCGCGCGGCTCAACAAAATCAGCGAGTTGTTCGATGCGGAAAAGCTCGTGGCCGACGTGGGCACCGTGCTCGCGCTTGAAGACGCATCCCTTGCTCACGAGATGCTCGCCGGCGCGCCGCACCCGCGCGGGAAGATCGTGCTGAGCGTGGGGTAGAGACCACAGGCCCTCACGCCCGTTAGATAGTTGGAATCGCAAGGTGGCAACTCCCGCGCGGTCATCCGTCATTGCCTGACGGTGAGCGTCGCCGGCGTGCCCTCATGAGCATTGAACCAACCGCGGACCCGATACACGCCTGCAGCAAGAGTCCATCCCCTGGAGCGCCATTGTTTAACAGTTACGATCATCTCGTTGTACTGAGTCTCGCGTGGTGTGAACACGTACACGGGTTGACCCCACCAGTCGACATTTGGCCCGCCGTTCAACGCTGACGTGCTGCTCGCGATACGAAGGCTGCCCCAGATATTTCTGCTATTCGCGGGATCTGTCGTGAAGACGTATGGGGGTCCGCCGGGCACGTTGATTGTGTGCGTGCTCGGGTTTCTCGCGTAGACGCGGAGGTGCAATGTTGCTAAAGAGTCCGAAGCACGGACGACGGCCGGCGAGACTTCCGCCCACACGACAAGGCCGAGATCGGTATTTGGTGCCGACGGCAGCTCGGAGCAGGAAGCCAGTAGCGCAACTGAACTAGCCGTCAGAAGACAAGCGCGCACGAGACCACCTCGTTTGGGGCTCTCCCCTGCGCACTGCAATCCATAAGCCTGTGCGACTCACTCAGAACGGCGCGCCGAAAGCAAACCGCCAACGCGACTGTCGCGCGTACTGCAGCATGGGCAAGACGATTACGCCGCTTTGCGACCTGAGTCCGTCGATGCGCAGCAGGAGGGGCCGCGACTCGTCGACGCGAATGGGATAGAAAAGATCGTAGGTCCGTGCCTCGTTAGGTGCAACCGTGTCCGTCGGCGCTCCTGTTTCAAAGGAGGAAAACCTGCCGCCGAGCAGTCCACGTTCGCAACGTCCGCTCACGTCAGAGCGACTGTGGTACACATAATGTCTTCCACCAGTCGGAACCCAGCCCGTGGAACTGACAGCGCACACCGGCGTCGCCGGAGTGCCACTAGC
>Ga0136846_1239844_pt1 | contig 31999 bp, 19 predicted proteins | sample HopSoiMetagenom2_FD_96841 | JGI IMG/M metagenome (GOLD analysis project Ga0136846, IMG submission 96841) | Grasslands soil microbial communities from Hopland, California, USA - 2 Assembly 2016 (version 4) | ecosystem: Environmental > Terrestrial > Soil > Grasslands | place: USA: Hopland...
ATCCTTCGCGCCATGGCGCGTCCGGTCATCGATCACCGCGGCCCGGAGTTCGCCGCGCTGACGCTGGATATCCTGGCGGGGCTGCGGGCCGTATTCAAGACGTCCGGTCCGGTCGTCATCTATCCCAGTTCAGGTTCCGGCGCTTCCGAGGCGGCCCTGGTGAACACGTTGTCCCCGGGTGACCGTGTCATCGTCTTCGAGACGGGTCATTTCGCGCTGGGCTGGAAGAAAATCGCCGAAAAGCTCGGGCTCCGCGTGGACTACGTGCCGGGCAACTGGCGCCGCGGCGCGTCCGAGGTGGAACTCGAGGCGCGCCTGAGCGACGACAAGACTCACGAAATCAAGGCCGTCATCGTCGTGCACAACGAGACGTCGACGGGCGTGACAAGCCGGATCGCGGATCTTCGCGGCGCCATGAACCGCGCCGGCCACCCGGCGCTTCTCATCGTGGACGCCGTCTCGTCGCTGGCATCGATGGACTACCGCCACGACGAGTGGGGCGTGGACGTCACGGTCTGCGGGTCGCAGAAAGGCCTGCTGGTTCCGCCAGGCCTGGGCTTCGTCGCCGTGTCCGAGAAAGCGCGGCACGCGGGTAAGACCGCCCGGCTCCCCCGCGCTTACTGGGACTGGGAAGACATGATCACGCAGAACGAGGCGGGGTTCTTCCCGTACACGCCCGCGACGAACCTGTTCTACGGCTTGAGCGAATCGCTCAAGATGCTGCACGAAGAAGGCCTGCCGAATGTGATTCAGCGCCACGAACGGCACGCGGCGGCGACACGGGCGGCCGCTCGCGCCTGGGGCCTCGAGATAGTCTGCGAGGATCCGCGCGAGTACTCGAGCTCGATCACGGCGATCTTCGTTCCCGAAGGCCACGACGCAGACAAGCTGCGTAAGATCGTCCTCGAACGCCTCAACATGTCGCTGGGCATCGGCCTTTCGAAGCTGGCCGGCCGGGTGTTCCGGATCGGCCACCTGGGCAGCTTCAACGATCTGATGCTCATGGGAACGCTGAGCGGCGTGGAGATGGGCCTGCGCCTGGCCGGCATCCCGCATCGCGAAGGCGGTGTGATGGCGGCGATCGCCTCGCTCGCGCCGGCCCGCGCTCCGGAACCCGCGCACGTCAGGTGAACGCGGCCGATCTCGAGCGGACGCTCAGAAAAAAAATACGTGGGGAGGTCCGCTTCGACGCGGGCAGCCGCGCGTTGTACGCGAGCGACGCGTCCAACTATCGCCAGGTACCAGTGGGGCTTGTGGTCCCTCGGGACGCCGACGATGTCAGGGCGGCGGTCGAGGCCTGCCGGCGCCATGGCGTGCCCGTGCTGCCGAGGGGCGCCGGGACGAGCCTGGCCGGCCAGTGCTGCAACGTCGCCGTCGTACTCGACTTCACGAAATACATGAACCGGATTCTGGAGCTCGATCCGGAACGCCGGTTCGCCCGCGTCGAGCCCGGCGTCGTCCTCGACTCGCTCAGGAGCCGGGCCGAGGCGCGGCATCTGACCTTCGGCCCTGATCCGTCGACGCACAGCCGTTGCACCCTGGGCGGCATGATCGGGAACAACTCCTGCGGCACCCATTCGCTGCTGGCAGGAAAGACGGTCGACAACATCGAGGAGCTCCACCTCCTGCTCTACGACGGCACCGAGCTGACGGTGGGCGCGACCGACGATGCGCAGTACGACGCGATCGTGAAGCAGGGTGGACGCCGCGCCGAGATCTATTCGCGTCTGCGTTCGATCCGCGATCAGCACTCGGTAAACATACGCGCGAGGTTCCCGGGTATTCCGCGCCGCGTGTCCGGCTACAACCTCGACGAGCTGCTTCCCGAGCGCGGATTCCACGTGGCGCGCGCCCTGGTCGGCAGCGAAGGCAGCTGCGCCATCGTTCTCGACGCAAAAGTGCGGTTGATCCAGAGTCCGCAGCACCGGTCTCTCGTCGGGCTCGGGTACGCCGACGCGTTCGAGGCGGCCGACCATGTCCCGGAAATCCTGGAGTTCGCGCCGATCGGGCTCGAGGGGTTCGAAGGCGCCATGGTTGACGGTCTGCGCGTGAAAGGCGCTGCGAACCTGGATCTGCTGCCGGCGGGGCGGGGCATCCTCCTTGTCGAGTTCGGCGCCGACGATCCGAAACAGGCCGCCGACGCAGCGCTCAGCCTCGTCGAGCGATTGAAGCGTTCGCTGAATGCACCTGTCTCGCGCATTTATACGGCGGTCGAATCCAAGGCCGTCTGGAAACTTCGCGAATCCGGTCCTCGCGCGGCCGCCAACATTCCCGGAACGCCGCCGCGCTTCGAGGGGTGGGACGATGCCGCGGTCGCTCCCGAGAAGCTGGGCCCGTACCTGCGCGAGCTTCGCCGGCTGCTGGACGACTACGAGTACAACGCCACATTCTACGGGCACTTCGGTCATGGCTGCATCCATATGCAGGTCAGCTTCGATCTGCGGAGCGAGGCCGGTGTCCGCAAGTACGGCGCCTTCGTCAACGACGCGGCGGACCTCATCGTGCGGCACGGCGGCTCCATCTCCGGCGAGCACGGTGACGGCAAGTCGCGCAGTGCGCTGCTGCCGAAGATGTTCGGGCCCGAGCTGATGTCGGCGTTCGTGGCGTTCAAGTCGGCGTGGGATCCGGACAACAAGCTCAACCCCGGCAACATCGTCAATGCGCCTCAGCCAACGCAGCACCTGCGCCTGGCCTCCGGTGCCGTGCAGCTGGTTCCGGACACGCGCTTCCGGTTTCCTGACGATGGCGGTTCGCTGGCCGTTGCGGCGGATCGGTGCATCGGTATCGGCGAGTGCCGTAAACAGGATTCGGGCGTGATGTGCCCGAGTTACATGGTCACGCTCGAGGAGGAGCACAGCACGCGCGGGCGCGCCCACATGCTGGCCGAGGCGCTGAGGGGAGACGTGCTGCGCGGCGGCTGGAACGACGAGCAGGTCAAGCGCTCGCTCGATCTGTGCCTGTCGTGCAAGGCCTGCAAGTCCGAGTGTCCGACGAACGTGGACATCGCGACATACCGCGCCGAATTCCTGTCGCACTACTACGAACAGCATCGCCGGCCGCTCCATGCCTACGCGTTCGGCATGGTGGATCGCTGGCTTTCACTGGCGTCGGTGTCTCCGATGCTGGCGAACGCGATGATGCAGGCGCGCGGGCTGAACGGCCTCGTGAAGAAGGCTCTGGATATCGCGCCGCAGCGGACGATGCCGCGGCTGGCACCGGTGAGCTTTCGGACGCTGGCACGCCGGCGGCGGGCGCGCACGTCAGGCGGAGATGTGATTCTCTGGATCGATACGTTCAACAACTCGTTTCATCCCGAGACCAGCCAGGCCGCGCTGGATGTGTTGACCGCGGCCGGGTGCACGGTATCGATTCCAGCACAGTCGTTGTGCTGCGGCCGGCCGCTTTACGATTTCGGGCTGCTCGATCAGGCGACGGCTTACCTGCGGCGCATCCTGACTGCGCTGGCCGAGCCGATCGATGCGGGCATCCCGATCGTGGTGCTCGAGCCAAGCTGCGCGTCCGTGTTCAGGGATGAACTCCGCAGCCTTCTGCCCGGCGATGTCCGCGCCGAACGGCTGCGCACGCAGACGTTTCTGTTGAGCGAGTTCCTCGAGCGCCGTGTACCGGGGTACGTGCCGCCGGCGCTCACGGGCCCGATTCTGTTGCACGGTCATTGCCACCACAAGGCGGTGATGAAGATGACAGATGAGGAGTCGCTGCTTCGGAAAACGGGAGCCGAGCTGCGTGTTCCCGATGCCGGCTGCTGCGGAATGGCCGGGTCCTTCGGCTTCGACGCGGGGAAGTACGAGATCTCCCAGGCCATCGGCGAACGCGTCCTCCTGCCGGCGGTGCGCGGCGCGAGCGCGGAAACACTGATCGTGTCCGACGGTTTCAGCTGCCGCGAACAGATAGAACAGGCCACGGGCCGCCATGCCTTGCATCTGGCGGATGTCCTGCAGCTCGCCACGCCCCGAATTAAGGATTGACCCTCTGTAACCCTGCTGTTACAGTCCGCCCTCCGACCCTCGATCCGAAGGAGAGCCCATGCGTATATTCGTCCGCTCGGTGTGGACCGTCGTGTCCCTCGTGGTGGTGATGGCGCCGTCGTTGGCTTTCGCGCAGGCGTCCATCGCAGGCACCGTCAAGGATCCGTCGGGCGCCGTCCTCCCCGGGGCGACAGTCGAGGCAGCGAGCCCGACGCTCATCGAAAAAGTTCGAACCGCCGTCACTGACGGCTCCGGCCAATACAAGATCGAGAACCTCCGTCCCGGCATGTACAGCGTGACGTTCGCGCTGACCGGATTCAGCACGGTCAAGCGCGACGGCATCGAACTGGCCGGCTCGTTCTCCGCGACGGTGAACGCCGAAATGAAGATCGGATCGGTCGAGGAAACGATTACCGTTTCTGGTGAATCGCCGATCGTCGACGTCCAGAGCGGCAACAGGCAGAAGACGCTGAGCCAGGACGTCCTCACGGGCCTGCCGACCGGCCGGACCCAGTTCACCGCAGCCACGCTCATTCCGGGGATGAACCTGAACAACCAGGATGTCGGCGGCACGAACATCATCAATACCACCGGCGGCTCGATGACGATTCACGGCAGCAACGCGAACGATCAGCGCGTGATGATCGACGGCCTGTCCACGGCCAATTCCGAACTCGCCGGGCAGGCGAGCAATTTCCTGCCCAACATGGGCAGCACGCAGGAAATGTCGGTGGACTACTCGTCGGGCACGGCCGACCAGATGACGGGTGGGGTCCGCATCAACATGATTCCGCGGGACGGCGGCAACACCTTCAGAGGGTCGGTCTTCGGCACGGGCGCGACCTCCGGCTTTCAGGCCGACAACTACGATCAAAGCCTGAAGGACCGAGGGTTGCGCACGCCGAATTCCGTCAAGAGCAACTACGATTTCAACCCCGGGTTCGGCGGACCGCTGAAAGAGAACAAGGTGTGGTTTTACGGATCCGCGCGCTGGGTGAAAACGCAGAACTATGTCGGCGGCATGTTCGTGAACAAGAATGCGGGCCTCCAGAACGTCTGGACCTACGATCCGGACCTGAACAATCCTGCTTATCTCAACGCCACACAACGCAGCGTGAACCTGCGCCTCACCTGGCAGGTCGACACGAAGAACAAGTTGAGTCTCTTCGCGGACGACCAGGGCCGCTGTCAGTGCGCCAACGTGACCGCGACCATGTCGCCCGAGGCGGCCATCCGGATCGAGTATCCGATCCAGCGGATGATGACCGCCGCGTGGACATCCACCGTGTCGAGTCGTCTGCTCCTCGAGGTGCGGGGCGGTCTTCGGCAGGAAAATTACAAGTACAGCGCCACGCCGGCCGGCGATCCGTATCTGAAGTTGATCATGGTGTCCGAGCAGGCATCGGTCAACGGCGCGCCGGCGGGTCTCGTCTACCACGGCGGCGGTATCGGCGGCCAGACATTCACGCAGCCATTCCAGAACACGTACGGTCGAAACATCGACGCGGGGGCGACCGCCACGTATGTGACCGGGTCGCACTCGTTCAAGGCCGGGTTCGCCGATACCATCGTGCTCCGCAACGAGTCGCTGAGCGACAACGATTACCATCTCAGCTACCGGTTCAACAACGGCGTGCCGAATCAGCTGACGGAGCGCACGACGCCGTACCTGAAATCGCAGCGTCAGCCCGCCGGCATCGGCCTGTTCGCGCAGGACAAATGGACGGTTCGAAAGTTCACGTTGAACGCAGGCCTGCGGTTCGACTATCTCTCCATTACGATTCCGGCGCAGCACCTCGGGCCCGCGCCGCTCGTGCCGGCGCGGAATCTCGACCTGCCGGAGACCGACCTCGTGAGCTGGAAGGATCTCACGCCGAGACTCGCCGCGGCGTACGACCCCACGGGCGACGGCAAAACCGCACTCAAGGCGAGCGTCAACAAGTACGTGATTGCCCAGGGTGTGCAGGGCGTCTACGGAGACTCGCTTGCGCCGGTGAACAGGCTGGCCAACTTCGTGACGCGAAACTGGACGGACGGGAACCGGAACTTCGTGCCGGACTGCGATCTCACCAGCCCGCTCGATCAGAATTTTCTCGCCGGGGGCGGCGACCGCTGCTTCGCGATGTCCGACCAGAACTTCGGCAAACCCACTCCGAGCATCGCGGTCGATCCGGCGGTCATGAACGGGTTCGGTGTCCGACCCTATAACTGGGAGTTCTCGGCGGGTGTGCAGCGCGAAGTCGCGTCGAGGATGTCTGTCGAGTTTGCGTACTTCCGCCGCTGGTTCGGCAATTTCGCCGCCACGGACAACAGGGCGCTCGCTGCCACGGACTTCTCGTCGTTCAGCGTCACGGCCCCCGTGGACGCGCGTCTACCAGGCGGCGGCGGGAACCTCATCGCAGGATTCCTGGATCCGAACAAGATCGTCGCCCAGGACAACTACTTCACCGCGGCAGGCAATTTCGGCAGCCAGATTCAGCACTGGAACGGTTTCGATCTCACGACGAACATCCGTCCGCACCAGGGCGTGCTCCTGCAGGGCGGGATCAGCACGGGCAAGACGCTCACCGACAACTGCGAGATTCTGGCGAAGCTGCCGGAGATCGCGCAGCTGGGCGTGCCGTATTGCCGCCAGGAGACGCCGTTCCTGACGCAGGTGAAGTTGTTCGGCGCCTACACGCTGCCGAAGGTGGACGTGCAGATCAGCGGCGCGTTCCAGAGCATCCCCGGTCCGCAGCTCGCGGCAAACCAGGTGATCCCGAACGCCCTGGTCAAGCCATCCCTCGGCCGCGATCTGATCGGCGGCGCCGCCAACGTGACGGTCAACCTGGTGCCGCCCGGCAGCATGTTCGGCGACCGCCTGAACCAGCTCGATTTGAGATTTGCCAAGCTGCTGCGGTACGGGCGCACGCGCACGTCGCTCAATCTGGACCTGTACAACGTGTTCAACGTCAGCACCGTGCTGGCGGAGAACTCGACGTATTCAAACGCGTCGATCACCGGGTGGCGCGTGCCAACGACCATCGTGACGGCCCGGTTCGCGAAGATCAGCGTGCAGTTCGATTTCTAAACGGCGGGACGGTGCTCGATGGCGGGTCGGATCTCCGCCTCGAACGGCCGCTCGGGGTGCATCGTGAACGCCATCGCGGCGCCGGCGAGCAGCAGGCCCAGGGAGCCGATGAACGGGAGCTGCCAGTTGCCGGTCCACTCGACGATGTAGCCGAAGGCGATTGGCGACAGGATGGCCGCGATGGCCGATCCGGTGTTCATCAGCCCGCTCGCCGTTCCCGAATACTTCGGCGCGATGTCCATCGGGATCGACCACATCGGGCCGATGACGAGCTCGGCACAGAAGAACGCCGCCGCCAGGCTCAGCACGATGATGGTCAGATCGCGCGTCACGAACACCGGCAGCATGAACAGGAACGAACACGAGAACGCCACGATGACGAAGTCGCGCCGGGCTTTCCGCAGGCTGCCCGTCGTGTGCAGGATGCGATCGCTGAACACGCCCCCGAGGTAGTCGCCCGCGACCCCAGCCAGGAAGACCGCCGCCGCGAACAGCGCCGAGCGCGAGAGTTGCAGGTTGTAGACGTTTCTGAAGTACTCCGGCAACCAGTTCAGGTACATCCAGAGCGTCCACCCGTAGCAGAAATACACGAGCGTGACGGGCGCCATGCGGCGGATGAGGCGCGCCCACGGGACTTCGACGCGGCGCGCGCCCACTCCCTGACCGTTATTTGGCAGCCTGCTCAGATCCGCCGGCGTCGTCCCCGGATGGCTGGCGGGCACATCCCGGAAATACCAGTACCAGACGCCGACCCACGCGAGGCTGCCGATGCCCAGCGCGACGAACGAACCCCGCCACGCCACCACCGTGATGAGCGACGCCATGAGCGGCGGCGTGAGCGCATTGCCGACCCGCGAGAACGCATGGGTGATCCCCTGCGCGAACCCCCGGCGTTCCGGCGGCGTCCAGCTTTGCATCGCGCGCGTCGCGACGGGGAATGTGGCGCCCTCGCCGACACCGAGCAGCAGGCGCACCAGATACAGGGACGTCAGGCCTCCGACAAGGCCCGTCAGCGCGGTGGCAGCGGCCCAGATAAGCCCGCAGACGAACAGCGTGCGCCGCGCGCCCCACACGTCCCCAATCCAGCCGCCCAGGATCTGGAAGATCGCGTACGTGACGCCGAACGTGCCCAGCACCTTTCCAAGCTGTCCCTTCGACAGGCCCAGGTCGCGGCTGATGTCCGCGCCCGCGGTCGCCAGGTTCTGGCGGTTGACGTACGTAATCAGGTACATCAGACACAGGAGTCCGAGCACGATGGTGGGCGCCGGCAGGCGCTTGAGCCGCATGTGCGACAAAGCCTACCATACGGTTTGGCGCACCACGGGAGAAGAAGCGATGCACGTAGTCCGAGTGACGGCGCTGCTCTCAGCGATAGGAATGACGTCGATGCTCTCAGCGCAAGCACCAGGGCCCCGCCCCGCGAATGACGTCCTGCCGTTTCGCGCGACCGAAACGACCCTGGCCAACGGCCTGAAGGTGATCATCGTTCCCACCGGTTTTCCCAACCTCGTGAGCATCCAGATCCCGGTGCAGACCGGTTCGCGGAATGAGGTGGAGCCCGGAAAGTCCGGGTTCGCGCATTTTTTCGAGCACCTCATGTTTCGCGGAACGCCGGCGAATCCGCCGGAGCGGTACCGGCAGATCATGACGAAGGCCGGCGCGCGCGACAACGCCGGCACCGGCGACGACTCCACCCACTACTACGCGACCTTCGCAAAGGACGATCTCGAAACGATCGTGAGCGTCTACGCGGACATGTTCCAGCACCTGGCGTTTTCGGAGGCTGATTTCAAGACCGAGGCGCGCGCGATTCTCGGCGAGTACAACAAGAACAGCGCCGATCCGCTCGAGAAGCTGTTCGAGGTGCAGCGCGAGAAGTTCTACCGGGCGCACACCTACAAGCACACGACGATGGGGTTCATCAAGGACATCGAGAACATGCCCAACGAGTACGCCTACTCGAAGGTGTTCTTCGAGCGGTGGTACCGGCCGCAGTTCACGACGGTGATCATCGCGGGTGACGTCGCGCCCGAGCGCGTGCTTCCGATCGTCGAAAAATACTGGGGCGGGTGGAAATCGGGATCTGCGGCGCCCGCCGCGATTCCGCCGGAGCCGCCACCGGCCGGCCCGCAATACGCCCACGTGCCCTGGGCGAGCGACACGCTGCCGTGGGTCAGCGTCGCGTTTCCCGGCCCCGCGTTTAACGAGAACGGAAAGGATACGGCGGCGGTGGCGATGCTCGGCACGCTCGCCTTTGGGGAGACGTCAGACCTTTACAAGAAGCTCGTGGTGGCCGAGCAGAAAGTCGACGAGCTGGCGGTGGACGTGCCGGCTAGCTTCGACCCCTCGCTGTTCACCGTCTTTGCCAGGGTGAAGAACGCCGCCGACACGGTGTACGTCCGCGATCAGATTCTCGCGACATTCGCCGCGGCCGTCCGCGGCGGCATCGTGACGTCCGCGTCCGGATTGGACGAGGCGAAATCGAACAGCCGCTATTCGTTTGCGCGCACGATTGACAGCAGCGAGCGTGTCGCCGCGGTGCTCGCCGGGTACACCGCGTACAAGCGGTCGTACCAGACAGTCAACACCTACTACCGAACGCTGGATTCGCTGACGTTCCAGGATCTGACGGTCACCGCCAGGAAATACTTCACCGATCGCGGCCTCATCGTCACGACGCTTTCGAAGGAGGCGCTGCCGGCTGCTATCGAGAAGGCCCCGCTGCTGGCCTCGTTCGGACCGCAGCAGCCGTCCGGTAAAACCGCCGCGGCGAACGCGGAACCGGCCGGCGCGCAACCAGCCGCGGCAACCCCGCTTCGAGCCGCACAGCTGGACGCCGGACAAGTCGTGCTGCAGAAGTCGGCGTCACCGCTCATCAACATCAAGCTGCTGTTCAATGCCGGTTCCGCCTACGATCCGGCGGGCAAAGAAGGCCTGGCGGCGCTGACGGCGGCGATGCTCACGGACGCGGGCTCGACAGCCCTGACGATCGACCAGATCGACAAGCTGCTGTATCCCATGGCAGGCTCGTTTGCCGCCCGCTCCGACAAGGAGATGGCGGTGCTCACGGGCATCGTCCACCGGGACAACTGGCGCCGGTTCCTGGATGTGATCCTGCCGCAGCTTCTCAGCCCCGGCTGGCGGAACGAGGACTTCGACCGGCTGAAGACGCGGCAGCTGAATGGCCTCGTGCAGGATCTGCGGTCGAACAACGAAGAGGAACTTGGCAAGGAACGTCTCCAGACCAACATCTTCCGCGGTACGCCGTACGGGCACGTGGCGCTTGGCACGGAAGCGGGTCTTCGTTCGATCACGCTGGACGATGTGAAGTCCTTCGCCCGGCAGGTATTCACGCGCGCCAATCTGACGCTGGGCATCAGCGGCGACGCGCCTGACGAGCTGGTACGCGAGCTCAGGGCGAGGCTCGGCACCCTCCCAGACGGAACACCGGCGCCGCGCCTGACCGTGAGCGGTCAGGCTCCGAGAGCGATCGAGGTAGAGATTCTCGCGAAGGAAACGCGGGCGACGGCGATCTCATTCGGATTTCCCATCGATGTCACACGCTCGCACCCGGACTTTGCGGCGTTGTCGGTGGCGCGTTCGTGGCTCGGCGAGCATCGCCTGTCCACCGGCCGCCTCTACCAGCGGATTCGCGAGGAGCGGGGAATCAACTACGGCGACTATGCCTACATCGAGGCGTTCCCTCGGGGCATGTTTCAGTTCTTCCCGGATGCCAATGTGGCCCGCCGGCGCCAGATCTTCGAAGTCTGGATCCGCCCGGTTGTTCCGGTGAATGCGCATATGACGCTGAGGCTCGCGATCCACGAGCTGACTAATCTTGTCGAGAAGGGGCTGACCCAGGCGGACTTCGAGTCGTCGCGCGACTACCTGATGAAGAACGTGTTCGTCATGACGGCTCGGCAGGATCAACAGCTCGGTTATGCGCTGGACTCCAAATGGTACGGGATCGGCGAGTTCACCGAGTACATGCGAAGCCGGCTGCAATCGCTGACGCTCGAGCAGGTCAATGCCGCCGTCAAGCGCCATCTCACGCCGCAGAAGTTGTCCGTCGTGATCGTCACGAAGGACGCCGGCGCGCTGAAACAGGCCCTCGTCGCGGACGCGCCCTCGCCGATCAAGTACGACGGCGAAAAGCCTGCGGATCTTCTGCAGGAGGACCGCGTGATCGGCGCGTTGAAGCTCAACATCGCCGAGGGCGATGTCAGGGTGACACCCATCGGCGAAGTGTTCGCGCGATGAACAGACCCGCCGCGGCCCTCGCCGTTCTGGGTCTGGTAACAGGCACCGGCGTCATATCGGCACAGCGGCCCCGCGCCATCGTACGCTCGCAGCTGGTGTGGGTGGACAGAACCGGCAAGAAGCTCGCAACCGTCGGAGAGCTGGCGGACCTCGGTAACCTGGAGCTCTCGCCCGACAACAAGCGTGTCGCCGTCGCCGTCCTCAATGAGACGAGCGGTAGTCGCGACCTGTGGATGTACGACTTGGCCACGGGCGGCCGCACGCGGCTCGACAGCAGCGTGGCCGACGAGAACTGGCTGGTGTGGTCGCCCGATGGCCGGCGCGTCGCGTTCAATTCACAGCGCGCGCGCGGCCTCGACTTGTATCAAACCTCGTCACAGGGCGGTGAGCGCCAGGAACTGCTCGTAGCCGACGATGACGGAAAGTGGCCCGTCAGCTGGTCCCCGGACGGCCGGTTCATCCTGTATGTGTCGAGCAGCGCGGGGACCGGAAACGACATCTGGGTTCTCCCCCTCACCGGAGACCGCAAGCCGTACCCGTTTTTGAACACCGCCACACAGGAGAACTGGGCCGCCTTTTCGCCGAACGGCCGGTGGGTCGCCTACAGTTCGACGGAATCAGGACAAGCCGAGGTCTACGTCACACCGTTCCCGAAGTCTGGCGCGAAATGGCTGGTTTCCCGCGGCGGCGGGTTTCAGGCGCGCTGGCGCCGCGACGGCAGGGAGTTGTTCTTCATGGCGCCCGACAGCCGGTTGATGGCCGCCGAGGTCAACAGCGATGAACGCGATTTCGAGGTCAGCGGCGTGAAGCCCCTGTTCGACATCCATTTCCCGTACGCGCCGTATCACGCGTTCGATGTCGCAGCCGACGGCCAGCGGTTCCTCGTGAACTCGCTTCTGCTTGGACCGGGCGGCGCTCCTCGCATCGCCCTGGCGTCAGACGATGGCGACAAGATTCGCCGGGGCGCTCGCGTCCCGCTTCGCGGCACCGATCGCCCGTAACAACCGCTTCACCACATCGTCGGCCCGGTTTGGGGTCACGCTCGTAAAGCAGATCCGCAGTTCGCGCTCGCCGGCCTGATCCCCGTAGAAGGCGTCGCCTTTCACGAATGCCATGGACTGCGCGAGGGCGTGCGCCTGCACGTGCGAGGCCTTGACCCGTCCCGCCAGCCTGCACCACAAGTACAAGCCGCCGTCGGGGACGGCCCACTGCAGCACGCTGTTTGCGCCGTGCCGGGCGAGTGCCGACAGCATCGCGTCCCGCCTGCGGAGATGTTCCTTGCGGAGATCGGCAAGGTGTTGGTCGAACGCTCCGCTGGTCACCATGTCCGCGATGATCAGCTGGTTCAGGTTCGCCATGTGCGGATCGGAACGCTGCTTGAGAAGCGCCAGCTGTTCGATGATCGGCGGCGCTGCCGAGAGCCATCCGAGCCGCAGGCCGGGCGCGAGCATTTTTGAAAACGTGTTGAGGTGGATGACGACCGACTGGGTATCGAGCGAGTGCAGGGACGGAGGGGGCGGCGTGCCCAGATGGAGTTCGCGGTAGGTGTCGTCCTCGATGACCGGCACCCGCAGTCGCGTCGCCAGCGACAGCAGCTGGCGCCTCAGCTTCAGCGCCATCGTCCAGCCCGATGGGTTCTGGAACGTGGGGTTCGTGTAAATCAGTTTCGGCCGGAACCGGAGAATGAGGTCCTCCAGTTCATCGAGATCGTGACGCACGACGTCCCAGCCAACGACACGCGCCCCGGCGGCATTGAACGTATGCAGGGCGCCGAGATAGCCGGGACGATCGATGACCACCGTATCACCAGGGTCGACAAGGCACCGAGCGAGCAGGTCCAGCCCTTGTTGGGCGCCGGCCAGGACCAGCACATTCTGGGGCTGGCCGCCGAAGCGATGGGCGATCGCATCGCGGAGGACGGGCAGGCCTTCTGTCGGGCTGTGGCCCCACGCGAGGCGCACATCCCGGCTCAACGCACGGTCCATCGCATGGCGGTACGCGTCGATCGGGAACATTTCGAGGGCCGGCACGCCGGCAGCGACGGAGACAATCGATGGATCGGCCGCGTGCCGAAGCAGATCGCGAATGGCCGAGTCGCTCGACCGTGCGGCCGCCGCCGCCACCTTGCCACGCCAGGCAAACGGAGCGCCGGACGCTTCGGGCGCCGCGGAGACAAACGTGCCGCGACCGACGTGCCCGCGGACCAGGCCGCGCGTTTCCAGATCGCGATAGGCGTTGACCACCGTCGTGCGGCTGACTTTCAGCGCCTTCGCGAGCTCGCGCTCGGCCGGCAGGCGGAAGTCGAGCGTGAGGCTGCCCGTGGTGATGCCGCGCTCGATGGCGTGCGCGATGTGACGGTACACCGGCCGCGTGCGCGGCAGCCCTGACGCAGACAACCCGAGCGCGCCGAGCTGTCCGAGCTGCGTGGCATCGTCGAGGGATTGACGATCGATTGCGGCCGCGTCGGACCGGACCGTGGCCGTATTCCGATTACGCATGGGCAGCTGTCTCCAGGGTCAGGCCGAGCCGTCCCACGACGGTCGCGTAGCGATCGTCAGAGCGGATGACGGCGAACCTCGGTTCGTTCGTGACGTGCATCAGGGCCGGATCGCGCTGATCGCAGGCGCGCGAGAGCAGCCTGAATGTCGTGTCGAAGTCGCGGATGCCTGCGTGCGCCAGTGCCAGGTGGTACGACGAGACGTAGCGCTCGTGCGAGAGCTCATCGAGCTGGCAGAGGATGTCGACCGCTCGATCGCGGTCTCCTTTGACGCCCAGGGCATACGCCAGCGACGAGAGCGACAGCGGATCGGTGCGCGTGGACGGCACGGACGTGAGATACCCGATGCTGCCATCGATGTCGCCGGCCTGCAGCTGCGCCGCCGCGAGCAGGCGATGCGGCGCGACATAGCTCGGATCCATGTCAATCGTGTGGCGGCAACGCTCGATCACGTCATCGTACTGCCCGGCGATGTACCGGACCCAGGCGGCGCTCGTACTGGCGGTGAGGCAGAGTGGGTCCAGTTCGAACGCGCGATCCGTCATCGCCGCCGCGGCTTCGTGCTGACGGCGGGCGCCGAGCAGGAGGCCATAGAGGCGGTGTGCCGCTTCGTTGCTGGGATTGAAGCTCATCGCCTTCCGATAGGTCTCTTCCGCGCCGTCCCAGTCCCAGTCCCTGGCACGGCGGACTTCGGCGAGCGCCACGAGCGCCTCGGGGTCGGCCGGGTCGATGGCGAGCGCCTGCGCGGCAGAAACCTCGGCGGCGTCCAGTGCCGCGCGCGGCTCGAGCACGTAGTATTCGGCCGCGGCCACCGTTGCGCGGGCCCTGGCGCCGTGGGCCGCGGCGAAGGCGGGATCGTGCTTCAGGGCAAGGTCGTAAAACGCGAGGCATTCCCGAATGCCCTCGTCTCCGGGCCGGTTCCAGTGATAGCGGCCCTTGAGATAGCTCTGATAGGCCTCGACATGGCGCGTTCCCGTCGAAGGCGTCGGCGCGCGGTCAGGCAGCAGTTCCACGGCGACCGAGCGCACGATCTGCGTCGCTACGTCGGATTGCGTGAGCAGCGTGTCCGTCATCGGACGTTCGTAGGATTCGGCCCAGAGTTGCGTCTCGCTGCGTACCTCGATCAGCTGCGCGGTGATCCGGACGCGATCGGAATCCGTCCGGACGGTGCCCTCCACGAGATAATTCGCGCGCAGCGCGTCGCCGATTTCGCGGACGGTGCGATCCGCGCGCTGGACGCGGTGGCACGACGATCGGGCGATCACGCCGAGACGATCGGAACAAAGCCGGCCGAGCTGCGTCATGAGCTCTTCGGTCAGGCCGCCGGCGAACGATTCCGGCGCGTTCGCGTGGCCGAGGTGGCTGAAGGGCAGGACGGCCAGCCGCTGCCTGATGTCTTCTGCGCTCACGATGACCGCGCCGCCCGCGCCATTCAGGCGCTCGACACGCGCGATGAATCGGTATCCGCGGCGATGGAGTGTTTCGACAAAGCGCGGCCGCTCGGCGTTATCGCCGAGCACCGAGCGCAGACGTTTGACGGCCGCGTTCAGGCCGTGCTCAAAATCGACGAACGTTCCGTCTGGCCACAGGCGATCGCGCAGTTCGTCCCGTGTCAGCAGTTCGCCTGGATGCTGGAGCATGAGCGCGAGCACGGCGAACGGCTGATCCTGCAGCCGAAGGCGCACGCCGTCCTTGCGCAGTTCGCGCGTGTGTGAATCGAGCTCGAATCGTCCAAACCTGAAGTCGGTCACCGCCGCCACCTCCTGAAGGCGTCCAAAGGATCACTTATACACCCGGGCAAAGACGGTCCAATTGAAAATTGGACCGGTTTGCGGAGGTGACCCGCAACAGCCGCCGCGCCCGACAAAAAGATAGAAGCCCTTAGGGAGCAACAAGATATCTCGTTACCTACGTTTCACCTTCCGTGCATCCCCGCGTCATTGAGGTACCCGCGGGCGGAGGCCATATTGGCCTGCATGCAGCTCCTGATCGCGGCACTCGCAGTAGTCAACCTTCAACTCGTCGTACGCGTCTACGACTCGGCCGGCGTCGCGCCGTCCGACGTCGAACGCGCTCGCGCCAGCGTCGGCGCGATCCTGGCCAGCGTCGGCATCGATCCGATCTGGCGCCCATGCCATGCGTCCACCTGCAGCGGTCCGGTCAAGCCGCACGAGGTCGTCCTGCGATTCGTCCGATCCAGCCGCAGCAGCGCCAGGAACTCGCTCGGCTTTTCACTGGTCGACGTCTCGCAGCGCGCCGGCTCGCTGGGGACGATCTACACGGACCGGGTCCGCGCGCTTGCGACGCAGGCGGGAGTGGAGGAGGGCGAGCTGCTCGGACGCGCGATGGCGCACGAGATCGGCCACATGTTGATCGGGACATCCGAGCACTCCCGTTTTGGATTGATGCGGGCGGTCTGGGTCACCAACGAGCTGCGGCGCGATCAGCCATCCGACTGGGTGTTCTCGGGCAGGGAGGGCGCGGAATTGCGGCAGCGTCTCGAGGCTCGGACGGCGCCGACGCAGATGGCCCGGGCATTTTTGGGCGGACAGCCGTTCGAGGACGTCTGTGATTATTGAAGGCCCTGCTAGTGTCCTTCGTTCGGCTCCGTCGTCCACCGGGCGCTGAAGAGGATCGCCGCCATCACCGCGTACGCGATGGCGAACGGCCACGCTGGTGAGAGCTTCAGGACGGTGTCGGCATCCGTCCACCGGTACGAATGCATGATGCCCGTGGCGGAAATGACGGCGGCGGCGGCGCACCACGCCGCGGCGACCGTCCATTTCCGCTCGATGACGGCCACGACGGCGGCGGAGAGCAGCATCGACGTGAACAGGAAGCCCTGCTCGAGCGAAAACACGCCGTGGATCCACGTGTCGCTCTTCTGGAATTCGCCGATCAGCGCCTCGCTGAACGGCCGCGCGGAGGTTCCCATTCCAGCGGCCTTGAGTCCGTTCTTCGCCATCAGGGCCGCCCAGGCGCCGATGCCGGGCAGCAGACCGACGACGACTGCCGGTGCGTGCGCCCGGGGCGTGGCCTGGAACGCCTGCGCGCTGATCACGATGCCGATCCAAAGGACGATCGCCATGCCGGCGTCGATCGGGACTGCCCACGCGATCCACGCCAGCGTGCCTGTCACGCAGATGATCGTGATGAATGCGCCGTTCATGACCGAGTAGCCTGCGCGGGCGCCCATCGCCTTCCATCCCGGATGGCCGATATAGATGGTCGTGGGAAACGCGGAGCCGAAGAGCGCCGCGGCAATGCTGCCGATCCCGTTGATCGTCAAGGAAGGGCGCGTCTGGTAGGCGTCGCCGGCAGCTTCAGCCGATTCGATGTTCTGCAGCGATCCCAGCACGTTGAACAGTCCCATCGCGACGATGACGGAGATATACGGCAGCAGGTGCCCGCCGCCGAGCGCCGCGGCGATATCGCGCACGACGGGGACGGGCGGGTGAAACCCGGGGGGCAGCGGCGTGTCTCCGGACGGCGCGATGCCGATCAGCCACGACAGCAGCGTGCCGAGCCCGATGGCGACCAATCCGCCTGGCAGGTGTCCCTTGAAGCGCACCCGGCCGAAGTACGTCAGCATCACCACCCCGAACGTCGTCAGGCCCACAATCGGGCGGGCGAAGGCGCGAAACAGGAAGCCGAACGAGATGAATCCAATGGCGATGCCCGAGAGCGTCGAGAGCAGGGCGGCGCGCGGCGTCGCCTGCCGGACGCGCTCGGCGAACGGCGCGGCCGCGAGTTCGATGATGCCGGAGCACAGCGTGGCGACGAGGCCGGCCTGCCACGCGATGCGCGCGGGATCCGCCGCTCCCGCGGCGATGGCGAGCGCCTTGGCCGGGAGCATGATGAGAAACACGTGTGCGATCAGCGAGACCGTGTTGATGCCGTACGGCAGCGCGCAGACATCGGTGCGGCCCGTGCGTTGTGCCAGCCGCCTGGCCTGGAACGCGTAGAACAGGTTTCCCACGAGAATCGACACCGCGGCGCCCGGGAGCACGCGGCCGTACACGAGGTCGGCCGGAAATCCCAGGACGAACCGGCAGAGCGTGTCGATGAGGAGCAGCTGCACGAGGTTGTCGAGCGCCAGGCCGAAGAACCCGTCGATGTCGCCGCGCGAAATCCAAGGCATGGCGGCGAGAATAGCGCAGGTTGACCGTCGTAGAATAGCCGTATGACCACCGTTTCTCGTTCGAGGGCGCGCCGCCTCGCGGCGTTGACGTTGTGCACGACGTTTTCACTGGCGGCGGGCGCGCAGGAGCGGGACCGCTCGAAGATCCCCGACGCGCTCAAGTGGAACCTGTCGGAGATCTATGCGTCCGATGCGGCGTGGCGCGGGGCCAAGGACGCGTTCGCCGCCGAGATGCCCACGCTCGGACGCTTCAAGGGGCGGCTCACTGCATCTGCCACGGCGATGGCGGATGGCCTGGATCGAATGTTCGCGCTCGACAAGGAGCTGTCGCGCCTGTACGTGTACGCGAGCATGGAGGCCGATCAGGACACGCGGGACAGCCAGCGCGAAGGCATGCGCCAGGCGATGACGCAGCTGGCGGCCGACTTCAGCGCGCAGGCTTCGTTTGTCGAGCCGGAAGTGCTGAAGGCGGGAAAGGCGACGATCGACAAGTATCTCGCCGCAGAGCCGCGCCTGAAGGTGTATCGCGTCTATCTCGAGGACATTCTTCGGCGCGAGGCGCACACCCTCACCGACAACGAGGAAAAACTGCTGGCCGATGCGGGTCCGCTCGCGTCCGGTCCGTCGGGCACCTACAACATTCTCTCCAACGCGGATTTCCCGTATCCGACCATCGCGCTCAGCGACGGCCGCTCGGTGAAACTCGATCAGGCCGCGTACAACGACCTGCGCGCGCTGCCCAACCGGTCGGACCGCGAAAAGGTGATGTCGGCCTTCTTCGGCGCGCTGGCGGGTTTCAGCCGCACGTTCGGATCCACGATGAGCGCTGAAGTGCAGAAGGTCGCCTTCTACGCCAAGGCGCGGAAGTACGAATCGTCGCTCGCGCTGTCACTCGACGGTCCGAATGTGCCGGTCTCCGTGTACACGCGGCTGATCGAGGGGGTGACAAAGAACCTGCCCGCGTTTCACAGCTACCTGAAGCTGCGTCAGCGGATGATGGGCGTCGATCAGCTCCATTACTACGATCTTTATGCGCCGCTCGTGTCGTCGGTGAAGCTCGAGTACACGCCTGAGGAAGCACAGAAACTGGTGCTCGGCGCCGTCGCGCCGCTCGGAGCCGACTACAGGGCTGTGATCGAACGGGCCTTCCGGGACCGGTGGATCGATCTGCTGCCGGCCGAGGGGAAACGCTCTGGGGCCTACTCGAACGGCGGCGCCTATGACATCCACCCGTACATGCTGATCAATTTCAATGGCAAGTACACGGACGTCAGCACGCTCGCGCACGAACTGGGCCACACGATGCAGAGCTACTTCTCGAACAAGACGCAACCCTATCCCCTGGCGAACTACCCGATCTTCGTCGCCGAAGTAGCGTCCACGTTCAACGAGTCGCTCCTGAACGATTACATGCTCAAGGAGATGAAAGACGACGCCGCCCGGCTGTCGCTCCTCGGGAATTACCTCGAGAACATCAAGGGCACGGTGTTTCGCCAGACGCAGTTCGCCGAGTTCGAACTGCGGATGCACGAGATGGCTCGCAAAGGCGAGCCGCTCACAGGGGCGTCGCTCGCGAAGCTGTACATGGACATCACCAAGCGCTACTACGGACACGACCAGAAAATCTGTATCGTGGACGACTACGTCGCGCACGAATGGAGCTTCGTCCCCCACTTCTATCGCGATTTCTACGTGTTCCAGTACGCGACGTCGTTTACCGCATCAGAAGCGCTGGCGGCGAAAGTGAAAACGGGCGACGCGGCGGCGATCCAGCGCTATTTGGCGTTCCTCAACGCCGGCGGGTCGAAGTACCCGATCGATCTGCTCAAGGATGCCGGCGTGGACATGACGACCGACGAACCGCTCGACCTCACCGTCCGCCAGATGAACCGCGTGATGGACGACATGGAGCGGATTCTCGCGAAACGCTGATCGATCTGTGGTATCAACATCCGCGGGGAGCCCCCGATGCCACTGAGATTCGCGTGGGTGGGTTGCACGATCCTGGTGCTGTTGACGATCGGGCTGCGTGCGCAGACGCTGCCGCCCCAGGACCGCCCGCCGGTCATCGCCGCCGATTCCCGGTTCGATCAGGCCGCCGTGGAGCGCGGCTCGATCCTGCTGGTCAGCCAGTGTGGGTTCTGCCATGGCTCCAACGCGCGGGGAGGTCCGGCCGGCCCCGACCTCACCCGGTCGGCGCTGGTGCAGGACGATGAGGAAGGCCGGCAGCTTGGAGGATTGCTGGCAGCGGGTCGCCCGGACAAGGGCATGCCCGCATTCCAGCTGTCCGGGGATCAGGTGACCGACCTGGCGACGTTTCTCCACGCCGCCATCTTCCGCAACGCCAATCGCCGTCTCTATCAGGTCCTCGATATCCTCACCGGCGATTCGAAGGCGGGCGAGGCGTACTTTACCGGCACCGGCAAGTGCGCCACCTGCCATTCCGCGGCCGGCGACCTGAAGGGCGTCGGCGCCAAGTACGACGCGGTGACGCTGCAGGGCCGCCTGCTGATGCCGAGAGGGGGCCGCGGCGCCGGGCCCCCGCAGCCCGCCTACCTCGACAAGAACGCCATCAGGGCATCCGTGACGTTGCCCTCGCGGCAAACCGTCTCGGGGGTGCTCGTGCGCCTGACGGACTTCGACGTCACGCTCTACGATCCGGAGACCCGTCGCATGCGGTCGTGGCTCCGCAATGGCGACGAGCCCAGGGTGGACCTGATTGATCCGCTGCAGGCGCATCTCAACATGCTGCCCGTGTGGACCGACAGCGACATGCACAACGTGACGGCGTACCTGGCGAGTCTCAAGTGACCACTGCCCGTTCGTGCCGCCTCATCGTCTGGACGCTGGCGCTCATGATTCCGGCGGCCCTCGCTGCAAGGCAAGGCGCCGCGCTCGATCCGTCGGCGCTGCTCAGAATCCCGACCGACTCCTGGCCGACCTATCACGGCGATTACTCGGGCAGGCGGTACAGCACGCTCGCGCAGATCAATGCCGACAACGTCAAAAACCTGCAGCTGGCGTGGGTGTACAGGTTGAACACGTCGCAGGCGTTTGCGCAGATCGGGGGCGACGGTCCCGACGCGGCGCCGGCAGCGGCAAACGGGTTCGGACCGCCCACCATCAAATCCACGCCGCTCATGGTCGGCGGCACGTTGTACTTTTCGGCGCCGGATCACGTCTGGGCCGTGGACGCGCGCACCGGCCGTGAAATCTGGCACTACTTCTGGAAAACCCGCGGCGGCATCCATATCGGCAATCGCGGTGTGGGGATGTACGGAGACTGGATCTATTTCCTCACGCCCGACAATTACTTCGTGTCGCTGGACGCGGCGACCGGCAGGGAGCGCTGGCATCACGAAATCGCAAACGTGAAGCGCGAGTACTTCTCGACGAGTGCACCGATCATCGTCGGCAAGCAGGTGCTGATTGGAGTCGGCGGCGATTCGCTCGACGTGCCGGGTTATCTCGAGTCACGCGACCCGGAAAGCGGTGACGTGATCTGGCGCTGGTACACAACGCCGCGCCCGGGCCAGCCGGGCGCCGAAAGCTGGCCAACCGTCGAGGCGATGACCAACGGCGGCGGCATGCCCTGGCTGCCGGGCACGTACGATCCGGAACTCAACCTCTATTACATCGGTACCGGCAACCCGCAGCCGGTTCTGGCCGGAAAGAGCCGCGCCGGCGACAACCTCTGGACCTGCTCGATCGTCGCCCTCAATCCCGACACCGGCAAGCTCGTGTGGTACTACCAGGTGTCGCCGCACGACACCCACGACTGGGATGCTGCGCAGACGCCCGTCCTGATTGATGGCGTCATCGACGGGAAGCCACGGAAGCTGCTCGCACAGGCCAATCGGAACGGCCACTTCTTTGTCCTCGACCGTACCAACGGGAAGCACGTCCTCACCACGACGCATATCGACTCGGTGAACTGGACGAAAGGCCTGAACGCGAACGGTCAGCCGATCCCGAATCCCGACAAGGAGGCGTCGATTCCCGGGGTGCTGGTGTCGCCGGACACCAACGGCGCCACGAATTGGCCGCCGCCGAGCTTCAGCCCCGATACGGGGTTGTTCTATGTCGGCGTCACCCAATCGTTCAGTGTGTTCTATCTCACCGATACCGACGAGCATCAGGAAGGATGGGCGGCAGCTGAGCGCGTCGTGGGCAGTCTGGGCCGATCGTTGAAGGCGATTGACTACAAGACCGGCAAGGTGAAGTGGAGCCGGCCCCTGGCGATCGGCGCAGGCGCCGGCGGCGCGCCGATGGGATTGCTCAGCACGGCGGGCAGACTGCTGTTCGGCAACGACGGCGGAGGCAACTTCGTCGCTTACGATCCGCTGACCGGCAAGCCTCTCTGGCATGTCGGCCTGGGCGTGAACACCAGCAACGGCCCCGAGACGTACCTGCTCGATGGCCGGCAGTACATCGTCGTCGGGTCCGGCGACAGCTTGTACGCGTTCACGCTGCCGCGATGAAGAAGGCTTCGCGCGCCTTGTGGGGAAGGGTGAAAGGCAAGCCATGATCACACGGCGCGACTTCGGCAGACTGGCGCTGGCGTCCCTCGCGATCGGCCGCGAACTGGCCGCGGCGGGCCCGGACCCGCGAATCGCAGGCGTGCGCGTCGGCGTGCAGACCTACAGCTTCCGCGAACTGCCGCGCCCCCCCGGCTCCGATGCCGTGGACGCGATCGTCAAAGCCATGAACGACTGCGGCCTCGTCGAGTGCGAGCTCTGGGCCCCGCAGATCGAGCCGCAGCAGCCATCCGGGCGCGGCCGCCCGCCGGAGGAGACCGTGAAGGCGCGCGACGATCTGCGCCGCTGGCGGATGAACACGCCTCTCGAACACTTCAGGGATGTCAGGAAGAAGTTCAACGCGGCGGGCCTGTCGGTCTACGCGTACAACTACAGCCCGAATTCCAGTTTCACCGACGGCGAGATCGATCGCGGGTTCGATATCGCCAGGGCGCTCGGCGCAGAGATCATCACGAGCTCGACGACGGTCGAAGTCGCCCGGCGAATCGTGCCGTTTGCCGAGCGGCACAAGATGATCGTGGCGATGCACGGCCACTCGGACACGTCGAAGCCGGGCGAGTTCGCCTCGCCGGAGAGCCTCCGCGAGGCCATGCTCCTGTCACGGTATTTCAAGGTCAACCTCGACATCGGTCATTTCACGGCGGCCAATTTCGACGCGATGCAGTACCTGCGTGAACATCACGACTCCATCACGAACCTGCACTTGAAAGACCGGAAGAGCCATCAGGGCGACAACGTGCCGTGGGGAACAGGTGACACGCCGATTCGCGAGGTGCTGCAGCTGCTGAAGCGCGAGCGCTGGCCGATCCGCGCCTATATCGAATACGAGCACCGCGGCGCGGGTACGCCTGTCGAGGAAGTAAAGAAGTGCTATGCCTTCGTGAGGGAAGCACTGGCGTGATCCCATGCTAGTGTGGACGCTATGGATCGATCAGGTCGTCGGATCTGCGTGTTGCTCGCCTTGGTTATCTGGTGTGCTCCGGCGTGGACGGCCGGACAGAATGCGTCACCGGTGGCGGGAATCTGGAGCCTGAACCGCGCGCTCAGTGAATTTCCCAAGGAGATTGGCTTCAATATTCCGGGCGCGGCGGCCGCTGCCGAAGACGGTGCCTCCCAGGGTACCCGCGGCGGCGGAGGACGGCGCGGATCCGGCGGCGGCTCAGGCCGATCGTCGGGCAGCCCTTTTTTCGGCCGTCCCGAAAGCTACGACGACTCGCGCCGCATCCAGTTGTTGATCGCGGACCTGCGCAATCCGCCCCAGCGGCTGATGATCGTCGACACGCCCGCCGCGATCACGATCACCAACGAGCTCGGCCAGCCGCGAGTGTTGCATCCGACCGGCAGGGAAGAGTCCCTCGAGATCCAGGGTGTGCCATTCACCGCCACCACCACACGCGAAGGCGATCGCATCGTCATCGTCTATCACGTCGCGCAGGGCCGCGATGTCCGATACACGGTGTCAGCCGCCGCGAACCCGTCGCGCCTGCTCGTCGAAGCCCAGCTGATCGACGGCGGGAAGGCGGGCGACAAGCTGACGCGCGTGTACAACGCGGGGATCACGGCCGACGCCCCCGCCCAGGCTTCCGTGCCGCCGCAGGGGACACCCGCGGGCCAGCCGCCGGCTGGCCCGCCGCAGTCAGCGGGTCAGCCCCAATCGGCCGGCCAGGCTGCGGCCGGCAGTTTCGATCAGCGGCCGGGCGCCGAGTTCAAAGGACTCAAGACCGTCGGCATTCTTGTCGAGGATTTCGGACAGGAGGCGACCGCGTGCGGCCTCAATCACGACGCCATTCAGGATGCGCTGTCGAGACGGTTGAGCGCGGGAGGATTGACGGTCCGCAAGAACTCAGACGACGACACCTACGTGTACGTCAACGTGATCACGACGATCACTCCGAACGTCGGGTGCGTGTCCCGGTACGATGCATTCCTGTACACGCATGCGACCGCGAAGCTGACGTATCACGAGCAGCCGGTACTTGTGCAGGTGTCGCTCATCCACCGCGGCGGGATCGGTGCCAGCACGACGACAGGTCATGCGGGCGCGGTGTCGCGGGGGCTCGAGGGCTATATCGACATCTTCCTCACGCAGATTCGCGACGCGAACAAGTGAGGAGCGAAGCGAAAATGCCCTAGACCTCGTCGATATCAACCTGCCAGTCGGCGAGAGGCTGGGGCCCGGGCCGGATATCGGCGATGTCGGGGTCGACGCCGTCTGGTGACGACGGGGCGCCAGGATCCCGCCTCGCCCGTTCAGCTCGGCGTGCCGCCTTGTCCTTCTGCTTCGTGATACGCGCCTGTTCGCGCTGACGTTTCGTGATGGTCGGACGTGATCGTTGTGCCATCTGTTCTTGTTTGCCGTTATTCCTGATCGTCCGGGTTTGCCCGCCCGGGGATCGGACGCGCTCCGGCGTCCAGGTTCTGTTGCACGCTCTTCCGCCGCCGGACGATGCCTTTCCTGGCATCCTCCTCGATCGCCTTGTCTTCGGCGCGCTCGGCGCTGAGCGAGTTCTTCAACATGTAATTGCCTTCGTGGCACTCGTACGGCAGCAGCACATATCCCGGCGGCGAGGTGAGCGGCAGCGAGAGTGTCCACGGTCGGACATAAGTCTTCGGGTCGTCGATATGGACTTCGTACCGCAGTTCGTCGCCGTCCACGCGATAAATCTTCTCTGTCAGTTTCAGGTCGCTGCTGTGCCGCAGGCCGTTGCCGTTCCCGCCGCCGATGCTCGTCTGGTCGGTGAAATTGGTCGTTTCGATGACCAGTGTGTTGCCTTCCCAGTGCCCGCGCGAATCGCCGAGATACTGCCGGACCTTCGACGGCAGATGGGGGCGGCCGTCGGTATAGATGACGCGCGTGTCGTGGACCATCTCGTAACTGATGACGACCACGCCGGGGGACTGGATGATGCGGTTCCCGTTCCCGTACACGACCGGCATGATCGACCCGACGATGCCGCGCGTCATGCAGCGATCGTACAGCGTGAAATCGAGCTGGTCGTTGAACGGCCCCTCGCCGAAGCTTCCGCGGTCGCGCGGCGCGGCCCGCGTGAGCGCCTGTTCCGTGAACGCTGGTGTGTGGCCGTCTTCCGGTTCGACCACGAGCGACGTCTGGCGATAGGACCGCGTCTTCCACGCGCCGTCGTTTCTGAACGCTCCGACCGCGTTCACGCCGGCATCACGGCGCTGCTCATCGCTCTTTCGCGCTTCGGCGAATTCCTCATCGGTCAACAGGTCACGATTGCCGTACTTCTCGGGGCGTTCCCGCGGGATGCCGAGCGCGGCATCGCTGGTCCAGACACCCTGGAGATCCGGCTCGCCCCAGGCGGTTTTCGGCGCCGACTTGGCCGGCTCGGCGTATTTCACAGAGATCGGCTTCGCGGGTGCCGCGGCGGCAGGCTTTGGCGAGGTGGTGGTGGTCTGGCCCGCCAGCGGCATGGTCGCGACGAGGACGGCCCCGACCACGGCTGCCATGCATCCTGACGCGAGAACGCGGTTCGTCATGCGAGATCTCCTGAAATGGAGCCGGCGACCCGACTTGAACGGGTGACCTGCTGATTACGAATCAGCTGCTCTGCCAACTGAGCTACGCCGGCCTGGCGGGTGCGTTCTGAGTCCTTTAGTTTAGCACGCGCTCAGCCGGTGTACTCCTGATCGGTCACCGCCTCCAGCCAGGTGGTCGAAGCGTTGACGTTCACCGCCAGGTGGACGCCCGACGCGTCACGGGGCGCGCCGTGCCAGTGCCTCTCGCCAGGCGCGATGACAATGGCATCACCGGCCACAGCCTCCTGGGGCGGTCCGCCCGAGGTCTGGATGCGGATACGGCCCTCGACGACGAGCAGCCACTGCGGGCCGTCGTGTGTATGCCAGTGGGTGCGGGCCCCCGGCTCAAACGCCACGCGGTACACCTTCACGGGCGTTCCCGCCTCGCTCGACGCGAGGGTCGTGCGCATGACCGAGCCGGTGAACGTGTCGGCGTCGCCTCGTGCGGACGAGATTGAAACGCTCCGAAAGATTTTCACGCGTGCTACGATAAATGGTTTAGGGCCCCGTCGCAATTGTCCACTTAGCGAGTCCAGACGAGCGATGTCCGATACCAGCTCGGCAGTCGTCACGCCGGCGGTTGATGCCGAACGCGCCGAGATCGTCATCCGCGGCGCGCGGACGCATAACCTCAAGAATATCGACGTGTCTCTTCCCGTCGGCGCCCTCATCATTACGACGGGCGTCAGCGGATCAGGAAAGTCGTCGCTTGCCTTCGACACCATCTACGCGGAAGGGCAGCGCCGCTACGTGGAATCGCTATCCGCATACGCGCGGCAGTTCCTCGAGCGGATGGAGAAGCCGGACGTCGATCGCATCGACGGGATTTCACCGGCGATCGCGATCAGGCAGAAGAACAGCATTCGCAATCCTCGATCGACGGTTGGGACGACGACCGAAATCCACGACTACATGCGTTTGCTGTACGCGCGCGTCGGTCGCACGTTCTGCCGCAACTGCGGTCGGGAGGTCGTGCGCGAGACCGCAGAGGTCGTTGCGGGGCAACTCGGTTCGCTGCCGGCCGGCACGCGGCTGCTGATCGGCTTCGACCTGCCGATCGTCGGCGCCGTCGCCGCGCCCGAAACGGGCGACGCGGTGGACGAGGTGGTCGAGCAAATCGACGAGGTGGACGAGGCGTCCAAGGCGTCCAATGGCTCCAGGACTGCAGGCGGCTCCGATGCGGCCGCCGTGGCGGCGGCCATCGACGTTCTGAAACGGAAAGGGTTTGGACGGCTGCTGATCGATGGAACGGCCGTATCGATGGACGAGGCGGATCCCGCAGCCCTGGCGGATCGCCAGCTGCTCCAGGTCGTCGTCGATCGCGTCCAGCTTGCCGCCGAGAACTTGGGCCAACGGCTCACCGACTCGATCGAGACGGCGTATCTCGAGGGCGGCGGCGCGGCCTGGGCCGTGGAATTCCCTTCGACTCCCGAGTCTGGAGCCGTACGGCCCGAGGCAGAAACGCCGAGTCACGCGCCCCAAGTCGTTCATCAGTTTTCCGAGCGGTTCGAATGCCGCCCCTGCGGCATCGCGTACGAAGACCCGCAGCCGCGCCTGTTCTCATTCAACAACCCGTTTGGCGCATGCGCGACGTGCCACGGCTTCGGGAACATCATCGAACTGGACGTCAACCTGGTGGTGCCGGATCCCTCCAAGTCCATCCAGGAGGGCGCCGTCGAGCCCTGGAGCAAGCCGCACTATCGGGCGCAGCTCGCCGAGCTGAAGAAAGCCGCACGCAGCCGGAAGCTCCGCCTCGACGTCCCGTGGTCTTCGTTGAGCGCCGAGGAACAGCAGTTCGTCATCGAGGGCGGCTCGACCGACGGCGCGGACTACGAGGGGATCCGCGGCTTTTTCCGATGGCTCGAGCGAAAAAAGTACAAGGTCCACGTCCGGGTGTTCCTGAGCCGCTATCGCGGGTACCTGACGTGCCCGGATTGCGGCGGCGCGCGGCTGCGGCGCGAGGCGCGCGACGTGCGGGTGTCGGGTCAGACGATCGACCGGGTGTCGTCGCTGACCGTCCGCGATGCGCAGCAATTCTTCGGGTCGCTCCAGCTGTCCGAAAAAGAGACCGCGATCGCCGACAAAGTGCTCAGGGAAATCACGCGGCGGCTGTCGTTCCTGAGCGATGTCGGGCTCAATTACCTGACGCTCGATCGCCTGTCGTCGACGCTCTCGGGCGGCGAGGCGCAGCGCATCAATCTCGCGACGTCGCTGGGCTCGGCACTGGTTGGCACGCTCTACGTGCTCGACGAACCGTCGATCGGCCTGCATTCGAGGGACAATCAGCGGCTCATCGATATCCTGCGGCAGCTGCGCGACCAGGGAAATACCGTGCTGGTCGTTGAACACGATGCCGACATGATTCGCGTCGCCGACCATATCGTCGATCTGGGCCTGGGCGCAGGCGAGCAGGGCGGTCGCGTCGTGTATTCCGGAACGCTCGAAGGCCTGATGCGCGAGCCGCGCTCGCTGACGGCGAAGTATCTCCGCCACGAGCTCGCGATTCGTGTGCCGACCACGCGGCGGCGGGGAAGCGGACAGAAGCTGAGCCTGCTCGGAGCAACCGAACACAACCTCAAAGACGTCGACATCAGCATCCCGCTCAATACGCTCACCGTCGTCACCGGCGTCAGCGGATCGGGGAAGTCCACGCTGGTCCACGACGTGCTCTACGCGGCCGTCAAGCGTGCGAAGGGCGGCTGGGATCGGCGCGTTGGAGCGTTCCGAAAGCTCGAAGGCATCGAGTACATCACGGACGCGGTGCTGGTCGACCAGGCGCCCATCGGCCGCACGCCGCGGTCGAACCCGGTGACCTATCTGAAAGCCTTCGATCCGATCCGCGAGTTGTTCGCCGCCACCAAGGACGCGCGAGCGCGCGGCCTGACCGCCAGCCACTTCTCGTTCAACGTGCCCGGCGGCCGCTGCGAAGCCTGTCAGGGTGAGGGCGAGGTTCGCGTCGAGATGCAGTTTCTCGCCGACGTGTTCGTGCCCTGCGATCAATGTGACGGCAAGCGATTCAAGCCGCAGGTTCTCGAGGTGAAGTACCGGGGACGGTCGATTCGCCAGGTGCTCGACCTGACGGTGCGCGAGGCGCTGACGTTCTTCAGCAGCTCGCCGAAAGTGCTGCGTCGGCTGCAGGTGCTCGACGAGATCGGCCTCGGATACCTGCGCCTCGGCCAGCCGGCCACGACGCTCTCGGGAGGAGAGGCGCAGCGGATCAAGATCGCCGCGCACCTGTCGTCGCATAGCGGCGAGCGGCTCCTGTACGTACTGGACGAGCCGACCACCGGCTTGCATTTCGACGACATTGCGAAGCTGCTGACGGCCTTCCGGAAGCTGCTCGAGGCGGGGCATTCGCTGGTCGTCATCGAGCACAACCTGGACGTTATCAAGACTGCGGACGTCATCATTGACCTTGGTCCCGAAGGCGGCGAAGAGGGGGGCCGCGTAGTCGCCGTGGGCACTCCTGAGCAGGTGGCTCGGATAGAGACATCCCATACCGGCCGATATCTTCGTACGGTGCTTCCGGAGGGATCACATGCGAACGCTTCAGGACGGTAGCGCGAAGGGGCTGGACGCGGCGGGCTCGGCGGGCCGCAGACGGGTTGTGTCCTGTCTCGTCGCGGGCATCGTCCTGTCGGCCGCTTATTCAATCCCCGCCGCGGCACAGGTGCCATTTGAAGAGGCCATCGCCGATCTTGCCAGCCACGAGAGCGCCGACCGCCTGCGGGCCGTGACGCTGCTCAAGGCCGCTCCATATCCGGAAGCCGCTGTCCCGCTGGCGGCGGTCGTCCTCGATTCGGAGGACGCGATTCAGTTCGAGGCGATCGCGGCGGAGCTGAACATTTTTCTCGCCGAAAAAGTCGTTCCGAGGAAAAAGGTCGGCCTCGTGGTCGAGGTTCGCACGAAGATTGCCGCCGAAGCGGCGTTCTCGGCCGGCCCGCTCGCTCTCGGCGCCACTCCGGTTCCCATGGAAGTCCTCGTGGCGCTGCGAACAGCGGCGCGCGACAACAATCCACGGGTCGGTGTCGAAGCGCTGTATGCGTTTGGTGCGCTCGCGTCTGAGCCGACGGGTGCCGCTCGCCGTGTGCTGCAGCAGGCGTCCGCGTCCGAGCTCAGCGCCATGGCGGGATCATCAGACGAGGCACTGCGGGCGGCGGCGGTCCGTGTGATTGGTCGGGTGTTCGATGCGAACACGTCGGACGAAGCAGCCGACGCCAGCGTCGGCGACGCGGTGATCCATGCGCTGAACGATCAGAATCGGCTGATCAAGCGCGCTGCAATGGACACCCTGGGCAAGCTGCGATACGCACGCGGCCTCGATGCGCTGACACAGCTGTTCCATTTCTACAAGCAGGGCGAGCTCGCCGAGGCGGCGCTCGACGCGCTGGCCCGGATCGGCCACCCGGACAGCATTCCGCTGTTCGTATCGGAGCTGGCGTCGCGTTCGCCGGCCATCAAGGCCATCGCGATGGAAGGCCTGGCACGGTCGGGCGATCCCGCTCAGATGGCCGCGATCGACGGAGCGCTTGCCGGCGAGCACAACGGCCGCGTGATCTTCGCGGGTACGTTCGCGTCTGCGATGCTCTCTGGCGGCTCGATCGAACGGCTGACCGACTCGCTCCTCAGCCCGAGAGACCGCGACGTCTCCAAGCAGTACCTGGTCGATATCGCCCGAGGCGGAGCCCAGCGTCTCAGCCGCTACACGCAGGATCCGGACCCGGGCGTCCGCGCGGACATTGCCGACGTGCTGGGGTTTTCAGCCGATGCCGCCGCCCGGCCGATCGTCGCGTCGCTCATCAAGGATCAGGACAAGCAGGTGGCGCTCGCGGCCGAGCGCGCCGCGCTGCGTCTGCGCGGCGCCGATCCGGGCGTGAATCGCTAGCCGCGTGCTCGTGGCCGTGAAGCTTCCGCGCAGCTTCTACGACCGGCCCACCCTCGACGTCGCGCGCGATCTAATCGGAAAAGTCCTCGTTCACAACCGACGCGGCACCCGCACGAGCGGCATCATCGTCGAGGTCGAGGCCTATATCGGCGAATCCGATCCTGCGTGCCATGCCGCGCCGGGGCGCACGACGCGCAACGCACCGTTGTATGGTCCGCCAGGCTACGCGTATGTCTACCTGAACTACGGCATCCATTCGCTGGTCAACGTGGTGACCGAGTCCGAGAACGCCCCGGCGGCGGTACTGATCAGGGCGCTCTATCCGCTCGACGGAATCAGCGTGATGCGCCGCCGCCGTCTTGGATCTGCAAAAGGACGATCGAACCGCCGGTTTTCAACGCTCGCTGAAGATGAGATCTGCCGCGGGCCTGGCAACCTGACGATGGCGATGGGGATCACGCTGGCACAGAACCGGGCCGACCTGTGCGGCGATGTCCTGTTCATCGAGGACATCGAAAAGAGGAAGGCTGATACGAAGTCCGAGTCTCTCGCGTGGGGCCCGCGGATTGGCATCAGCGTGGGGACCGATCGTCCGTGGCGCGTTTACCTCGCGGGACACCCCAGCGTGTCCGGTCCCCGATTGCGTCCCCGCTGATTCCCCGATCTGGATCGTCGCCGGGCTACCGGTTCCGCAGCCACTCCACGAGCGCCGGCGCCTGGCGATCGTGCAGCGCCACGCAGTTGTCGATGCGCTCGACGGTCTGGTCGAGTGCACGCGCGGCTGATTGAAGCGGATGGGCGGCAAAGAACGCCTTGATATCGTCCCGCGATCCGGCGTCGCAAAAGGCCCCGAGCGCGGCGACGACGGTCGTGTCGCCTCCGAAGATGCCGATCCGGGTGGCGAGATCGGTCCAGTGCTGCTTGACGAATGCCCAGGTGCGGGAGCGCGCACCTTCCTGCCGGAGAAACCGCGCTAGAAATCCCGCCGTGTCCTGGCTGCGGAGCTTCGACGTCAGTGCGTACTCGAGGGCGCGATCGACGAGCGCCGGATCGCGGAAACGGGCGAGCGCGTACAGGTAGCG
>Ga0136846_1237403_pt1 | contig 31978 bp, 22 predicted proteins | sample HopSoiMetagenom2_FD_96841 | JGI IMG/M metagenome (GOLD analysis project Ga0136846, IMG submission 96841) | Grasslands soil microbial communities from Hopland, California, USA - 2 Assembly 2016 (version 4) | ecosystem: Environmental > Terrestrial > Soil > Grasslands | place: USA: Hopland...
AGGGAGACGTCGATGAACTGTCCGCGGCCGGTGCGGTCGCGCGCCCGCAGCGCCGCCAGCGTGGCCACCGCGGCGTAGAGCGCGCAGGTGAGATCGGTCAGCGGCACGCCCACCTTGACCGGCGCCTTGCCGCCCTCCTCGCCGGTGATGGACATGAGCCCGCTCATTCCCTGCGCCATGATGTCCAGCCCCGGTCGCTGCGCATAGGGGCCGTCCTGCCCCCATCCCGAGGCCGCCACGTACACCAGCCGCGGATTGAGCTTGGAGAGCCGCGGGTAGTCCAACTCCAGATCGGCCATCGTGCCCGGGCGCAGGTTCTCCACCAGCACGTCGGCACGCTGCGCCAGCCGGCGCAGCACCTCCTTGCCGCGCGGCGCTTTCAGATCGAGGGCCAGCGAGCGCTTGTTGCGGTTCAGCCGGACGAACCCCGACGACTCGCCCTCGATGAACGGCGCCATGGTGCGCACCTGGTCGCCGCCGTCCGGGTTCTCGATCTTGATCACGTCCGCGCCCAGGTCGGCGAGCTGCAGCGTGCAGAACGGCGCGGCCATGAAGTTGCCGACTTCCAGGACGCGGAGGCCGGCCAGGGCGGGCTCGGGCATGCGAGCCTTATATCCGGACGCGAGCCGCCTTGGCGCGGCCGGGCGCCTGCCTGCTGCGGCCCGAGACGTTCGGCCACATCTTGACGTTGCAGTGAACCACGCCCGCCTGCTCATCGACGGACACCGCATCCTTCCCGCCCTGCTGGAGGACATCGCCGCCGCGCGGCGGTCCATCCACGTGGCGATGTTCCTCTTCTTCCGCGACCCCATCGGCCAGGAGATCGCCGAAGCGCTCGCGAGCAAGGTGGCCCAAGGCGTCGAGGTCAGGGTCCTGCTCAACCTGGAAAAAACCCAGATGGGCGATCCCTTCTCAACTGGCGAGAAGCGGATGATGAAGCACGACCCCAACGTCCACCACGACCCTACCGACGTCGGGCCGCTCTGCGCGTACATGAAGAAGCAGGGCATCCAGGTGGTGGACACCAACATCGACTACGACCGCGTGATCCAGGCCAGGGACCCCCGGCTGCGCTCCTTGGGCGCGCAGATCCGCGAGACCATCGCCGTGGACGACCTGCACGTGGACCACCGCAAGATCGTGGTCATCGACGGACGGGTGGCGTACTGCGGCGGCGCCAACGTCGGGGCGCAGTACCTCTATCACCGGCCCTTCGACCCCGAGATCGACGCGCGCGTCGAGGGAGACGAGCACAAGAAGCGCGGGATGCCGGAGCCATGGTGGAAGTGGCACGACAGCCTGACCCGCTTCGAAGGACCGGTCGCGCGGGAGCTGGAGGGCCATTTTCGCGACCGCTGGATCCTGGACGGCGGTGAGGAGTACGAACCGGCCGAGCCGCTCCCGCCAGAGCCGCGCGGCCGCCCCATCGGCAAGACCGAGGTGCTGCTCAACGAGCCCAACGACCAGCCCAACCACGTTCGCGAACGCTATCTGGAGCTGATCGGCGAGGCGCGGGAATCGATCTTCATCGAGAATCCGTACCTCTACCATCCCGCCATCGTCGACGCGCTGGTGGCCGCAAAACGCGCGCGACCCTCGCTCCGCGTCGATCTGGTGATGCCCGCGCGGCGCCACAACGACAATTCCTTCGCGCACGATGCGCAGCAGCACAGCTACGCGCGCTTCATCCAGGTGGGAATCGCCGTCTACGAGTACCAGAACCATTTCAACCATCTGAAGATCGCCGCCTTCGACGGCCGCATCTCCATCCACGGCTCCACCAACCTCAACTGCCGCAGCCTGGAGAACGACAAGGACTTCGAGCTGGTGGTCTGCGTGGAGGACGAGGGCCTGGCGGGGCAGGTGCTGACCGAGGTCCGCGACGTGGACGTGCGGTATTCGAAGCGCTTCACCCGGCGCGACCTGCGCGGGCTGCGCGGCCGCTTCCGCGTGCGCACGCGCGACCCGAGGACGCTCTTGCTGCTCGCAAGACGCATGCTCTGACGTAGACTTGGGCGATGCATCTAGCCCTGGCCCTGCTGATCGCCGCCCCGCCCCCCGTCGCCGGCGTCCTCCACGTCCTGCAGTCCACCGTCTCGCTCCACAGCGTGGCGGTGTCACGCGACGGAATGCGCGTCGCCTGGATGGAGAAGGTCCAGACGCCCGACGGGCCGGCCGCGGACGAATCGCTGCTGTACGTCCAGGAACTGGCCGGGGGCCGGCCGCGGCGCATCACCGCGGGGCGCGGCGGCAAGGCGCACGACGAGGACGAGCCCGCCTTCAGCCCCGACGGTCAGTCGCTCGCCTTCCTCTCCGACGCGGCGCGAGCGCACCAGCCGCAGCTTTATGTTGCCAACCTGCGCTCCGGTGCGGTGCGGCAGGTCACGCGCGTCACCGGACATCTGGAGCAGCCCCGCTTCAGTCCGGACGGCAAGAGCATCGCGGTGCTCTACATCGAGGGCGGGGCGGACGAGCGCGGCCCGCTGATGCCCGCCTCGCGACAGACGGGGTTGGTGCACCCCGAGACCAAGGAGCAGCGCCTTGCGCTGGTGCCCGCCGACGGCAAAGGGACGCTGCGCCCCGTCTCGCCGGCCGACCTCTTCGTCTACGAGTACGACTGGCGCCCCGACGGCGGCGCCTTCGCGGCCACCGCCGCGCACGGATCCGGCGAGGACAACTGGTGGTTCGCCCAGCTCTACACCTTCGATGCGAAGAGCGGCGCAGCGCGGGTCGTGCACAAGCCTGCCTTCCAGATCTGCGAGCCGACCTTCAGCCCGGACGGCAAGCGGATCGCCTTCATCGAGGGTCTGATGAGCGACGCGGGCGTCAACGGCGGCGACGTCTTCGTCATGCCCGCCGAGGGCGGCGAGCCGCGCGACGTGACGCCGGGCTTCCGCGGGTCGCCGTCCACGCTGCACTGGATCAAGCCCGCGGAGATCGTCTTCGGGCTCCAGATCGAGGGCGACAGCGCCTTCGGCTCGGTGCCCGCCGACGCCAGCGCGGAGCCGCGTATCCTCTGGCGCGGCAGCGAGAGCATCCATTCGCACTGGGCGGTGGGCGCCGCGTTCTCGGCGGACGGCGCCGTCTCCGCCGGAATCCGCGAATCGTTCTCGCAGCCGCCGGAAGTGGTGGCCGGCGGGCTGGGCCAGTGGCGGCAGGTCACGCAGCGCAACGCGCGGCTGAAGAGCCCGGCGGGCGAGGCCAGGAGCATCCGCTGGAAGAGCGACGACTTCGACGTGCAGGGCTGGTTGCTTGCCCCACGCGAGGCGGCGGCGGCGAAGGCGCCGATGGTGGTGATCGTGCACGGCGGCCCGGCCAGCGCGGTGAGGCCCGGGTGGATCGACCAGGCCCTCCTGCTGGCCAGCCAGGGCTACTACGTGTTCCTGCCCAACCCGCGCGGCTCCTTCGGCCAGGGCGAGGCATTCACGCGCGCCAACGTGAAGGATTTTGGCTATGGCGACCTGGGCGACATCCTGCGCGGCGTGGACGCGGTGGTCGCGAGCGCTGCGGTCGATCCGGGGCGGATCGGCATCTACGGCCACAGCTACGGCGGCTACATGACCATGTGGGCGGTCACCCAGACCGATCGTTTCCGCGCCGCGGTCGCCAGCGCCGGCATCGTCAACTGGCAGAGCTACTATGGGCAGAACCGCATCGACCAGTGGATGATCCCGTACTTCGGCAAGACTGTGTACGACGACCCCGACGTCTACGCCCGCTCCAGCCCCATCACCTTCATCAAGCGAAGCAAGACCCCCACGCTGGTGCTGCACGGCGAGCGCGACGCCGAGGTGCCGCTGCCGCAGGGGTACGAATTCTGGCACGCGCTGCGGACGCTCGGCGTCGAGACCCAGCTGGTGGTCTACGGCGATGAGGGTCACCACATCCGCCAGCCGGTGCACGTGCGCGATCGGACCGAACGGATCGTCGGCTGGTTCGATTCGCACCTCAAGCCGCAGGCGGCGAACTGAGGCTTCGGCGCCCTCGTTTGAGCCCGAGATGGTCAGCCGCCGCGCAGGACCGGAACGATCAGGGCGGGGTCGTCGGTCATGATCCCGTCGGCCCCCATCGCGATCAGCCGGAGCGCCAGCGCCGCGTCGTTGACGGTCCAGTAGTCCACCCGCAGCCCGAGCGCGTGGCAGCGGCGCACCACCCAGGGCCTGGCCAGCGAGAGGGGAAGCTGGGCGGCGGTCCCCGGCGGGGCGAGTGGTCCGCGCTGCGCGGCGGCCGGCAGCGACACCAGCCGCGTCACCTCGCTCCTCGCCAGGCTGGTGGGTCCGCGGTAACCCAGGGCACGCACGCGCCGCAGCGTCGCGCCGCTGAACGAGGCCAGGGTGACCTGCTCCTCGCGCCCCATCCGCCGCAGCAGCGTCACCGCCAGATCCGCGGCAGGCGCCTTGAGGTCCACGTCGATGGGGATGCCCGGAAACTCCTCGACGAGCTCCTCGAGGCTGGGAACGCCCCAGGCGCGCACCTCTTGTAGCGTGCACTCCGAGATCCTGCGCGGCACGCCGAAGACCCGCCGGCCGTCCGGATCGTGCGAGGTGACCAGCACGCCGTCGGCGGTGGCATGCACGTCGGTCTCCAGCGCGTCGGTTCCGATCTCGATGGCCCTGCGGAAGGCCGGCAAGGTGTTTTCTGGCAGCTCGCGCGAGGCGCCGCGGTGCGCGTAGATGCGGATGGGCCGGCCCACGCGGGCAATCTCGCGAAATGCGGCCCGGCGCGCCAGCGTAGAGAGAATCCGGCCCCCAGGATCGGCATCCCAGCATCGCTGGGCCGCGTGACTTTCGCGGTGCCATGCACTAACAAACGGGGCGCATCCAACCAGGCCAGGCGCCGGGGGAGTACTCGTGGACATCGTCGCAGGCGCACAACAGCAGGCTGCTCCCTTCAACCGGCGCCGGGCGTGGATCGTGGCCGTTGGCGCGCTGGTCGCGGCGGTGCTGGCTCTCGCCGGCGTCAAGGCCGCGCAGATCGGCGCGATGATCAAGGCAGGGAAATCCTTCACCATTCCTCCCGAGTCGGTGACCTCGGCCAAGGTGGTGACGATGGAGTGGCAGGCAGCGCGCAGCGCGGTGGGCAGCCTGCTCGCCGTGCACGGCGTGACCGTGGCATCGGAAGTGCCCGGGACCGTCCGCGAGATCGGGTTCGATTCCGGCGCCTCGGTCCGCAAGGGCGACCCGCTGGTCAAGCTGGATACGTCCACCGAGGAAGCCCAACTCGCCGCGGCGCGCGCCGACGCCGGCCTCGCCAAGGCCAACCTCGATCGAGCCCGCACCCTGCGCGAGTCGAAGTCCAACTCGCCCGCCGATCTCGATGCCGCCCTCGCGAGATCGCAGCAGGCCACCGCCAACATGGCGACGCTGCAGGCCACCATCGCCAAGAAGACCATCCGCGCTCCCTTCGACGGCCGCCTCGGCATCCGCCAGGTGGAGTTGGGCCAGGTCCTCGCTTCCGGGACCGCCATCGCCACGCTGCAGTCGGTCAGCCCCATCTACGCGGAGTTCTGGCTGCCGCAGCAGGCGTTGGCAGATCTCAGCGCGGGAATGCAGTCGCGCCTGCGCACCGACGTCTTCCCGCAATCGAGCTGGACCGGCGTCGTGACCACCGTGAACTCGGAGGTGGACGTGGCCACGCGCAACGTGCGCATCCGCGCCACCTTCCCCAACGCCGACGCCAGGCTGCGGCCCGGCATGTTCGCCAACGTCGAGGTGCTGGCGCCGGACAAGCGGCAGGTGCTGGTGATCCCCAGCACCGCGGTGCTCTATGCTCCGTATGGCGACTCGGTCTTCGCCATCGAGGAGAAGAAGGACAACGGCGCCACCTCGCTGATCGCGCACCAGAAGTTCGTCCGCCTGGGCGAGCGCCGCGGCGACCTGATCGCGGTGGACTCCGGCCTGCAGCCCGGCGAGAGCATCGTCTCCAGCGGCGCGTTCAAGCTGCGCAACGGCATGGCCGTGGCGGTGCACAACGACCTGGCGCCCAACGCCGAAGTCTCGCCCAAGCCGACGGAGAACTGATGAAGTTCACCGACCTCTTCGTCAAGCGGCCGGTCTTGGCGCTGGTGGTGAACCTCCTCATCGTCATCGCCGGCGTGCAGGCCATCCGCTCGCTCAACGTGCGCCAGTACCCGCGCAGCGAGAACGCCGCCATCACCGTCACCACCGCCTACGTGGGCGCCAACGCCTCGCTGGTGCGCGGGTTCATCACCACGCCGCTGGAGCGCGTGATCGCGTCGGCGGACGGCATCGACTACATCGAGTCGGAGAGCCACCAGAACGTCTCGATCATCCGCGCCCGGCTGCGGCTCAACTACGACTCCAAGACGGCGCTCTCCGAGATCGGCTCCAAGGTCGACCAGGTGCGCGGCGACCTGCCGCCCGAGGCGCAGGTCCCGGTGCTCAACATCGAGTCGGCGGACAGCCAGTTCGCCTCCGCGTACCTGAGCTTCTCCTCCGAGTTCCTCAAGCAGAACGAGATCACCGACTACCTGGTGCGCATCGTCCAGCCCCGCCTCACCGCGGTGGAGGGCGTACAGCGCGCGGATCTCCTCGGCGCGCGCACCTTCGCCATGCGCATCTGGCTCAAGCCCGACCGGATGGCGGCGCTCAACATCAGCCCGGCGCAGGTGCGGCAGGCGCTGGCGGCGAACAACTACCTCGCGGCGGTGGGGCAAACCAAAGGACAGCTCGTTCAAGTGAACCTGGTGGCCAACACCGACCTGCGCTCGGCGCAGGAGTTCCAGCAGATGGTCATCCGCCAGGGCGAAGGCGGCACGGTGCGGCTGCGCGACGTGGCCGACGTGGCGCTGGGCGCCGAGGACTACGACACCGCGGTCAACTTCAGCGGACAGACCGCGGTGTTCATCGGCGTGTGGTCGCTGCCCAACGCCAACTCGCTCGACGTGATCAAGCGCGTGCGCGTTGAGATGGAGTCGATGCAGAAGGAGCTGCCCGAGCAGATCCGGGGGACCATCGCCTACGACGGCACGGCCTACATCCAGAGCGCCATCAACGAGGTGGTGCAGACGCTGCTGGAGACGCTGCTCATCGTCGTGATCGTCATCTTCCTCTTCCTCGGCTCGCTGCGCTCGGCGCTGGTGCCGGTGGTCGCCATCCCCGTCTCGCTGATCGGCGGCATCTTCCTGGTGCAGGCCTTCGGCTTCACCATCAACCTCTTGACCCTCCTCGCCATCGTCCTCTCGGTCGGGCTGGTGGTGGACGACGCCATCGTGGTGGTGGAGAACGTCGAGCGCCACCTGCGCGAGGGGATGACACCGGTCGAGGCGGCGCTCAAGGGCGCGCGCGAGCTGGTCGGGCCCATCATCTCGATGACCATCACGCTGGCCGCGGTCTACACACCCATCGCCTTCCAGGGCGGCCTCACCGGCTCGCTCTTCCGTGAGTTCGCGCTCACGCTCGCCGGCGCGGTGACCATCTCCGGCGTGGTGGCGCTGACGCTCTCGCCGATGATGTCGGCCACGCTGATGCGCGGCGGCGACGAGGAAAAGGGCCTCGCAGGCACCATCAATCGATCGTTCGATCGCATCCGCAATCGCTACAGCCGGATGCTGGAAGCCACCTTCTCCGCGCGCGGCGCCATCTACGCCACCTGGGTGGTGATCAGCGTCCTGGCCGTGCTCATGTTCGTGCAGTCGCCCAAGGAGTTGGCGCCTTCAGAGGACCAGGGCGTGATCTTCGGTGTGGTCAACACCCCGTCCAACTCCACGCTCGACCAGGTCACGCAGAGCACGCGGGCCATCAACAAGGCGCTGTTCACCATCCCCGAGACCAACTTCAGCTTCCAGATCACCTTCCCCAACGGAGGCTTCTGGGGCGATGGCCTCAAGCCCTGGGACGAGCGCAAGCGCTCCGCGGGGCAGGTGCTGCCCGAAGTGCAGGGCAAGGTGATGGCCACCCCCGGCGTCCAGACCTTCGCGGTGCTGCCGCCGGCGCTTCCGGGAGGCGGAACCTTCCCGGTAGAGGTGGTGATGGCTTCCACCGCCGAAGTGGAGGAGATCCTCGGCTTTGCGCAGAAGCTGCAAGAGAAGGCCGCCCAGAGCGGCATGTTCGCCTTCCCGCCCTTGATCGACACCAAGATCGACCAGCCCCAGTCGGAGATCGTCATCGACCGCGACAAGGCGGCGGAGATGGGCCTGAACCTGTCCACGGTGGGCCAGGACCTGGCCGCCGCCATCGGCGGCAACTTCGTCAACCGCTTCAGCGTCTCCGGGCGCAGCTACAAGGTCATCCCGCAGCTGCTGCGCGCCGAGCGCATGAATCCGGAGCAGCTCAGCCAGATCCACGTCACCGGCCCCAACGGCCAGCTGGTGGCTCTCAGCACCATCGCCACCATGCGCGATTCGGTCACCCCCCGCGCGCTCAACCGGTTCCAGCAGCTCAACGCGGTGAAGATCAGCGGCGTGGCCATGCGCCCGCTGGACGAGGCGCTGCGGTATCTCGAGTCCGAAGCCTCGCAGATCATGCCCAAGGGCTACGTGATCGACTACACCGGCGAGTCGCGCCAGCTGCGCACCGAAGGCGACCGGTTCCTGCCCGCCTTCGCGCTCGCGGTCATCCTCATCTTCCTGGTGCTGGCGGCGCAGTTCAACAGCTTCCGCGACCCGTTCGTGATCCTGGCTGGCTCGGTGCCGCTGGCCATGTTCGGCGCCCTCTTGATGACCTTCCTCAAGATGCCCAACCCCAACATGCACTTCTTCACCGACGGCTGGACGACCACCCTCAACGTCTACTCGCAGGTGGGGCTGGTCACGCTGGTGGGGCTGATCTCCAAGAACGGCATCCTCATCGTCGAGTTCGCCAACAAGCTGCAGGAAGAGGGGCTGAGCAAGATCGACGCGGTCCGCAACGCCGCGGCCACCCGGCTCCGGCCGGTGCTGATGACCAGCGTGGCCACCGTCTGCGGGCATTTTCCGCTCACGCTGGTGAGCGGCCCGGGAGCCGCGGCGCGCAACAGCATCGGGCTGGTGCTGGTGGCGGGCATGGCCATCGGGACGCTGTTCACGCTTTTCTTCGTGCCGTCGATTTATCTCTTGATCGCCAAGGACCACCGGGCGCAGCACGCGCGGGAAGAGGCGATGGGCACGGCCCTGCAACCCGCGCCCTGAACGAAGTCTGCGTCCGCGCTGTCTCATGAACTGAAGGGTTCGCGAATCCGTCCAACCCGGGCGCCTGGCTGCTACCTCGCCACTGATCCGTCTGCATACACATCGGGCCGCCGCCTCGATGTCAGCGCCGCGACGAGGAGGGCCGCGCCGAGGGCAAGCGATCCCCAGAAGGGGAGGAGTACGTTGATCCGCCGCGCTTCTAGCCGGACGCGATGTCTGCCGGCCGGCGCCCAGACCGCGCGCCGGAAGAGATCCGCGCGGACCATCTCGGCCGCCACCTCGTCGACCGTCGCGCGCCACGTCCCGTCCAACTCGTCAGCGATCACCCAATAGCCGGGCGCCGCCTGCTCGATGGTCAGCTCGATCGTGTCGCCGCCGTCCACGAACGCGGCGAGGCGCGCCTCCGGCGACGGCTGGTGAGGCGAGCTTCCCGACTCGAGGAGGGCGAGCTCGACGGTAAGAGCGCGCGGATCGCCCCGGATTCTCGCCAGCGGGTCGGGATCCACGGCGATCGCCGCGGGGCGGAAGACGCGCGGGATCGCCGCCGTCAGCTCGCGCACCTCGATTCGCGTCTCGGCGTCGCGCGCCCGGACGACCAGGTGTGGGCTTGCCGGGAACGCCGCGTCGGGCGCCAGGACGACAAACCTGGTCGCCGTCGCCTCGAGCGCGCGCAGAGGGTTCGGATCGACGGCGCGCCGCAGGGCGAGCATCGACTTGGGATTCAGCGACGTGTACGCCGAGCTGGAGAGATGACCGCAGAGATCGAGGAGGTTTCTTTTCCCGAGCTGATAGCTGCGCCAGCCTGTCCATGCCCACGCCGGAAGCTCTTCGCGGACCGCCTGCGGCATCGGAAACTGCAGCGACCTCGGCTGGTCGACATGGATCCGGTACGAATCGATGGGCGCATTCTTCGCCGCCTCCGCGAGAAGCGCGCATGCCCGGGGTCGCTCCTCGAACGGCCCCCTCGAGACCACCCCAAGGACCTCGCCGCCAGATGCCGCGAGGTCCACGGTCAAGAGCGCGCAGAGCGCCGGTACCGCGAGACGCGGGCGCAGAAAGGCGAGAAGCATCCCGGCCGCGCAGACGATCACGATCTGTACGGCTGAATGGAGAATAGCCTGCCGCGAGGTGGGGTGCGCGAAGGGCTCTCCCGGCGCGAGCCATCCTGCCGCCGCCAGCGACGCGAGCCCGGCAGCGGCCGCGACTGCGGCGAGCGCGACCCGCGTCCTTCGCGATGCCGCGGCGAGCGCGTCCGTGCCCAGCGCGGCGATCACGGCTCCCGCGAGCGCCGGGACGACGAGCAGCCTCTCCGGGTATCGGTAGAGGTTCCACGTCGGAACCACGCGGCCGACCATGAGGTAGAGATGGAATCCGTGCGATCCCAGGCTCAGCCACAGCAAGGTCGACAGTCCCAGGAGCGCGGGCAGCGCCGCGCGCCGGCGAAACCGGAGACCAGCAAGCAGCAGCGCGGGCCACAAGGCGCCCAGATACGCGCTTTGCAGATGCGGCCGCGGGAAGTCGGGGCGCGACGTGAACTCGCCCCAATACGACGTCGTGAACATGGAGCCGAACATCTTCGGCACCCAGAATTCCGGAATGCGCGCCGGATGGAACGACCAAAGCTCCCGGTAGCGGTCGGTGAGCAATTCTTCCCTTGCCTGCAGCGAGAGCGAACTGAAGGTGGCGAGCGCCTGCGGGGCGGCGAGGAGTGCGCCCGCCGCCAACGACATCGCAAGATGCCCGAACGCCGGTCCGCGGCGCCGCGCGCGAACCCAGATGATGGCGACTGAGCAACCGCAGAGGACGAGGAACGCCTGCGGGTCGCCGGCGATGAGCGGCTGCGGAACGAGAAGCGCGAACGCGGCGGCGGAGGCGAGCGACGGCTCGCGGGCAACGCGGTCCGCAGCCCACAGGACCAGCGGGGACCATGACGCAGCGCACGCCCATTGCAGGTTGTTGAGGTTCGAGAGCGTTACGCCGCAGAGGGAGAACACCGTCGCGCCGACCGCCGCCGCCGCGGCGCCGGCCAGCCTGCGGCAGAGGAGAAACGCGCCGACGAGCGTGAGCACCCAGTGCAGCGCCAGGTACCAGGCGATGCCGGGCCAGGCGGGCGCGCGCAGGAGCCGGAACAACAGATTCGGCAGATAGAGCGGTTGTTGGACGATGTCACCGACGAGCGTGAGGCCGGCGAACCAGGAATGGTTCCATGTGCGGACGAGCGGGCCCGGGCTCTGCCAGAAGAGGGCCTTCATCGGCCAGTAGTCGTGCAACATGTCGCGGTAGACGAGGATCGCCCGCCCCGACAGCGCAGGCCAAGCGAGCGTGCCGAACCCGATGGCCGCGAACGCGAGCAAGCCGAAGAGCCGCTGGCTCGGCTGTGTTCTGTGCACTCCGCCTCGCTTTCCAGCCTGGCCAACGTACCAGAGCGGACCGCGTCAGCTTCCAGCCGGCTCCGCGTAGCAGCCGGCGGCGCGAGCGAGTTGGCGGACCAGGGCGAAAACCGCCTCGCAGGTGGGGGCCCGGACTCCCACCAGTCTGGCCATCTCCACCACGGCGCCGAGCAGCGCGTCCACCTCCATGGGCCTTCCGCGCTCCAGGTCGATCAGCGTCGAGGGCTTGTGCGCCCCAACCTCCGCCGCGCCGGCGATGCGCGCGTCGACATCCAGCGGGAGCCGCACGCCCAGCTTTTCGGCCACCTCCTGCCCTTCCAGCATCATGATCCGCGCCAGCGCCTTGGTCTCCGGATTGGCGATCACCACGTCCAGCGGGGAGCGGGTCAGCGCGCAGATCATGTTGAAGGAGAGGTTCCCCCACAGCTTGACCCATAGGTTCTCGCGGATGCGCGGGCGCACCGGCGCGCGCAGCCCGGCCTTGATCATCAGCTGCGAGATGGCCTGGGCACGTGCGCTCTTCGATCCGTCGGGCTCCCCCAGGTCGAAGCGGTTGGAGTAGGTGTGCTCGATCACTCCCGGCTCCACCACCTCGGTGGCGGGGTAGACGATGCAGCCCACCACGCGGCTGGGCGGGAGCAGTTCCCAGAGCTTGCCGCCGGGATCCACGCTCTGTACGCGCGTTCCTTCGTAGGGGCCGCCCGACTTGTAGAAGTACCACCAGGGGACGCCGTTGAGGGCGGGCACCAGCGTAGTGTTCTCGCCCAGCAGATGGCGGATCGCCGGCGCCGCCGCGGGCACCGCGTGCGCCTTGACCGCGATGATCACGCAATCCTGCGCTCCCAGCTCGCGAGCGTCGTCGGTACAGCGGGGGTGCACCACCAGCGTCTGCCCCTCGCTGCGCAGGGTGAGGCCGTTCTTCTTCATCGCGGCGAGGTGCGGGCCGCGCGCCACGCAGCTCACCTCGGCCCCCGCAGCCGAGAGCTTGGCCGCCATGTACCCGCCGATGGCGCCGGCGCCGAAGACGCAGACCTTCACTTGACCAACCCCAACTTCTGGGCGAGCCCGATGCGCTGCAGCTTGCCGGTGGGCCCGCGCGGCAATTCGGAGACGAAGACCACGTGGTGCGGCACCTTGTAGTGCACGAGGTGCTTTCCGGCGAAGTCGCGGATCTCCCGCTCCGTGGCCGTCCTGCCCTCCTTCAGCACCACCGCGGCCGCCACCTCCTCGCCCAGCGTGTCGTGCGGCATTCCGAACGTCAGCGCCACCTGCACCGCGGGATGCTCCATCAGCACCACGTCCACCTCCAGCGGCGAGACCTTCTCGCCGCCGCGGTTGATCATCTCCTTGAGCCGGCCGTTGATGCGGAGATAGCCGTCGGCGTCGAGCGTGCCCTGGTCGCCGGTGCGGAACCAGCCCTTGGTGAACGCTTTGGCATTGGCCTCGGGGTTCTCCACGTAGCCGCGGGTGACGTTGGGGCCCCGGATGACGATCTCGCCGCTCTCCCCGCGCGGCAGGAGCGCACCGCTGGCGTCCATGATGGCGATCTCCGGACCGGCGGCCAGCCCCACCGAACCGGCCTTCCGCTCCCGCGGCGGCAGCGGGTTCGAGGCCATCTGGTGGGCCGCCTCGGTCATGCCGTACGCCTCGATCACCGGAGCCTGGAAGGTCTGCTCCAGCTGCTCCATCAGCCGCGGCCGCAGCTGGGCCGACGACGAGCGGATGAAGCGCAGCCGCCGCCTGGCCAGGATCTCGGGGTTGCGCTCGGCGCGGCCGAGGATGGCGCGGTGCATGGTGGGGACACCGGTCGTCCAGGTGGGGTGCACCTCTTCCAACCAGTGGAAGAAGCGCAACGCGTTGAAGCCCGGCGTGCAGCACACCTGCCCTCCCGCCGCCAGCGAGGCGAGCACGCCGGCCATCAGGCCGTGCACGTGGAAGAGGGGCATGATGTTGAGGCACACGTCGGCGGGCGTCAGAGCGAGCGTTGCGCCGATGTTCCGGGCGGAAGCGCTGATGTTGGCCTGCGTGAGCGGCACCAGCTTGGGCCGCGAGGTGGTGCCGCTGGTGTGGAGTAGGAGTGCGACGTCCTCGGCCTGCGCTGCGCCCGGCGATCGCGGCGCGCCGCGCAAGCCCGCCGGCGCCTCCAGCCGGTAGCCTCCGCCGCCCACGGACCGGTCGGGGCGCAACTCCACCACCGGAATGTTCAGCCTCGCCGCCACCGACCGCGCGGGCGACGCCACGCCCGACTCCACGACCAATGCCTTGGGCCGGAGATCGCCGAGATAGAACTCGAACTCTTCGGCGTGATACCCGGGGTTCAGGGGCGCCACGGCCGTCCCCGCGGCGATGGAGACGAAGGCCGCCGCCAGCTCCGGGCTGTTTGCCAGCACGAAGGCCACGCGATCGCCGCGGCCGATGCCCATGGCGTTGAGGTCCTCGACGGTGCGCGCGGCGAGGTCGCGCAGCGCGCGGTAGGTGAGCGGGGCCATCTCCGGCGCGCCGATGGCATTCGCCTCGGGAGCGCCCCGCTGGAGCAGCAGGGAAACGCTGTCTGCTTCGGCCATCCCTGCTCTCTAGCACGACCGCGGACGGCCGACGCGCGGATGTGCGCGCCGCCTCGACAGATAGGCGACAGGAGCGGCGAGAAAGTACGAGTGCGGGTGCGGGTGAAAGTGCAAGTGCAGGGCAGCAAGTCTCTTGCGGTGGCCTCGCGGAGCCGCCCGCGGAATTCAAGGCATGGCACGAGCTGGTCAGGGTAGCGGTAGCCAGACATCCATCGTAGAAGGCAACTGATGATGTTTCCCTCGTCCGCAGCCTGCATGCGGGATCGCGCGGGCAGGATGCTTTGATGCGTGTTCTCGAGATCAGGCCGCCATTCGGCATCGACTCGCTCGCCTATGCCGAGCGGCCCTTGCTCTCACCCGGGCCGGAACAGATCGTGTTGCAGCTGCGCGCGGTTTCGCTGAACTACCGCGACTGGCCGCAGCGGGTCGTGGATCTTACCAATGGTGGCGCGGACCTCGTCGTCGACACCGCGGGCACGCTGCCGGAAGCGATCGCCGCCGCCCGCGTGGGCGGAACGGTCGCGTTCATCGGACTGCTCACCGGTGCGAAAGTCGAAATCGATTTGGTCGCGCTCATGGGCAAGAGCGCGCGCATACAGGCCATCGACGTCGGCTCCCGCGCGATGTTCGAGGCGATGAACCGCGCGATTGCGGCGGCCGCTCTTCGGCCTGTCGTCGACCGGGTCTTTGGCTTCGATCAGGCGCGTGAGGCGTTCCGCTACCTCGAAGGCCGCACGCATTTCGGCAAGGTTTGCGTGCGGCTGTAGTCAGCGTCCCACAGGCGTCTGGTCGGCCTGGGCGACGACCCAGTCGAGCGCCTCCGCGCGGCTGTCGAAGACCCGGAAGGAGCGGCCGGTGCTCAAGTTGTTCGCGCGCGTGATCACCTTCCCGAGCGTGCTCGGGTTGCAGATGGCGCTAGCCCGCACCCACGGCGTGTTGTGCTTGCCGAGGACCAGCAACGCCTGGTTGATCTCGTCGTTGTAGATCATCCCCTTCACGTCCGTGACCGTGAGCAGGTCCTTCCGCTGCGGCTGCGCCGCTACCAGCGCGCGGGCCTGCTCGATCAGCCGGAGCGCCACCTGCGTATCCTTCACGGCCGTGAAGTCGAGCAGCAGGACGCGCTTGCCCTGGTGCTCGATGAACTCGATGCCCGCCATATGGCTCCAGTCTAGCAGCCACCGACCAGAGTTGGACGATGGTCCAATTTGCATCTCGTGCCCTTGGAGGCTTGAGACTTCCATGCCCGCGACGGCCGACTCCTTTCCCTGGATGGCCCTGCTCACGCTCACCGGGATGGAGATCGTCCTCGGCGTCGACAACATCGTCTTCATCGCCATCCTGGTGGCTCGGGTTGCTGCCGGGAAGCGGGAGCGGATCCGGCGTACCGGCATCGCTCTCGCGCTGGGGATCCGGATCGGTCTGCTCTTTACGCTGTCGTGGCTGATGCAGCTCACCGCGCCCCTTTTCACCGTATCCGGGAACGAGTTCTCCGGCCGGGATCTGATCCTCATCGGCGGCGGCCTGTTCCTGGTTGCGAAGGCGGCGCACGAGATGCACGCCAAGCTCGAAGGAAACGAGTCGCAGGACTCGTCGAAGAGCGCCGCCCCGGCCGCCGCCGGCACCGTGCTCGCGCAGATCCTCGTTCTCGACATCGTCTTCTCGCTCGATTCCGTGATCACCGCGGTGGGAATGGCGAGCCAGCTCTGGGTGATGATCACCGCGATGGTCCTGAGCGTGGTGGTGATGCTGGTGTCCGCGGGCGCCATCGGCGACTTCGTGGAGCGTCACCCGACGGTGAAGATCCTCGCTCTCTCGTTCCTGCTGCTCATCGGCGTGATGCTGATCGCGGAGGGCTTCGGCCAGCACATCTCGAAGGGCTACATCTACTTCGCCATGGCCTTCGCGCTCGCGGTGGAGTTGCTCAACATGAGGCTTCGCAAGTTGCAGAAGCCGGTCCACCTGCGCGCCGGGACCGAGCGAACCGCCGCGAGTGGGATGGCCGGGAGCGGATCGCCTTGAGGCTGCGGCACGCCGGTCAAGGCGAAGCGATCGGATTGCTGACCAGCGCGCGGAGCTTCCCCTCCCCAACCGCGCACACCGCTGCCACCACCAGCCCGGGCGCCGGACTCGATCGCTTGAACGAGACCTTCTGCCGGCCCACTTCCGCCGTCCGCGGGGGAGCGGCGAGGGCGTGCCCCTGCGCTCCCGAGGAATCGATGTAGAGCTCGTAGACCGCGCAAGGCAGATCCGGGCCCTCCACCTCGCAGCTCGAGCCCTCGCAGCGCAGCGACAGCTCGGGCGGCGGTCCGGGAAGCGCCGCATCCAGGATCGCCTCCGAAGCGTGGCCAAAGAACAGCCCGCGCTTGTGCGCTATGAAATCGCGGTCCGGCAGCGCTATCAGGATCGCACCGGCGCCCGCAGCCACCGCCAGCGGATCCGCCGCAGGGTTGCGCAAGAATCCGCGGAACTCAACCTCCACCGTCCCGTCCGCCCCGGTGCGCACCGCCACTGGCGGCCGGAGCGACGCGCTGTCGAGGCCCATCACCCACGCCCCCGCAAGCGGCGCGCCGTGGTCGGTGACGCGGGCGCGCAGGTGCAGCGAATAGACCGGATCGCAGGCGAACGACGCGGCCGCGGCCAGCGCCGTCAGCAGCTTCATGTCCGGGTGACCAGGGCCTGTGCGCTGGCACCCGCGGCATTGCGCACCACCACCCGCACCTTTCCGGGAGGGCCGGCGGGCAGCGCGATCTGCAGCCGCGTGGAGCTGGTCGGAGCGGCGGGAGAAGCGACGCCGTCGAACTCCACGGCGGTGGCGCCATCCTCGAACTCCTGCCCATTGATGGTGAGGTTGGTGCCGCCAGCCGCACTCGCCGGAACGATCGAGTCGACGATGGGCTGGTCCATCATCAGATTCCACCGGTGCAGGTCGGGCAGGATCCTGTGCCACTCTGTAAGATTGCGCTTCTTCATCTGGGTGCAGAAGGTGCGGGTGGCAAATGGGCTGGTGGATTTCAGGTCCTTGAGCACGTCCCAGATCATCGACTTCCACGCCGCCCGCACCGCCGGCGCGTCCACGAAGGGCTGCAGCGCGTTGCCGTCGTTGCTCTCGGGGAGCTGCTTCCCACCCATGCGATTGACGTAGACGTCGAAGAGCGCGTTGGCGAACGCGCCTTCGCAGTGCTCTCCGCGGCTCAGCGGCGGCTTCAGCGGAATGGTGCCGACCTTGTCGACGTCCTTGGTGAGCAGCGCCACGTTGTACTGGTGGCCCTTGTTGAAGATGGATTCCATGAACTCCGCCCAGCCCTCGATCAGCGGGTGCGACTCGTCGTCGGTGAGCAAGTTCTCGCTGTGCTTGAGGTGCAGCTTGCCGGTGAGGAACTTGCCGATGATCCCCGCCGTGCCCACGTCGCACAGCTTCCACATGATCTGGTGCGAAAGCTCGTGGGCGATGACCCCGCGGTCGAAGAAGTCCACCTTCTCGAGGTTCACCGTCCCCACCGGGAAGGAGTAGGAGGTGCCGCCCAGGGTGTGGGGGAAGAAGTCGAGGTCCGCGACGCCGTCCCAGTCCCCGCCGCTGACGTGGGTGAGGAACTGCGACCACTCGCTCAGCACCTTGAAGACGTACATGGCCGCCGCGCGCGGGCCAATGCCGTTGATGACGCGCGGCGCGGTCTGCGTTCCGATCGACGTGTTCCGGTTCTTGGCAAGCGTGACCCGGAACCCCGGCTCGCTGTCGAAGTTGAAGGTGGCTTTCTTCAGATTGATGGCCTTGTTCTCGATGGTCTCGCCGATGTCGAAGACGAGGTCGTCGCCGGCGCCCACGTTGAAGAGGATCCCGTGGATCTCGCCGCGCGGGTTGAGGCCGAACGTGCCGATGCCGCGCATCTCCACGTTGACGCCCTCGACGGCGTTGAAGGTGCCGCCCGGGGAGGGCGTGTCGCCCGGAAAGCGGGCCGGCTGCGGCGGCACGTCGTAGGTGATGCGGAGGTGCAGGTCGAGGCCGATGCGGAAGACCACCGGCGCCGCCGTGCTGCCGATGGCGGCGTCCTTGAAGTCGTCGCGGAACCCGAGGCTGCCGTCGGTGGCCAGCCAGCCCTTGGTGGACCACTGCTTGGGGAAGGTGTTGCCGCCGATCACCCGGCTGTCGGGATGCGCGAGGAAGAAGAGATCGATCTCCGCGCCGGGCTTGCGCTTCTTCGAGGTGACCTGGATGTGCGCGAGGCCGGTGGCGTCGGTGGTGCGCGAGTCGAGCGTGGCGTTGCTGAACGTGCCGTCGTCGACGGCGTCCACCTTCATGTTGGCCACCGGCTCGAAGCGCAGCGTCTGGACGTTCCAGGCCTCGAAGCGCACGAAGGCTTCCAGCGTCAGCTTCTCCAGCACGACGTCGAATACGGTCCTGCTGGCGCTGACGACGAGGTCCTTCTCGAAGTCGGTGAAGCCGGGCTTGCGCGCCTTCAGCTTGTAGTTGCCCAACGGCAGGTTGCCGAACTGGTATGCGCCGGACGCGTCGCTGTTGGCGTTGCGCGAGGAGGGTCCGGTCAGCTCAATGATCACGTTCTGGACCGGAGACGATCCGTCGGTGACCTTCCCAGCCAGCTCGCCGAACGGGTCCAGCTTGAGGGTGAGCTTGTTGGTCCCGCGCGACAGCGTGGTCCCCTGGATGCCCTGGCGGTGGAAGGGCGCCTGCGCGTTGACCGTGCACGGCCCGCTGGGCACCCGGAGGAACTGCGCGGTGGGAGACGCCGGCGATGGGCCGAGCGCGGGCTTGCCCACGGGCGTCGCCGTCACCTGCGCGGTCTTCTGCGGCGCCGCCAGCGTCACCGTGACATCCAGCGTGGCGAGACCCTGGAGGGTGATCACCAGCGGCGCGTTGGTGCCCTGGACCACGGTGGTCTCGGCATCGGCCGCGGTGAAATCCTGCTTCGAAGCGATGGCCTTGTACTTGCCGGGCACCAACGCCGGGAACGACGCCGTCCCCGAGGTGGTGGGGAGGTCCTGCTGCGTGGGTCCGGCCAGGTGCACGGTGGCGGCATCCACGTCCTGCCCGTTCTCGTCCTTCACCTGCACGTCCAGCGAAGGCAGGGACTGATCGAGGTCCACCGTGTTCAACGTCTGCCCCACCCACTGCTGGTGCTCGTCGCATCCCTTGGGCGGGCAGGTGGGTTGTGGCAACGGCGTGACGTCCCCGTCGAACATGAAGACCTCGACGCGGCGATTCTCGGCGTTGGCCACGTTGGGGCCGGTGGGGACGGCGAGGTGGGTGAGGCCGCAGCCGTGCGTCAGCGCCTTGGTGCCCTTGGGCAACGAGGTGCCGTCGGTGGCCATATAGGCGGTGACCAGCGCGCGTCGCGTCGCCTCGTCGCCCTTCCCGCTCTGGTCCAGGCCCTGGCTGCCCTGGAACTTGAGGTAGCCAGGCTTGGCCGAGACCGCGCTGCCGTTGATGGCGCCGGTATAGAACCCCAGCGCGGTGAGCATGTGCTGGTCCTCGCGCACGCCCCAGGCCTGCGAGCTCTTGCGCGGCTTGTAGTTCTCCAGCCACCCGTCGACGTCGTCGGTGAGGAAGGCGGCCACCGAGGCGGCGCGCTCCTCGGAGAGGCCGCGGTTGCGGTCGGCGCTCCCCACCGTGTCGGTGTGGCCCACCACCAGCGCGCTCGAGGCCTTGAAGCTGTTGTAGATGACCACCAGCTGCTTGATCCCCGGCATCGCCGAGGGCAGCAGAAAGGTCTTGTCGGTCTCGAAGTGCGCGCCGGTGAGCTGCCCACGGGTCACGCGCGCCGGCAGCTCGATCACCGCGGGCGTGCCGATGGGCAACGACATTCCCCGCGCGTAGCGGGTCCGTCCGCTGCTCGCCGAAGCCGCGGCGGTGGTGGCCTCGTCGATGTCCGGCAGCTCCAGCGTGCAGCTTCCCGACGTGGGGAGGTCCTTGGCGACGAAGTGGCCGTTGGCGTCGGTCTCGCCGGCTTCCTTGGTGCCGTCCGGCAGCGTCAGCTCCACCTCGAGCCCGGCTGCCGGCGCGCCCGCAACGTTGACGAGCTGGAGGTCGAGCTTTCCAAGGGCGGCCGCGGCCGGCGCCGCCGCGGCGCCTCCGGCCCTTGCGCCCGCCGGCCCGATCTCCTCGATGCCGGCAGGCGGCGCATCCCTTTTGCGCTCGCCGACGTCGCCCAGCGCGATGACGATGAGCTCTCCCGGCTCGAGCTGGATCCCGGACAGGACCTCGCTCTTGGTGATTTCGACCCGCTTGTCGGGCATGGCGCCGCCCCCCGCCCTGGATGATACCGGAAGAGCGCCCGGCCTCAACGCACCGCGAAGACCCAGCCCCGGGCGCGGCCCACCTCGCGAAAGCTCCCGGGATGGAAGAGCGGCTCGGCGACGAGCGCGAATCGGACCGAGGGGGCGGGCGCGTCGTCGAGCGCGGACGCCTTGACGGGCGCGAGGCGCTGCTCCGCGGCCAGCCCGACCAGTGTGCGCCAATCGGTCGGGGCGCTGACCACCAGGACCTGGGTGCCCGGCGGCGGCAACAGCGCGGCAAACTCCTGCGACGCCACGCAGGGCGGTCGCAAGAGGCGCGCACCGAGGCCGAGAGCCGAGGCGATCGCCGCGATGCCTGCCAGGGCGGGCACCACCCTCGGCCATCGCTCGAGGAATGGGGCCAGCCAGGCGCCGGCGAGCAGGGCCAGCACCGGATAGGCGACGAGCTGGTGGTTCCACACCTTCCGCGCGGGGAGGCTCAGGCCCAAGAGCAGCAGGCCGCAGGCGATGGCCAGCATCCGGTTGCGGCGTTGCGTTGCCGCCAGCAGCGCGAACGGCAATCCCGGCCAGAACCTGCCCGCGACGCCGGCCAGCGCGCCCCACCAGGCGGTGGTGCCCTCGGTCCGCGCGCCGCTGGCGGAAGCGAGGAGCTGCCCGTGCAGGTATCCCTCCCGCCAGCTCGGCTCCGCGAGGAACACGAAGAGCGCCGCCGGAAGGGCTGCCGCCAAGGTGGCGGCGGCGCCGCGGGCGAGCGTGCTCCACGACCTCTCGCAGATGGCGCGCGCCGCCGCCATCGAGGCGAGGGGAAGGAGCCCGAAGGGGCCTTTGATCAGCGCGGCGAGAGCGGCCATCGCGCCCGCCGCGGCCCAGCGCGGACGCGAGCCTTGGACCAACAGGAAAGAGAGCGTGGTGAAGAAGACGAGCGGCGGATCCAGCCGCGAGCGGCCGCCGTAGAGGAAGAACGTCTCGGTAGTGGCGAGCACCAGCGCCGCTACCGCCCCGCTCGCTCCCGGCGCGGCGACAAGCAACGCCGCGACCGTCAGCAGCGAAAAGGCCGCCGCGATCCAGGGAAGTGCGCGCTCTCCCGCGGCGCGCACCGCGGCCGCATAGGGCCAGAGACCGAAGGGGAGGTGCTCGCGGAAGGGCCGTGCCGAGCTGGGGGGCAGCCCTGGTTCCAGCCACCGGTGCGTTGCCGCCATGTTGCGCGCCAGCACCTGGTAGAGCTGCGCGTCGGTGTCGTCGATGTGCCCCGCCCAGGGTGCGGCCAGCAACGCTCCGGCCAGGACCAGGACTGCGGCGCGGTTCACGGCCCGCCCTCCACGCGCCACCCTTCCGCGCGCAGCCGCTGCAGCGTCGTGGAATCGGGGACCTCCAGGTACGCAGCTCGATCGCCGTAGAACATGGCCTCGATGAAGTGTTGCGCCCCGATCACCAGCACCTGGCCCGCGGGCAGCGCACGCACGGTCCGCGCGACGGCGCGCTCCTCCTCGAAGCGATGAAACGGCTTCCAGCGCTCGACGGCGTAGCGCACCGGAAGCGCCACCAACGCCGCGGCGAACGCGCGCATCCAGAAAGCGCGCCACCGCCACGCTCCGACCGCCGCCCAGCCGATCATCAGCGCCATCGCAGGCGCCGCCGGCATGGCGTAGTTCTCCATCTTGGTGGCGACGGCGCCGAAGAAGGCGTACGGCAGCGCCGCCCAGGCGATCAGGGCCGGCTCGCGCCGCTTCCAGCAGAACCACAGGAGCGCCAGCGGAGAGGCCTCGCCGAACGTGCGCGGGATGCGGATCAGATAGAAGAGCGCGCTACCCACGTGTCCGTCGAGCGGCTCGAAGAGGTGCCGTGTGCGATGCGCGGCCTCGAACGCCGCCTCTGCCGGGAAGGCGTGGGCTACGTAGATCTGCCACGGCGCCGCCACCATGGCGCAGACGGCGAGGCCGATCAGCAGATCCGGCCACCGCTCCCGCCGCCTGCGCAGCAGCACCGCCCAGACCGCGAAGGGAAGCAGGCCGACCAGCCACTTGGTCAGCACGGCCAGCCCGGCGACGAGTCCGGTGAGCGCCGCGCGCCGGCGCGAGGGGCGCGCGGCGTGCTCCACGGCGCTCCAGACCGCCAGGCAGGTCAAGGAGGTGAGCACGCTGTCGACGTGATCGGTAGGCTTTCGTCCCGAAGCAAGGTCGAGCAGGTTGCCGTTCACGGCGACGAGGAACGCGCCGATGAGCCCGGCGCGCTCGTCGAGCAGGCGGCTGCCGATGCGCGCCGTCGCGAAGGCGCATGCGGCGAGCAGCAGGACCGAGGGCAGCCGCACCGCGAATTCGCAGGTGCCCAGCAGGCGCAGCGACGCGGCCATCAGCCACAGTGGGAACGGTGGCTTGTGGATCCAGACGTGGCCGCTGCCCCAGACCGGCGCCATGGGAAGCGGCGTCTCTTCATACAGGGTCGGCACCAGCGGATGGGAGATCAGGTGGCGCGCCACCACGGCGTGGTAGCGCTCGTCCCAAGGGTGCAGGAAGTCGTCCATCGACATCGCCAACGCGAGAGCGGTGCCGCTGGCCGCCGCCAGCCACGGCGCCAGCCGCACGTGCGCGCGCCAGCGGAAGGCGCCCGCCGCGAGTAGGATGGCCGTCATTCCCGCGCAAGCATCGAGGACCGGCTTGTGGTCCTGGGCGAGCCCCTGCAGCCATTCCATGCAGCGGACCACGTATCACATGCGGCCTGCGGCCTCCTCAAATGCGAAAGCGCCGGCGCGAAGCTTCCACGCCGGCGCTTCCGATGTGCTCGATCCGCTGCGCTCTACGTCGAGTGCGCCACCTGGACGGCGTCGCACCCGGACCAGGTCAGCTTGACCGCGACGTCCGCGAAGTCGGGGCCGCTGGCGCCCTGCGGACGCTGCGTCCACACGCGCTTCACTTCCACCGTGCCCGAGGTCACGCAGTACGACGGCGTGGTCTGGTAGGTCATGTCGACCACCGCGGCGGTGTCGAGGCCGAAGCTTGCGTGCTGGCCTTGGGCCGAGACGCTGCCGCCGAACTCCGAGGTGGCGCTGCCCTTCACGGTGGTGGAGGTCACCGCGATGGTGCCCGCGTCGTGGATGTTGAGGTTGACGCTCACGCCCGAAGCGGCGTCGGTGCCGGAGAAGCCGCCCGAGACGTCCCAGGTGACGGAGCCCGCGCTGGCCGAGATCGAACCGTTGAGCGTGATGGTGAAGCCCGAGTCGGTCTCGGTGCAGTTCTTGAACGTCACCGTGTTGCCGCTGACGACGGCGCAGTCGCTCGTCACGGCCCTGGTGACCATGCGGGTCCGCGTGGCCGGCGCGGGCGCCGCGATGCCCAGCGGCGACGAGCCGAGGGCAGCGGCGGCAAGCTCATCCACGAAGGACGCCACCGCTGCGCCCTTGGTGCCGTCGGGCGCGGAAGCGAAGGCGGTGGCATCCGAGAGATTGGCCTGGGCCGACGACGCGGCCGCCTGCTCGGAGGCGCTGGGCGCCTGGGGCGCGCCGTAGTTGAACGACTTCGACAATGCGGCGTTTACGCTGCTGCTTCCGCATCCCGCGAGCAGCGCGACGCAGGCCGCGGCCGGGAATGCAAGGACGATCCTTTTCATCCGGGTTTTCCTCTCCTTGAACAACGTTGGTTCGATATTAGACGACGCGCGAGCCCCCGCAATTTGCGTGTGTGTCGCCAGAAGGACGGGGATGTACGAGGATGTCGGGTTCACGTCGGGCTTGACTCAGTTCTTCGAGGTCATCGAATCCGGCGTCCCACAGCCTCCCTGCTCCAGGAGCGAGGCGCGCTCCCGCAGCTGCTGGAGCGCTTCCTGGGAAGCGCCGTGATCGGCGAAATCGAGTGCGCGCCGCAGCACGCGCACTGCCTCGGGGCAGTTGCCGCTGACCGCCAGCCCCGTGGAGAGGACGATCAGCGATACGGGGTTGACGCCGCCCAGCGAGAGCGCGCGCATGGCGAGCTCAACCGCCTCGTCGCCGCGACCCTGGGCGGCGCGAACGCGCGAGAGCGCCCGCAGCAGCTCGAAGGACTGCGGCCCCCGCGCGGTGGCCTGCTCCAGCGCAGCCGCGCGATCGGGCAGCGACTCCAGCGCATCCGCGAGCAGCGCGTGCGCCCGCCAGTCGTCCGGATGCGCGGCCACCGCCGCCCGCGCACGGTCCAACCTCTCGTCGGGCGCAAGCTCGGGCAGCGCCACCTCCAGGACGGCGGGGCTGAGCGGATCCTGGCGCAGCGCCTCCTGCACTTCCGCGCCGATTCGCTCGGCCGGTACGGCGGCCGGCGAGGCCGGAAGCATGCGCGCCCATAGCGCATGCACCTCGCCGTCGGACATCGGAGCGCTGCGAACCTGGCCGTCCCAGATCGGAACCTCCACCGAGAAGAGGTGATACTCGCCGCCGTTGCGGAGGATCTCGTCGAGATATCCCGCGACAGCGTCGTCGAGCTCCGCTCCGCGGACGCCGATCTCCGCGTCCCAGGCCGCGTCCGGATCATCGCCCTGCCGCAGCCGGTGCTGGAACCGGTTGAACTGCGCCGGGCGGCGGTTGAGCAGCCAATGCACCAGGGCCCAGCTGTCGGCATAGAAGGCGCGGACCTCGTCGGTCGTGCGCACCACCCGCCGGTCGGCCAGGAGGATGTCGGGCTTCGGGCGGCGGTCGCGGCGGTTGAACCGCGCCATCAGCATGCCCGGTGGCTCGCCGATGGTGCTCCGCCTGCTGCCCGCGTCGTACGTCACGGTTTCGAGGTATTCCGCCAGCCCTTCGGCCAGCCAGAGCGGCTGGCGGCGGAGGAAGCTGTTGTTGAGCGCGTGCGCGATCTCGTGCGCGAGCGTCACGTCGGGACGCACGGCGCGGTTGACCTTGAGGATGCGGTCGCCTCCCCGCACGGTGTAGAGCGCGCTCGCCTGTCCGGCCTGCGCGATGATCAGCTGCTTGCCGCCCTGGTCCGACCAGGTCACGCCCTCCACGGCGCGGGGCATGAACTGGTTGAGCTCGCCCAGGCTGCGGAGCAGGACGATCTCCAGCCGCACGCGGGGCGCGGGCGCCCCCTGCCACGCCGCCTGGTGCAGCGAGGCGTGGATCTGCTCCAGCGTGGCGATGGAAGCGCGCGCCTGCTCCGCCGTAAGATCGGTGTGCACCAGGAAATGCTCGGTGCTGAGATCCAGCCAGGGAGCGCCGCCGCGCTGGGGACAGGCGAGGCGCGCCTCCGCGCAACCGAGCAGCGAGACGATCCCGGCGACCAGTGCTGGCGTCCGGCGCATCGTATCTCCCCTGGGTGTCGGTTCCTCCAGCTGGGAAGTCGGACCAAGCCTAGGCCATCGCACCGCCGGGTTGCCAGCAGGGCGCCATGGATCCGTTCGGGTGAGACCTCGAACCCGACTGTCCAACAGAAAACGTTCGGGTTGGACCATGGGGCAATTCCATCCCCGCGGCCCTCCCTGCTACGAGACATCGATTGATCTTCCAAGGGTATCGCCGCCGCCTCCTGCTCGCCGCCCTGCTGGCCTCGGCAATCGCGCCGGGCGCCGCGCGCGCGCAAGAGCGCGACGGCTGGACCATCGATCCGTCCCTCTACGTGTTCATCCCGGGCATCACCGGGACGGTGGGCATCGGACCCATCGACGTGGATCTCAACGGCGCCTCCACGGCGATCATCCACATCAACTTCGCGGCCATGGGCAGCGTCCGCGTCGGATATCGCGGTTGGGCGCTCACCACCGACGCCATGTACGCGGACCTCGGCGCCACCAAGGGCGACTCCAGCGGCCGGATCGAGGAGGCGATCGTCGAACCGACGCTCAGCTACGCGGTGTGGCCCTGGTTCGAACCCCTGGCGGGCGTCCGCTACCAGAACGTGGCCGGCTCCATCGACGGCCCGTTCGGTCACAGTCGCGCCCTCTCACAGGGATGGTTCGATCCGATTGTCGGCCTTCGCTTGCGGTTTCCTCTGTCCGACAGCGTCAGCCTGGGCTTCCGCGGCGACGTCGGAGGGTTCGGTGTCGGCTCCAAACTGACTTGGCAAATCTTCCCGTACGTGGACTGGCGTCTGGCGAAGATCCTCTCGCTGCAGGCCGGCTATCGCGCGCTCTCGGTCGACTACGAGAACGGCACGGGAAGGGACCGCGTCCTCTACGACGTGGTCGAGCTCGGCCTGCAGTTCGGGGTCACCTTCCTCTTCGACCTCTGAGAAGGGCACGCGGAGTGCCGCTTCAGGCGAGCTCCCGCACCGCCCGGAGACACGCATCCACATCCGAGGGCGAGGTGAGCAGGCTGGGCGCGAACCGCGCGCAGTCCACGCGGTAGACCCGCGGGGTGGTGCTGGCGAGGATCTTCTTCTCCTTGAGCCGCGCCACCACCTCGGTGTCCTTCAATCCCGCGACGTTGAAGCAGACCAGGCCTGCCGAGACTTCGCGCGAGAGCGGGGTGAGCAGCTCGACGTGCTTCATCGAAGCGAGGCCGCGCTTGCACTGCTCGTTGAGCTCGTGGATGCGCTTGGCGATCCGCGCCTTGCCGATACCGCCATGGAAACGAAACGCCTCGGCGAGCGCCCAGCGATGCTCGAAGGAGTGGAAGCCGCCGGGTGTCATCTCTGCGGCCGAGGGAAGCTGCGCCCCGCTCCGCCACATGCGGTCGAAGCTCGGGATGCTGGGAGTCGACGCCGACCAGCCCGCGGCCGTCGCGAACAGGATTCCCGTGCCACGCGGCCCGAACAACCACTTGTGGCAGCCCGCGGCGAACATGTCGCAGCCCAGCGAGGCCATGGTCTCGTCCTCGACGCCGAATCCGTGCACGCCGTCGACGCAGAGGACAGCGCGGTCGTTCTCCGCGCGGCCCTGGTTGGCCTTCGCCACCGCCTGCGCGAAGCGGGCGATCGGCGTCCGCACTCCCGTGCTGGAATGCACCCAGGTCACCGCCACCACGCGCGTCCGCGGACGAATCTCGCGCGCCAGCGCCTCGGCCATCTGTTCTGCCGTTGCCTCGGGAGCGCGCTGGTAGAGCGGAACGCGCCGGACCACCGCGCCGGTGCGAGCTGCCCGCAGGTCGAGGGAACGGAAAGTCGCGGGATGGTCGTGCGTGGTGGAGAGGATCTCCTTTCCTTCGTCGAGTTGCAGCCCGTTGTAGAAGGTGCCGAGCCCCATGGTGGTGCTGTCGGTCATCGCCAAATCGTCGGGCTTGCAGCCCAGGTGCGCGGAGGCCGCCTGCCGGGTGGCCGTCTCGAAGCGCTCGATGTTGTCCTCGACGTAGAGGAATGGATTCTCGTCGAGGCCCCGCCGGTGCGCTTCGATGGCGGCGCGCACCGGCTGCGGGTGCGAGGCGAGGAAGAACTGGGACATGTGGATGAAGCGCCGGTCGAGCGGGAACTGGCGACGCACCGATTCCCAGTCGTCCACCTCCGGCGGCGCGGCCGGCTTTTCCACCTCGCGCGCCTTCGACAGGGCCGCGCCCGATCCGAGCAGGGCGATGCCGGACAGCAGATCTCGTCGTCGCATGGATCCCCCCGACAGAGCTGGCTGCAGAGTACGCGCTCTGGCGGGCGCGTCCAGCAGCGCGACCCGCTCTCCGGGTGTAGAAAAGCCGCGCGGAAGAGGGAGGAGCCGAGATGGCAGGCACGCGCTTCCGGGCGGGAGTCGTCGGCACCGGCTGGTGGGTGGAGCTCGAGCACCTGCCGGGCCTGCAGGGCAGAGCGGATGTGGAAGTCACGGCGATCTGCGGCCGCAACTCCGCGCGGCTCGCATCCATCGCCGACAAGTTCGGCGTGCCGGATCGCTTCGCGGACTGGCGGGAGATGATCGCGCGGGGCCGCCTGGATCTGGTGGTGATCGTCACTCCCAACCTCCTGCACCACCCGGTGGCCATGGCCGCGCTCGACGCCGGCCTGCACGTCATCTGCGAGAAGCCGCTGGCTCTCGACGCGGGCCAGGCGCGCCAGATGGCGGCGGCTGCCGAGGCGAGGCAATTGAAGACGCTGACCTTCTTCACGCACCGCGCGCTGGCGGCGGCGGCGCAGATCAAGCAGCTCGTGGACGAGGGCTTCCTTGGAACGCCGCTGCACGTGAACGCGTCCTACTTCACCGCCTCGCACCTCAAGCCCGGCAAGCCGGCGTCCTGGCGGATGCGTCGCGCCGAGGCCGGCACCGGCGTGCTCGGCGACATCGGCTCTCATCTCGTCGACCTGGTGCGCTGGTGGCTGGGCAACTTCACCCGCGTCGCCGCGCAGTGGCAGGTGCGCACCCGCGAGCGGCCTGGCGGCGCCGTCGACGGCGACGAGGACTGCTCCTTCCTCGCTCAATTGGAGAATGGCGCACAGGGCGTGTTCCAGGCCAGCAAACTGGTCGCCGGCAGATCCAACTTCCAGCGCATCGAGCTGCACGGCGATGGAGGGAGCCTTGTCTACGAGGCCGACCCGGGGTTCGACGCGGACTGGCTGGGCCGCGTCTGGGCGGGCCGTCCCGATGGCGGGCTCGTTCCTGTCACGCTCCCCACGGACCTCACCGCTGGTCTCGAGGAGCGGGAAGCCGGACGCGTCGAGGCATACCGCCGGCTCACGGAACCCTTCTTCGCGGCCATCCGGGGCGGCGGCGCGTCGTCGCCGGACTTCCGGGACGGCGCTGAAGTCCAGGCGGTGCTCGACGCAGTCGCGGCGTCCGCCGAGCAGCGCCGCTGGATGGATGTCGTCCGCTCCTAGCGCCTACTTCTTGCGCTGGGCGATGTCCACCCAGACGGCGAGCAGCAGGATGAGCCCCTTGATCACGTACTGGAAGGTGATGTCCATGTTCATCAGGCTCATGCCGTTGTCGAGCGAGGTCATCACCAGCGCTCCGACGATGGCCCCGAGGATGGTGCCCTCGCCACCCGCCAGCGAGGTGCCCCCAATCACCGCCGCCGCGATGGCGTCGAGCTCGGCGTTCTGCCCCGCCGAGGTGGTGGCCGCGTTCAGCCGGGCCGTGTAGACGATGCCAGCCATCGCCGTCAGGACCCCCATGACGACGAAGAGCCCGAAGACGTGGCGCGGAACGCTGATGCCCGACAGGCGGGCGGCGTCCGGATTTCCGCCGATGGCATAGAGGTGCCGCCCGAAAGTGGTGTCCTCTGCCACGAAGGAGAGGATGAGCGTCAGGATCAGCACGAAGATCACCGACCAGGGGATGCCCATGTAGAGCACCATGATCATCCCGAAGGTGGCCATGACGACGGAGATGAACGCGAGCCTCAGCGCCTCCGCGTAGGCCGGGAGCACCGGAAACCCGTAGTGCTGCCGCGCACGCCGGCGCCGCACGGCCATCACCACGAAGACGGCGATCAGCGCGACGAGGAAGTAGAGGCTGGTGTCGTGGATCTGGCCGTCGGCCACCGGCCGGAAGGTGGGGAGATACCCCTGACCGATCAGCTTGAACCGCTCGGCGACGGACTCGGGCGCCATCTCCAGGCCCTGGGTCTGTCCGCCGGTGATGCCAATGATCAGTCCGCGGAACGCCAGCATCGACGCCAGCGTGACGATGAACGACGGCACCTTGCGATAGGCGATCCAGAAGCCGTGCCACGCGCCCACCAAAGCTCCCGTCAGCAGCGTGACCAGGATCGCCGGGAACACGCCCCACTCCAGCTTGACCATGTCGATGGCGCAGACCGCGCCGGCGAAGCCCAGCACCGACCCGACCGACAGATCGATGTGGCCGGCGACGATGACCAGCACCATCCCGATGGCGAGCACGGCAGTGGTCACCGTCTGCACGAAGAGGTTGGAGAGGTTGCGCGGTGTCAGGAACACCCGGTCGGTGAGGAAGGCGAAGATCGCCCAGATGACGACCACCGCGATCATCATCGTGTACTGCTTGGTGTTGCGCTTGATCGAATCGACCACGAGGTCGAAGAGGCCGACCTCCACGGGTCCCGCAATCTTCACCTCGGCCATCGGAAGCTCCTCTCCGGCCGCGCTACGCCGCGCCGGTTGCGAAGTGCATCACCCGTTCCTCTGAAGCCTCGGTCCGCGAGAAAGCGCCGGCGAGCCGCCCCTCGTGCATCACCAGGATCCGGTCGCTCATGCCCAGCACTTCGGGCAGCTCCGACGAGACCATCACCACGCAGACGCCCTGCTCCACCAGGTCGTTGACGATGTTGTAGATCTCGACCTTGGCGCCCACGTCGATGCCGCGGGTGGGCTCGTCGAGGAAGAGCACCTTGGGCTGGGTCAGCAGCCACTTGGCCAGCACCACCTTCTGCTGGTTCCCGCCGGAGAGATTTCCCACCTTCTGCTCCAGCGAAGGCGTCTTGGTCCGCAGCTCCCGGACGTAGCGGTCGGAGCGCTTGATCTCTTCGTTCTTGTTGATCACACCCAGCCGGGCGATGTGCTCGAGACTCGCCAGCGTGGAGTTCTCCTTCACGTCCATGCCCAGCACCAGGCCGTAGCGCTTGCGGTCCTCGGAGACCAGCGCCAGCCCCGCCTGGATGGCCTCGCGGGCGTCGTGGAAGACCTGCCGCTGTCCGCCGAGCCGCAGCTCCCCCGCCTGCCGCTCTCCCCAAACGCCGAAGATGCTGGTGATCAGCTCGGTGCGGCCGGCGCCCATCAGCCCGGCGATGCCGAGGATCTCTCCCTTGCGGACCTCGAAGGAGACATCGCGGACCGCCAGATCGCGGGTGACCGGGTTCCTGACGGTCCAGCCCTTCACTTCCAGCACCGTCTCGCCGGGCACGCGCGGCCGCCGCGGGAACATGTGCGTGAGGTCGCGGCCGACCATGGTCCGCACCATCCGCTCCTCCGGCATCTCCGCCTTGTCGTCGGTGAGGATGGTCTTGCCGTCGCGCAGCACGGTGATGCGGTCGGCGAGGCGGGTGATCTCCCGCAGCCGGTGCGAGATGTAGATGCAGGTCACTCCTTTCTCCTTGAGGGCGCCGAGGATGCGGAGCAGGTTGTCCGCCTCGCTTTCGGTCAGGGCGGCGGTGGGCTCGTCGAGGATGAGCAGCCGCGCGTTCTTGGAGAGAGCCTTGGCGATCTCCACCAGCTGCTGCGACCCCACGCCCAGGTCGACCACCCGGGCGGCGGGATTGAGCCGCAGCCCCACCTGCTTGAGGGCGCGCGCCGTCTCGTGGAAGGTCCGGTTCCAGTCGATGATGCCGCGGGCCTTCCGCAGTTCGGCGCCGAGGAAGAGGTTCTCGGCGATGGTCATCTGCTTCACCAGCGCGAGCTCCTGGAAGATGATGGCGATGCCGGCGTGCTCGCTGTCGCGCAAGCCCGCGAACGTCTGCACCTGCCCGTCGAGCACGATGTCGCCGCTGTAGCTTCCGTGTGGATAGACGCCGCTGAGGATCTTCATCAGCGTGGACTTGCCCGCGCCGTTCTCGCCGATCAGCGCGTGCACTTCGCCCTTGCGCACGTTGAAGGTGACGTCCTCGAGCGCCTTCACGCCCGGAAACGTCTTGGTCACCTTCCGCATCTCCAGGATGAAGTCGCTCATGCAGCTCCCCGTCGATCGCGCGGTTACTTCCGATACACGGCTTTTTTCGTCAGATACCCACTTGTAACCAGGACCTCTTCCAGGTTTTCCCTGGTGACCACGACGGGCGTGAGCAGGACCGACGGTACATCCCGCCTGCCGTTGTTGACGACGCGGCCATGGGTTTCGATGGCTTTCCCCGTGGCCAGGTCGAGCGC
>Ga0136846_1209369_pt1 | contig 31952 bp, 37 predicted proteins | sample HopSoiMetagenom2_FD_96841 | JGI IMG/M metagenome (GOLD analysis project Ga0136846, IMG submission 96841) | Grasslands soil microbial communities from Hopland, California, USA - 2 Assembly 2016 (version 4) | ecosystem: Environmental > Terrestrial > Soil > Grasslands | place: USA: Hopland...
CCGGGCCATCACCGCGGCGTCCTCGGCCGGACTCCAGGCCCCGACCACGTCCTCGAAATTGTAGCAGAGAATGGCATAGAGCATGGGATGAGCGCCTTGATCGTACCGAGGACGATCAGGGGCGGGGGGATCCGACAGGGGGGCTGGGAAAAAGCGGCCGTGCGGGGTCGATTTGGGAAAGCCGCCCGCATCCGGGGCCGCCCAGATCGAAGTGCTGGCTCGGGCCAGTGCAGATGGAATCCACATCCGTTTCTCTTACGGTCCAGATCGTTGTCTAACGACAATCACTGCTATGGGTGCAGCAAGATCGCTGCCGCGCTTGTCGCCTCATAAAATTGGCGCGTGGTGAGAAGTATGCTGACCTAGAAGGAATACTTTACCGGTTGGTGAGGCTTGGCCGGCCGGCGTTCAAATGTGAAATATGGCTCGCGCTCTCGGCGTGATTACGCGTGAACGCACGCTCCAAACATGCGCGTTGATAAAGCTAAGTTCTCGGGGGAGATATCAATTTGAGTGGACCGAACGACGTCACGTCATTGCGCTTCTACAGCGACGCAACGCTCTCACCTTTGATCCCAATCGACCTGCTCGCGGTGGTGTCGCGAGAGATCATGAACCTAATATCGAACCTGTCCCATTGGGAAATATTAGATTTGAAAGCGAAGGGTCGATTAATGCTGGCGGCACCTCCACGCCAAGGATGCCTCGAAATACTGGTGGTTCCTGAGATCACTTCAGCGGGTTTTGCTGTTCCAATGGGCGCAGCAAGCGACCTAACCCAGCTCGTATATGAAGGTATCAAGGAGAATATTGAAGTCGCCGCGTTCCTCTGGACGCTTGCGTTTGGCGGGCGTGGCGTGGTTGAGGCGTGGAATCGGAAAACGAGCAAAGTACCCCAAGCTATTGAAACTCCCACGCCTGACCGACGCAGCGAGATTGAGCTGATCCTGTCGCATAAAGCCGTGACATCTCAAGCCGTGGTTGAGAGCCTTCGTCGGCTAATCGACGCCGCATCGGCCACTGGCGCGGATCGCGTGACAATCCAGATCCCAGACAACCCTGAGATCGATATTTACTCGAAGACGAGCCGACGCCGACGCGGACTCATTGCACAACACGCAAAGTTGGGCGTTCCCACAGCTCAGCACTTGCAGATTCACGCTTTGCATCGCGAAAACTCGCCAGAGATTGAGGTGGTGCTTGGCTCCACCAGGCATCTTGGCTTCACGGCGCAGCTCGACCACAAACGAGTGTTTATCGTGTGGATGTCGAAGAAGACGCCTCCGCTCTATGGAGATGTCGAGGTTCGAGGCTTCTTCCTCGAGCCATCCCTCTTGGACCCCTTGAGCGAAGTCACACCAGATATGGAGGAAGTTGAAGCTGCGTTTGCTGTAGAGGGCGTCGTGACTGTGGAGTGATATTGCCTGTCGGCTGGAGACTTGGTCCATGAGCATGAACCATCCATCTGTCGCCTCAATGCGAACCGCCTACACTGTGACACTGAAGCGGCGCACCGACGACCTGTCGCCAGATCGAAAGCCGCGGAAAACAGCAAATTCGGCACTTTACGAGGAAACCGCTTGGTGGCTGGGGGCGGGATCGAACCGCCGACCTGTCGGTACTAAGCCACTGATTCTACAGCAGCCCGGTCGAGCTTTCCCGGTCTGTTCACGTCCTGAATTTACTGGGCTTTTCCGACGAGTCTAACGGCCTTCGCGGCCCTAGCTCTGCAATTTCCCGCGTCTGCACTCCTGTACAATCGCTCCCTATTTCTTGCCCTGGAGGCCCCATGAAAGTTGTCGCCATCACCATGCAAAAAGGAGGCGTCGGGAAATCTACGCTGACCCGTTCGCTGGCCGTCGCCGCGTCCGAGGACGGGTTCAACGCCCTCGCCCTGGACATGGACGCCCAGCAATCCACCTCGCAGTGGTCCTATCGCCGGGAGGAGGGTTCACTGCCCGCCGTGGCCTTTTCCACCGAGCGGGATCTTCCCCGCCATCTCGACCGCGCCCGTGCCGCCGGCTGCGACCTGGTGATCATCGACACTCCGCCCGCCCGAAGCCAGGAGGGACCAGCGGCGATGGAGCGGGCCGACCTCGTACTGATCCCCTGCACGCCGACGATCGAATCGTTCGAGCAGTTCCCGATCACGGCGCAAGTCGCCAAGCGTGCGCCGGCCGAGGCTTTCGGGGTGCTGATGATGGCCGCCCCAAACGGCCGCAGCGACGCCCAGGCGGCCGATGCCGTATTCGCCAAGTCCAATGTCCAGATGGCGCCGGCGGTGATCTCCCGGCGAAAGGCGCATGAGGTGGCCAGTTGCGCCGGCAAAACGGTCCAGGAAATCGGGACGGACGCAAAGGCCGTCGCCGAGATGAATGCCCTCTGGGCTTGGCTCAAGGGAAAACTCGACCTCGGCGTCAAAGTCTCGAAGCGAGGCTCCTGATCATGGGCGGCAACACGAGAGCTCAGAACTTCCTAGATGCGCTGAACAAGGGACCGCGCAGCACTGACGGACCATCCATCCCGACGCAATCGGCCAGGTGCGAAGCGACTACTGCCGAGCCTTCCAGAAAGCATATCGGAGGTTATTTCGACGCCGAGTTTGTGGAGCTGTTCGCTCTACTAAAAGCTCGTTTGCGCTTGGACAATTCAGCTCTCATCAGAGCCGCCATTGAGGCGTATGCAAGAGCCGAGCAAACGCGCCGAACATTCGACCGGCGGGATTGATTACGCGGGCTTGACAGAACCGGTGAACGGCAAACATCGCAGAAACTGCCTAGGGGCGAAGGCATGTCAAAAACCCAATTCCAGCAGAAATGCATTTTTTCGGCCAAGGGCCTTGCATCAGAGCGCATTGCTTGCCGGGGTAAACTGTCGGTTGACCTGCTTGGACACTCAAATCAATCCAATTGAGATCCAGCCCGACATCTCCAATACGCCTATAGCTTCACTCACTCGCACGTCTAGGTGGAAGAAATTCACACAGCACTGAATCGACCGCGTCTTTTAGTGAATTTCGCTCTTTTTCGAAAAGCTTTGTTGATATCATTTCGGAAAGCACATGCTTATGCAAGCCTAGGGCATCCGCCAGAAGACCAAAACACTCTTTCCCGGGAACGACATTCAGCAACTTCACGCCCTTTTCATCTAATGCATTCTTGACGTTGTTATATTTTGAATCAATTATATTTCCTAGATTATTCATGCGATTGCTGAACTCCGGGGCAACTGCGAACGCCTCTCGAGTTCCCTCCCACGTCCCATTGTACTGAATAGAGTTTAATACACTACGCATCGCAAACTCAGCTTCACTCTTCGCCATTTGAAGTGCAAGTTTGTGCCCCTCTCGATCCGAGTATCTATCCGCAATCTTGGATACAATTGCATCGTACGCTGTCTGTGGCAGCTGTTTTCCGATCAGCTCACATAGAGCAAAAACAACACGCTTTTGAAGAAACAGATTTTCCATTTCGTGGAATGGCAAAACAATACCTCCACAACTTGATACATGGTCAAAATAGGATTCAGGCCAAACGTCCCGGTCAACTACGGCTATCGCCTCGCAGCCTAAAACGAGTCCGCTCTTTTTAAACGCCTCAAGACACAGCGTTACGTCCGAGCAGCCGCCAACAGGCAGAACGACGTCAGAAGGGGTAGAAAACCAATAACGGAGGATCGTCTCGTCTATACTCCTGCCCGCTTCGCCTTCGCAAAAAATAATTCTCTTCGCACAGACGGAGGCCGTTGCAGCTCCGACGATATCTTCGACAATGTGATCAGGAACACCATCGCCAAGCGGGAGCACTTTGACGTCACTCGGCGACAGAACCAGGCCAATCGTACCTTTGCGAGATATCGCAAACGGAAGGTCGTGGGTTGCGAACACAAAACGGCAATCGGCTCGCTCTAGCTGCAAGCAATCCCAAAGCTTTCGGGCAAAATTGCTATGCAAATGCAGTTCTGGCTCATCCACAACGATCACGCCAGGGGGCGCCGAGATAATCTGGCACAACAACGCCAGGACCATTTTTTCGCCGAGACTAAGATAGATCGCGTTAAACTGAGCACCAGGCTCAAGCGTACCCTCTTCGTCGACTGTACGGAATCCGCTTGCAAGCGCCTCGTTACCTAGCAAGTTGATAGTACGGCCTTCAAAAAGTTCCGACCACAGCCGCTGAACCCTAAGCAGCCTTGTCTCAGTCGGCGCTTCCGGCGCAGGTGAAACGGCCGCGCGCCGAAAATATTCTTTTGCGGCCTCGACGTGCTCGGCCCTTAATAGGTTCAGCACATAATTCGAGTGATCTCCGCCAGTAGTAAGTGCGGTCTGCCTTATGTGCTCGTCTGCACTCCGTAAATCAGCCGCCGCATCCTCAAGCGACTTTACCTCTAGAAGGCTTACGCTCGTGTTTCTCCTCGACCCTACCCAACTGTAGCCCATAGAGTTGGCCAACGTATAAGCGCACCTCGATTTTCCAACACCATTCGCGCCCACCAAAACTATCGGCTGCATTCCCAGGATTTTTTCACGACCTATCATTATCGACAGATCCACAGGCTCTATGATCACGGGGGCGGCCTCCATAAAGGAATAATGAGGCTAACTCCGGGTCAGCCTGGACAAGCTTCAGCCCTCGGCTAGAGCTTCAGCCGCTGAAGAATCATTCGCCGGTGTCGGCATTTCGGTCGGCGGTAAGTGGCGCGTGCGCGGCGAAATCGGGATAGAGATTTTGGAATTTGGCGTCCCGCTAGGCCTGACTGTGTGCGAAAGACTTAGATGCACGACATAGGTGTGACCGCACTCGACATCACCAAAGCACTGCACATGCATTTCAGTGGTGATTGAGGACAGTTCACGCGAAGTACGAACGCGAGCCCTACCCGCGCAGTGAGGACACTTCATACGCTGCATAGTTTGCACACCCCTGACCAGCCCCTCTTCTGTAGCATATGCTTACGCTTGCCGCAGTCCCTATGGTTGTCGTTGCTGAAAATTGTTCCGGTTCGGTTCCTCCCCAACCGTCACGGCGCGGTCTCCATCTGTAGAGCGGTGACCAGGCCGCCCCCATCGTCCAGCGTGTGCGTCGCTTGCGAAACCAGCCAGGCCGTGGTGTCGATCTCGGCCTTGAGCCCTGACGTCGTCACTTTGATTTCCGGCCCGATGTCGGGGCGGCCGAGCGCCAAGCTGAGAGACAGCTCACCGGCTCCACGCTTGACGCGGTTCCACTCGGCTTCCGCCGCCTGTTTGGCGTCAGCCTCGGACGCGAACGTCTTTCGCAGGCGGCGTGCGCCGGTCGCCGCGCCCGCCGTCACCTTGTGCTTTGTCGCCGAGCTAGTGGAATGCCAAGCCGCCGTGACGCCGGCATAGGTACCGCGTTCCGCGACCTTCCAAGTGGCCTTGTCGCCGTCGCCGGCTTTGATTTCGACGGTCCGCAGAGACTTGCCCGTGGCGGTCTTCCCGCTCCCGATCGGCGCGAAGATCAACGCACCATTCTTGATGGTGGCCGTGGCGTCGTAGGCCTTGCCCAGGCGGCGGAGAAACGCAACGTCGCTCTCGCGGCTCTGGGCGAGGACCGCCACGGTCTTGGTGCCAAGATCTTCGTCTAGCTTAAGGGTGAGGCCAGCCGCGCCGGCCACGTCAGCTAGAACCTCCGCCAAGCTGGTGTCGCGCCAGCTGCGTTCGCGCCTGATCCTCAGTTCCGCGGTGAAGTCGGCCGACCTGGCGCGGATGGTAATTTGACGGGCCGGCGTGTTGGTCCATTCGACCTCGTCAACCTTGAACGCGCCCTTGCCCGTGAGCGATTTTCCGCGCCAGCCCAGCGCGAGGGTGATGATCACCCCCCGCTTGGGCAGCGCGACAAGGTCATCATGGTCCGACAGCACCAGGTCGAGTTGATCGGCCTCGTCGCCGCGCTTTTCAGTCAGGGTCAAAGACATTAGGCGTGGTTCGACGGTCGGCGTGAGATCCTTGCCGTCCAGCGACAGAGTGAAAGCAGCGGCGTTGGCCATCAGCCCGCATCGCTATCGCTGCCGGTCGCGGTGGCGGCCTGGGCGTCGGCGTCATCGACATGCTTGAGCGTGATGCTGAAGTCGGTCCGCCGGGGAACCCCGTTGTCGAGCAACATGACCTGACGCTCTTCCAGATCGGTAAGAACGAAGGCGCCATGAACACGGCCGGTCCCATCGACCAGCGGCCACGCCTCGCCTTGGTCGCCCAGCGCACGCAACTGGCGGATCGAGGAGGCGTCGCCGATTACCTGAGGGACCAGAAGCCCAGCAAGGGTGATCGTATCCTCTCCGGGGCCGAGGTACTGGCTGGCGGCGCGCACGCCGATGCGCGAGTTGTCCACCCAACGCCAGGACGTGCGTCGTGACAGCTCCTGGAAGGCCAGCGTTGGGAGGCTGAAGACAAATTCGCCCAGGGCCATCAGCATGTGGTCAGTCCTCGTCGTCGTAGAAGGCCGAGCGCGTAGCGGCCGTCGCCTTGGCCTGGTGGTCGCCCATCAGTTGCTGGAAGGCCGCCTTGAGCATCTTGGCCAGCTGCGCCTGGTCGGCCCCGGCCGGCGCGGTGAGCTGGATGTTGATATCGCCGCTGAACACCATCTGGGGCATGCCGCCCCCACCAGCTCCAGCGCCGGGGCCGGTGCTAATCGGCCGCACCATCGAGCGGGCCTCGACCTGGGACGCGGCCAGGCTGGACGTGGCCAGCGCTGGCGCGGCCATCGCGGGCACGGCCGCCGCCACAGCGAAGGCGGAGGTCAGCTGCCCCGCGACGCTTGCCACCCGCCGCAAGGGCCCTTGCGCGCCGGCGTCGATCCCGTTGCCGAGACCAGACATGAGGAAGCCGCCCAAGCCGGCAAAGACACGCGACGGCGAGTGGATCCCGAGTTTTTCCTTGAACCAACCCACCACGGCGTCGCCTGCGCCGAAGATAGCTTTTTTCACACCGCCGAGGGCGCTGGTGATCCCTTTCGCCAGGCCGGCGATGATGTGCTGGCCAGCTTGAAAGAACTGGAGGTGGAGGTTGAACAGCCACACCATAAACTGGCCCAGGCGTTGCCCCAGGGAGGCAACGACGGCCGAGACGATCGGGGCAATCTTGTGCCAGCCCTTCACCGCCCCCACGACCAGGAAGAAGATGGCAATGACGGCGGCCACGACCCCCACGATGGTCGCGAAAACGCTTCCGATCGTAACGCCCAGAGCGGCGGCCGCCGCGCCGAGCGCCCCAATGAACAGCAGGATCGGCGCGACGATCAGCGCCACCGCCGCGATCACGGCCAGCAGAACTCCGACGACGAGCACCGTCTTACCCATCGCACCGGCAAGCTTAGGGTGTTCCTTGGTCCACGCAGAAAAGTTGCGCGTCACGGCCGTGATCTTCTGGATGATCGGCGTCACCGTGGGGGCCAAGCCTGTGGCGAACTCCAGCTGCAGGTCCTTTACGGCGGCTGACATCGCCTTGGTCTTCTCTGCGTTGTCCAGCATGCGTTGGGCGAAGTCGGCGTCCACCACACCCTTCGCCCCCATCGCCTGGGATCTGATATCCCGATACTCCTTCAGATTGGCGATGATCGGTCGAAGGCCCTGCTGGACCTGTGCGTCTTCGAACAAACTGCCCAGCTTGGACATGTCGCCCTTAAGCGCCTTGTTCGTTGCCTCAGCGATGGCCTCGATCGGCGTCTTGCCGGCCGCGGCCGCGCGCTTCATTTCCTGTTCCAGGTTGATCCCCATCTTGGCGAACGCCTTGCCGGTCTGAGGCGACGAGATCTTCTGAAGGACGTTGGCCAGGTTGTTGGCGGCCGTGGCGCTGTCGCCGGCGCCCTTGCGGGTGATCTGCAGGGCCGCAGCCAGGTCGGCGACCGACGACACCCCGCTCTGGCCCAGCGCCTGATAGGATGCGGTCAGCTCAGGGAACGCCCCGGCCATGTCCTTAATCTCGAATGCGCCCTTCTTTCCCGCGAAGGCCATGACGTCCAGGACGCGGCCAACTTGGCCGGTCGGGACCTTGAGGTTATCAATGGCCGCGTAGCTCGCGGCGCTCAGGTCGGCGAGATCGGCTTTGTAGGCGGTGCCTGCCTTGCCGATCGGGTTGGTGAGCGCGACCGCGAGCTTTGGGTCCAGGCCGAAGCCAGCCAGCGCATCAGCCGCGTCCTGCAGGTTCTCTGGCAACTGGTTGACGTCCAAGGCGGTCTGGCGGAGCTGACGCCCCATCGCCTCAGCGGCCACTCGGCCCAGATCCGCCTTCTGAGCGATGTCGGTCATCCGACTTTCGAACTCGTTGGATTGGTCGAGTTCATCCTTCAGCGGCATGGCGATCGCCGCCGCGCCGCCGCCCGCGCCAATTCCGACGGCGGCGGCCGTCCCAGCCCGGCCACGCCACTTGCCGGCGACGGCTTGGGCCTTGGCTATGCGCGCCTGGCGCTCGCCCAGCTGGGCGAGCTTGGTCTTTTGCTTGTCGAGCACCTGGTTAGCGGCGGCGGTCTCGCGCTGGATCCGTTCTTGCATGCCAGCAAAGCCCTCAGAGGCCATGCCGGGGCGTCGAGCCTCGTCTTAAGCGCGCCCAGGTCGCGGATCTCGTCGCGCTGTTTCACCTCCAGGCGGGCGACGGCGTCCCGGGCGCGATTGAACTGGTTGGTGAGGCTCTTGGTGGGCGCATCGACGGCGGCGAACTGGCGGCCGAGATTGGCGGCGTCCTGGCGCGCCTGGCGCAGCTGCAGGTTCGTGGAGACGATGCCCTGCTCAAGCTGGCTGAACCCTTCAAGATCCCGCTGGGAACGGTCGAGGGCCTTCAGCTGGTCGCGGGTTTCCTTGAAGGCGCGAGAGGTGGCGCTGCTGGCCTTGCTGACGGCGCGAAAGGGCGCGCTGACCTTGTCGATCGCCGCCAGGAGAACCTGGATCCGAAGGTTGCGGTCAGACATGGCGGCGGCCCTAGTCGGCTATTGGGATCGGTTGATGCGCTTCCAACGGATCAGCGCCTTGTCGTGCCAGCCGACCAACTCGGTGACCGACATCCGGTCGAAGGTTTCTGGCGGCCAGTGAAAGACGATCGCGATGTCGGCGATGCAGTCGTCTACGCTTGCGGGAAGTCCGCCTTCTGCGCCTTCGAGAGCAAAAAACCGGCAATCTCCACCGCGCAGGCGAAGAGGTCGGCGACGTCGGTGATCTCGCCCGGCATGAGGATCGGGTTGGAGATCCGGGGCAAAACCTTCTGGACCTGGTCGGTGTCCATCTGGACCAGGGACATCATGTTGGTGCCACGCAGTTCGCCCGACTGCGGCTTGCGCAGCACGATCTGGTTGATCACCTGGTCGCCGCGCTTGAGCGGGGTTTCGAGGGGAACGGTGACGAAAATGCCAGCGTTGGCGGGGGCCGTGGCGTCGGTCATTGGGCGGCTCGTGAATTAAGGGGTGGGCGCCGGCGACGCTGTCGCCGCCGACGACAGGTCATGCACCGATCGCCGCGCGCGTTTCGGCCGTGAGATCGACGCCGTTGACGATCTCGATGCCCCGCAGGACGTCGATTTCAATCATGTCGCGGCCGCCGATGATCAGCTTGTAGTAAGCGCAGGTGACCTTGTAGGCGTGGTCGGTGTCCTTACCGGCCTCGGCGTCGCCGAAGTCGATCTCGGTGCATCGGCCCCGGATGACCACCTCGACCGCCGTGGTGGCGCCGGTCTCGATGTTCTCGTAAGCGCCGGCGAAGCGGTACTGAGTGGCCGACACGCCGCGCTTGCCCCAGGCGGAGATGGCCTCGGGGACCAGGCCGCCCAAGGTGAACTCCAGCTCCAGCTTGTCGTGGCCGTTGTCCGAGTCCAGCTCGCCGCTCATCCCGGAGCCGCGATAGCCTTCGCTGAGACGCTTCAGGGCGGGGAGCTTGACGGTCTTGGTCTCGGCCAGGAACGAAATGCCGTCCTGGAAGAGGTTCGATTTCTTGAGCTTGCTCGGGAAGGCCATCACGGGCTCCTAGATGATGTTGGAACAGGACGCGGGCGCGACGCCTAGGGCCGCGTTTCGCGCTTACGGTCGAAGAAGACGGCGGCCAAAACGACCAGGACAACCAAGCTCTCGGGCACGGTGCTTGGCCGTTTGTGGAACCGCAGTATGGCGTCGATCCCGCAGACCAGGCCCGACATGATCAGGAAGGAGCGCAGCATCAGCAGGTAGACCCCGCTCAGCCAGATCCGCGTGTCGGCGCTGACTTCGATCGACCCGAGGGGGCCTAGGTGTTTGAAAATGGTTCGCTTCATAGTCTCGCCCCCTCAATGCCGGCTCTAGGCGTTCACCTGGGAAGCGAAGTCGTCGAGGTAGCTGCTGGTCACCCGTTGGCGCAGCGTCAGGTCCTCAAGCGGCGGGACCGGCGTGTAGTCGTAGTCGATCGCCAGCTTGCCCATCTTGAGGTTGTCGGCGGTGTTCTCGGTATCGTTGAGCCAGGCCCTGCCGTCGATGATGCTGTCGCCCTTCATCGTGCGGAGGAACGCGTTCAAGTTCTCGATGGCGTCGCGGGCGAGCTGGGGATGCAGCGGCTTGTCGATGACCCAGGCGTTGCCGGCTGCGACGGTGTCGGCCAGGATCTGGGCGGTGCGAGTGTCGCTTTCGAAGACGAAGTTGTCATCCTCCGAGCAGGTCCGCGCCCCCCAGAAGCGATAGCCGCCCACCTGGTTGATGACGCAGGTCACGCCGGCGGCGTTGAGCACGCCGACATCGGTGTCGCTGTCCTGAAGATCAAAGTGAAGCGGCACGGTCACGCCGGTCACGCCGGCGGCCGCGACGTTCGAGATCACCTTGTGCCAGCCGATCGTCTTGTCGATCTGCGCGCGCAGGCCCAGCGCGACGGCGACGGCCGGGACGGTGATATCGGTGCTGGTGGTGGTGTCCCAGGCGAGGAAGTCGCCCATGATCACCATGAGTTCGCGGGTGTCGAACTCGGCGCGATAGTCCAGGGCGGCCTCGACGTCGGCGCACTGATAGGCGCTCACGTATGCCATGGCCCTCAGCTTCTTGGCGGTGATGGCCAGCTGGGCGGCCACTGGCTGGCTGTCCAGGCCGGGCGCGCCGAGGATCCTGGGCTTATAGCCGGTGACGGCCTCGGCGTTCAGCAGGGCCTTCACGCCATCGACCACGGCCGAGGTGGTGGCCGCAGCGTCGGCGCCCGGAACCACGCGCATGACGATGACCACGGTGTTGGCCTGGTTGTAGATCGCCTGGAGCGCCTGACGCAGCGTGCCGGTCGTTCCCGCCTTGGCAATGGCCGCCGGCAGATTGGTGATCAGGGCGTTCTTGCCGATCGGAAAGAGGGTCGCGTCGGCGGCCGGACCGGTGGCGACCAAGCCAATGACGGCAGTCGCGACCGTGGTGATGGTGCGGCTAGCGCCGTCGGTGGCTTCAATGACTCGGACGCCGTGGTGGTAGCTGTCGGCCATGGGGTTCCTCAAGCGATGCTGGTTGCGCCGGCGGTGAGCCGGACCGGGAAGGAGAATTTGACGGCGGCGGGCTTGGGCAGGTCGGTGCGGGCCGCTTCCAGGTCGATGACGAAAGCCCCGCGTCGGTCCCCGACCGAGATCTCGACACGCGTAAGGCTGATGCGCGGCTCCCAACGCAGGAGCGCGGTCGCGACCGCCGAGTAGAGCTGCAGCCGGGTGGCCGCGTTGAAGGGGGCGTCAACCAGCTCCAGAAGCCGCGAGCCGTAGTCGCGGCGCATCACGCGCGAGCCGATCGGCGTGGTGAGGATGTCGCTCATCGACTGCACCAGGTGCGCCTCGCCCTCGATGGGCTTTCCGGTCGTGGCGTCCATGCCGCGCATCAGACCGGGTCCCCAGACTGATCGGTGCCTATTTTGACGGCCTTGTGCTTATGACCCTTGCCGCTGATGCCGGCCGCGATCACGTCAACGGCGCCCCTCACCGTTCCAGTGACGTCCAGGTCGCCGGTGATCTTTACCGGGCCGGTGATGTTGAGGCCGCCTGGCGCGACCAGATCGACGACGCCGCCATCAGGCAAGGTCGTGGCGAGACGGTGGGCGTCCGGGTCGTATGAGATTTCGCAGCCGTCATCGAACAGCATGACCGTTCGGCCATCGGTCGCCGGCGGCGGGAAGCTGTCGCTGTTTACAACGGCGATGATCTTCGCGGCGGCGATCTCACCTTCTGGACAGGCAAGGACAACTTGCTCGCCTTCAGTCAGCGGCGACCAAGTGCGGACCCGGCCGGCGCGCGCCACCGGCATGTTGATCCAGTCGGTCTGGAAATCCTCATCGATCTCGACGCGGCAGCGCACGCCGGCGACCTCGACGACAAAGCCAAGGCGGATCAGGTCGCCCAGAAGGCGGGAAGGTTCAGCGCGATCGATCATGAGCCGTCACGATGGCCGAGGCCTTCGCCAGCCGCGCGCATGCGGTGTTGTAGAATCGCGTCCTACAACAGCCGCGCAGATCGCCAAGATGGGCGCCCCTTACGCTGCCGTTCACGCCAGAGCGTAACCGTTGGCCAGTTTCCACTAGCCGCGACCGTTCGGCGCGATCACAACGTAGAAGCAACCTTGGGGGTGGGCGTGAGTCTTAAGTGGAACGGCCTGGGCGCGACGATCGGCCTGGTCAAAAATGCGTATCGCAGGCGATCCTGGCTGTTCATTCAGCCCTCAATCCGCCCGATGCTTCAGATGATGGCCAACGGTCTAGGCTTCGTGTTCCGTCGCACTAGGTTCTCGTCGTCGCCGAGCGTGCTGAAGATCGACATATCGCCGCTGTGTTCTTTGGCTTGCCCGACCTGTCTGCACGCCGAGCCGGAAGGCCGGCCATTGCTTGAGGCGCAGCAGTTTCGCAAGTCGGACAAGATGAGCGTCGAGGACTTTCAGCGCATCATCGACCAGGTGCGCGGCAAGGTCTCGACTGTCAGCCTGTTCTACTACGGCGACCCGCTCATGCATCCCGAACTGCCGACGCTGGCCCGCATCGCCCGAGAGGCCGGCATGGCCGTGCACGCGACCACCCATTTCAGCTACCGGCTCAGCGATGCGCGGATCGACGCCATCGCGGCCAGCGGGCTCACCCACATCACGGTCGCCGTCGATGGCGCTGACCAGGCCGTCTACGAAGTGACCCGCGTCCGAGGGCGGCTGGATTGGGTGCTCTCGAACCTTAAACGCCTAGCCGCCAGCAAGGCTCGACAGGGCCTGCGCTACCCCGAGGTGGAAATTCAATACATCCGCCACGGCCATCATCGCCCCGACGAGGAGTCCCGTGTTCGGGGCCTGACGGTCGACTTGGACGTCGCCCAGTTCACCGCGTTCGACGGCTTCCGCTACAAGGAAGACGGTTCGCTCTTCAATGTGGTCGAGAACGATTGGGCTTCCACGCCGGATTTTGAACCGAAGCCTGCCGCCGCCCTCCCCCACTGCCATTGGCCTTTCACCTCCATGGTCATCAAGCACGACGGCGGCGTGATCCCCTGCTGCATGTGGGGCGAGGCGCGCCAGCACATGGACGGCGCGGACAAGCGCGAGCTGGGCAACGTGTTCGAGACCCCCCTCGCCGCGATTTGGAACAACCCGGACTACCGGCGGACACGGCGCGAAGTCTCGGGCTCTTCCGAAATTGGCGTCAACTCGTTCTGCTATGGTTGTCCGGCGCTAGGGGGCACAGGCCGGGCGAAGCGCGGTGAGAGCAGACCGGTGGAAACGATCACGATCTGGAGGGGGATTATTCTGTGACTACATTTCCGGGGCAGCGCCCAGACCCAATATTGCTCCCCACGCTCGATTTTCTAAATCGCTACGGCGTCACAGCTCCGATGAGGTGCAAGCCGTTAGAGCTCAAGGACAAGGTCGCCGCCCATGATGTGCTTCAGGCATATTGCGGCTTGGATTTCAATCTACGCCTGACCCTAGGCATGCGAGGTCACTGGGATCCTCGAATAAAAGCTAAACCACTCGACATGAAGGAGGCGCACGTCCTTCAAAAGGGTGAGGAGTTCCTGATGTCGCTTCCACTCGAAGAACGCGATCGGGGCAACGTCGTCTACGCGTTTAAAGTGGTGAAGGAGCACCGAAAGATCCGACACAACTTTGCTCACATGGCAGCTAAACGGTCGCCGATTGGCGATGCAATCGTATGGTTTTCCTGGAACCGCCAGGAGGCGAAAAGATCTTACGGCGCGCGTGCCCCTAAGGAAGGCCTCAATTGGGAAGTGATCGCGTCAAGAGATTTACAGATCTATTCCGATGCCGTTCACCGTGCGGGCCATATGATCGCTCATGTGTGCGAGAAGTTTATAAATGAGCGGGCCAAACTTAACGCTAGCTAGCCCCCACTATACGGGCGTGTAGACCGTCGCCCCCATCGCATCGACCCAGACGCTATTGTCGTTGGCGCCCTTAGCCCATAGTGGCTTGAAAGTCGTGAGGTCGAAGTACATTCGGCCGCCGGTTTTGTCGTTGGTGTTGATCGTCGAGGCCCGGTTGGTGAACTGGACCGAGGATCCAGCTCCAGCGGTGTACTCGGCCTTGATCGGAGCCCAATCAGTCGGGGCCAGGTGGGACGGCAAGGCCGCGGTGCAGTCGGTGCGGCGCACCCACCCCAAGGTCAGGTGATTTCCGTCGTCCATCGGGCTGGTGAGCAGCACCTTGTCACCCCGGCGCCAGGATCCGGTGGTCGGACGGCTGGTGGCCGCGCCGCGCACGATGACCTCAACCCGGCCATAGGCGTCCGAGGTCGCGGTGCGTTCACCAGGCTCGATGCGATAGGTGTCCGGAACGCCAGAATTGACGACATCCACGACGCCAGCGGTGCGAGCGATCCAGGGATAGCCAGCCACGTCCAGCCCGGAGTCGGCCAGGCGCGCGGCCGCCAAGATCGGCACATCCACATAGTGGTCATACGCGCCCGAAACGGTACCTCGGTAGAGGCGCACGATCATGTTGCCGCGCACGTCGCCCTTGGTGAAAAGGGTGGGACCGCCGCCGCCGTTCACGACGGTCGCCGGCACTTCCACGCCGCCCGTCAGGCCGATCATCCGAAATTTGTCGTAGAGCAGCTGGGCCTTGTAATAATAGGTCCCGCTCGCTTCCTTCCATTTGCGATCGACGCGCTGGCTGACGTCGATGCTCAGCACAGGATCTAGGCCGTCACTGGCCAGAGGCAGCGCGCCGAGCACCCCTTCGATGTGCCAGTAGTTCTGCTGATAGACGGCCGACATCGACGCCAGATGCGAATAGTTGTCGAAGTCGGGCATGCCGCAGTTGACGCCGAAACGCGCGCCCCATGCGGAGTCCTGGGAGTTCATCTTCATCGAACGCGCCATGTTGCGCACCCGTACGACGCCGGCGAAGGCCTGGGGGGCCGCCTGCAGGGCAAAGTTCGGCTTGGTGATCGTGTAACCGGTCTCGCCCGAGAATAGCTGCTCATAGCCGAAGATGATGTTCTCCCACTCGACGAACGAGGTGTTGACGACGGGGGAGCCATCACCGTGGGTCGCCTGAAGCGGGGTGCAGGACAACTCGCCCAGCATGTCGCCGCGCATGTAGAAGATCGCGTTTCGGAGCGACCCGCTGGATCTGCAAAACGTCACCATCCCGTCTTCCATGTGGAAGCCGCTGGCGGAGACCGCGTCGCAGTCCTGGATCATCACATCGCCGTTGATCACGTTGCTGATCGTGACCCCCGATTTGTAGGCGATCCGGATCGAGCGGGTGCGCCTGGCCGCCGACAGGTCGGCCGAGTAGTCGGGCCGGAACGTCAGCACCTGGTCGATACGCAGACCATCGCCCGGCGCCATAAGGTCGATGATGTAGCCGTCGGTGCCCGGCTGCGCATAGGTGCTGATGCGCTCGATGGTGATCAGGTCAGAATAGGCGTCGCCCAGATTGCTGGTGCCGGACGACTGCGATTGCGAGATCAGCTTCTGGACGCCGCCGGCGTGGATGTCGTGGAACCGGCACGAGCCCACGAACTTGGCCCAACTGATGAACTTGCCGTTGGCCGCCGCCGCAATGGCGTCAACGAAATAGCCACCGAACTGCGAGGCCAACGGGCCAGGCGTCTTGCGGATCGGCACGTCCTGCGAAGAGATATTGAGTAGGCAGACCGTACCGTGCGACCAGTTCGGGTCGATGATGAAGCGACTCCCCGCGCCTTCGCCCTGAGCGGAAACGTTCCAAGGCATCCAGATCTGGCTGGTCAGCGAGTAGCCGCCCACGGTGGGATTGGCGTTGTCGAACGATCGCCCGATCATCACGCGGTTGACGGGAAGCGAGAACAGCTCGGTGAGCGCCGCGCCGTTGTCGGTCGCCGTCGTGAAACCATCGGCCACTGCGCCGACCTGGGCGGCGCGCGGCACGATGCCCAGGGCGAGCGGCGTCACCCGTGCGGTTTCGCCGTCCTGGGTCAGGGGCAGTGCCGCGTTGAGCTTCGCGAACGCCTTTTGATCGAGGGTCGAGATCTTGGTCATGAGGAGTCTACCGCTTGATGATCGACATGGAAGCGCCGCTTCGCGGCTGGGCCTGATCCCCGCCCTCGCTGTCGGTTTGGGTGACGTTGCCGTTCACCCCGTTCTGGCCGGTGTAGCCACCGCCGATGCCAACCTTTGGAGCCGGACCAAGGGTGTGGACGTGGGCCTTGTTTTGGTCGGGGGCGTAGGTGCCCAAGCCACGGCCTGGGTCACGGCCGGCGCCATGGTCCCAGACGCGGTAAAACAGGCCGCGCTTGTCGGGCAATTCGAAGGTTGTCGCGCCGTCGCCTCGCCCGAATTTGAACGGGTGGGCCGCCTTGTCGGCAGCGTCGGCCGCCAACTGCCCGGAGGCTTGGGCATAGGCCCATAGATCAGGGTCGCCGGCGATCGTCTTGGCCGAGCCGTCTTCCTCATACCAGCCTGCCGGAACGACAACGCTGTTGTTGAACATGCTGAGACCCACCGGCACGCGGGCGGCGGCGATGGCTGCGGCCTGGGCGGCATTGGCCTTGGCCGTAGCGTCGGTGGCGGCTGCGCCGATCGCGGCGGCCTGAGCGGCGCTGGCCTTGCCCGTGGCGTCGGCGCCGGCCGCGCTGATCGCGGCGGCCTGAGCTGCGTTGGCCTTGCCCGTGGCGTCAGTGGCGGCCGCGCCGATCGCGGCCGCCTGGGCGGCATTGGCCTTGCCCGTGGCGTCGGTGGCGGCCGCGCCGATCGCGGCGGCTTGGGCGGCGCTGGCCTTGGTGGTCGCGTCCGTAGCAGCAGCGGCGATCGCGGCGGTCTTGGCTGCGTCCGCCTTGGTGCTGGCGTCGGTGGCGGCCGCGCCAATCGCGGCGTTCTTGGCCGCGTCGGCCTTGGTGCTGGCGTCCGTCGCGGCAGCTCCGATCGCTGCGGCCTTGGCGGCGTCCGCCTTGGTGGTTGCGTCCGTGGCGGCGGCGGATGCAACAGCATCCGCTTTCGCTTTCAGGCCCACCGGCGTGACCACGCGGATCGCGTCGAGACCTGCAAGCGCCTCCGCCGTAGTCGCCAGTTCCACCAGGCCAAGCCGCTCCGTTGAGGCGGGCGGGTCGAGGAACGCGACGTCACCGAAGAGGATCTGATCGGCCACAGCGGCGGTTAGCACGATGTCGGCGGCGATATAGGCCACCGTGATCGCCGACTTGCCCAGGATCCGGGTTTCCTGGCTGTAGACAGCGAACAGCGTGCCGTCGTTCAGATAGTAGCCAAAGCCGAACAGGTCATAGGCGTCCTCGCTGTCGTCGCGGATGCTGACGTGGATCGTGTCCTCGTCGATCGCGCTGCCGCCGAACGTCGTCAGGCGCTTGAGCTCGCTCGGCAGACCCGTGAGCGTCGGGGCCATGGTGAACGGCGCGGACGACAAGCCAACCTGGCTGAGCTGAACGCCGTTGCTGCCGGTGTTCTGAGCGTTCACCAGGGCGGCGAAGCCAGCGCTGGTGATCATCATGGTCGCGCTCATAGGGCGTCGATCTCCAGAAAGAAGCCGGTCTCAGCGAGGATCGGCTCGCCGTTCTCGGTGAGGAGGCTCATCGAGCCGGCGGCGGATGGGGTCAGGTCGCCGACCAGAGCAAGGCGAGCCGCCACGGCGATCCGAGCTCCGGCGGTCAGGCCGACGCCACCGGAAGGTCCGAGGTTTTGGCGAAACTCGAAATGGGCGCGGACAGGCTTGGTGCGGGCGATCTCGGTGGCGACGCGTTCGGCGAAGTCGGCCGAGCTGGTGTCGCCATCGTCACCGGTCAACGGCAGATCGACCTGGAAGGTATAGGGCTGGCCCTTTGGAGTGGTCTGAAACCACTCGGTGAGCGTCATACCCACGTCGTAGGTGTCGATCACCTGGCGCACGCTCGCGGCCGTGCCCTTGCGACGATGGGTCGGGATCGCATTGGCGACCTGGGCGCGCTTGAGCGCCTCAGGCCAGGTCGGATCCCAAAAGTCGATGGACAGCTGCCAGGCCAGCCATGGCAGGATCTCGATGGGGCACGTCGCCGGATCCCAGAGCGAGGCCAAAGGCACGGGCACATCGGACAGACGCGTGCTGGCCGCTTCGAGCGCCTTCTCGAGCTGGGTGGCGTTGGGGGGAAGCAAGGAGGCCACGGGCTATTCCGCGTAGCCGGCGTGGATGATCGACTGCGAGACAGCCAGGGGAGCTTGGACGCGGCTGATCACCACGTCGGCGGGCGGGAGCTGCAAGTTTACGCGCTGGACGCCCACGACATGCATCGCGGCCGTGAGACCCGATCGGGTCACGTCACGCCCAAGCCGATGGCAGTCGGCGGCGTAGGCGGTTGCGCCGGCCTCTGCGGCGGAAGTGACGACGGTAATGTCCGGGCCGCTGAAGGTGAAGATTTCGGCCTGGATTTCATAGGGAATGATGTTGGCGGCCTGGACCGTCACCTGGTCGGTCAGCGGGCGGGCCGTATCCGCCGATACCGCCGCGTCTACGGCCGACAGCACCTCGGACGAGGGAACGCCGGGGGCGGTCCGCGACAAGACCGTGACAACAACCTCCCCTGGGGCAGGGCTGGTGGCGGAGGCGTCAAGGACGTCGGAGTGGGCCGAAAGCGCCTTGAACTTGTAAGCCCCTTCAGGGCCGGCGACGCTGTAGCCTTCGGGCGCCAGAACACCGCGCGCACGGTAGTCGTCGTCCTGTTCGTAGGTGGGATCGACACCGGTCGCGGTGTCACCCTCAGCCAGCTCTAGACGTGGAACTTCGAACAGCGCGAGCAGATGATCGAGGTTGGAGCCGGTGGCGTAAGCGACCATCAACTGGCGGGCGGCGTCGTTCACCCGCTGGCGCAGCATCAGTTCACGATAGGCCCCGACCTGCAGGGCCTTGATGACCGGATCGGACTCAACGACCGCGTCGAAGTCCGGGTTCTTTTCGCGGTAGAGCGCCAGGTGCTCGGCGTACAGCGTCTCGAACGACAACTCTTCGATGAGCGTCGGCGCGGGAAGGCGCGACAGATCGACAGCCGTAGTGGAAACGGACGGGTTGGCCATGCGGCCATGTCGCCGTTGGGCCTGGACCAGAGCGAGCAAGGCTCGTTGTAAACTCCGGAGCTACAACGGACACCCTGCCCTAGTCGTCGATGTGATCCATCAGCGCGCCCAGCATCGCCTCGCGATCTTCCATCGAGAAGCCAAGGAGCTGGCGCTGGGGGTAGCGGATTTCCGGGCCACCGGGGGCGACCAGGCCGCGCAAGCCGTAATGGTGAATCTTGGCGATCCGCGAAGCCCGATCGGTGAACTCAACCCAGGCCGAGCTGGCGTTCGCGCCCGCCTTCAGGTTCCGGGCGGCGCGCATCTTGGCGAACATGGCGGACGGCTTGCGCTTGAGCCCCCCACCCGCTCCCCGGATCGAACCACCCATGGCGCCAGGATCACCCATGCCAGTAGGGGGGAGATGGCGCTCGACACGGCTGCGCAGGAAACTTCGGATCGCGCCCGCCTCGCGGTCATAACCCGTGATCAAGGGCCCGTCCTTGTGCCAGCTCTTCAGGTCCGCGACGCGCGCCTCCTTAGCGCCGGGTTTGCGATAGAGGAATCGGATTGGCCGGTTGACGGTCTTGTCCCGGGCGCGCGGCTTTCGGGCCGGCCAGGCCCCGCCGTCCGGATTGACCTGGTCCTTGATCCGCTGAACCTGTGAGACGCGCAGGCGCAGGGCCATGGCCTTCAGGAGGTGGGCGCGCTGAGCCGGGGCGAGCTTGGCCAAAAGGCCGTTCGCCAGCTTCTCGAATTCCGCCAGTTCGTCGGCCCTCGACGTGGTCACGGCAGCGCTGCCTCAACGACCAGGTCGTCTTTCAGATAGAGCTGAAGGAGGCGGACCGGTGGCATGAGGCCTACGAGGGCGGGGAAGTTGGGATCGCGATCGGGCTCGTCGCGGTGCAGAACATCAAAGCCGCCATCGTCGCGCGGCAACACCGACACCAGCTCGGTCAGCTGAAGGTCACAACGGAAGTCGCAGGTTTCCCGGTCCAACTGCTCCAGCTGATAGGGGATGGCCTCCTCGGCGCCGGCCGAGTTCTCCATTAGCTCGGGCTGTTGCCGCTGGAGCCAAAAGACCAGGGCTACGACGACCGCGTCGAGATGATCGAGCGGCACGTCCAGGAGGATGACCTGGGCGGTGAACTTCTGGATGAAGGTGGGGCCGCCACTTCTCGCGACGATGTTTCCCTTCTCGTGCAACACGAACAGGCGCTCGGGATCCTGGGCCAGGCCAGGGACCGCGCGCGTCAGCCAATCGATGAGGTGGGCGATCTTCTTCACGACGCAGGCGGCTCGCACGCGCCGGGCGAATGCCAGTCGATCAGACGCACGAGCTGGGCGCGCGCGGCCACATAGGCGCGCGCCAGACGAATGGCGGCCTCCCGAACCTCGGCCGGCAGCTCGGCCACCTGGTCGACGGGAAACCCGGCCGGGGCCACCGGACAGGCGAGAGCGTCCGCCGGCGGCGTGCTTTCCACCTTCACGGCGACCACGGTCGTCGCAGGCTTAGCGCTCGGGTGCGCGCAGCCCTGCAGACTGATTGAGAGCGCCAAACCAAGCGCCGCCCACCTGATCGTCTTTAACTGCAGCATTGGCCGCCTCCATCCTCTTGGTCGCAGCGGCGGCCGCCTCGGCGGCGGTGCGCGCCTTGGCCGCGTCCGTGTTGGTTTTCCGGGTCTGATCGTTCAGTGCATCGAGCAGGACGCCGGCCGTCTGGCTGTTGGTGTCCCGCTCGAACTTCACCAGCTGGTCGATGCGGCCGGCGCAGACCTGGCCCGGCTTGTCCTTGGACTTGGCCGGCGGCGCATAGGCCTCGCCGGCGGCCGCGCACCTGGTCGTCGCCCAGGTCTGGAGCCGGTCACGCTGGTGGTGGCCCGCCGCGCCCCAGGCGAAGAGCCCGGCGGCCGCGACGGAGACGCCCAGAAGGGTGAGAAACTGGCGTTCAAACATTTGCCACGTCCTTGGATTGCCCCAGGAACAGCGCGCGCTCTTGCTCGCGGCGAGACACCAGGCCGGGGAGAACCTGGCCGTCGGCGAACTTCCACATGCGGAAGGCGTCGGCCGCGCCGCGCCGATCGCCGGCGAGGATCTTCCGACGCACGGTGCTGTCGGCGAAGTCGGCCGCGCCACCCACTTCCCCGACGCCGATATTGTAGGCGAGGGAGACCAAGGCGCCGAGTTCGTGCTCCGCCAGTAAGACCTTCGGCAGCAGCTTTAGGATCCCGTTGCTGACGTCCTGCGCGGTGTTGCGCAGCAGGGCCACGGCGTCGGCGATCGTCATGCCGTGGGACCAGCGGGTGCGCCAGATCCGGTAGGCGGTCTCCCGGTCTTTCACCGGGCGGCCGCGATCGAACAGGGCATAGCCGTAGCCGACCGTGTAGATCCCGATCGGATCGGCCTGGGGCTCCAGAAGGTTGGGCGTGCGCTTGTCGCCGTCGTGCAGCCCTTCGAAACGGGGCAGGACAACAAGAGCGCAGGCCGGGACCGGCCGGATTGCGAGTGCGGTTTGGGTCACTTCGTGCCTCCGCCGATGGTGCGGATCCGTTCGGCGGCCGCCTCGACCAGGTCGGTGACGTAGACCGGCAGATTTTCGAGCGCGGTGTTCACGCCCTTCATCAGTGACGGCGTCGCGCGGAAGGCCACCAGACCCATGACGAACGACAGCCCGCCGGCGGCCGCGGAACTGAGGTGGAAACCGTCCTGCAGCGCCCAGCACACGAAGCCGGCCGTCAGGCCGCCCGACAGGGTGGCGGCGAGCTGCTGGACGAGCGTAAGCCCCGGAAGATGCGCCAAGGCAACCAGAGCCCCCAGGAAGCCGCCCAGGAAGGTCGGACCGATGTCGTGCACCAGCTGGGCGAGGAAAGCTTTCATGAGGTCAGTCCCAGAGTTGGATGATGGGGGTTTCGTCGGCGACCTGGGCGGCGATCGGCAGCAGCACGGCCGTACCGTGCGGCAGGAAGAGGCCCAGAGCGGCGAGGCCAGGATTGGCCTCAAGCACCGACTCGACCGCGCCCGAGGTCTTGCCCAGCGCACGATCGACCAGACCATCGACGGTTTCGCCGTCATGGGCGTAGACGGTCAGCGCGGCGGCCATCAGATCAGCTCGATCGTGGTGCGCCGGCGGCCGACCAGGTCGCTGATCGCCCAGGCGGCGTTGCGGCGGTGATCGTCGATCGTCGGTTCGAGCGCTTCGGCCCGATCGCGGCCGGCGGCGGCGCTGTCGAGATCACGATAGTGCTCGTCAATGTCCGCCTTGACGGTCGCGTAGATGGCCCGGCGGTAAAGCACGGCTAGCTTGCTTTCGCCGCCCAGCTGGGGCGCGGGAACGGCGGCCAGGTTCTCATAGCCGGCGGCGACCCACTCGACGCGCTTGGCCTCAAGCTCGGGGTTCACCGTGATCATCGCCTGCAGGACCGCCTCGCGGATCCGGGCCGGCGTGACCTGGGAGACGATGCGAACGGCGGCCTGCAGGCTTGTGACGTCGATGTCGGGGAAGAACCCGTCGTTGGTCACGACGAGAGCAGGTTGGGCCGGGGTGTCGTCTGACGGCGGATTAAAGACTGTGCTCATGATGTCCCGTCACGACGCCCCGGCGCCTGGTATTCGCTCCCGGCTACGGCGGTGGGGGGACGGTTGGACCGTTGGGAAAGGGGAAACCCAGGGTCTTCTCCATCCCCGCCGCCGAGCGCCGGGGGGCGAGCTTGTGGCGGATCAGGTCTGGCCCGATCCGGCGTTCTGGTCGCCGGCGTCGCCGGCGGTGTTCTCTGCCGGCGGCGGCTCCTTGTTGAGGAGCTTCTGCAGGCGGGTAATTTCTTGCTTCACGCCGCACCGGTTGTTCAGCTGGTAGGCGCGGGTCAGGTGGAGCAGCGCGCGCTCGCGATAGGCGCGGGCCGCGCCCGGAACGCCCGTGCTGGTTTCGATGGCGGGATCGGACGACAGGCGGACAAATTCCAGGCCAAGGGCCTTCTGGACCTTCGCCGCGACCTCGTCGGGCATATCGGCCTCGGCCGTCAGCTCATGGACGCGCAGCAGCTCGTGATAGGGAGCCGCTTCCCCGGCCTCCAGCAGACGGATCGCGTTGACCGCAACCTCCTCGGCCAGGACGACTACCAGGCCGCGCGAAAAGCGGTCAGGCATCACCAGGTTCCAGCGCAGGGCGTATTCGGCCAGAGGCAGCGCGCCAGCGAAGTCGCCGACATCGATCCGCCACAGCATGATCGTGACCAAGACTTCGTCCTGGACGCCTCCGCCGCCGGCCGCCTCTCCCTCAAGCACACCCTGGACCCACGGGTCATAGGTCGGCAGCAGCTCTCTCTTCAGCGCGATCTTGCGCTCGACCGACTGAAGGGTCTTCAGGCGCACCATGTCGGTGCGGAGCCGAAGCATCTCCAGGTCATAGGCCGAGGCGCGCGGGCCGCGATCGGCAGGCTGAGCCGAGGCCTTGGCCTGACCGACTACGTGACCGGCCAGGGTTCTGGACTTGTGCTCAAGGAAGACGTTGCGCGACATGGTTAGTCGGCCGCCGGCCAGGACTCGCCGTCGGTGCTGATGTTTTCGATCAGCACGGCCCAGTCGTAGTCTTCAACGACATAGGCGTCGTTGCTGGACGTGTAGGTCGAAACGCGGTCCAAGTTGGGTTCGTCCTGGACGCGCTCGCGGCGGCCGCCTTCCTGGTAGTAGATCGACAGGTTGTCGAGGGTGGTGATCAGGATCGAGGAGTCGGGGAAGTAGGGAACTTCCTCGACATTCTTGCCGCCCAGCTTCTTCTGACTCATGATCTGGCCAGCGGCGATCTGCTCGCTCGGAGCTTGCTTCACGTCGATCAGCGGGAAGAACTTGTCGTTCATCAGATCCTGGCCGACGACGACCACCAGGTTCGGGTTGCCCCGAACGTAGGCCGGCAGCAGTTGGATGGCGGCGGTGACGGCGGCGTCCAGATTGGCGAAGTCGCCCTTCACGCCGCGCGAGCTGACGTCGGCGTGGTCCTCGGGATAAAAGCCCACCCGGATGACGCCTGGCTTGGCGCCTTGCTTCAGCCAGTGGTCGGGCCTGTTCGTCCGGATGTGCTGGAGCCAGCCGATCGCGACGTCCTGCAGCAGCGGATAGGCGTCGAGGTCGGTGTCGGCGGCGGCGTGGGTGCCGTTCCAGCCGATCATGATGCGATCCAGCGCTTTTTGCTGGATCACCACGTCGCGCATCATCGTCTGGAAGTTGGGGAACTTGGCCCAGGTGTCGATCTTGTCGTACTTGACGAAGGTGTCGCAGTCGATCTTGACGCACTCGTACCCCTGGCTGTCGAGGCCGGTGCCGTCCTTTGGTTTGCGACCGTTACCGGCCGAGGTGTTGGTCCGGCTCGAAAGCGGCCCGGTGGACGTCATGCCCAGTTTGTCGCCCTTCAGCTGCGTCACCGGCAGAACGTTGATCTTGCCGAGGAAGGCGGCCGATTCCTGGACCTTCTTTTCCAGCTTTTGTTCGACGGACGGGGTGACGGTGAAGCCCTGAACGGCGGCCTCGGCGGTCAGGCCGCTCAGACCGGCCACGGCCGACAGGTAGGAATTGAAGGCCACGCGGGCGGCGGCGGACATCGTCATGGGCGGATTTCCAGCGAAAGGGGGACGGTGGCGAGAGGCGCGGGTTGGTTCAGCACTCGATGGCTTGACCGCCGCCGCCGGTGACGGGCGGGCGTGTGGTGGTGCGCAGCTCCGTGTTTTCGAGCTGGGCCTTGAGCGAGGCGAAGTCGGTCTTCACCGTCGCGATGGCCTCGGCCGACAAGCGGGCGTTGTCGTTCACGGCTTTCCCGATCTCGGCGAAGCCCTCGGTCAGAGCCTTGCTGAATGCGGCCAGATCCGGGATTGCCGGTTCATTGGCTGGGGCAGGCGGCGGCGTGGTCTTGCCCCCGAGCGATGCGAGGATCCGCTCCCCGATCGAGGCGAACACCTTGAGAGGATCCTTGTCGGCGTCGCCCTCCCCTTCCAGTTCAAAGCTGGTCTCGAACGCGGCCGAGAATAGGTTGTCGGGCGAGGTCTTGCGGCTGTCGAACATGGCCTTGAGACCGGCGGCGCCGGCGGCGTTCGATGCCGAGAATTCCAGGATGTCGGTGCCGAGGCTGGCGGGGTTGTCGGTAGCGGCCAAGCCGACCAGACCGGCCTTGCCGGAGTTGGCGAAATTCGGCGCGACCTCGATCGAGGTGTAGATCTTCTGCTTCTTCTTGGTGAGTTCGACCAGGCTGGCGGTCGGTTCTATCTGGGCGAAGAGCGCCAGACGCCGTTCCATCTTCCCGCCGACCTCAATGTCCTTGAAGTCGGTTTTCACGGCCAGAACATCGCCGTAGGCCCCGAAAGGCGATTCCGGGGCGACGCCCTTGATGTGCTCGATGTTGACGCGGGCGCCGTAGGTGGCGCGGTTGTAGGTGGCGGCGATGTCGGTCAGCCAGCTGGCTTCGATCTTTCGGCCGTCCGTGGCGGTGGCGCCTTCGACGGCGACGCAGAAGAAGCGGGTCTTGGACATGTGGGCTCCAGGGCGGTCGCCCAGGCGGGCGGTCGGGGCGATTGCAGGCCCTAAACCGTCACGTCGCCCCCGGTCGGCTCAAGTTGCGCACGTTGTAGAACGCCAGGTCACAACAAGGCCGACACGACGCCCACGCTCTGGACGCACAGTTTCGCGCCCATGGCTGAGACCACTTCCCACCTCCTGACCGGGCAAGACCCCCGGCGCGCGGCGCGTAGCCTCTACTGGCGCGGGTGGGGCGTGACACAGTTGGCCGAGGAGCTCGGTCTGAAGCGGGCCACGGTCGAGAGCTGGAAGCAGCGCGACCGATGGGATGACGCTCCCTCGATCCAGAAAATGGAGGACTGCCTCGAAACGCGGTTCATGGCGCTGGTCGCCAAGGACGCGAAGACCGGCGGTGACATCAAGGAGATCGATCTCCTCGGCCGGCAGGCTGAGCGCCTGGCCCGCGTGCGTCGCTACGACGCCGGCGGAACCGAGGCGGATCTCAACCCCAATATCGAGGCCCGCAACGCCAAGCCGAAGAAGCCGGCCAAGCGCAACTATTTCGATGAAGACCAGGTCGCCGCACTGCGCGAGGCACTGGAGGCAAGCCTTTACGGCCACCAGCGCGATTGGATGGCCAGCTCGTCCTTCCGGACCCGCGTCATCCTCAAGGCGCGTCAGATCGGCGCGACGCTGTACTTCTCCCGCGAAGCGCTGGTGAAGGCGTTGGAGACCGGCCACAACCAAGTGTTCCTGTCGGCGTCCAAGGCCCAGGCCTTGCACTTTCGGCAGTACATTGTCGATTGGGCCTACTCAGTAACGGGCGTGAAGCTGACGGGCGACCCGATCGTCATCGATCGGGGCGAGGGCCATGAAAGCGTGACCCTCTACTTCCTGGGCACGAACTACCGCACCGCCCAGGGTTATCACGGCGACTTCTACTTCGACGAATTCTTCTGGGTCCATGGCTTCGAACAGATTTCGAAGGTCGCGGGCGGAATCGCGATGCAGAAGAAGTACCGCAAGACCTACTTCAGCACGCCGAGCTCCGTGAACCACGAGGCCTATCCATTCTGGACAGGCGAGGCGCGCAACAAGAACCGCCGCAAGGATAAGCGCGTCGAGATCGACGTCAGCCACAAGGCGCTGAAGGACGGCCAGCTAGGGCCGGATCGGATCTGGCGCCAGATCGTCACCATCCTGGACGCGATCGGCAAGGGCTACGACCTCTTCGACCTGGACGAGCTGCGCGACGAATACAGCGAGGCCGACTTCGCCAACCTGTTGATGTGCGGCTTCATCGACGACACAGAGTCCACCTTCCCCCTGGCCGCGCTGCTGAAGTGCACGGTGGACGCGTTCGAGTCCTGGACCGACTTCGACTTCTACGCCGCCCTGGAAGGCCGGCGCGCCTACCAGGGCGAGGTCTGGCTGAGCTATGACCCGTCCGAGAGCGCCGACAGCGCGGGCTGCGTCGTCCTGGCCCCGCCAGCGACGCCCGGCGGCCGCTTCCGTGTGCTGGAGCGGTTCCAATGGTGGGGCAACGACTTCGACGCCCAAGCGACGGAGCTGCGCAAGCTCAAGGATCGCTACAACGTCACCAAGATCCGGATCGACGCCACCGGCCTTGGCGCGGCGGTCTACCAACTGGTCAAGGTGTGGTTCCCCACGGTCGAGGGTCTGAAGTATACGGCGGACCTCAAGGTTGCCATGGTCCAGAAGACCCTGGACACCATGCGACGCGGCCGTCTGGAATTCGACACCGCCGCCGTCGATCTGATGTCGGCCATGATCACCGTCCGCAAGGTCATGACCGACAGCGGCCGGGCGATGACCTACGAGTCGCCCCGTAGCAAGATCACCGGCCACGCGGATCTGGCTTGGGCTCTCATGCAGGGCGTCCACATCGAGCCACTCGCCGCCCCGATCGAGGGCGAGGCCACCAAATCCCGAATGGAGATCTTCTGATGACCGACGCCGCGACGGCGCCCGAGGCTGCGGCCACGACCGAGCTGACCACGGCCAGCGCCGGCGCGGCTGCGCCCGGCGTCCAGGCCTTCACCTTCGGCGACGCCGAGCCGGTCAACAGCCGGCGCGAGATGCTCGATTTCATCGAGTGCTGGCACAATGGCCGCTGGTACGAGCCGCCGGTGTCGGTGAAGGGCCTGGCCCGCGCCAAGAGCGTGGGGCCGCACCACGAAAGCGCCATCAACATCAAGCGCAACCTGCTGGTCTCGTCCTTCATCCCCCATCGGCTGCTGAGCCGCGAGCAATTCGAGGGCCTGGTTCTCGACTACCTGGTATTCGGCAACTCTTACGTGGAACGCCGCGACAATGTCGCCGGCGGCGCCCTGCGGCTTGAGCGCTCGATGGCGATCGTCACCCGTCGCGGGATCGTGCCGGGGACCTTCTTTTCGGTGGCCGACTATCGGAACGAATACGCCTTCCAGCCTGGGTCGGTGCTCCAGATCAAACAAGCCGACGTCACCCAAGAGATCTATGGTCTGCCCGAATATCTGGGCGCGCTGCAGAGCGCCTGGCTGAACGAAGCGGCCACCCTCTTTCGCCGACGCTACTACCTCAACGGCTCGCACGCTGGGTTCGTATTCTACATGACGGACGCGGCCCAGCAGCAGTCGGATGTCGACGACCTGCGCCAGGCCATGAAGGACTCAAAGGGGCCGGGCAACTTCAGGAACATGTTCATCTACGCGCCCAACGGGAAGAAGGACGGGATCCAGATCATCCCGATCAGCGAGGTCGCCGCCAAGGACGAGTTCCTGGGGATCAAGAACACCACCCGCGACGACGTCCTGGCCGCGCACCGCGTGCCGCCCCAACTGCTTGGCATGGTCCCCGCGAACGCCGGGGGATTTGGCGACGTGGGCAAGGCGACCGAGGTCTTCGAGCGCAACGAAATCGTCCCTCTGCAGACGCGTTTTCTCGCAATCAACGACTGGATCGCGGAAGAAGTCGTGAGCTTCAGACCGTTTGACTGGCAGATTGCCTCGGCGAAAGCGGCCGCCGCCTGAGCAGCGCGACCGGTAGCTACGTGGTAACCGCCTGGCAGGCCAGGGAGCGGGTGCCAATTGCATGCGCCAGCACGCGAGGACGGCAGCCACGCCCCGGAACTACCGCAGCGAAACTAGGTGATTGGGCACGAACAGGCCCCCAAAGTGCCAAGCCTAGCTACTCAATTAATCCGATAGAGGAAGTGATTTATTCGACTCCCGGTCCCGCCATATTTTGCGTAGTGTGTCCCAGCGCGCCGGCGAGAGCGGCTCGTATTGATCACTTCCCCGCGCAACAGCGAGAGAGCGCGATGCCTGATCAGCAGAGCACCGGCCGCAGGGCGGCCCTTGAGGCGAAGGCCTGGTTCCGAAAACTGAGCAACATTTCGGTCAGCAATGAAGAGATCTGGGCATGGGCCAAATGGAACCGAGATCCGACAAACCGGGTCGCGTACAATCGGGTCGAGGCGCGTAGCCGAAAAGCTCCCGATGTTTGTCTCTTCACCGAGGCGGAGATCCTCGCCGCGTTGAAGCGCCGCCCGGATCTGGCGCGGGCGTACCGGGCGGCGTTCAAGAGGCAAGAGCGGCCATCGACGTTGGCGGATATAGCGCGTGAACTCTCGATCCGGATCGGCCTTCCGTAGCGCCCTGGTCTAGCTGAACAGGTCCGCCGGCTCTGGTGGAAAGTCCCGCTCCACGTTGAGCGTGCCGGCGGCGGCCGGTGCGAGCATTTCAGCCTGGGGGCGGGCCAGGTCCAGCCAGTCGCGGCCTTGTTCGGCCGACAGAAGCACGATCTGGCGATCGTGGTAGGGCGCGATGTCCGGCCCCGGCTCCGTCGTCAGCATGGTCCAGCAGCCGTTCTTGACGATGCCGGCGATCCAAAACAGCGGATTGTCGACCATCGTGAACTTCCAGCGCGTCTTGCGCTTCTGGCCTGGCTGCGGCGCGGTGAACTCATAGAAGGCGTCGGCCGGGATACCGCTTCAAAAGCCATAGCTCTCGGCGAGTGGGTCGAGCGATTGCAGGGCAAGCTCGTTCGGGTCACCGAAACGATCTCGTGGCGGCCGGACACCGATTTCGAACGCCACTCCTCCGCGCTTGTGAGCTTTGATTTCGTCGTCAGCAAAGCCATGTGGCAGATGAGCGGTGGGCACTACGTATTGTATGGCCCATCTGCCGCGGTGACCCGAGCAGCGGCTGGAGCCGATACGTCAAGGCTCGCGCTTGACCCCCCACCTCGCCCCCGGGCTTCTCTAGTCGCATTTGATGCGCTTTCAGCCCTCCAGGCTGGCCCAGACCGGCCGGGGTGGTTATGGCAAAAGCTGGGTGCCGATGGTGATGCAGATTGATGCAAGCTGGCACCTCTTTTTGAGGTCATCGTCGAAAGCACCTCCGGGGCATCGGATCGCCCGGGAAATGCCATGAGTGTTAAAGCTTAGCTATTGACACTTGTGGGTTGCGCATGCGCGCATTGCTCTCGCGTCGGGGTGAGGCGCGTAACAACCCTGGAGTGCGCCATGGCGTACCGGAACAAGGCCTACATCTGCTTCGACGGCGACGAGGACATGCGCTACTACCGCCTGATGACGGCGTGGAAGGCGAACGATAACCTCGAATTCAACTTCCATAACGTGCACGACCTCAACACCGCCCGCGACAGTAGTCAGGAAGAGAGCATTAAGAAGCAGCTCCGCGAACGGTTCGCAAACTCGAAGCTCCTCATCGTGCTCATCGGCGAAAAGACCAAGGGGCTGACTAAGTTCGTGAAGTGGGAGATGGAAGTGGCCCTCAGGCTAGGCCTTCCGATTATCGGCGTGAACCTGAACGGCAGCCGGCGGCAGGACGATCGTTGCCCGCCGACTATCAAGGGCGAGCTGGCTGTCTACGCGCCCTTCGCGATGAAGATCATTGCTCACGCCATCGATACCTGGCCGGCGGACCACGCGCGGTACGTCAAGGAAGGGAAGAGCGGTCCCTACTTCTATAACGACCAGATCTACACGTCGTTGGGCCTCTGATGGGCTACCCCTGGCGCTCGCTCGCGACTTTCTCGTTCTGGAGGTACGCCCTCTTCTCTGGGGAGGCGCTCGCGAAGCTACTTGCGGTCGTCGGGGCGCTGTACCTGTTCATGGAAATCATGGATTTCCTGAGCATCTACACCAGGGACAAGTACGACAAGTTCGCAATTTTCCCGATGCTGGCCGTCGCGGTCCTGTTCGTCGTGTTCACCCGGCGGCCGGTCAGCCGGGTAACATACAAGGTCCCCAGCAAGGATTACCGCATTGAAGTGAAAATCGCGGACCTGTTCGCAGAGCCCTGCGACATCGTGATTAGCACAAGCACGACCTTCGATACCGACGTCGCCAGTGGGCTCATCGCCAAGGATAGCCTGCAAGGACAGCTCGTCATGCAGCTGTTCGAGGGGAAGACTGTCGAGATCGACCGCCAGCTCGGGGTGGCTCTCAAGGGCGTCGCCTATACGGACTGGCAGGAAGCGCCCGGCAAGAAAAGCAGGTATCCAATCGGCACGGTCGCGCCCGTCCGGATTCCCGGGCGCACCTTCTACTTTGTCGCCATGTCGCAGTTCAACGAGACCGGCACAGCGAAATCGAGCCCGCGGGACATCGAGACTGCCCTCGAATCCCTTTGGGAATACGTCACGTCGCACGGCGAGCTCCGAGACATCGCGATACCGCTCATGGGGACGGGGCGAGGCCGCATCGCCTTGCCGCGCAATAAGATGGTCGAGCGCATCGCCCAGTCCTTCGCGGACGCGTCGCGGGAGAAGGTATTCTCCAACCGGCTGGTGGTGGTCATCCGGCCGCAGGACGCGGAGAATCACGGCGTCAGCCTCTTCGAGGTGAAGGACTATCTCGCGCGAAGCCTCCACGCGTAGCCGACCCTGAAAGGTCCGCTGTCGGGCTGACCGACGAACGCGTCGCGTTGCAGGGTTGCAGGCGTGCAGGCGTGCAGGCGTGCAGGCGTGCAGGCGTGCAGGCGTGCAGGCGTGC
>Ga0136846_1235535_pt1 | contig 31924 bp, 33 predicted proteins | sample HopSoiMetagenom2_FD_96841 | JGI IMG/M metagenome (GOLD analysis project Ga0136846, IMG submission 96841) | Grasslands soil microbial communities from Hopland, California, USA - 2 Assembly 2016 (version 4) | ecosystem: Environmental > Terrestrial > Soil > Grasslands | place: USA: Hopland...
ACCGCTGGCGCACCCGCCACCAGACCCGGGCCCGAACCAGCCACTACCGCACCCGAACCGCCCGCGCTCACTCACCGTGAAACCACCGGCTGTAGTACTAGCCGGTCGTCCATCTCCGCTTCAGCGAATACGGCATTCTCAAGCGAGGAGAACCGTTCCTCGGTGCGTTCTAGCTTCGCTGTGTACTCGGCGCGTAGCCGCTCGTTCTCGGCGACGCAGTGGGTCAGCAATTCATCGAATAGGTCAGACATCCGGGAAATCCTCGGTTGCAGTGGGATGGGTTGGAAACGCAGCGTTAAGCGCGCAGTACATTACCGTCAGAGCGGCGAAGAGTTCGGCTCGCTCGCTGTGATCCCTCGGCACGATGCAACGACGTTCGATGATGGTTATGGCGACGGCTGCCGGCTGGATCATCAGCCCCCCTCTACGTCTGAGATTGGAATGTGCCTGGCTCCGCTGATCGGCATGCATAGTCGTTAGTGCGCACGTACCTATCCGAGTCAGCGGAGCCGGGGCGGTCCGACACACGCCCTCAGCGAGAAGCTTTCGCGTGCCAGAGGAATCGAAATCCCAAACGGTTCCTTCACTTGGACTGGAGTGCAAAGGCTTCCGAGAAATTCCGACATAAGCGCCCGTATTGGGACGTCCTGAATTTAATTGTGATGCAGATCACGTTGAATTGAAATGGGCGCTACAGTGGAAACGGGGCGTGCATGCTCTTGCGTCGAGAGCGGCGTGCGGGGTCGGTGGTGACGAGTGACGAAATTCCGCTACTTCCGGTTTACCGCTATAGAGCCTTATTTAGATGATGTATAGGTGGAACAGAACTACTCGCCATTTCGTCACTCGTCACCACCCTGGCAACCGAGAGTGAAATTGGACCCCATCACCCCATCTCAATTACTCTGCGTAATGGGCCTGATGAACTCACCCCTTTCCATCCACAGCCTTTGCGGATAACTCGCATATCCACTTAGGCTTACCTGAGTGACCTGAATCACAAACCTGATGGCGACTCGCCCCGCTGACGCGCCAGCACTGCGCCGACCGTTTCGACTCGAAAGCCATAGACGGCCGCCTAGCGGCCTTTCTCGCTAGCGTTGGCACCGAGTACCGACCAACGTCTCTACGGCGCCCTATGGGGCCGTTCTGTGGCTTCCTGGCTCTATGCTGTCCACTCGCAGCGGGAACACCCCACCAATGGGTACGGAAGGTGCCTAGGAATGCAGAACGGCCCACCACCGGGGGTTTCCCAGTAGCGGGCCGTGAAAGGGGCTCAGAGGGGCTGTTACGCGGCTTCCTCGGGCAGGTCTTCGAAGTCCTCTTCGTCTTCCGTCTCTTCGGTGAGCGGGCGTGCCCAATGGATCACCACACGTTCCGAAACAACGACTTCTTTACGCCCCGGTGTGCCGGGGTGAACCTCCACGTGATCCACCCAAAGCTTGAGAAAGTCGCGCCGTTGGGCCATCGTCCACTTGGACCACGGCGTACCGGGGCCGATTGGGTCTGTCCCGGCGTCTTCGATCCAGTTGTCCACGGGCAGGCGCACAGAGCTGGTCTGCTCCTCGCGCAATTTCCGGAGCCGCGCCGTGCACGTCTCTTCGGTCAGTTGCATGGAGCGCACAGCGTCGGTGAATGCGGCACGGCCCACGGCCCCCTTGTAGAGCCCCGCCTTACGGTCGGCGTAGATCTGTCGCAGGCTCTCTTGGGTGTGCTTGATCTGCGCCTCAAGTTCGTGGCACTCGATAGCGATACCCGCTGTGTCGTGCTGTCGTGCGAAACGCTGTGCAGCGGCAGCCAACAGCGTTGCGTCTTCGTCGTCTTTGGGGTCGGCGTTGATGACCCGAGCCCATACCCGCTGTGCTACGTACTCGTCTGTCGCTTCAACCTGGATACTGACCCGCTGCTTGCCCATCTGACGCGCTGCGCTGACTTCCCGGTTGCTCCGGTAACGGGGCACCCCCTTCGTGATGGTGGTGCTCATGGTCGCGCCACAGTACGAGTGCATGAACGGCCAGCCGGTCAGCAGATAGGTACCGCCGTGGTACTCGCGCCGGTGCTTTCCCTCGGTAGAGATCGCGATCTGAAGGACGTACCACTCAGGGGGGTGATGATCGGCTCGTGAACGTTGATCGGGTCGCCGTCGGCGTTCCGCCGGATCTCCCACTTGTCGGAGCCGACACGGTTAGCGGCCATGCCAGCGATGCGCGGGTCACGGAGGGTGCGCAGAACGGCTTGCGGAGTCCATCGCGGCTTGTCGGGGAACGCCTTGTACGTTCCCCGCTTGCGCCGAGCTTCCACGCGCGCCTTGCCCTGCTCAGTTCTCCAGCCGGGCGGCGGGGTGTCGGGATCGTCGGTCAGCTTGTCGGCAATCTCGCCCGGAGTCAGCCGCTCCTTCTCCGCCATGTCCCGCATGAGTAGGACCGTCTGTCGGCCCTCTTCGGTCGGCACGATCTTGATGTACTTCACGCCGTCTTCGGTGAACGCCTTTTCGTTCGTGCCCCAGAACGGCGCGGTACCGGACACGTGGCCGCCTGCCTTGCGGGCAAGTTCCTTCGTGTTGGTGATGAACGCCGACTTGGTGTCGCTCTCCTGCTTCGCAAGACCGGCGATGATCGCGAAGATTCCGGCGCCGATGGGGTCGCTCGTGTCGAGGTACGGTTCCCGCACGCTGACAAGCGAGACGCCGTGGTCCCGCATCTCTTTCTCGATGGCGAACGCCTCTTGCGCGCCCATGCGGGTAAGCCTGGACAGCGTAAAGATCACGACTACATCGCACTTGCCCTCACGGACCCAGCGCATCATCTCTTCAAGCCCATCCCGCTGCGTGCTGGGGTCCCAACCGGACTTGCCTACGTCCTTGAACCGGTGTACGACGCGGTAACCACGGGCGGCGCATGTTGCTTCCCCTGCCTCCCACTGCATGACGGGGCTTGCGTCGCTGCCGTCCTCGTTCAGCTTCGACTGACGGGCGTAGAGAACAGCGCGAGGCTGGTCGTTGGCGGCCGAGTCGGCCACGTACTGATTCAAGGTGTTCGGTGTCATGGGGGCATCTTCACATGCTCTTTCGACCAGACCGTGCAGGTCACCTCGGGCAGCGCCGCCGCCCGCTTCAGGTCGATGCCCTCGGGCACGGGCAGCAGCTGCCCGGCCGGGACGGCCACCTTCTGCGCGTAACCGCCGCCAGAAAGCAGCGCGCACACCTCGTCGCCGACGGACCAGCCGGAGACTCCGGGCCCGATCGCGGCGATCCGGCCGGAGCACTCCAGTCCGGGGTACGGGGAGGCACCGGTGGGTGGGTTGTAGAAGCCCTGGCGTTGCAGCAGGTCGGCACGGTTGACGGCGCCGGCCACCACCTCGACCAGCACCTCGCCCTCGCCGGGCACGGGATCGGGGACCTCGGCCCATACCAGCGCCTCGGGCCCTCCGGGTTCAGGAATCGTGATCGCAAGCATGAGGGGACGCTACCCCCCGCCCCGGCGAAATCGGGGTGCGCTCCCGGTCCGACGGAGAAAGGACCGGAAGGACCCGAGACCTGAGCCCACAAACAGCAGCCAGGGAGCTGAAGGCGTCCGTCGGCGCCGGTCGCTGGGGTGGGCGGGGCTGCTGGTGCTGGTCTTCGGACCCGTCACGATGCGGCTCTACAACCGCAAGTAACCAGGCGGAAAGGGATCAGGGGCTCAGCAGGGGATCAGTTGTCGCGGATCGGACGGACGTCGGGCGCCACATGCGCGCCCGGCGTAGCCCGCACGATGGTGATGAGCCGGTCTGTCACCTGAAGCCCCCCGATGGACGGATCGTCGTACCCCAGCACCCGATGCCCGCGTACGACGCTCACCACCAGGTCGTCCGTCTCCCGCGGCCCCTTGCCCACCTCGGCCTTTATGACCGGCCGTTCGACGATGTCGAGCCCGCTGCCCTGCTGGATGAGGTCCTCCATGACCATGCCGGCGGCGGGACTGAGCACCGACAGCCCCAGCAGCCGCCCGGCGGCGCTCGCACTCGTGATGACGGCATCCGCGCCGGACTGCTTGAGCAGCGGCGCGTTCTCCTCTTCGCGCACGGCGACCACGATCTTGGCCGTGCGGTTGAGCTGCCGGGCCGTCAAGGTGACGAGGACGGCCGTGTCGTCGCGCTGGGTGGCGATGATGATCTGCCGCGCCCTCGGCAGCTCGGCCTGCAGCAGTACGTCACTGCGCGTGGCGTCGCCGATCACTCCGGCGTATCCCTCGGCGGTGGCGGCGTCCACGGCCTTGGAACTGGGGTCGACGACCACGACCTGTTCCTTCTTCAGGCCGGTGACACAGACGGTCTGTACGGCCGACCGTCCCTTGGTCCCGAACCCGATGACAACGGTGTGCTCTCGCAAGGCCGCCCTCCAGCGGTTCTGGCGCCACTCCTCCCGGGTGCGTTCCGTGAGGACCTCGAGAGTCGTGCCGACCAGGATGATCAGGAAGAGCACGCGCAGCGGTGTGATGACGAAGATGTTGGTGAACCGGGCGGCGTCACTGACGGGCGCGATATCGCCGTATCCGGTGGTGGAGAGGGTGACGGTGGCGTAGTAGAAGGCGTCGAGGAGACTGACGGAACCGTCGGCGTTGTCGTTGTAGCCGTCGTGGTCGGCGTAGACGATGAGCGCGGTTGCGACCAGCACCAGCAGGGCCATGGCGACACGTTTGCCGACCTGCCGGATCGGCCGTTCCACCACGGTCCGGGGAAGTTTCACCCGATGGGTCACCAGATGCTCGTCCGCCTGGCGGGCAATGGCGTCGTGGCCCGGCAGTTTCACGTGAAACATCCTCGATTGGCGCCGCGACGGGCGCCGTTGCGATCCGAATGTTTCACGTGAAACACACCCCGGCCTCGGTGGCCGCCGACCAGGGCAGGTCGAGCAGTTCCAGTTCCTGCCCGGCGCGGGCTCCGCCGGGCGGTACGACCGCGAGGGCCTCGGCAGCCGCGATGCCACGCAGCATGGCCGGCCCGTTGTAGTGCAGCGGCACGGCTCGGTCGCCGCGCAGGGCGACGGGAACGAGCCGGGTGTCGTGCGGGTGCCCGTGCACCTCGTCCCTGAGCGGCAGCGTGTACGGCTCCGGCGCCGCCCGTCCCGCGAGGGTCCGCAGCAGGGGTTCGGCGAGGGTGAGCAGTCCGGAGACGGCGGCCAGCGGGTTGCCGGGCAGCCCGACGAGGTGCTGGCTGTCCTTCGTCCTGGCCAGCAGCATGGGGTGCCCGGGGCGCACCTGGACCCCGTTGACGAGGAGCTCGGCGCCTAGGCGGCGCAGAGTGGGGTGGACGTGGTCGACGGGTCCGGCGGCGGTGCCACCGGTGGTGACGACGATCTCGGCGGGGGAGTTCTTCAGCGCCTGGTAGAGCGCCTCGGCGTCGTCCCCGAGCCTGCGTACCGCGATGACGTCGGCGCCCAGCGAGCGCAGCCACGGTGGCAGCATCGGGCCGAGCGCGTCCCGGATCAGACCGTCGTGCGGCAGCCCCTCGGTGAGCAGCTCGTCGCCCAGGACAAGGACTTCGGCCCGGGGCCGGGGGATCGCGACAAGGGTGTCGTACCCGGCGGCCGCCGCGAGCCCGAGCACGGCCGGGGTCACGAAGGTGCCGGTGGGCAGCAGCTGGTCGCCCAGGCGGCACTCCTGGCCACGCGGACGGATGTCCTGGCCGTGGCTCATCTCCCGGGTCGCGTACAGCCGGCCCTTGTCGTCCGTGCGGCCGTGCTCGCTGCGCAGTACGGCGGTCGTGTCGTACGGGATACGGGCACCCGTCGCGATCCGTACCGCCTCGCCGTCGGTGAGCGGCTCGGGCTGCGCGTGCCCGGCGAGCACACCGGCCTCGCGCACGTCCCAGGGACCGGGGCCCGCGACCGCCCAGCCGTCCATCGCGGAGGTGTCGAAGGAGGGGAGGTCGGTGAGGGCCGCGAGAGGCGCGGCGAGGACCAGGCCGAGGGCGGCGTCGAGGGGGACGGAGACAGGGGCCCAGGCGGTACGGGGGACCTGGCGGGCGGCGCGCTCGGCGATGGCGCGGGCCTGGGGCCACGAGGTGGCCGGGGGGCGGGCGGAGGCGGGCGCGGACTCGGGATCGGGGGTGAAGCCGCCGCCGGTGCCTGGGCCCGGCTGGTCGGCCTCCACGTCGTAGACGCCGTTGCCTGCGTGGCCCGCTGCTCCGGCGCGCCCGGAGGTGGGCCTCTCGCCCTGGTTGCCGCCGCCGTTTCCTTGGTTCACGAGGGCGAGCGCCTCCTCGGCGCCGAGGTCGTCCAGGTCGCTGTAGGCGGTCATCCGGCGTCCGGGCTGTCGGGGGCCTTGCCCGCACCGGGCTCGGCGTCGGCGGCAGCGGCCTCCTCGGCCCAGCGCAGGGCGAGGGCGACGGCCTCGGGGCCTCCCCCGGCTTGGCCCGCCGCGTATCCGACGAGGAACGTCGTCAGCGGGGCGGCCGGCCTGGCGACTCCGTGCGCGGCGTCGCGGGCGAGGTCGAGGAGGAGGTGGGTGTCGACGTCCAGGTCGACGCCCAGTTCGTCCTTGACTGCGGAAATCCATTCGTCCAACACGTTCCCATGCTCCCTGATGCGTGCTCTGGCGGCGGCGATGTCGTCCCAGGTGTCGCAGTCGAAGGACGCGACGGGGTCGGACACGCGGGTGAGTTCCAGCGCGGCGGTCAGCCGGCGCAACGGCAGGCCGACGAGGCCGCCGTGTTCGAGGGTGAGCGCGCCCAGCTCCCGGCGCAGCGCCGACGCCCGGTACGCGGCCACGAGCGGCTGGTCCCGGCCGCCGGTGTCGGTGAGCAGCGCGCCCTCGGCGCCGCTCGTCCGCAGGGCGCCGAGAAGACGCCGTAGCGTCGCCGGTCCCAGGAAGGGGAGATCGGCGGAGAGGACGACGACGTGCTCGGCCCCGGTGTGTCGCAGACCCGCGTCGAGCGCGGCGACGGGTCCACTGCCCGGCGGATCCTCGTGGGCCCAGGTCACGGGCCGCGAGGTGGGCCGGGGGCCGGCGACGACCACGGTGGTGCCGGCGTCGGCGCAGACGGCGAGCACCCGGTCGAGCAGCGCGCGCCCGCCCACCCGTACGCCGGGCTTGTCCGCGCCGCCGAGCCGCCGGGCGGCCCCGCCCGCGAGCACCACGGCGTCGTAGCCGTCGGCGCCGGGGCTCCCTGAGGGCTGGGGGTCGTAGGCGGTCACCCTCCGAGTATGCGGGCGGCCGCCGAGCACGGGAAACGTGTGCGCGCCGCCCTGATCACAGCGTGCGCAGCAGCACCGCCGGTTGCTCGACGCAGTCCGCCACATAGCGCAGGAAACCGCCCGCCGTACCGCCGTCGCACACCCGGTGGTCGAAGGTGAGCGACAGCTGGACGACCTGGCGCACCGCGAGTTCGCCCTCGTGCACCCACGGTTTGGGGACGATCCGGCCGACGCCGAGCATGGCCGCCTCGGGGTGGTTGATGATCGGCGTGGAGCCGTCGACACCGAACACGCCGTAGTTGTTCACCGTGAAGGTGCCGCCGGTGAGTTCGGCGGGCGTGAGGCTGCCGGCCCTGGCCGCCTCGGTCAGCCGCGCGATCTCCGCGCCGATCGACTCGGCGTTCCTGGTATGCGCGTCCCGGACGACGGGGACGACGAGCCCGCGTTCGGTCTGGGCGGCGAAGCCGAGGTGGACGCGGTCGAGCCGGACGATCTCCCTGGCCTCCAGGTCGACCGTGGAGTTCAGGTCGGGATAGCGGGCGAGGGCGGCCGTGCAGATCCGGGCGAGCAGGGCCAGGAGGGAGATCTTGCCGCCCGCGCCCCCGACCCCGCCCCCGTTCATGAGTACGCGCGCGTGCATCAGTTCCGTCGCGTCGGCGTCCACCCAGCAGGTCGCGTCCGGGATCTCGCGCCGGCTGCGGGAGAGCTTGTCGGCGACGACACCCCGGATGCCCTTGAGGGGGACGCGCGTGCCCTCGGCGGGGGCGGGGCCGGCCGCAGGCGCCGCGGCCGGGAGCGGGGCCGGGGACTCCATACGCGTGGCACCGGCGTGCAGGGCGCGCTCCACGTCGGCGCGCAGGATCAGTCCGTCGGGCCCCGAGCCCGCCAACTCCCGCAGATCCAGGCCGTTCTCGCGGGCGAGCCTGCGAACGAGCGGCGAGATGACCGGAACGGGACCGTCGACCCGGGTGGCGGCGGCGGCCTGCCCGTCCGCGCCCTCGAGGGCCACCGGAGCGGCGGGCACCGCCTGTTCCCGCCGCACCCTGCGCCGCCGCGCGGGCGCCTCTGAGGTGCCGTATCCGACGAGCACGTTGCCGGAGCCCTCGGCCACGTCACCGTCCGGCTCGGAGTGGGCCGGCGTGCCGACCGCGACCGTCACCAGGGGTGATCCGACGGGCAGTTCGGTGCCCTCCTCGCCGAAGCGGGCGGTGACGACACCCCCGTAGGGACAGGGCACGTCGACCATCGCCTTGGCCGTCTCGACCTCGACGACCGGCTGGTCCACGGCGACGACCTCGCCGACCTCGACCAGCCAGCGCACGATCAGCGCCTCGGTGAGTCCCTCGCCGAGGTCGGGGAGCCTGAACTCCAGTACCTGTGCCATCAGCGTCCCGCCTCCCACTGCAGCCGTCCCACGGCGTCCAGGACACGGTCGACGCCGGGCAGGTGGTGCCGCTCCAGCATCGGCGGCGGGTACGGGATGTCGAACCCGGCGACACGCAGCACCGGCGCCTCCAGGTGGTGGAAGCAGCGCTCCGTGACGCGGGCGGCGATCTCTCCGCCGGGGCCGCCGAAGCCGCCCGACTCATGGACGACCAGGGCCCGGCCGGTCCGCCGTACCGAGGCGCACACCGTCTCGTCGTCGAACGGGACCAGGGAACGCAGGTCGACCACCTCCAGGTCCCAGCCCTCCGCCTCGGCCGCCCGCGCCGCCTCCAGGCAGACGGGCAGGGACGGCCCGTAGGTGATGAGTGTGGCGCTGCGGCCGGGGCGCCGCACCACCGCGCGTCCGATCGGTTCAACGGCCGCCGGCTCGTCCGGGTTCCAGGAGTCCTTCGACCAGTACAGGCGCTTGGGCTCCAGGAAGACCACCGGGTCGTCGGAGGCGATGGCGGCCCGCAGCAGGCCGTACGCGTCGGCGACCGTGGCGGGCGTGACGACGTGGAGACCCGGGGTCGCCATGTAGTACGCCTCGGAGGAGTCGCTGTGGTGTTCGACGCCGCCGATGCCGCCGCCGTAGGGCACCCGGACGGTGATCGGCAGGGGCATGGCCCCGCGCGTGCGGTTGCGCATCCGGGAGACGTGCGAGATCAGCTGCTCGAACGCGGGGTAGGCGAACGCGTCGAACTGCATCTCGACGACGGGACGCAGACCGTACATGGCCATGCCGACGGCCGCCCCGAGGATGCCCGCCTCGGCCAGCGGGGTGTCCGTGCAGCGGTCCTCGCCGAACTCCCGGGCGAGCCCGTCGGTGACCCGGAAGACCCCGCCGAGGGTGCCGACGTCCTCACCCAGGACGTGCACGGTGGGGTCGCAGGCCATGGCGTCGCGCATCGCGCGCGTGAGGGCCTGCGCCATGGTGGCGGGCTTGAGGGCGACAGTGGTCATGAGTGCGCCCCCTCGGTCCCGGCCTCGGCCTCGAGCTCGGCCCGCAGCTGGGTCCGCTGCTCGCGCAGTTGGGGAGTGGGCTCGGCGTACACCTGGGGGAACAGGTCCATGGGGTCGAGCGCCGGGTCCTGGTTCATCCGGGCGCGCAGGTCGGCGGCGAGTGCCTCGGCGTCCTCGCGCGCGGCCCTGATGCCGTCCTCGTCGAGCAGCCCGCGCGCGGTGAGCTCCCGTTCCAGGAGACCGATCGGGTCGTGCTCGCGCCAGGCGGCGACCTCGGAGTCGGCCCGGTAGCGCTTGTCGTCGTCGGCGTTGGTGTGCGCCTCCATGCGGTAGGTCACCGCCTCGACGAGCGTGGGACCGCCACCCGCGCGCGCGTGGCGTACGGCCTCGCTGAGCACGTCGTACATGGCGACGGCGTCGTTGCCGTCGACGAGGCGGCCCGGCATCCCGTAGCCCACCGCCTTGTGGGCCAGCGAGGGTGCGGCGGTCTGCTTGGCGAGGGGCACGGAGATCGCGAAGCCGTTGTTCTGGACCAGGAAGACCACCGGCGCCTGCCACACGGCGGCGAAGTTCAGCGCCTCGTGGAAGTCGCCCTCGCTGGTGCCGCCGTCACCGACCATGGCCAGCGCCACCACGTCGTCGCCCTTGAGGCGGGCGGCGTGGGCGAGCCCTACAGCGTGCGGCAGCTGTGTCGCGAGCGGGGTGCACAGCGGCGCCACCCGGTGCTCACGCGGGTTGTACCCGGTGTGCCAGTCGCCGCGCAGCAGCGTCAGCGCCTGTACGGGGTCCACGCCCCGGGCGACCACGGCGAGCGTGTCCCGGTAGCTGGGGAAGAGCCAGTCACGGTCCTCCAGGACGAGCGCGGCGGCCACCTCGCAGGCCTCCTGGCCGACGCTGGAGGGGTACACGGCGAGCCGGCCCTGCTTGGTGAGGGCGGTGGCCTGCGCGTTGTACCGGCGCCCACGCACCAGCTGCGCGTACAGCCGGCGCAGCAGCCCAGGGTCCGCCTGCGCCGCCGCCTCGGTACCGAGGACGCGGTACGGAGCCGCGTCGGGCAGCAGCGGCGCGGGATCGGTACGGGGCTGCCAGGCGGGCGGCGGCGTGGGGCGGTACGCACCCCGCTGCTCCATGACCGTCATGACGGCACCTCCTCGTGGGAGACGGCTCCGGGCGCGCCACGGATGGGACTCGCCTCACCTACCGATTGTTCGGTCGTCGGCACATTTTGGCTACAGGCGCCGTCAGGCTGTGGACAAACGGTTCTCCACAGCCTGAGATGGACGCAGGACGTCCATGGCAGGGAGGCGGGGGCGCATGGCACCTGAACAAATGGCCGATCACGCGGAAGGCGGCGGCACCCTGCCGCCCCCACGCCCGCTGGACGCCATTGATCAGGACATCCTGCAAATGCTCCAGGCGGACGGCCGCGCCTCGATCCGTTCCGTGGCCGAACGCGTCCACGTCTCGCGGGCCAATGCCTACGCGCGCATCAACCGCCTCATGGAGGACGGTGTGATCCGCGGTTTCGGCGCCCGAGTGGACCATGAACGCGCCGGGCAGGGCACGTCGGCGTACATCACCCTGAAGATCGTCCAGAACTCCTGGCGCACGGTCCGCGAACACCTGAGGCAGCTCCCGGGGGCGGACCACATCGCCCTGGTGGGCGGCGACTTCGACGTGCTCCTGCTGGTCCACACCCCCGACAACAAGGCGCTGCGCGAGCTGGTGCTGATGCGCCTGCAGGCGATGCCGGAGGTGCTCAGCACACGCACCCTGCTGGTGTTCGAGGAGGAGGACATCGGCCTGGAGGGCTGACCTCCCCCGCCGCACCCCTACGGGGGATGCCTCACTCCGGTCCGCGCAGCCCCCCGAAGACCAGCCGCGCCACCGCGTCGGCGACCTCCCGCTCGCCCATGCCGCGCCCGTCGGGCCGGTACCACTCCACGACCGAGTTGATCATCCCGAAGACGAGCCGCGTAGCGAGCCGCACCTCCACGTCACCGCGTATGTCCCCCTCGGCGTCGGCGGCCTTGAGCAGCTCGGCGACCCGGTGGTCGAAGTCGCGGCGCCGCTCCAGGGCCTGGCGCTCGGTGTCGGTGTTGCCGCGCACCCGCAGCAGCAGCGTCACGTACGGCAGTTCGGCGATGAGCACCTCGACCATGCGCCGTACGACGTACTCCAGCCGTCCGGCGGCGGGCCCCACGCACGCGTGCTCCTCGTCGAGGATCCCGAAGAGCCCGTCCAGCGCCCGGCTGACGGCCAGGCGCAGCAGCTCCTCCTTGCCGGTGACGTGGTGGTAGATCGACGACTTCGAGATGCCCGCGGCCTTGGAGAGGTGCTCCATGGAGGTGCCGTCGTAGCCGCGCTCGTTGAACACCTGGACGGCGACCTGGAGCAGCGTCTGCGGGGTGTACGTGTCGCGCTTGGCGGTGGTCATGGGGTGCCCTCCCGCTTGTCGGTGGCGTACGCGTGGCGGTAGAGCGCGAGGGACGGCGCGTACCGTCCGCTCGGGTCGCGCTGGTGGAGTTCGTCGAGGATCTCGTGCGCCCAGCTCCGGCCGAGCCTGCGGCTCCATTCGAAGGGCCCGAGCGGGTAGTTGACGCCGAGGCGCATCGCCGTGTCGACGTCCTCCTCGGTGGCGACGCCCTTGGCGACGGCGTCGTGCGCGAGGTCGATGATCCGGGCCACCGTACGGGCGACGATCATGCCGGGGGCGTCCCCGAGGACGCTGACGTCCTTGCCGAGCGCCTGGAAGAGGCCGATGGCCTCGGAGAGGGTCTGCGGCTGGGTGTCCTGGGAGGCGGACAGGGCGATGCGGGTGGCCCGCCGGTAGTCGAGGGCGAGGTCGAAGTAGACGACGTCGCGGAACTCGACGCTGGTCTGCCCGTCGGCGAGGACCAGCTGACCGCCGCTGGGCAGTACCAGCCGGGTGCCGTGGTCCTCCTCGTCCTCACGGACGGGGATGCCCGCCTCGCGGATCAGCGCGACGAGGTCGGCCGCGGGGCCCAGGTCGCCCTCGGCGACGACGTACGCGGGCGGCTGGGCCGCTTCCGCGGTGTGCGGTTCGGCGCGCTCGGCGTCGTCCCCGTACTCGTACCAGCCCTGCCCGGTCTTGCGGCCGAGGCGGCCCGACTCGACGAGCCGCCGCTGGGCGAGTGAGGGCGTGAACCGCACGTCGTGGAAGAAGGCCTGCCACACGGAGTGGGTGACGGACTCGTTGACGTCCTGCCCGATGAGGTCGGTCAGTTCGAAGGCGCCCATCTTGAACCCGCCGCACTCGCGCAGCACCGCGTCGATGGTGGCGGGGTCGGCGGACTGGGCCTCGTACGCCGCGAAGGCCTCCGCGTAGAAGGGCCGGGCGAGGCGGTTGACGATGAACCCGGGGGTGTCGGCGCAGGCGACCGGTGTCTTGCCCCAGGCGCGGGCCATCTCGTACGCGCGCGTGGCCGACGTGACGTCGGTGGCGAACCCGGAGACGACCTCCACGAGGGGCAGCAGCGGCGCCGGGTTGAAGAAGTGCAGCCCCACGAACCGCCCGGGGTTGCGCAGGGCGGCCCCGATGGCGGTGACCGACAGGGAGGAGGTGTTGGTGGCGAGGAGGCAGTCGTCGTCGACCACGTCCTCCAGGGCGCGCATCAGCTCCTGCTTCACGTCGAGCCGTTCGAGGACGGCCTCGACGACGAGGGAGCAGTCGGCGAGTTCGGCGAGGCTCCCGGCGGCGTGCAGCCGGCCTCGCGCGGCGTCCCGCTCGGCCGCTTGGAGCCGGCCCTTCTCCACTAGCCGGTCGAGGCGCGCGCCGATCGCGTGGACGGCGTCCTGGGCCCGCCCCGGCGCAGAATCGAACAGCCGTACGTGATGACCGGCGGTCAGCGCGACCTGGGCGATGCCCTGGCCCATGGTGCCGGTGCCGACGACGGCCACGGGGCTGCTGAGGTCGAGTGCTGTCATGTGCGCGATCCTCCCGCACGAGGTTGTCCACAGATGCGGCGGACCCCCTTGTCCCGACCGATCGTTCGGTTACTCTAACTCTGTCGTCCCTTTTCCGCCCAGGTCATGTCCCAGTTCATGCCCGGGTCACGCACCAGATCGTGGCCGGTACACGTACCGGTTCACGTACCGGTTGATGTCCCAGTTCATGAGCTCGACGAAGTGCTCTTGAGACGAGGAGTTGGTCCCTGATGGCCGCCGAACTCACCGCGCACCAGCTGATCGCCCAGCACCGGCCCACCCTCGACCAGGCGCTGGAAGCGATCCGCACGCGCGCGTACTGGTCCCCGCACCCCGAACACCCCAAGGCGTACGGCCAGGACGGCACCCTGGACCTGGCCGCGGGCAAGGCCGCCTTCGACGCCGTCCTGAACACCCGCCTCGACCTGGACCAGCCCGGCACGGACGACTGGGTGGGCGACGAGGTGTCGCCGTACGGCATCGAGCTGGGCGTCACCTACCCGCACGCGGACGTCGACGTGCTGCTGCCCGCCATGAAGGCCGGCCAGCGCGCGTGGCGCGACGCGGGCGCGGAGGTCCGCGCGATGGTCTGTCTGGAGATCCTCCGGCGGATCAGCGGCCGGACGCACGAGTTCGCGCACGCGGTCATGCACACCAGCGGCCAGGCCTTCATGATGGCGTTCCAGGCGGGCGGCCCGCACGCCCAGGACCGCGGCCTGGAGGCGGTGGCGTACGCGTACGCGGAGCAGGTCCGCACCCCCGGCACCGCCGAGTGGACCAAGCCCCAGGGCAAGCGCGACCCGCTGGCCCTGACCAAGGAGTTCACGCCGGTCCCGCGCGGCATCGCCCTCCTCATCGGCTGCAACACCTTCCCCACGTGGAACGGCTACCCGGGCCTGTTCGCCTCCCTGGCCACGGGCAACGCGGTCCTCGTGAAGCCCCACCCGCGCGCGGTACTGCCGCTCGCGCTGACGGTCGCCGTCGCGCGCGAGGTCCTGACGGAAGCCGGCTTCGACCCGAACCTGGTGGCGCTGGCGGCCGAGCGCCCCGGCGAGGGCATCGCGAAGACCCTGGCGACCCGCCCGGAGATCCGGATCATCGACTACACGGGCTCGACGTCGTTCGGCGACTGGCTGGAGGCCAACGCCCGCCAGGCGCAGGTCTACACCGAGAAGGCCGGCGTCAACACGGTGATCGTGGAGTCGACCGGCGACTACAAGGGCATGCTGTCGAACCTCGCCTTCGCCCTCTCCCTGTACAGCGGCCAGATGTGCACCACCCCGCAGAACCTCCTCATCCCCCGCGACGGCATCCGTACGGAGGAGGGCCACAAGTCGTACGGCGAGGTCGTCTCCGGCCTCGCCGCGGCCGTCGGCGGCCTCCTGGGCGACGACGCGCGCGCGAACGGGCTGCTGGGCGCGATCGTCAACCCCGACGTGAAGGCACGGCTGGAGGCGGCGGCCGGCCTCGGCGAAGTCGCCCTGGCCTCAAGGGAGATCGTGAACCCCGACTTCCCCGAAGCGGTGGTCCGTACGCCGGTCGTCGTGAAGCTCGACGGCGCGCGGAAATACTGGGACGGGGCGGACTCCGAGGCCGCCTACCTGAGCGAGTGCTTCGGCCCGGTCTCCTTCGCCGTCGCGGTCGACTCGGCGGCGGACGCGGTGGAGCTGCTGCGGCGGACGGTCCGGGACAAGGGCGCGATGACGGTCGGCGCGTACACGACCGACCCGGAGTTCGAACAGGCCGTCCAGGAGGCCTGCCTGGAGGAGTGCGCCCAGCTGTCGCTGAACCTGACCGGCGGGGTGTACGTCAACCAGACGGCCGCCTTCTCCGACTTCCACGGCTCGGGCGGCAACCCGGCGGCGAACGCGGCACTGTGCGACGGAGCGTTCGTGGCGAACCGCTTCCGGGTGGTGGAGGTGCGCCGCGAGGCCTGAGCCGGACGGGCCCTAGAAAGTCCCGTTCCCGGTGACGCTCCAGTGGTACAGCGTCATGGCCACGCTGGTCGCCAGGTTGTAGCTGGAGACCTGGGGGCGCATCGGCAGGGACACCAGGCGGTCGGCACGCGCGCGTAGTGCGGGTGACAGCCCGCTGCGCTCGGAGCCGAAGGCGAGTACGGCGTCGTCCGGGAGCTTCAGCCCCCGGATGTCGTCGCCCTCCGGATCGAGCGCGAACACCGGCCCGGACGGCAGCTCGGCCACCGTCAGCCGCTCCACGGCGGTCGCGAAGTGCAGCCCTGCCCCACCGCGCACGACGGTGGGGTGCCAGGGGTCGACCGTCCCGGTGGTGACGACCCCGGTCGCGCCGAAACCGGCCGCGAGGCGGATCACGGCCCCGGCGTTGCCGAGATTGCGCGGGTCGTCGAGGACGACGACGGGCGCCGTACGGGGCATGCGCGCGAGCGCCTCCAGGTTGGCGCCGCGCGAGGGTCGTACGGCCAGGGCGGCCACCCCGGTGGGATGCGCGCGCGGCACGAGGGACGTGTACGTCGTCTCCGGCACCTCGGCCAGCAGGGCGCCCAGGGCGTCCCGTACGTCGGGAGCCAGCTCGGCGGCGAGATCGAGGGTCGCCCCTCGGTCAGTGGTCACGGCCACCGGGATCCGCGCGCCGAAGCGGACTGCGTGCTTGAGTGCGTGGAAGCCGTCGAGCAGGACGGAAGCGCCCGCGAGCCGGTGCCAGTCGGTCACCGCGGCGATTGCTGGCCCCGTTGCTGCGTCCGTCATGCCTGGAAGCCTACGTGCGCGTGTGCGCCGTCCCGTCCGCCACCGTCTCGTCGGCCGCACCGGTGGTTCGCAGGCCCGGCAGGGCACGTGCGCTGCCCGGCAGCCGGGCGAGAAGACGCGCACGCGCGCGTGCCGCCCACTCGCCGAGGCGGCGCAGGAAGGAGGTCGGCAGGAACACGGCGTCCGCCGCGATCATCGCGAGGGAGAAGAAGGGCAGGCCGAGGACCACGGCGATCACTGCGTGCTCGGTCATCATCACGGCCAGCAGGACGTTCTTGACCCGCCGGTTGAAGAGCGTGAAGGGGAAGGCAACCTGCACCACCACCGTCCCGTACGTCACCAGCATCACCATGGTGCCGCTCGACGACATCAGGTCGGAGAGGGCGGGCCACGGGGAGAAGTAGTCGAGGTGGAGCGGGTAGTAGACGGCGGTGCCGTCCTGCCAGCGCGAACCCTGGATCTTGTACCAGCCGGCCGTCGCGTAGATCAGACAGGCCTCGGCCATGATCACGAACAGGGCGGCGTTGTGCACGACGTTGCCGACGATGTCGAGCAGCATCCGTGGCTCGCCGCCCCGCTCACGGCGCGCCACGGCCCACCACACGCCCTGCGCCAGCCACATCCCCCACAGGATCACCGGGACCAGCGGGTCGCCGTCGAGCTTGCCGGCCGCTGTACCGGCGACGAGGAGCGTCCCGAGGACGGCCCACAGCGCGGGACCCACCCGGTCGGGGGCGGCGTCGAAGGGCACGCGCGCGCGTGCCCTTCGGGCGCGGCGGGCGTCCAGGGACCACACCTGGCCGCAGCGCGTGAACACCAGGTAGAGGGACATCAGGTGCAGGACGTTGTCGCCGCCGTCGCCCACGAAGATGCTGCGGTTCTGGAGCGAGAGCACGCCGACCATGAAGACCACGGACAGCGTGCGGGTGCGCCAGCCGAGCAGGAGCAGAAGACTGGCGAGGACCGCGAGCACGTAGACGAGTTCGAACCAGAACTGGCCGCCGGACCACATGAGCACCGTGAAGGCGCCGTTGTCCGCGATGAGCTGCTGGGCGAGACCCCAGCTCCAGGGGCCGTCGGGCCCGTACAGCTCCTGCCGGTGCGGGAACTCGCGCAGCAGGAACAGCAGCCAGGTCGCCGAGAAGCCGATCCGCACGACGGCCGTCTGGTAGGGGCCCAGGGCGGCCTCGGTGATGCGGCCGATGCCCTGAGAGATCGTCCGGGAGGCCGTGGGGGCGGGGCGGGTCATGAGCCGTCCCCGTTCGTCACGTCGGCCGTGCCCGCCGCCCGGAGCGTCTCGTCGTCGGGGACGGGCCACCAGGGCAGTACACGGTAAGCGGGCTTCTCGGGCACCTGCTCCTGGCTCCACTCGGGGGGTCGGACGTTCGTGCTGCGGGAACGGACCTGGACGCGGTCGATCGTGCCGCCGGCGCCGGCCGCGTCCTCGCGGTCGAGGCGCAGGACGACGATGCGGCGCAGATACTGCTCGGCGAGGGCACCGCGCAGGCCCGAGGGGCGGTTCTGGGCGTCGTGCGAGCCGACGAGGAAGTCCCAGGCCCGGCGCAGCTCGTTCTGCTGGGTGTGGCTCGGCACCGGATTGCCGTGGATGGCCTCGCCGTCCAGCGCGGAGAGGTCGTACCAGTCGGTCGTCCGGGCCCCGCCGTCCGCCGTACGGACATCGGCGCGGACCTCGACGGCGATGTTCTGCTGCAGCGGGTTGGGAGCGAAGAGCTTCCAGTTCTGTTCGAACTCCGGATAGATCCAGTCGTCGATCTTCCGGATGTGCTCCTTGGTGACCGTATTCGAGGGCGCGACGTGCAGAAAGACCATCCCGAGGTGCACACACGCGGCAACGGCGACGACCGCGACGGCGAGGGCTGCGCCCAGCTGGTACGGGAGGGAGAGGGCGGCCAGGGACGGGCGCGGGGCCTCCTGGGAGGCGGGCTGGGGTGCGCCGCCGTCGTCCGGCGGCCCGGACCCGGGCGGCGGCTGGGGGCCGTAGGGCGGGGGGCCCTCGGCCTCGCCGGGCTCGTCCCGCCCGTGCCGGGAGGTCGAGCCTGCCTCGTACGCGTCCATTGCGCCCCGTCTCCCGAAACCCGGTCCCATCGCACCCACGGCGTGCGCACGGGCACGGTACTCAGGGCCACCCGCCCGGCGCAGCCCCCCGCGCACACCCGCACGACCCGTGCACGGCGCCCTGACAGCCCGCTGACACCCTACGGCCCACCACTGGAGCATCGATTCGAACTCATCGAACAACCGGTCGCCGTCACGGACCCCCCGGTCCCGTCCGTTCCCTTCTTCTAGAACCTGTTCTATCTTGACGCCCCGTCAGGTCACCCGCCCCCGGGCCGAGAGGACAGCACCGTGGACTTCAGGTTCAGCGAGGAGCAGCAGGCGGCCGCCGAGGCGGCCCGGGCGGTGTTCGGCGGGGTCGCGCCGGACGGGGTGATCAGCCCGTCGCTCGTCCCGGGCGCCGTCGCGGACGACTTCGACCGGGCGCTGTGGAAGAGGCTCGCCGGCGCGGATCTCCTGAGCCTGCTCCTCGACGACGAGTTCGGCGGCGCCGGCCTCGACGCCATCGCCTTGTGCCTCGTGCTGCGCGAATCCGCGAAGGTACTGGCCAGGGTGCCCCTGCTGGAGAGCTGCGCCGCCGCCGCAGCCGTACAGGCGTACGGCGACGGAGAGCTGCGGGACGAGATACTGCGCCGGACCGGGAGCGGCGACCTCGTCCTCACCGTCGCCGCACACGGCCGTACCGGCCACGACGCCGCCGAACTCGCCGTGACCGCGAACCGGGACGGCGGCCAATGGGTGCTCGACGGAGTGCAGACGGCGGTGCCCTGGGCGCACAACGCCGACTTCGTCCTCGTACCCGCCCGCACAAGCACCGACCGGACCGGCCGGACCGTCCTCGCCCTGGTCCCCCGCGCCCACGGGGGCGCCCCGCTCGACGGCGTCACACTCGCCGAGCAGATCTCCACCACCGGCGAGCGGCTCGGTGAACTACGCCTGGATTCCGTGCGGCTGCCGGACCACTACGTCCTCGACACCGACGGCGCCTGGCCGTGGCTGCGCGATCTGCTGACCGTCGGCACCTGCGCGCTGGCCCTCGGGCTGGGTACCGCCGTGCTGCGCATGACCAGCGACTACACCGGCAAGCGGGAGCAGTTCGGGTACCCGCTGGCGACGTTCCAGGCCGTCGCCGTCCAGGCCGCCGACCGGTACATCGACCTGCGCGCGATGGAGGCCACGCTGTGGCAGGCGGCGTGGCGGACCGGCACCGGAGCGGGCGGCGCGCTGCCCGTCGCCGGGGACGTGGCCGTCGCGAAGATCTGGGCCTCCGAGGGGGTACGCCGGGTCGTGCAGACCGCGCAGCACCTGCACGGCGGTTTCGGCGCCGACACCGACTATCCGCTGCACCGCTACCACGCCTGGGCCAAACACCTGGAGCTGTCCCTCGGCCCGGCGGCGGCACACGAAGAGTCCCTGGGCGACCTGCTGGCGGCGCACCAACTGGGCTGACCCCGGCGGCAAGCCGTCACACCCACCCGGGGTTCAGGCGACGAAGCCCGGCGCACCCTCATCGGTGACGACCGGGCGTCCCGCCGCCTCCCACACCTGCATACCGCCGCCGACGTTCACGGCGTCGATGCCCTGCTGGACCAGGTAGTTCGTGACCTGCGCCGACCGGCCGCCGGAACGGCAGATCACGTTCACCCGCCCGTCCTGCGGCGCCGCCTCGGTCAGCTCGCCGTAGCGGGCGACGAACTCGCTCATCGGAATGTGCAACGCCCCCTCGGCATGCCCCGCCTGCCACTCCTCGTCCTCACGGACGTCCAGCAGGAAGTCGTCGTCCTTGAGGTCCGCGACCTCGACCGTGGGCACACCAGAACCGAAACTCATGCCCCCGACGATACCCAGGTCACTGCCCGAGCAGTGCCGCGAGTTCCGCCTCGCGCTGCGCGACCTGGGCCAGCAGCTGCTCGGCGATCTCCTCGAGGAGCCGGTCCGGGTCGTCCGGAGCGAGCTTCAGCATCGCGCCGATCGCCCCCTCCTCCAGCTCACTGGCGACAAGCGTGAGCAGCTCCTTGCGCTGGGCGAGCCATTCGAGGCGGGCGTAGAGCTCCTCGCTGTGACTCGGCTGCCACTCGGCGGGCGCCGGGCCGGCCGCCCACTCCTCGGCCAGCTCCCGCAGCATCGCCTCGTCACCCCGCCCGTAGGCGGAGTTGACCCGGGCGATGAACTCGTCGCGCCGAGCCCGCTCCTGCTCGTCCTGCGCCAGGTCCGGGTGGGCCTTACGGACCAGTTCCCGGTAGGCCTTGCGGGCCTCGTCGCTCGGACGGACCCGCTGCGGGGGCCGCACCGGCTGCTCGGTGAGCATCGCCACGGCCTCCGGGAACAGTCCCTCCGAGTCCATCCAGCCGTGGAACAGCTCCTCGACCCCGGGCATCGGCATGACCCGCGCCCGAGCCTCCCGAGCCGCTCGCACGTCCTCCGGGTCGCCGGTGCGCGCCGCCTTCGCCTCGGCGATCTCGGCGTCCAGTTCGTCGAGGCGGGCGTACATCGGGCCGAGCTTCTGGTGGTGCAGCCGGGAGAAGTTCTCGACCTCGATACGGAAGGTCTCGACGGCGATCTCGTACTCGATGAGCGCCTGCTCGGCGACCCGCACAGCCCGCTCCAGCCGCTCCTCGGGCCGAGCACCCCCGGCCTGATCGGGCGCGCCGGACCCGCCGGACGCCGCCTGCGCGTCAAGAGGCTCCCGTGGCCCTTCGGCTTCGGGCACGGACGAGGACTGCTCAGCTTCCGGGGTCGTCACCCGGCCAAGCGTAGGCCACGGCTCACGCGCCCACCCAGGGTCACCGAACAGACCCCGAAGCGACCCCGCATGCGTCACACTCCGGCCCCCTCACCCCCGGTCACACCCCCATCTCCGCGGCGATCCTCCCCGCGCGCACCGCCCCCACCAGAACGGCGTGATCCGCCTCCGTACGGTCGGCGTAGGCCGTGGCGAACGTCGCCATCGCCTCGTCCAGCTCGTCGCTCTTGCCGCAGTACCCGGCGATCAGGCGAGGGTCGGCGCTGTGGGCGTGGGCACGGGCCAGCAGGGCGCCCGTCATCCGGCCGTAGTCGTCGATCTGGTCGGCGGACAGGGCTGCCGGGTCGACGCTGCCCTTGCGGTTGCGGAACTGCCGTACCTGGAAAGGCAGTCCGTCGACCGTCGTCCAGCCGAGCAGGATGTCGCTGACGACCTGCATGCGCTTCTGCCCGAGCACGACCCGACGCCCCTCGTGCACCGCGCCCGCCGCCGGATCCCAGCCGGCGGTGGCCAGATGCGGGACGAGCGCCGAGGGCCGGGCCTCCTTCACCTGGAGGACGAGAGACTCCCCCTTGTGGTCCAGGAGCAGGACGACGTACGACCGCGCGCCCACACTCCCCGTGCCGACGATGCGGAACGCCACGTCGTGCACCGAATGGCGTTCCAGCAGCGGGAGACGGTCCTCCGAGAGCGTGCCCACGTACTCCTCCAAGGACGCAGCCACCGCCGCGGCCTCCGCGTCCGGCACCCACCGCAGCACCGGAGGAGCCTCGACGAAGCGCCGCCCGCCGTCCTCGGTGACCTCCGTCGACCTGGCCGCGAAGCGCCCGCTGGTGTTGCCCCGCGCCTTCTCGGACACCCGCTCCAGCGTCCCGATCAGGTCATGGGCGTCCGTGTAGGAGACAAGTTCCTCGTCCGCGATGGCATTCCACGCGTCCAGCACCGAAAGCTTCGCGAGCAGCCGCATCGTCCGCCGGTACGCCCCGACCGCGTCGTGCGCCGCCTTGCGGCAGATGTCCTCGTCCGCGCCCGCCTCCCGCCCCGCGAGCACCAGCGAGGCCGCGAGCCGCTTGAGGTCCCACTCCCAGGGGCCCTGCACGGTTTCGTCGAAGTCGTTCAGATCGATGACCAGGCCGCCGCGCGCGTCACCGTAGAGACCGAAGTTGCCCGCATGGGCGTCGCCGCAGATCTGGGCGCTGATCCTGGTCATCGGCGTCCGGGCCAGGTCGTACGCCATCAGGCCCGCCGAACCGCGCAGGAAGGCGAACGGGGTGGCCGCCATCCTGCCCACCCTTATCGGGGTCAGCTCAGGGATACGACCGCGGTTGGACTCCCTGACCGCCGTCTCCGCGTCCGGACGCGAACCGTCCGCGCCGGTCTCGAAGGAGGCGTGCGCGCTGCGCGGAACCTGCCGCCGCAGCGCCTTCCCCTCCTCCTTGGGGGATCCCTCGGGACGCCACTGGGCGAATCCGCGCACCTGAGGAAGCTCCCGTGCCCGGCTCCGCGCCCCCACGGCCTCCGCCAACTCCGTACCGACCTCGGTCATCAAGACCGCCTCCCCCGCTCCACACACCGCCGCCAACATCAACTCGCGACGACCGTACCGCCACACACCACATCAGGTCAGACCCTGTGGATAAGTCGGGCACCCTGTGGGACGCACCTCATATGAGAGAGAGCTCACATCTTCGCGACGGCCAAGGTGAGACACGTGAGACAACGAGAAACGGCCCTCATCGTGATCCCGATGAGGGGTCGGGTGGCCCGGGGGAATCTCACCCCCGGGCTCCCACAGAACGGAGCGTGACGATCTCCCGTCACTCCGCTCTTGTCACCCTGGTCACCAGGCAATGGCGGCTTCGGTCGCGATCTTCCAGTGCGCGAACAGCCGGGGGTATCGCTTGGCGATCCCCTGCATGCACTCGATGGCCTTCCTCAGCCCCGCGAGCCGTTTGTACTTTCGGCGGATCCATCGCACCAAGTAGGCGTTGATGCGCGCCAGGAGGGGATACAACGCCGACCGGTAGAACCGGCCGTAGTAGTTGATCCAGCCCGCCACGATCGGATTGATCTCCTTGGCGAGCTCCACGAAGGTGGAGTTGGGGCGGCGGTGAAGCCGCCACCTGCGGACCTCTCGGCCCATCTTCTTCAGGGCGTCCTTGCTGACCGCCGGCGAGAAGTTCAGGAACAACTTCCCGGACCTCGTGCGGGCGCCGCGCGGGCGGAACGTGAACCCGAGGAACGTGAACTCCGTGTGCTCATACGAGCCACGGCGGTTGCTGTCCTTGCAGTACACGATCTTGGTTTTGTCGGGATGCAGCCGCAGCCCGACCTCTTCCATCCTGTTCCCGAGTGCCGCCAAGACCTGCCGGGCCTGGCGCTCGCTGACGCAGTGCACGACCGCGTCGTCGGCATACCGCTCGAACTGGACGTCCCGGAAGTTCCGGGCCAGCCACAGGTCGAACGCGTAGTGCATGAACAGGTTCGCCAGCACAGGCGAGCTCACGCCCCCAACGCAATGGGTAACTTCTGCTTCGAGGTGACGCTTGGTTACCGGCGGTTGGAACTCCTTCCCCGCACGGAGGGTAAGGGGCGTCACAATGGGTAGTAGGTTTGTGACATGGTGCGTGGTGATCGTGTCGATAGCGTCGAGTACGCCCGGCGGGTCAACGCCGCCGCGGATCTGGCTGCAGCGGGTGTGCCCGTGGCCGCAGCCGCCCGCACGTTGGCGAGCAGGTACGGGGTGTCGGTGCGTCAGGCACGCCGGTATCTGGAGCAGGCCGTGGCTGCTGGACATCTCGAAGTCCCCGAGTCGAGCGTGGTGTTCACCGTCAAGCTGCCGGAATCTCTGGCAGGACAGATCCGCGCCCGTGCCCACGCGAGCGATAGGGCGATCTCCGCGGTGGTGGCCCAGGCCCTGGCCGAGTTCCTGCAGCGGGATGCCCCGGAGGGCCGGCCGGGCAGGTGAGCGACCGGCCGGTTCAGGTGGAGGCGGTCTTCGACCGCCATGCGGCCGCGGACCTGGCCGCGGCGTACGCGGCGTTGGTTCCACAGCGGCGAGCCCGGATACCGGAGCGCCTGGAGCAGGCAGGAGTGAGCGATGACAACCAGTGTGGCGATCTACGCCCGGGTGTCCTCGGCCCGGCAGAAGAAGGACCAGACGATCGGCTCGCAGACCGCGGCTCTGCGCGCGCACGCCGCCGAACAGCGTCTTGAGCTGCCTGAAGAGTGGGTGTTCGAGGACGAGGGCCACTCCGGGGCGACCCTGGTGCGGCCCGCACTGGAGCGACTGCGCGACCTGGTCGCCCAGGTCGGCGTGGACGTCGTGCTGTGCTACGCACCCGACCGCCTCGCCCGCAAGTTCGCCTACCAGGCCCTGCTCATCGAGGAGTTCGCCCGCGCCGGCACCCGGGTGGAGTTCGTACGCGGCCCGCGCGGCGACAGCCCCGAGGACCAGCTGATGGTCCAGTTCCAGGGCATGTTCGCCGAGTACGAGAAGGCCCAGCTGATGGAGCGCTACCGGCGCGGGAAGACCTACCGGGCCCGCTCGGGGTCGGTCAACGTGCTGGGCGGCGCCCCGTTCGGCTACCGTTACCTGCGCAAAACCCCCGAATGTGGAGCCACCTACGAGATCGTCGAGTCCGAGGCGGCCCTCGTGGTCGAGCTGTTCCGCCGCTACACCGACGACGGAGCCTCCATCGCGGACCTGACCCGCTGGCTCACCAGCAGCAACACCCCCACCCGCACCGGCAAGACCCGCTGGGACCGCAGCGTGGTCTGGGGCATGCTTCGCAACCCCGCCTACGCAGGTCAGGCCGCCTTCGGCAAGACGAAGATCCTTCATGAGTCCCCGGGCCTCAACCGCCGGGCCCGCCTGGAGGGCCGCTCCACTCCGCGCGCGGTCAAAACCGCCGACCGCCCCCACGAGGAGTGGATCACCATCCCGGTTCCTGCGCTGATCACCCCGGCCACCTTCGAACGCGCCGCGAATCGGCTGCAGGACAACAAGCGCTTCGCCTCACGCAACAGCAAGGTCCCCTCCCTCCTCCAGGGCCTGTCGGCCTGCGTGAGCTGCGGGTACGGCTATTACCGCACCTCGACCACCACGTCGTCCGGCAAGAAGATCTACTACTACCGGTGCCTGGGCTCGGACGACTACCGCTACGAGGGCGGCCGGGTCTGCGCCAACAAGCCCGTGCGCGCCGACTACCTCGACACGGTCGTCTGGGACCACATCATCGGCATGATCTCCGACCCGCACCTGATCCGGACCGAGATCGACAAGCGGCTGGAACGCGCCCGCACCTCCGACCCCGCCACCCGCCAGCGCGGCCGGCTCGACCTGGCCCTGACCAAGGCCACCGCCTCGATCACCCGCATGATCGAAGCGTTCCAGGAACAACTGGTCACCCTCGACGAACTCCGCTCCCGGATGCCAGATCTGCGCGCCCGCGAGAGCAACCTGCGCGGCCGGCTCGCCGCTCTGGACGCATCGATCGCCGACCGGGACGCTTACCTCAAGCTCGCCGACGACCTCGAAGGCTTCCTCGCCCAGCTCCACGACAACGCCGAAAGCGCCGAGGTTCCCGAGCGCCAGCGCGTCCTGCGACTCCTCGTCAAGGACGTGCTCATCGGCCCCGAGAAGATCACCATCCGGCACCGCATCCCCGTGCGCGAACACGGCGCCAACGACGGCCAACATCAAGACCAAGACGCTACGGAGGGTGACTCATGCCCGGGTTACCCATTGCGTTGGGGGCGTGACCGCTGAGCCCTGTGGGGTTCCTCGGTCTCGTACCTGCAAGGTGCCGTCGGGCAGTTGAAGCGGGGCTTGGAGCCATCGCTTCACATACAGAATCACCCAACGGGCATCGGTGTGCGCTTCCACGGCTTTGACGATGAGGTCCCACCGGACGCTGTCGAAGAACTTCTGGACATCGAGATCAATAACCCAGTCCCTCTTCCAACAGCGCTGACGGCAGCGTTCTACCGCATCGAGTGCCGACCGCCCAGGCCGGTAGCCGTAGGAATCCTCATGGAAAACGGGCTCGACCCGTTCCATCAGATGCCTAGCCACCACGGTTTGGGCGATTCTGTCGGCCACCGTGGGCACGCCCAAGATCCTCACACCGCCTTCCGGCGACGACTTGGGGATCTCCACCGCACGCACCGGCGGAGGAAAGTACGCCCCTGAGGACATCCTGTTCCAGATCTTATAAAGGTTGCCCTTCAGATCCTTCTCGAAGTCCTCAATGGACCGACTGTCCACACCGGGTGCACCTCTATTCGCCTTAACTCCTTCGTACGCCTCCCAGACTTCCCGCTTCGAAATATCAAACGGCTTGCCTGATGACTTCAACGCGTCCATGTAGTTCCTCCCGGGGAACCCCGGTTGCCTAGACAAACAACGTCACGAATGGCCCGGCCCCTTCGCTCCGCTCCCGTTACAGGAGCTTCATCACTAGTACGAGCCGGTCCGCCAGCGTGCCCCGCATCGGTACTCGATCCCTTGCGGTGTCTGCCGCTTGGGAAACTCCCTCTCGCCCGCCATGAGACGGGCGGTATCGAGGCACGCCTTCTCCTGTTCCATGCGAGAGCGGCAGATCGGGCTCACGTCGTCTACACGCCGGACACCACCTGGCCAGTAAGCGGATAACCGCCAGACTCATCCCGGAGTTAGCTAAAGACCCCGGTTTCGATGTCATCTGTCTGCTTAACGACGCTTCAGCAACGATTCGCTTGCGCTCGTCTTCCCGATCCCCACCTGACGTCTCTTACGACGCCTTTTCCTCAATCGCTCACCACGGCAGTCATTAGCTAGCGCAGCATGAGGCGGTTTGAAGTCTCTCTCCGCAGAGCGGCTTCGAAGGGCCACACCTTCATCTCTCGCACAGCATCGATCCCAGAAACTGTCCTACAGTCAGCTCCCTTTCACGTTCAGGACACAATCAGCCAACGCAGCATGAGGCGGTTTGAAGCCTCCCCCCGCAGGGCGACTCCAAAGGGCCAAATCCTTCATCTTTCACGCAGCACCGCAATAAGGCGCTCTACCTACACGGAACTCCTCCTTGCGTTCAGGACACACGCACCGACGGAACTCGCTGACCAGGGCCTACGTGGATACCGCTGGAGATCGTTTCCCACGCTGTGTCACCGGTTTTCCCACGACCCAGGCCAGAGACCTCGTCAGGAGTGGCGACGGATCGGCGATGCGCTTCCCTCGCCGCCAGAGCCTGCACCCAGTCACCTATTACCGACTACGGGTGAATAATCCATATTTTGTTGACCAAGGCATGGGCCCACGGTCGAATCAGCCCCCAGGGGGCAGCACAGCCGCCCCCTCGCCCAAGCGCCGTATAACCGAGCGTAAGGAAACTCTTTGCCCGCCTTCACCAGCACTGCGGTCTGCTCGGCCGTGGCCACAGGCCTGCTTCTGACACCCGCAGTCGTCACACCCGCCTCAGCGCGTACGACGCCACCGATCGGACAGGACCTGCAGGTGCTGTCCGACGAGGGTTACGCGCAGGTCTTCGGCACGGCTCGCGCCGAGGTGGAGGGGTTGGTCATGAATCCGCCCCGGGTGAGTCCGCCTTCGCCAAGTGCCGGCGCTGGCCCGTCGGTCAGCCACTGGAGCGTGGTGAAGTTCGTCAGCAAGGACGGCGAGGGGAAGAACATCCCGACCCGGGAAGGCAACAGCAAGTTCGGCTGGCGGCACTTCTCAGGACCGCACAACATTCACGATCCCAAAGTGATCAAGATCGTGACCAGTGAACGCCCGGAAGAGAAGGAAGGCGCACGCCGGGTCTACGGCGGCGTGCTGACCAACCGCCTCGGTGCGATCCTCGCCCGGATCAGGGTGATCGCCCAGTCCAGCTACAGGACCGCGGACGGCGACTACGAGCTCGCCGATCAGAGCCACAGGATCGGAACGATCACGGTGTACTGTGCGCGGGTTCCTCGCAACAAGTGCCCCGATGCGGTGAACGAGACATGACGTCTCCGCTCCCCGGCGGCAGTCAGGAGTCCGGGCCGATGCAACGGTGGGAGAACGAAGGGCTGGCCCGGCTGCAAGCCGCCCTCGTCCGGGGCATGCTCCGGTTCACGGCGGCACCCCTGGGTGGCGGCCCTGTCGTTCGGGGCGTGCTTCCCGTTCCGGACGGACGAGGCGTGGGGAGAGTGGTCGTCTGGGACGGCCACGACATCGGGACCTCGGCGGCCTACGACCTGCCGCTGCTGGACCGACACGGCGACAACATCCCCGCCTCCGCACTGGCGGCCGCTCTGCGGCAGGCCGTACGGCAGCCGTCCGACGCCCTGCAGACGGCAGCGGGCCACGACCGTGACGGGCACGGCATCCCCGTCGTGGCCGCAGAGAACATGGGGCTGCTCGTGGAGGAGGGTCTGGAGTTCGACCTCACGGACGCTCTCCACGCGGCAGTCGCAGGAATCGCCCCGTCCGGAGGTGACGAACGCGCCGAGAAGCTGTGCCTGCTCGGCTTCCTCCTCCTCGACCAGCACCGCGCGCGTCTCTACGTGACCGCCGAGGGGCTGTCCGACATGGTCGGCCTCGACGTGTCACTTCGCGACGAGGAAGGAGCCGTGGCCGTGGGCATCACACGCCTGGCGGCTGCCCTTCCCTCACTCATCGCCGACGACCAGTTGCGGTACAACCCTTCGAACGCCGTGGACCCCTATTGCACGGAAGTATTCGACCTGACCCACTGGTAGCACTCGGACCTGCCCCACCCGGGCTCACAGGCATCAGACCGGCGGCGCGCCACTCTATGTATGGCTCCACGGCCGGATGGCGCAGGGGTCCCAGTCGAAACGGCGTAGTCGCGCCTGCTCGACATACGTGGCCGTGTCGCCGTAGTTGATGTTGAGGTGGCGGCCGAGGACAACGATGGCCACGCTCCCCGCTCCGGCGGCCTTCAGCGCTGTGGACGCGGACTGGGCGTGGTTGCCGGTGGTCCAGGTGTCATCGATGAGCAGCACGTTTTCGCCCCAGAGCGCCGACGACGTGTAACGCTCTGCCGAGGCAGTGCGGCCGAGCGCTGAAGCATCAGGGGTTGGCGTGAGCAGGTCGCGATAACGGTCGCGGGTGACGCCGACAATGTCGGCGACCATGTCGCGAAGGGGGTGGTCGTTGCGGCCGCTGGTGCTGGGCACGGTGGTGACGGTGTCGAAGCCGGATACCGCGCAGTGGTTCGCAATGCAGTCTTCATGCAGGGCGAGAAAGCGCCACAGGACAGCCGCCAGCCCCATACGGAAGTACTGCTGCTGGGGGCCGACGGCGTTCTTGTAGCGCCACAGCTCGTTGGCGTACTGCTCTCCCTTCAGGGCCAGGCTCAGTGGGACCACGACATCGGCGACACCCTCCCCGAGGATGTCGCTGGCCTGCTGGCACTGCCAGCAGGTGGGATAGCCAGCGTTCGCGATGCCGCGGCAGACCTGGCAGACCCCCGGGCCGGGCAGCAGGGGATGTACGAGGAAGTTGGCGTAGCGGGCGGACAGCCCGACGACGGTTGCCACCCGGATCCGCCGGTCAGGCCCAGGTGAGCTCGCCCGTGACGGGGACGAGAGAGTCGAGTTCGGCAAAAACTTCGTCAGGGCCGTCGATGACGGTGGTGTTGGGCCTGGTCGCGTACTCCCGCGCCCATTCATGGGTCATCAGAGAGCGCATGAGGAAGACCCGTCGACCGTGCTCCAGAGCGAGGCGGGCCTGCATACGGGCCCCGCTGCGATACGCCGCCTCGACCACCACGGTGGCGAGACTGTATCCACTCATCACAGCGTTACGCATGGGGAACGAGATCTTCGAGGGCGGAGCGTCCGGCCAGAACTGGGAGATCAGCATCCCCCGCTCGGCGATCTCCTGCTGGAGCCGGGCGTTCTGCGCCGGGTAGGAGCGCCGCAGACCGGTGCCGATGACGGCGACGGTCCGACCGCTGACGGCGAGAGCGGTTCCGTGCGCGGCACTGTCGATCCCGGCGGCAAGGCCGCTGACCACTGTGACGCCGCGCTCGGCGAGCCCTCCCGCGATGGCCCGGGCGTGGGCGATGCCCTCCGGAGTGGGGGTGCGGGTGCCGACGACCGCGACCCTCAGATCGTCGCTGACGGACGTCCCGCGCAGGAACAGGAAGGGCGGCCGCTGGTGGACCAGCCGTAGATAAAGCGGATAGTCATCGTCCAGGATCGTCACCAGCCGCATGCCCTCGAGCTCCCAGGCAGCAATCTCGGCGGCGACAGACTCAAGGTCTGGGGCGGGTTCGGTATTGAAGAGGGCGCCCTGCCCAGAGGCATCGAGCGCGTTCTCAAGTACGTCGCGTGCGCTTCCGACGGTCTCAATCTGGTCGGTGAGTTCGGGCCAAGGACGATCGCCACGTCGCAGAAGTGCGACGAGGGCGGCTCGTTCCAGCTCCTGGTCCATGTCGCAAGTATAGGAAGAGCGTCTGGGCCAGACAGCGCAACGTGCGGGCCGGAATCGAGCAACGCCGACAGACAGATCAGGCCACCCCCTCGGGGCGTAACACTGTGAACAGGACGAATTCCGCTCCGTGCTCATGAGGAGGACAGAGGTGTGGAGGGAACGGATGTGATAGCGCATCGCCAGCTCTGGTCAGAGCCCGACGGAGGTTCGACGCATCGTGACGGAGACCGGGAAGCCGGTCCCCGAGGGCGCGGAGGACCTGGGGATCAACGAGACGACCCTGGCGAGCTGGGTCTCGCGGGCGAAGCGGGCAGAGAAGAGCACGCCGGAGGACCAGGACGCGTTGATCGCCCGGCTGACGGCGGAGAACGCAGCGTCCCGGCCGCCCTGAGGCGTTCTTCTGGATGCGGATCCGCAGCAACATGGCGTGATGCCGCGTGATCGCCCGCGTCCGGGACCGTACTGCCGGCCCCATCCGTGTAAGCGCGGCGGCCAGCTCGATCGGATCCCGGAACGCTGCGGCGTCCAGGTGAGCATTCGGATGCGGATTCGCTGCCATCAGTCCACCACCTGGAGCCGCACAACCCGCACAACGGCGAAGGTCCCGACATTGGCGTCCCCCACCCGGAAGCGGCGCCCGACGAGCTGGGTATCACGGGTCGAACCGCGAACGACGATCACGTCGTCGTCCAGGGTCCGCGGAGCGTCAAGCGGCAGCAGCGCCTGATACGCGGTAGCTGCCGGAAGCACGGCCACCGACCTGTCCAGCGCGGCCGTGATCGCGGGCTGCCCGAGGGGCACGATGGCACCGGACCCCGCCCACACGAGAGCACCATCCGCCTCAGCGGACTTCAGCTCACCCGTGTCCTCGTCGAGCACATCGTCCGTACGGCCGCCAGGATCCCGCCACACCTCCAGCTGGTCGTCGAGCATCCCCTCCACGACCCGGCGCACACCGGAGAGATCAAGCGCCACGGGCCCACTCCGCCAACTGCCGCAACACGCCGGCCGTCCCACCGCCCGGCACGTTCTCCAGGTCCGCCCGCGCGAGCGCGGCACGCTCTACCTCCAGCGGGTTCAACGCGTCGAGGAACGCGGCAGCAGCCGCACCCGGCTCGGCAGGCACGCCGACCTCCACCCGTGCCAGCACGTCCAGTTCGGTCGGCCAGGTCCCGGTCGGCCGGAGGTGCGGCACGACGCGCGGTAGATCATGCGGATCGGCGTGCACATCGGTGGCGGCGACCTGGCCGCTCACGTCACGTCCGTCCACGGCGACGGCGTAGGAACGGCCGTCGAAGGTCATCTCAAAGCGGTTCGGTGTCGACACCGGCGGAGCCTAATCCCATGGCGCTGGACTGGAGAACGACCGGCGAGAGGTCGAAGGCATCGCCCGGGCCAGTGGAATGGAGCCGTAGGACAGGCTCATCGCGTCCGGTCACGAA
>Ga0136846_1236443_pt1 | contig 31885 bp, 30 predicted proteins | sample HopSoiMetagenom2_FD_96841 | JGI IMG/M metagenome (GOLD analysis project Ga0136846, IMG submission 96841) | Grasslands soil microbial communities from Hopland, California, USA - 2 Assembly 2016 (version 4) | ecosystem: Environmental > Terrestrial > Soil > Grasslands | place: USA: Hopland...
AATCAGAAAAGAAAGAAGTTCCAAAGGCTGCTAAAAAATCAGCACCCCCTAAGAAAAAGAAATAAACAGCAGGCTATTGATAATAGCTATTGGTTATTAAACAGGATCTGTGAACCATCCCGGTAATTCCCTGTTTTTCTAATAGCTATCCTCGATAGCTTTTTTATTTAAACAAAGTATTATGAACTATACAGCCGATATACATAAATTAGAAAGGCATTTCCTGCCGGAAAATTTTGTAGTGAAGGATTGGGAAACACTGGAACCCTATTTTAAAGAACTGGCAGAACGTCCGATTGACTCACCAAAGGCACTTACCCAGTGGCTTAAAGATATGAGTGAACTGGAAGCAGTTATTAGTGAGGATGCCTGCTGGCGCCAGATCAAAATGACCTGTGATACGGAAAATAAGGAGCTTGAAGAGTCGTTTACTTTCTTCATGATGAATATTCAGCCAAAGATCCAGCCTTATGCTGATCTGCTGAATCGCAAACTGATTGAATCTCCTTTTACAAAGGAACTGGATCAGAAAACTTTTTTTACCTATCTCCGTACTGTTAAAAAGAATATCGATCTCTTTCGGGAATCCAATATTCAGCTACAGGCTGAGTTAGGTGTGGAAGCGCAAAAATTTGGAGTTATCTCCGGGAAAATGACAGTAGAGGTCAAAGGACAGGAATATACCCTGCAACAGGCAGCCAAATTCCTGGAAGACCCAGATAGAAAATTGAGAGAAGAAGTTTACCGGAAGATAAACGAGCGGAGATTGCAGGATAAAGACACCTTGAATGATCTCTATGGCGGACTTCTCGGCAAACGTAACCAGGTTGCGTTGAATGCCGGATTTCCAAACTATCGTGATTTCCGTTTTGCTGAACTTGGTCGCTTTGATTATACAAAAGAAGACTGTTACAATTTTCACGAAGCAGTAAAACTGCACGTGATGCCATTGGTGGATCAGTTGTATGAGATCAAAAAGAAAAAACTGGGCCTGGATACATTGCGTCCCTGGGATATTGATGCCGAACCAGCCGGTGTGGAACCGCTGCATCCTTTCAAAACTGGCGAAGAGCTGGTAGATAAAACCATTAAATGCTTCAATGAGCTTCGTCCATTCTTTGCGGATTGCCTGCGCAAGATGAAAAGCATGGGTCACCTGGATCTCGACAGTCGTAAAGGGAAAGCTCCTGGCGGTTATAATTGTCCGCTGGCAGAAAGTGGCGCGCCTTTTATTTTTATGAATGCTGCAGGACAGCTGGATGATGTAACCACTATGGTGCATGAAGGTGGTCATGCCATTCATTCATTTCTTTCCCATGACCTTGAACTAAATGGCTTCAAGGAGTATCCTATGGAAATAGCTGAAGTGGCAAGCATGAGTATGGAGCTTTTCACTATGGATCACTGGCATGTATTCTTCGATAATAAAGAAGAACTGATCCGGGCTAAGGAACAACAACTTGAAAGGGTTATTACAATTTTTCCGTGGATTGCCACCATCGATAAATTCCAACACTGGGTGTATGAAAATCCTGCGCATACAAATGATGAAAGAAAGAAAGCATGGCTGCAGATCCTGAATGAATTTACCTCCCCTGTACTGGATATTTCCGGTCTGGAGAAATACAGGGAATATGGTTGGCAAAGGCAGCTCCATCTTTTTGAAGTTCCGTTCTATTACATTGAGTATGGAATTGCTCAATTGGGAGCCATTGGCCTATGGCAGCAATACAAGCAGAATCCGGATAAGGCACTTAATAATTACATAACAGCCCTGGACCTGGGCGGCACCCGAACTTTACCAGAATTGTTTAAGGCGGCAGGGCTGGAATTTGACTTTTCCCCAAGCCATATAAGCGGCCTTATGCGTTTTGTAAAGGCAGAGCTGGATGGACTCCAAAAATTAGCATAAAATACTCTAAAAGTGGTACTGGGTAAATTCGGAAATGTCGTACGGGAATATTACTTTTGGTTCATCAAGAAATTTAATCATATCAGCGATATTGTTGCCCGCTGAACAGTATCTGAAACATAGCTACTAATCAGAGCCTTAACCTAAGTCCCCATGTGTCTACATGGGGGCTTGTTTTTTAGCCCTTATTGAAACAAAATTGTCAAATGGAGCATTGCCTGCAGATCCCTTCCACTACTACATCGATCTGTTTTGCTGAATATCCTGTGGGCAGCTTTATGTCGGGAGTAACTACATTGTCCAGGCAATAGGTATTTTGGCATTGCCTGCAAACAAAGTGAACATGATGATCATGATGATGTCCTTCCTCACAATCATCTTTACAGAGCGCGTATAAAATGGAATTATCAGCAGTAGGTATTGTATGTATGATCCCCTTTTCAACGAAGACCTGCAGCGTGCGGTAAATTGTTACTCTATCAAATTTTTCACCTGCTCTTTTCTCTATATCACCATGTGCCAGCGCTCCGCTCTGATCAAGGAACAGATTCAATATTTTTTCGCGGCTCGCAGTAACGCTAAGCCTGTTCTTTTTCAATATATCCTTTGTGTCTCTTGCCATAATCATTCATTTAGCAGTTTTTTGATCTGCTTCATCATTTCACCCACTTCACTTGGCTTTAGTCCATCATAGATTTTCTTGACCTCACCCCTTTTATTTACCAGCGCCCATAATTGCGAATGCAGGAACTGGTCGTCGATTGAATTCACATTATTAGCAGGGTCATCAATTGTATAGCTGTTACGGGCAAGCGTATACAGGCTATCTTTCCTGCCCGTTAGAAAGACCCATTTTTTGGTATTCACTTTCATTGAATCGGAATACTTTTTCAATTGTGCCACAGAATCCCTTTCCGGATCGCAGGTATACGAAAGGATCCGGAATTCCTTTTCATCTTTGAACCTGTCATACACCGTTCGCATGTTATTATTCATCCTGGGGCAAATACCGGGACAGGTGGTAAAAAAGAATTCTGCCACATATACCTTGCCTTCCATATCCTTATCTGTTACCCTCTGACCATCCTGATTCAAAAATTCAAAGGGCTGAACAACCGAGACGGTATCATTTTTCCGGATGGATTTGGCAATTGCCAGGTAGAAAACGAGGGTCAGAACCGCAAAAAACCCGATATAAAAGATGGCCTTCCTTGACATATTCATTTTTTGACGCTACAAAGTTACCACCTAAAGGTTTTTGTTCCTCAATCTTTTGCAACAATGTTGCTTTTTTAGTATCTTTGTCTTCCTTTATGAGTATCAGGAAGGTAAATTGGGACGCATTGGGCATTACAGCCTCCGTAGCCTGCGCAATTCACTGTGCTGTGCTGCCCCTGTTTATTTCAACCCTTCCCTTATTTGGCGTAAATATCATCCACAACATGGCTTTTGAGGCGGGTATGGTCTTTCTGGCTTTTGGCATTGGCTCATGGTCTTTGTACCATGGCTACAAACGTCATCACCATAGCCTTCGCCCATTTGGCCTGTTTTGCCTGGGTCTGGCTCTATTGATCCTGAAGCTGTTCTTTGTGCATTATGAGACCTGGTTGCTCATTCCTGCAGTTGCATTGATTGTAACAGCCCATTTCCTGAACTTCCGGTTTTGTCGCGTTCATAACCACGCACATTCAGACGACTGCCATCACTAGACACAACGTACATTTAGTTATTATTACAATACCTTTCTGAAAATTATTTCCAATGATGAAAGGGCTTCTCTTCTGCCTGCTATTTTTAACAGGAATTCAATGCTATGCCCAAACGGCTGATGAAAAGGCTATCAGGAATATTTTAAACAGGCAAACTGCCGCGTGGAATAATGGAAACCTGGAGGAGTTTATGAGCGGCTATTGGAAAAATGACTCTTTAATGTTTATCGGGCAAAGCGGGATTACATATGGGTGGAACCAGACACTGGCAAATTATAAAAAGCACTACCCTGACTCAGCCATAATGGGAAAGCTGAAGTTTGACATCATCCTGGTCAAACCCCTTTCATCGCAATATTATTATGTGACGGGTAAATGGATGTTAAAAAGAAGTGCTGGAGATGTCTCCGGCTATTTCACACTATTATTCAGGAAAATTAATCGGATCTGGATGATCATTGAAGATCATAGCAGCTGATCTTCAGCATGTGGTGGTTGTACAGAATAGCGCTGTTGTACTCTGGAGAAAGCAAAATAAGAAGTCAGCAAACCTACCATGGAAAAGATAATATCGTACACATCAAAGGTCCTTCCGAAAATGGGAATCAATTGCAGGTATTCATTAATAATGAGCATCCCCAGTCCCATCAGGCAAACCAGCCGCAGATCATATGCCGATTGGATACGGAATACCCTTGCAATAAAAAAATTTCTTCCGCTAAAAAACCAATAGGCTCCAAAAGGGATAAGGAAGGCACCAAAAAGGTTGGGAGCAATATTTAAAAAGAATCTTACCGGGTCATCAAACAGACCAAGGGGACGAATTATGAATTTAATCGCCCAAATAATGAGAGTTCCTATTATCACCAGTCGTCTGCTGATCCTTTTTAATTCCATAAATAGTGCTTGCCCTTTACTAATGGTCAAGATAAGATTTTCCGATAAACTGGGTAAACCTTGCCGCGGGTATTTTTAACTGAAACGTTAAAAGAGGTCAGAAGTTACTTCCAGATCCGGTAATAGTACCGCAGGAGGAGGATAAATGCAGTGGCTGCAACCACATAAAATAATATCACTGCATAAAGAGGTCTTTCTCCTGGCCAGCCCAATTCAAAATAAATTCCTGCTGTTGCCGTACTCATTAGCCATAAAAGTCCATAAGAAATGGTGTAAAGGATTTTCAGGAAATACTTTTTTATTTCCGGATCCCACCCCTGCTCACCCATGAATTGAAATTTGAGGAAAGGTAAGCTATCTAATATTGTGCTTCAGCCGGGATGAGAAGGTTCCTGAATTCAACAGAATCACCGCTGAATACATTAAAATCTACTTTATAGGTGATCCCATTCACATTACCCTCGTCACTATGCTGCCAGAAAATCCAGTCGCGACTGATGCGTGGCTGTTGTGGCTGATAATAATGCGCTACCCATAAAGGGTATTCATCAAAGGCGTTGCCGAGGTTTTGGTTGTAGAAATCTACATTGGTATAAATGATGGGTTTCACATGATAATAATTCTCCACTGTCTCCAGCCATCGCTTCACTTCTCTCTGTAATGATGCCTTTGAAGCGCCGTAACGCTGTTCCACATCCAATACAGGCGGAAGATCACCAGGTTCCAGGCTCACCTTATCTATAAAATGCTCTGCCTGCATTTTTCCGTCCTTGGTTGCAATGAAATAATGATAGGCTCCTCGAATAATATCGTTACTCCTGGATTTTCTCCAGTTTCGTTTGAATTGCGGGTCTGTATTTCCCAGGCCTTCTGTTGCTTTGATAAAGGCAAATCCCAGTTTTATGTGACCTACCTGCATTTCCTTTACTTCTTCCCAGGCAATAATATTCTGGTATTTGGAAACGTCGATCCCATGTATTGTATATTCATTTGGAATGGAGATACCAAATTCAGCGTAATGAGTTGATTTGGCCCTTGCATAAGCTAGGAAACGATAACCCATCCACGCGGCAGCTACCACTACAACAGCGATAGCAATACTGAGAACCCATCTTATAAATTTCTTTTTCCTGCTTTTGGAGGGCATGTGGACTTGCTGGATAATATATCAGGCAAATTTATATACTACCCGTATGAAAACTGATTTTTCCAGAAAGGATTTGTCCCCGTTTACAGGATAATCTTTGCGCCGGCCGTAATATAAAAAAGGTTTTTCGCTGGTCCTGTCAGATTTTGTGGCATTACATAAGCAGGAATTAATAAAACCTGGAATTTATCCCTGGCAAGTATCAGGGGCATGGAAAATTCATACGAGAGAATGGAAAACTGTTTCACGGTTTCTGACACCTGCTGTTCAGTTCCCGGAAAGATGAGAAAACTATTTTTCCTGTAATAAGTATTGGTAAACTGTTGGGTTCCGGCATTCAGATATGCAGAAGGATTAGCCACTAATACCATTTTATCTGACAGTTGCATCCGAAATAAATGATCTACTCCGGCCATTGCTCCATAATCCGTACTATTGCTGAATTTCACATCACCGCCTCCTGTAATATTGATGATCTTGCTCTGCCAGGTTAATGTACCTGCCACCTGTGCTTTTAATGCTGATTGTACAAGTTCGCTGTTTTCGGTATAAAAAGGTTTTACAAAATAGAAATTACCTGCCCATTTCTTTTGATCATTGAAACGGTATCCTGCAGTGGTAACTGTTCCGGAATATTTAAAACTTTGCAGAGAATTATTTACAAATACCGGGGCTGCGTTAACGTAAAAATTGGGTGTGAACCATAATTCCGCAAGGGGAAAAACGCCACTGCTGCGTAAACTGTCTGTACGGCCATAATAATTGAGATGGCTGTTATAAAAAACCCCGATCTTAAATTGAATGTCAGTTTTTGATGAATCAGCCTGTGAAAAAATATTGGTACTAAAAAGCAGGGCAAGCCCAACCATACTCACGCAGGATAACTTTTTCATAATTAAAATTTGGGGGAGAAAAAGGGTTTTGGAAGATTAAGAATGCTGAGTGATCAGCATTCTTAATCATTCACTTTAATTCAGCTTATTTTACTGAACCTGCTGCCTTAGCTTCTGCAGATCCCTTCGCTTCAATGGAAGGCTGCGCGGCAGCTCCTGTTTCTTTGGCTGTATTTACTCCTGATTTAACTTCGGAAACAGCTGTTGATTTCATTTCCTTCGCAGTGTTTACAGTAGTCGCTGTTGTTTCATCAGCTTTATTAACCAGCTTGTCTCCCTTTATTTCTGCATTGGCAGAAAGGGAATTTTTGCTGGATATTGCAGATCCCTGGCCATTCACTTCTCCATTGGAAGAAGAGTTGATCCCTGCATTTGCATTAACACTGCTACCAACTTCTTTCGAAGCAGAAAGCGTTTGTTTTCCCGTAGTGTTCACTGTTGAAGTGGTGGTTGATTTTACATCGCCAACCTTTGCTACAGTACTGTTAACGGTTGCCTTTGTAGCCTGAGTGGTAGCGTTGGTAGTGCTGGTAATAGCACTTGTTGCTGATGTAGCATTGATTGCCGCCTGGGTTGTGGATTGTAATCCCAGATTAACCTGTGCAAACGAAAATAAACTGATTCCGCTTGCAATTGCCATTGACAATACTCTTTTCATTGACTTCATAAATCTTGATTTTAGGGTTTAAAATTTTTGGTTCTGCTGGGTTAATCGGTTGTCCAGTTAAAGACCCGTTAACAGAACCATGGTTTAATAACCCTTAAATTTTTTCTGTCACTTAATTGTCAATTGCGAATATACTTAACGAAGAAACCGCCATGCATTGTTTCAGATGCAGCAAGCTTTTGTTCAATTGCGGGAAGCTTTATAATATTTACCAGGCCAGTTATGCCTGAATAATCGCGTGCGGAACTGTATTTATATTCTCCAGGGATATCAACGATCTTATCCCGAACTGGAGTCTGATGTATATATTCAAAATGTTCAAGAAGGAGATTCTTTTTCCTTGAATCGATTAAAACAGGGTGATTGCAATTTTGCCATACCTGGTATTGCTGGATCCCTGTATTGTGGATTGATCTTTCAAACTGCTGAAGCATCCATTTTTTCCTGGATTCAGGTTCTGTTTCTATGGCTTCCAGGATCTTTTTAGTAGTGAAATCGATATATTCTTTTTCAAGTTCAGCAATAACAGCACCATTGTTGGTTTGTGCGAGCAAATGAAGATGATTGGACATAAGGCACCAGGCATACACCACCAATCCCTTGCTATCGATAAAGTGATTCAATGTATGAACAATTACCTGCTTGTAAACCGGCCGGATAAATACATCTACCAGGTCTACAGTCTGGAATGTAATAAAGTAACAAGTTTCCATACCTCTAATGTCTTTTTCACTAAACATATCATTGCATATTGGTTTGCCCATTACAAGCAAATGCTGTTCCGATTCTTTATAAATGTGTATAAGTAAGTTTTAAATACCACGATCGGGGTATTCCACGCCTGCTATTGATTGGAAAATGAAGCTGTTCCAGGAATAATAGGGTTTTTGCAATCCGAATCGACGAAACTTACGTATAGCTGTTTTTTATCGACAAACAAAGGCTTTAAGCCTGCCTGGAACATTGATCTCCATTAAGCCTGTTTCGGTCTTAAACCTGCCTTGATTCATCCAAATACCTGATTTTCTCTTTTTTCCACTATTAGTTTTATCTGCACAAACCAATAATTAAACTAAAACAGGTAAGACCATGAAAAAGACATTTAAAGTTCACGCCCTTATTATCGGGCTTATGATTGCCTCCCTTTCCGTTACTGCACAGGAAGAGGAACCCGCTCAGGTAGCTACTGTTATCCCTAAATATGTATCTGACAAAGGATACTGGGTAGTAGAAGGCAATATTCATAACAAACAGGAACAGACCATCCATTTTTACAATAATGATGATCTCAAGGTTTACCAGCAAACAATTACAGGCAGGCTTAAGCTCAATAGACGTAAGACCCTGATGCATATTAAACGGATGCTGGACACTGCTGTAGTAGCCTGGGAACAAAGAAAACCCCTGAACGAAAATCTGTTTGCTGCAACAAAGTAATACTGCAGCAATTCTTTTAAGCATATAAGTTTCCCCCTGCCTGGTTCTCCGGGCGGGGCTTTTTAGATCTCAGCTATGCGGTTCTTTACTGCATACATGGCGAGGCCTATTCTTGTTTTCAGCTCAAGTTTTTCACAGAGTGTATCCCGATAGCCTTCTACTGTCCGTACGCTTAAAAACATCTTTTCGGCTATTTCTTTATACGTCATCTCGGTACAGGCGTATTTTAAGAATTCGATTTCTCTTGCATTAAGGTTGGCAAAAGTGCTGGTGCTTTTTGATTCTGTTAACTGATGTACGGCGCCTAATACTTTTCTTGAAACAAGGTCATTATAAAAATAGCCTCTGCTTAATACATCATCAAAGGCAAGTTTCAACTCGGAAGGATCGGCATCTTTCAGTACATAGCCTCTAGCCCCACTTTTGATCATCCTGATGATGGCTGTTTCTGAATCCATCGTACTCAGGGCAAGTATCTTAATATCAGGATAATTATCCCTGATCCATTCGGCAGTTGCATAGCCGTCCATTTCTGGCATGACAATATCCAGTAATGCTATGGCTGGTAATTGATTTTTATCCAGCTGATCAATAAATTCCTTTCCATTGCCAACATCAAATAGCACCTTGTAATTTGGAAAGAAATTAATAAGCGAGGCCAGTCCTTTACGGAACATTGTATGGTCATCAACAATGGCTATATATTTCGTGTCAGTCATAAGGTGTAATTATGGTTATTGTGGTTCCTTCATCGGGAGTGCTGTCTACAATTGCTTCACCCCCGATCAATTTTGCACGATTGAATATGTTGTTTAAACCCAGGCCATTTCTATATTTAGGTAATGATTTGTCGAAACCCTGGCCATTATCTGCAATTGTAATTTTTAATTCATCCTTTCCATAGTTGAAGGCAATTTCTATTCTGCTTGCCTTAGAATGTTTGATAATGTTCTGAAGGCATTCCTGAATCATTCGGAAAATGATGAGTTTCTTTTGCTGGATAAGACTTTTTACTTCTCCTTCCAGTTTTGTATGGGTAGTCATTATCCCTGACCTGTTGATGCGATGCAGTTCCTGTATTAAAATCTCATGCAGATCTGTTTGACTGATCATGTCTGAATTTAAGCTCTTCGCAATATCCCTCAGATCTGTGATAGCCTTACTCACGCTCTCCTTTGCATCCGTTAGCATAGCCCTGTCAAGGGTATCTTTTTGATCGATGATATTTAACTGGACTTTGGCAAGGCTCAATATTTGGCCTACATTATCATGTATTTCATTACTGATGGAATTGAAAGTTTGCTCCTGGATCTCAATTTGTGATTGCAAAAGCTGTTCAGAGAATTCTTTATTCTTTTCAACCAGTTGCTGCTGATGCTGAAATCTCTTTTTTTGATAAAAAAGTAAAATAAAGACCATCAGGCCAATTACGACCATGAATACAATGATTCCAACTATTATGTTGATCACTACCTCCTGTCCGAAGGGGTTATTCTGCATACAAAAGCATAAATAAAAGTTGAATACAGGATAATATTTAATATCCGTAAAATAGTATATAAAGTAGTAAGACTAAACCCGGTAAAAATTTGCTTAACTGGTCTATTCCAATAATTCCACCAGTCTTGCACCAGGTCATTAATAATTCCAGTAATAGGCAATTCACAACACGAGTAAAAAATTAAGGCTACTGCGATCCAAAATTCAGAATGCTTCGCAAACGCAACCAGTCTTTCTGCTGTAAATAGTTCAAATAAATAGAGTACGGAAAAAATAATGATAAACAAGTCACCGACCATTATTGCATACGCATTCCATTGATTTGACCCATATACAAACAGAAAAATGGAAAGCCAGAATAAGGGATAAAGGATTATAAACACGTTTAAAGCCTTCCTTATGATTTTAGAAACCAGAACCTGTTTATAGTATATTGCCAGTATGGGGTATTGAATAACCATGAAAACACTATATACTAGAAAATTTGAAGTAAGATGAAGGGATTGTAAGTAAAATTTGGCGATTATCTCAGTAAGGGCGGTTATTCCAAGGAAAACAGAAATCAACTTTAAATGAGGTGGGTAATGCAGCCTGAAACTAATCAGGCTGCATAAAAAAGATACAATAACTATTGCTATATAAATATTAGTTAGTGGCTGGTCGATATTATGTTCTTTTTATGGAAGTAACGTTCCTATTTGATCGCATGTTTTTCCCGGTGGAGGTGGTGGGCACGGAACACCTGTATCTGTATATCCGAAATTACTCAAAAAATGTTCAATAGCGCCCCACTGATCCTTGCTGAATTTAGCTTTTCCAATATCTGATTTTTTTTGATCCTTAAAATAACTCTCAATTGCGGCTAAAACAGGATTATTACCGAGATAGGAGGCCTTCACTGCATCATCTTTGTAAAAACTAAAAATTAACATTAAATGATAATAGAAATCTATTGGTGAATATAGTGATTTCGGAGTATGAGCAAATGCTGCAAGATTAATTACAACTTTGTCAACTGAATCCTTATTGATTAAGCATTGCAGGCTTTTTTTCATCCCGATTGTATTAGTATTAGGATTTATTCCCCCTTTAAATATCGAAATGTCGTACCAAATATTAGTAGCTTCTTGGAAATTTGGTATGGAATCTCTTATTCTAAATTGGCTATTTTGCCCATTAGCAGTAAAATAGTTTAGATGTTTATTTTGAAATGTACTAATAATTTTTCGGGCGTCCCTAACCAATAAGTGTTTGGCACTTTTATCTACAATTGTATAGCACGAACTGATATCATCCATATTAATTGTAATATCTCCAATATCTGTTTCTTTAGTGGGCACAAAAACTAATAAAAGTTTATTGTTGTTAACTGAATCCGCCCCAAAATAAACTCTCACCCCGTTGTAATGTTTTGAGCTGTCTGTCAAATATTCTAAAAGTTCCAAAAACGCACCTGGATCGTAAATAAGTGAGTCAGAAACCCTTTCCTTGTTTTTATTATCTATATAAACGCCAATTAGTTTCCTTGCTTCCTCGGGATCTATCGATCCGCGGGGTGTTGGATCTGGAGCTGCAGGGTCAGCATTCTTACAATTTTGAGTGAAACCTTTAAGGGTAAAAAAAATAAAGAAGAAGATAAGTAGCTTTTTCATAACAATATATTTTGGTTTAAAATCCGGAGCCTGGTTCCTAAAAGACTCCTGCCGCAAGGTCTTTTGGAATTATTGATTTAAACCCCCGTTTTATACCTATCTATTTACCGTATTAAAACGGTATGATAAACAGTTTTTCAACGCTTACAAGCTCTCTTTCTTCCAAAATAATTTCTGGTAATTGGAATTCCTGTTTAACCTGCACACACGCTTAAAAGAAAACCCGTCCCAGGTAATTTCCTTTAGCAGGCACCCTTTCCGGGATTAGCCAGTGGCTTTCCGGCCTTAATGACTTTCGTCGACGAAAATCAGCCTTTAGGCGATTGTTGCCTCCACCTCTTACGAATGGTTTCAACAAATCGTAATTTAGTCACGTGATGGAAAGGCATCCTTTTATATTTTCTGACGAAAGAAGACACCGTATTAAACGGCATGTGGCTTTCTGGCTGGTTTGGTATTTTTCGCAGGCTTTCCTGTATTCATTTGTCGCACTCAACCTTGGCCCCAGATACTTTGTGAGGCTTGAGTCCTCCTTCATTGAATCCTTTATTTATCTGGTCCCTCACATGTTCCTTTCCTACTCCCTCATGTATTTTGTGATACCTCGGTACTTATTGAAGCAAAGATATTGGCACACTGCAGGCATGCTGGTCATTTTCTCCTTGCTTACAGCAGGGATTTCATCTGCCCTTTCTCTTACCGTTATTCCTGCAGTACGATTCGGGATCATGGGAGATTGCCCTGAACTTTATCCATTTGCCAATTCTACCACAACCGTTTTCCTTTCCCTCATGGCTGGCTTAAGAGGTGGGTTAACCGTTGCAGGCATTGCCGCCGCTATCAAACTAATGAAATACTGGTATGTGAAAGAACAGCGAAACCTTCAGCTACAAAAAGAAAACATTGCCGCACAACTTCAGTTATTGAAAGCACAGGTGCACCCACATTTCCTGTTCAATACCCTGAATAATATTTATTCCTATACACAAAAAGTTTCACCAACAGGCTCAACCCTGGTAATGGGTTTATCTGACCTTTTACGTTATATCCTTCATGAGGGAAGCAAAACGGCAGTTCCGCTGGACAAAGAACTTAAGATGATTTAGGATTATATGTTGCTGGAACAGATCCGGTATGGCGAGCGCCTTGATATTAATAAAGAACTTCCTGTTAAAACTAACGGGCTTATCATAGCGCCACTCCTTTTATTACCTTTTGTTGAAAACTGCTTCAAACATGGCACCAGCCAGATGTTGGAACAGGCATGGATAAGACTTGCCATAGATATTGACGGCAATAGGCTTAAGATGACACTTATCAATGCAAAAGTCCCGGTAAAGGATGACGGTAAGCCTGTTTCCGGTATAGGTATTTCCAATGTTCGTAAAAGACTGGAACTGCTTTATCCCGGAAAACATGAACTTGCCATTCGCGAGGAGGAAGATGTCTTTATTGTTAAACTAACCGTTGAACTGGAAAGAGATTCCACCATAAAAACCGTTAAAGCAATACCTGAATTGACCCATGCCTGAGATCAGAACCATAAAATGCATGATCGTTGATGATGAGCCCCCGGCAAGGGAAGTATTGAGTCATTATATTGCACAACTTCCTTCGCTTGAAATTGCAGCAGAATGTGAAAATGCCATTCAGGCTTTTGCCATTTTACAGAAACAGCCTGTAGATCTCATTTTCCTTGATATAAGGATGCCACAGTTAAACGGAAATGATTTCCTGAAATCATTGACCAACCCGCCTTTGATCATATTTACTACGGCCTATTCAGAATACGCGGTAGAAGCGTATGAACTGAATGTGGTTGATTACCTTGTCAAGCCTGTTCGATTTGATCGCTTCCTTAAGTCAATGCAAAAGGTTTTTGCTGCCTATAATATGAAACCGGTTGCAGAGCCCTCCGTACCAGCGGAAAAAAAGATCGAACCTTTTGTCTATTTCCGGGCAGACCGCAAGATGATAAAAGTAATGCTGGATGATATCCTGTATATTGAAAGCATGAAAGACTATATCAAGATCTTCACCAAACAATCCGTCATTATCACCAAGCAATCTATCAGCTCAGTGGAAGCAATGCTACCGGAAAAAGAGTTTGTAAGAGTACATCGATCTTATATAGTTTCTCTAAAAAAGATCAAATCCTTCACCAGTGAGTTGATGGAAATTGAAAAGACTGAGATCCCGATCGGAAAATTATACAGGAATGAAGTCATGAAAATGCTTGGCTGATCCTGACAAATGTCAGGATTTAACAACGCGCAATTTTCCCTGAGCGTAATTCAGCATGATTTTCTTCTCACCGTTATGCTCAAACTTTACAGTTGCAACTGGATTATGGGCAGCGCCTTCCATTTTGATCACTTCCCCAAAACCAAATTTGTGATGCTCCACTTTCTGCCCAGCCTGGATATCCTTAAGATCTGAAGCTTCACTCGCCTTGAAATCATCCGATGGCACATGTTCCACCACTTTCGGATAATTTGTTTTAGGCGCTAAATAGGGTGTAGAGGAAGCAGCGCTTTTTGGAGGAGCTCCATATCTGCGCTCAGCTTCTTTTACATCATTGTAATCGCTTCCGCCAAAACCTCCTTTCATTCTGTCAAAGGCTGAACCGCCAGACCAGTTATTCATACCCTGGTTGCGGGTACCTCCACCAGCGAAGCTCCTGTCAATTAGCTCAGCGGGTATTTCCTCAATGAAACGACTCGGTTCATTTTGAACGAGATTGCCAAAGCGATAACGCGTATTAGCATAGGTGATCCACAACTTTTTCTTTGCTCGTGTGATCACAACATAGAATAGTCGTCTTTCTTCTTCCAGTTCTTCCCTGCTATTAATGGACATGGCATTCGGAAAAAGCATTTCTTCCAGTCCCGCAGCAAACACCACCCCAAATTCCAGGCCCTTGGCCGCATGGATGGTCATCAGTTTCACCGTATCTGCATTTGGGTCCTTTTCATCAGAATCGGTTAATAGCGTAATCTGCTGAAGATAGGCGCCGAGACTTTTATCAATCAGTTCTCCTTCTTCATTATCGGGGCTCTCTACCCACTCTTTGATTGAGTTCAATAGTTCCTGGATGTTCTCATACCGAGCCAAACCTTCCGTACTCTTATCATTAAAAAGTTCGCGAACTATATTGGTTTGCTTGCCAACATGCGTTGCCACCTCATAAGCATTCTGCCTTGTTAGCATGCTGGAAAAGCTTTTCATCATGGTCACAAAATCCTGCAGCGCCGTTAATGTACCTGCACGGAATCCATAGCGATCTGAATTTTCCAGTACTTCCCAGGTAGAAATATTATTTTCATTAGCCGCCAGTACCAGTTTATCGATAGTTGTTTTGCCAATACCGCGAGCAGGATAGTTGATAATCCGTTTCAAGGCCTCTTCATCTTTTGGATTTACCAGCAGGCGCAGGTAGGCAACCAGGTCCTTTATTTCCTTTCGTTGATAAAAGCTGAGGCCACCATACATGGTATAGGGAATACCCATGCGGCGCAGTGCTTCTTCAAAAGACCGGCTTTGGGCATTAGTGCGGTATAATATGGCAAAATCCCGGTTGGGAAAATGATTGCGCAGCTTTTGTTCCTGGATCGTATCCGCTACAAATTTTCCTTCTTCATTATCAGATACTGTACGTACCAGTCTGATCTTCTCGCCTTCTCCGTTCTCTGTAAACAATACTTTTTCAATCTGGCCTTTGTTGTGACTGATCACTTCATTAGCCACTTTCAGGATATTCTTGGTGCTTCGGTAATTCTGTTCCAGTTTGATAACAGCTACATTGTCATAATCTTTTTGGAATTGCAGGATATTTTGAATGGTGGCGCCACGAAAGCTATAGATACTCTGCGCATCATCACCTACCACGCAAACATTTTCATGCATGGCACCCAGTAGCTTTATTATCTCGTATTGTGCCGGATTGGTATCCTGGTACTCATCAATCAGGATGTATTTGAACTTGCGCTGGTATTTACTCAGACTTTCAGGGAAGGTTTTCAGCAATTCGTAGAACTTCAGCAACAGATCATCAAAATCCATGGCTCCGTTCTTAAAGCACCTTTTTACATAGGCATCATAGATCTGTGCGATAGCCGGCCTGTTGGAACGCATATCTTCCTGCTGAATATAATAATCGGCCGCATATGCTGCCGGGCCAACCAGTGCATTCTTGGCTGAAGATATTCTGTTATATACTGTATTGGGTTTATAATGCTTATCGTCAAGATTCAATTCATTGATAACGGTCTTGACCACGCTTTTGGAGTCATCAGTATCATAAATGGTAAACTGATTCGGATATCCCAGGCGATGTGCCTCTGCGCGAAGGATCCTTGCAAAAACAGAGTGGAAAGTTCCGATGTATAAATTGCGTGCTTCGTTATTGCCAAGAATGCGTTCCACCCGCTCCTTCATTTCTTTGGCGGCCTTATTGGTAAAAGTAAGCGCAAGAATATTAAATGCATCCACTCCATTAGCCATCAGGTGGGCAATGCGGGTTGTTAATACTTTGGTTTTACCACTGCCGGCTCCCGCAACAATCATCAATGGCCCATCGATATGTAGTACGGCTTCCTTTTGCCTCTCGTTCAAATCCTTCAGGTAGTCTTGCATATTGCGAATTTACGACAAGGCGGCATGCAGGGGCAAACTCTGGCCTGATATTTATATCTATACCAGTATAAACTAATTCTCAACAAATTAAAACCGAGATGTATGAACAAATTTTTGACCGGGTTGGCAATCGGTATTGCAATAGGGTGCCTCATTGCCCCGGATAAAGGCACAGAAACCCGCAGGAGGCTGAGTTCGAAAGGAAAACAGTTGAAGGACCAGTTCAATGATTTTGTAGACTCCTGGGCAGAAAAAATTGATTCATTGAGAGGAGAAACAGAAGATTTTATGGACGAAACAGCACCACGGGCAAAACCATACACAGTATAAGGGGCCATCCTCGTCCAAAAATTAAGAATTCAAAAGTAATACGTCCCAGGGGACCAATTACTTTTGAATTTTTATTTTATAGCTGAATAAGCGCAATTCTATGTCGCCTTATCTTTCGTATTCTGGATCAACCTGATGCCCGCAAAAAAGAACACTGCACCCAAAATTCCAAATGTCAGGATCTGCTTGATATTATAAGTGTTTCCTTTCTCAGTTAAGAAATTTACACCAGCCAGAATAAGTCCCACTATACCCATCAAGGTAAGGATTATACCGAGGGTTCTTTTTTCCATAAATAATTATTTTGATATTAAAAACAAAGCCCATGCCTTGAAGCGGGAGAGTTCAGAAAATCGGCTTTAGGTTGTGCTTCTGTTCGCTAATGCTCCAACATTAGTTTGGGACCCAGGTAAAATAAAAAAGGGCCAGAATAAAAATTCAGCCCCTTAATAAAATCCAATATCCAATGAAAAACTGATTAGGTAAGTTCAAAACTTATGCCACCAGTTTTTTAAGCCTTGCCAATACCAAAACGAAACTTTAAATGAGTAAGCTCTTTCCACTTTGGGAAAACGATTGCCCATTATTGATTTGTACCAATCTGACAATTCCCTGACTTGGTAACCATTAAAGAGCTGTTAAACCATAAATTAATGGCATCTGCGGGCATGATAAATGCGTTAACCCTATAGCAGTTAAGAAACAACCTCCACACATGATATTGCGAAAATTTTTGATTCCAGCCATCGGCTGTTTGATAGCCTTTGCCTCCTGTAAAAAGGAGAACAGCAGTTCAAAGAATGGTGCTACGGCAGCTCCGGATGATTGCGTGCAGCGTGCAGCAGTAGCAAGTGGTAGCCTAATTGAAGGACAATATATTGTGCTCTATAAGGATAATGCTATCAGTTCTAAAGGTATTTCAGCGCAACGCATGACCGAATTCAGCGAAGATGCACTATCCAGAAATAATATCAGTGAAAAGGCATTGCAGAAAAGTTTCGCCGGCGAACCGGGCGGTTTTATTGCCGCTCTTTCTGAAAGTGAAGCCGCCAGGTTACGCAAGGATGAAAATATTGAGGCTATTGAACCAGACAGGATCATTGCCCTCAGCAATTGCTTTACTGTTGTGGAACCTCGTCTCATCACCTGGAATATTGAGCGAATCGGCTATGGGAACGGGGTGGGCAAAAGGGCATGGATCATTGACACCGGGATTGATTTCGATCACCCAGACCTGAATGTGGATGTTTCAAAAAGTAAAAGCTTCATTTCCGGGGTAACATCCGCTGATGATGAGAACGGTCATGGTACACATGTAGCTGGCATTATCGGAGCAAAGAACAATACGTTTGGCGTATTGGGTGTTGCCTCTGGGGCAACGCTTGTTTCCTGTCGCGTGCTAGACAAGGACGGATCAGGTTCCCTTTCTAATATCATCCAGGCCCTATCCTATATTAGCGCAAATGCTTCACCTGGAGATGTGGTAAATATGAGCGTGGGTGATGATGATGGCATTTCTGAGATCCTGGACAGGCAGGTACAAACAGTGGCGGCAAAAGGTATTTTCATTTCAATTGCTGCGGGAAACGAACATACGGATGCCAACAAATATTCACCAGGCAGGGCAAGTGGTCCCAATATTTTCACTGTAACAGCAATTGATAGTCTGGATAATTTCGCCAGTTTCTCCAATTATGGAAATGATGTAGTGGATTATGCCATGCCAGGCGTAAAAATATTATCAACCTATATGGGCAATAAATATGCGTATATGAGCGGCACTTCCATGGCGGCTCCGCATATGGCCGGACTTTTATTACTTAAGGGTGCCAGGATTTCTAAAAGCGGGGTTGCAAAAAATGACCCGGATGGAACTCCAGACCCAATTGCCCATTTTTAAAAAAGGTGCTCACGCTAAATAAGAGCATTCCTTTTCTTACCGACTGCTTTGGATTAACGAGTTCTTTTTGCTTACTATAAAACAAAAAAGGCGTCTGACCCTAATCATGACGCCTTTTACTTTTTAATTATTTGTTCCACTTAGTATCTTGTAGCAGGACATCCTGCTTTCTTGTCTCTTTTATAAGCGGGTAAGCCTGCAATCTGTTTGTATTTATCGAAGAAATAACGAACTGTATAAGTAACCGCAATATAGTAATAGCCATCTTTGTTCTTTGGATTACCGCGGATTGTTCCAGCTGGAGGATAAGGACCTGAACCAACTTCATCCCCACGATATGCGAGATCAACAGATTGTTGACCTTTTAAATCCAGCAATAATGCAGGATCTGCATAATTTCCACTTACATCATCCAGGTGATCGCCGAAAGTATAACGATAGCCTAACTCCAGTCCCAGGCGCATATCTTCATTCAATGATCTTTCTATCCCAATTCCCATCGGAATACATAATTGGGTAAGACCATATTTTTTCACACCATCAATTACCCCTTCACCTTCTGTGGCCAGCGGTTGAAGCTTTACTGTTTGTCCATTTTCATCCTTTGTTTTTGGATTAAAATGAAATACGCCTACTCCCGCAAATGCATAGGGTATCCACCAGCTATCATTGGGATTTAAAAAACTGTATTGACCGCCCAGTTCCCATTCAAAAAGTCCTGATTTAAAATTCAGGTTCCTGGTTTTCATACTTTCCGTGCCCTTCTTATCATCTCCTGTCAGGGAAGTAAGGGTAAGATAGCTTCTTGCGGAAATCTTTTCAGTCAGATCATAACGGACACCGATGGATCCCATCAGTTTGTTTCCGGAAAGTGCAATTGAATGTGCTTTTAAATCCCCATTATATCCTGCAAGACCCAGGCGGCCTGAAAAATGGAAATTCTGTGCGGAGCAAAATAGGGGTAGGCTGAACAGCCCGATAAGTAGTTGTTTCATTTTGGGTTCGAATTAAAAGGTGCTGGATAAAGAACGCTTTTTCGGATAAATTAGTATACCCGCAAGCGTTCTTTTTCAAGTGTTATGCGAAGAAAATCAGCGGATTAGCGGAAATCAGGGGAGTAGTAGGGTTAAGTATCCTGGTTTTGAAGCTATTCCTGATTTTTCCTGCTACTGCGTTGCTTCTTCGATTTATTGGGCTTCGGAATATGCCTTGTTTTGTTGCTAAACTCTTGCTGGATTTATGCTTGTTTCAAGGTGAAAAACGCCCATTTTAGCATGGTTTCAGCAAGGAATTGCGAACGAATCACGAATAAATAAGGCGTTTTTAGCAAAATCACAGCACTCCGGATGGACTACCACTGCATTCCGATTGCACTCCGACTGCACTCCGACTGCACTTCGACTGCACTTTGACTGCACTCAGATTTTTGTCCACGGGCGCTTAAATTGCTGTAGGATGGGGCCATTATCGTATCAGCATTTTACCACAACTCTTTACATCTTCTTTGTATCCAGCCTGCACCCTCCTCCCAGATTCAGGGATGCTTGCAAAAAAATAATACCCAGAGCTTTGGGTCAGAAATGCTGATTATTTAAGGGGGTGGTAGATTCTTTCTGCTTTAGCCAGAATGATATCCTTGTCCAGCGTCATTGGTTTGGTCTTTTGCTGGCGAAATAACTCCTACTGATCGCGGAAATGTGGAGAATCCGGATGGCTGGAAGCGCCGAAAGTGTTGACGGATTCAATGATGGGTAATCCATCTTTTGGGTAGCGTACAAAACAGATATAGGCATCGCCGGATATCACTTTACGAATTCCGTTTTTATATGGCGCTGCATAGGCAGCAGCCAATACGTCAGGTAATCCATTCGCCGGTCGCTCTTCATTTCCACGAACCAGTTTTTGTATGTCGCCCAATGTAACCGAAGTGCTTCCAAAATATTTTACCAGGTAATCTTTTGCGTATTGATAGGCATCGATGCTCTCCTGTCTGGTTAGCTGACGGGATGGTTGTCCTTTTAATCTGTCTGCTACATAATGATAGATCACTAAAAAAATAGCTGCGCCATTACTTCCAGCAACAGCCCTGCGGTCCCATTGCTGAAATCTGCTAATAACATCTTTCAGTAAAGGATAATCGTTGGCAGACAAACTTAGCATCGTATCGATGCTGTAGGGATATTTCAGGTCCTTCGGCAACTGATTATCGAACTTGATACGCCTGAAAGTGGAATAATCAAATTGCTTTATATCCTTTACCAGTTCTGTAAATCGCTGGCTACGGTTATTGTGATAAGTTTCAAAAGCATCATTCTTATCAAATTTTTTACTATCCAGGTTATAGGCAGGATCTGTAGCCAGGAACGGAGAATGATTGGTGTTATATAAATACCCTGAGCCGGGATTGATGTACTGTGGTAACTCCCCAATTGTTTTAAAACTATTCCATAAGGTGGCTGATGTATTGCCAGGCACCGTACTCTTCCAGTCATATTGTGGATCAGGATTGCGACGAGGCAGCTTGCCATTGCTAACATAGAAAATAGTATCATACCTGTCTGCATACATGATATTGAACATTGGCAGGCTGGTCATGCTGATGGCTTTATAGAATTCAGTGAAGTTGTGAGCCTTGTTCATCCGGTACCATTCCTCCAGTGCCTTGATATCCATATTCGCGGGAAGTCTTATGGAAAAAACGCCTTTACCTGTTTTTACAGTAGCTCCATATTTACTCCAGTATATATTTTTACCAACTGTAACAGGCACTCCTTTTACTTTCAGTTTTGCCTTTTTCACTTCCAGGTCCACCCATTGACCGTCGAATTTATACTGATTGCTATTGGATGGATTCATTTCCAGCTGAAACACATCAATCTTATCCATGTAGTTTACGGTATGCGCCCACCCCAGGTTTTCATTGGTGCCATGAAAGATCAAACATCCACCAGGAAAAACGCCTCCTAACATATTCCAGCCTTGCTCGGTCTGTACATGCGCTTCATAAAATGCTGTAGGGCCTTCCAGTGGCTGATGAGCGTTAATTGCCAGAAAAGCTTCGCCAGTATTGGTACGTGATGGATGAATAGCAATGGCATTGGAACCCTGTGGCATAAAACCCGGAATGGTGGCTATCGTGCCTCCCAGTACCCGTGGCAATACATCATCAAGACCACAAAACATACTTATGGAAAATATTACTGCAGTGAGATATTCTTTCTCATTAAACGGGAATACAGCCTTGTATTTGATCTGTCGGGGAAAAGCCTTGCCATATGCATTTAAACCAGCTACATATCCTTTTATCAGAGCAACGAAATCCGGACTGAGTGTTGACCATTGCTGGTCTACGATATCGCGGCATCTGAAAAGTTTTACAACATAATCCGCTTCTGCACCTTTTCTTCCCAGTGAAGAACCTAACCTTGCTTTTCCGGAAAGCATTACCAATTGAATGGATTCAAAATCATCTTCCGCATGCGCCCATGCAAGCCCGTATGCTGCTTCAGGGTCAGTCTTCGCAAATATGTGGGGAACGCCAAATGAGTCTCTTGCAATAGTAATATTCTCAGGATTGATCTGTGCACTGCAATGAATGCAGCAAAGCAATAGCAGAAGGAAAAAGAGTCTCATACAGCAATCAATCGTTTATAAGTTATTTGATAAGACTATACTATTAAATTCCTGTCTCTTTAAACCTGTTTCTGTATTGCAAGATCCCATTAACCTGCTAATTTTTGCTAAAGACCCTTGGCTCAATGATCACAGGCTCATCATCAAATCTTCTCTTGCTTTGCAAATATTTTTCATGAATGATAGTGCCCATTGGCTTACCGGTAACCTTGCTTTCCAGCCATGAGATTATATCCAGATAGGCAAAAGCCCTTGTTTCAAAACGATTCTTTTCAAGGTGCTTGATCTTTTGTAATAATTTTTCCAATTCGGGTTTCAATTGGCGAGGAGAAAGATTCCAGGTTTTTTTCAGGAACTGGAATATTCCTTCTTCCACGACCGTTAGATTCTGCAACTTGGCCATGAACCGGTATACTGATTTAGTGAGGGATTCAATGATACTATCATTCCCCAGCTCATAATGGCTCATAAGATGAACCAGCCGCGCATAACATTGCAGGTCATTTCCCAATCCTTCATCTTCATAAATGATCTTCTGCAAATAATCGATCGAAGTTTTATAATCCTGGCTGCCGAAATATAGCATGGCGATCTTATAGTTGATCACCATTACACGGTGGCTGTCCAGAAAGATGGCATACTCTTTCAATTTTAGTTCAATATCAGGTACCAGTGCAAGGCCTTCCCTGAAAGTACCCGTCATAAAATGCTGGTTGATCTTGGCACTTGCAGTATAGATAAATGCCTGAATGCGGAAGTTCTCATGGTCCTGCACACGATCTGTGCGTGAGAACTCTTCAAACAGTCTCAATGTCTTTTCAAACTCTTTAAAATTGCGAAGATCAAAATGCGCATTGAGCAAATTGTGCAATCCTTTAATATAATGCCCCGTTTCAACACGGATCATCAATCGCTGGTTATGAAAAAGGTCCACCCATTTCTGTGTATAGCGGTAATACATTAAAAAATCCTGTCGGATAAATGCATACCAGCTCATGCTCTGGTAGAGATATAATCTTTCGTAAAATCCTTTTTGTTCCCATACACCTTTTGGCATATTCCTTTGCAAAAATTCACGAACCCCATTTTCATCTTCTTCATTGCGGGCATGCCCATGCCTCGTATACCAGCTATAAAGCTGAAGGGCCAGGTTGGAAAGCTGTGCTACAGTCTGGTTACGGGTAGTGATCTCCATAGCCTCCTGGGAAAGCTGTTCCGCCCTGTCCTGCATGCTACGGGTTATATGAAGGGTCTCAATCCGCTTCTCCAGAGAAATAACCTGGGTCATGAAGTTGTACTTATGATTGGTGCGGGCCATTTCCTTGGCCTTTTCCAGGATCTTGAGGCTCTGGAGGAACAATCCTTTTTTATAGAGGATATGAGCATAATCGAATTGCTCATGTAATTGAAGATCAATGCTATCGGCGCTTTTTAGGAGGCGCAGGCTGGCTAGGATCTCTTTGTATAGATGGGTCTTGAGATTATAGAGTTGCCGCTTCTCGGTACCGGGAAGCTTCTTTAATAGGTATTTTTCATCATATTCATCCAACTTATCAATAGCGTCGAAAAGGCGGACTATTTTAAGGTCCTCCTTCGCTGAGCTCCGCTTGATATACAGCTTGAAATGCCTTTTTTCTGCTTTTTCAAGGGACTTGATTAACTGAAATAATATGTCATGAGACCGGTTGGACATCGTGCATAAATTATCGTGAAATCGGCTACCAGTAAGGGTTTTGCTACTAAAGTGGGGGCTTTGCCATGCTCAAAACTGGCTGAAGTTGTTTTGTGCCGCTATTTTCCCCAGACTACATTTGTGATGTAATAGTTCATTACATAGTTCATACAGCAGGCAATCGTTGAAAAAGGCAAGCCGTCAGAGGCCAAAGGTAAGAAAGTGTAGTCTGCGAAAAAAGCTGAGCAATCGGCTAATAAGTTCTAATTCGAAGAATTTTCATATGGCAAGCAATCGTTAGAGGTCAGACCGTTTCTACGGTAGGACCTTTTTTTTTGGGAGGTGCGCTAAGTTAAAGGGAATTTACGATACGTTGTTAATTTTTTCTGAAGTTTTTTCTGCCAAAGCCCCCAATTATTAAAATTCCCTTAATAATTCCTGCATAAACCTGAACAATCACAAATAATCCCGCAAAATTCTTCCAATTTCGTCAATTCCCAGCCGAAGTCAACACTCGGGCTCACCCTTTTTACCTGCCATTGGTAATCGATTATAACCGTAAAAGCAGTAAGGCCTGTCTCATCCGTCTCAACACTCCTAACTTACCTCAATAACTTTCATAATCAGACTACGTGCAGCACATCGAATTTTTCGATATCGCCCATTTTGAAAATAATTACTACCGCGTGCCTCCTCCGGCAGCCCTTTCCCACTTTATTGACTTTTTCTGGGAAACTAAATTTGATGAGCTATGGGAAAGATATCCAAAAGGATTTTCTGATGCCCAGTTCCCGAATATCGGCTATACTTATATTATTAACCTGGGAACTCCATTTATTATGCAGGTAGGAGAAAGAAAGCTCAGCATGAAAACTGATGGCTTTCTTCCCCGGTATAATTCCATTGAATGTTTTCATAAACCCGGTAATAAATTATTTGGTATAAAGTTTCGAATCTCGCCTGTTATCCTGAAAAAGAAAGTCAATTTTTCAGAATACAAAGACTACATGTACCCTTTGAGTTATCTGCTTGAGGCTTCCATTATTGAACAGGTTAAAGCTGTAAACGGCTTTGAAGAGCGTATTGAAGTCCTTTCCAACTATTTTATCAGCGAGCTAACCCGTTATGAAGGTTCCATCCAGGCTGTGAATATCGTCAGTACCATACTGGATGACTGTTTCCAGCAGAACCGGTTCACTGATTCTGTTGAAACGCTGGCTCAACAATACAATATTTCTTCCCGCACTTTACTTCGCTATTTTGAAATGTGTACGGGTGTAAGCTGCAAACAGGCAATGCAGGTAATGCGAATTCGGAAAGCTACATCTCACCTGGTTAATGATCCCGATTCCTTTGACTATACTGCGTATGATTATTATGATCATAGCCATTTTTATAAGCACCTCAAACAGTTCCTGAGCAATAGCAGTTCACAAACCATGGAGCCGCATATCAGGCTGCTTGAGCTGCTACACAAAGAATAACCTGTAGAATCTCTTCCCCAAACCGATCCTTTACAGAACGTTATATATTGTATTTAAGCTAGTATTTTACTTTGGCCTGATTCTTTTATCAGTTCCGGCTGTAAATCTATTCGTCTCAATTAAATCATGTTTTTATGAAACAGCCTGAATACAAATTCATCCGTCAGTTAATGATGGTCTTTCTGTTTAGCTTTATGCAATTGGCTTTATGGGCACAGGACAGCGCCAGCTCAAGTGTTACGGTTCATAAAGAAACAACTACTACCACCAGCAACTGGTATGCCCAGCCCTGGGTATGGGTTGTAGGAGGTGCAGTATTTATTTTGATACTGATCGCATTGTTAAGAGGGAATTCAAGCAGCACGGATAGAGAAGTATCCAGAACAACGGTTGTTAAAGACCGCGAAATCTAATTTTTGTTCTTTTATAACATTATAATGGGTGACTCTATTCTGATTAGAGCCACCCATTCTATTTTTTCCCAGACTTTTCCAGGATACGTAGCACGCATGCAGCGTTACCTAATAAACAACACATGAGACTCTTTAATTACCAGCCCTTTCCCTTTCTTCTTCTGAGGCAGTAGTTCTTCTTCGAGCCGCCTGAACCTTATTATTTCCAAAACGATAAGTAAATGTGAGATTGGCTACCCTTGTTTCCCTGATCGCATGCCATTTCTCTATATAATTATCGTACGTGATCACCGCCTTTGGGAGATTCGTCCAAAATATATCCGTGATATTGAACCGCACGGTTCCCTTTCCTTTCATAACAGCTTTTTGCCCACCTGCTGATATCCCCCATCTTGGATCAAATACCATAAAGCCTGCCTGCCCGGCAGAATTGAAGGTTCCATTTAATTCTGCAGTCCATCCTTTTTTAAATGTGAATGTGTTATTGGTACGCAGATCAAGAGAAGGCTTTCCTCTTTTCAATATCGTAGTTCCCAGGACCCCATTGAAATGCTGGTAATACAAATCTCCATTGCTGATCATATTCCACCATTTCGTGATTTTGACAGGCGCTGAAACACTCATCCCATAATAATCTGAAGAAGACAGATTGATGGGGATCTGTACCGTAACATTATCATCTGATGGAATAGCAGGGAATACATCCCTGAACTTGGCAATGGCTATATCCTGCGGGTCTTTGGTATGACTAAAGTTCAGGGAAACACTCAGGCTCTTTACGGTATAACTCATTTCATAGGACCAGGTTAGTTGCGGCAACAATCCAGGGCGTCCGGTGGCATATGTTGTAACATCTATCAGGAATAAAAAAGGATTGAGCTGTCCATAACCAGGTCTATCTATCCGGCGGCTCACAGACATTCCCAGGGTTTTGTCTTCACCTAATTTGTAATTAAAGAAGGCGCTTGGGAAGAACTGGAAATAACTTGAATCAAATTTAATATTTCCCTTTAACTGTTCTGTTTTGATCTGCGTGTGTTCGCCTCTAAGGCCAACCTGTATATCAAACCTTGTCCATTCCTTTTTGATATTGAGATAGCCGGCATTATTATTCTCATGGTACAGGAAATGATTGGTCTTATTCACATCATTTTGAGGAGTCCCTGAGCTAACATCAAAAAACTGCGCGTCATTATCTGAAGAAACAAAACTTGTTTTGAACCCTGCTTCAAATCTCGCGCCTTTCTTCAAAGGATTTACATAATCTATTTTTCCAGTTTTGAAGGTGAGCTTTCCATCCTGGTCACCATTCAAAATATAGTCGGGTTGTAAACTGGATCCATTGAGATTGTAATAACTGGTAGCATTATGTGTAAGTGAATTGGAATTATATTCTCCATAGTCAACATCCGCAGTGAGCTCCTTGCCAGTACTGTCAAATGTGTGTTTGAAATTGATATTGGCCACCAGATTATTCCCATGATCGTTGTTGGTAGCAAAAGAGTTAAACTTGCTGGTAGCCTGCTTTGAAGGATTGATAACTGTTGAGGTATTGGTATTCCTCCTGGTAAAATGATTGAAATTACCATTGACCACAAATCCCAGGATTGTTTTTTTGGAAGGAAAATAATCCATGCCAATACGGGTGGTATGCGAACTAAATGGCATCTTGGCATAATTGTCCTTCAGATCCCCGCCATTATACGTTCCATTGCTAAAGAAATTTCTATCAAGGATCAGGTGATTTAATCCAATTCTATACGCATAGTTATAATTACCGAATACATTGATCTTTTTATTCCGGTAGTTGAATGTTCCTCCCGCATTCGCTTTTGGATAAACTCCCTGTCCGTATCCGGCGGTTAAAGTCCCGTTCACCCCAAGACGCTGATCTTTCTTCATTCGAATATCAATAATACCTGAGTTACCCGCAGCATCATATCTGGCAGAAGGATTGGTAATGATATCAATCCGTTCAATTGCGGCAGATGGAAGTCCTCTTAAATAATTGGCGAGATCAGCACCTGACATGGCAGTGGGTTTTCCGTCGATCATGATAATGACGCCAGTTTTCCCCCTCAGACTTATCACATCATTCTGATCAATGTTTACACCTGGAGACCGTTCCAAAACTTCCATGGCTGAACTTCCGGCGCTGACAATGCTATTCTCTACATTCACCACAATACGGTCCGTGAGCCTTTGAATAAATGGTTTTCGTGCACTGACCGTAACTCCTGATAAGTCTCCTGATTTAGGTAACAATGTAATAACGGGAAGCGATACACTTGTTTGTGTTTCGGATAATTGGATACGTGAGGTATACTGTGTGGTAAAATTGACCAGGGTTATCCTGGCGAGGTAATTACCCAGAGGAATGTTTTCAAATAATGCGTTTCCCTCTTTATCTGTAATAGCCACCTTAACCAGCGATGAGTCTTTTTCTTTCAATAACTCAACCGTTGCTCCTTCAGTACCATTCGCGATTCGAATTGTAACAGACCCTTTTATCGGCTGTTGGGCAATGGAAATTAAACTGCAGGCTACGAAGCAAATCATCAGCACAAATCTTCTCATGGTAGTTATTTTCCCAAAAATTGAGAAATAACGATAGATTTCGTACTAATTATTTACAACCAGTAAACGGTTATTTATGAGTGGGTTAATAAAGGTTAAGGAGTGTCCACTTTTTACATTTGACCGCTGTCAGTTGGTCTTTGTAGTGATTGATTTTTCCCTGATTGCCCTGAACTCTGACCCTTCTTTCCATTCAGGCCATTTTTCAGAATAGGACAATCGCTTTCCTACCTGAAAAAGTAATTGAAGGTCCTGGATAGCTCCATCCAATACCCAGGTGGATGCATCAAATTCGTCTGAGGGACGATGATAGTTCTTATCTGTATAGGCATCTGAAATGATTTTGCCTGAACCTTTTTCTTTTCCTTCCAGGTCAATGCCTTTGCTTGTATAAAGTGCAGGCACACCTACTTTGGCAAAATTGAAATGATCTGAACGATAATAGGAACCTGCTTCAGGATGTATTTCATATGCAATATCCCTTCCCTGTTTATGTGCTTCATCATGCAGCCAGTCTTCCAGATCATTCTGCCCCTGTCCCACTACAATAATATCTTTTGTTTTTCCAAACCAGTTCAATCCATCCATATTGATATTGGCAACTGTCTTTGCAATGGGATACACAGGATTTTGTGCATAATAAGCCGATCCCCATAATCCCTGCTCTTCCGAAGTCACGGCCAGAAAAATAATTGTTCTCTCCGTGGCCCGCTTCAAACTTTTAAATCCACGAGCCAATTCCAATAATCCTGATGAACCGCTGGCATTATCCAAAGCACCATTATAAATAGAATCTCCTGTTTCATCTGGTTTGCCAATTCCCAAATGGTCCCAGTGTGCCGTGTATATCACATACTCATCGGGATGTTTGCTACCGGTGATCTTGCCGATAACGTTGTGGGACTTATTATACGAAGTGGTTGCTGTTAATCCCACAGAAACTTTTAGTCCCAGTGATTCGCCTTTGAATCCTTTTTTATCTGCTGATGCAAACAGGGAAGAATCTTTTCCAGCAGCACCTAATAATTTTTGAGCTGCAGGTCCTGAAACCCAGCCGATCACATCACATAAGGTTTCATTTTTACCCCGGTTATCCAATCGCAGCTTTGAACCATTCCAGTTATTTTGTACAACAGAAAAGGGATAACTGGCTGCGTCTGTATTATGAACGATTAAACATCCTTTGGCTCCCTGGCGTGCTGCTTCTTCAAATTTATAGGTCCATCTGCCATAATAGGTCATGGCCTTTCCTTTGAATAATGTAGAATCATGTGCATTATATCCCGGATCATTCACCAGTATTAAAACCACTTTTCCCTTTACATCCAATCCGGCATAGTCATTCCAGTTATATTCAGGAGCTACAACACCATAACCTGCAAATACCAGCTCTGCATTGTTTAGGGAGAGAACAGAATCAGTACGGTCCGTCCATATCACATAATCATCGAATCCTTTTAATGTGAATTTTTGAGATGCACTTTCCACCTTCATTTCAGGTGAGGCTTTTGTGGTGATCTGAACCATGGGCACTTCCTGGAAATAGCTATCCCCATTTCCGGGTTCAAGGCCAGAAGCAATAAATTCATTTTTCAGATAATTAATAGCCTTTGTTTCTCCTTCAGTAAAAGGCTTTCTTCCCATAAATGAATCAGATGAAAGCGTTTGAATATGATTAGCCAGACTGTCTGCACTGAATGCAGCCAATCCGTCTTCAGAATCAATATCCCCGGGAGCCTTACAGGAAAAAAGTGTTACAGAAGTTGTTATGAGAACAAAAAGATATTTATACATGTTAATGTTTTATCCAGGATTAGCGGAGGCTTGATGCATAAAGATAAGAGAGAATTTGATCAGGGGTTGCCGTTTTTTCCTATCTTAAGGCAATATGATACAGGATAATCTTTTGCTAATACTTTCCCTTCTTTTCGTGATCACCATGCTAACGATGCTGAGTGATAAGTTGCACATTTCTTATCCTATTTTCCTGGTCATCGGCGGTTTGCTGATAAGTTTAATTCCGGGCATACCTAATATCAGTATTGGCCCCGACCTGGTCTTTTTGATTTTTTTACCTCCGTTATTATACGCTGCTGCATGGAATACATCATGGAAAGATTTCTGGCAAATGAAACGGCCCATAAGCCTGCTTTCTTTTGGATTGGTGATCTTCACCTCTTCGGTTGTAGCGATTGTTTCAAATGCCATCATACCAAATTTTCCCCTAGCCTATGGTTTTTTACTGGGTGGCATTATTTCACCACCTGATGCAGTTGCTGCTACTTCCGTTTTACAAGGGTTACGGATCCCAAAAAGAGTAGTGACCATCCTGGAAGGAGAAAGTCTGGTCAATGATGCATCTTCACTGATTGTGTTCAGATTTGCCTTAATGGCTATTGTAACCGGCCAGTTCAATTTCTGGGATGCATCCAGATCTTTTGTTATGGTAGCCGGTATGGGAATAATTATCGGTCTGGTAATTGCTCATATTATCTATTTCATTCACCGCTTCTTTCCCACCACTCCAAGTATCGATGCCGCTATTACTTTGATCTCTCCATATATAATGTATATAACCGCGGAACATTTTCATTATTCCGGTGTATTATCGGTTGTTGTTGGAGGATTATTCCTTAGTTATCGTTCACACGAAATATTTACCTATGAATCCAGGTTGCCAATTTATGGTATTTGGGAAACACTGATTTTTCTATTGAATGGATTTGTATTTATCCTGATAGGATTGCAATTGCCAACTATTATTAAGGAACTGGAAGGATATTCTATTCCACAGGCAATTCTTTATGCAATAATTATTAGTCTCCTTACCATATTGATCCGGATAGTATGGGTCTACCCGGGCGCTTATCTTCCGAGATTGCTTTTTAAAAGCATACGAAAAGCAGAGCCCAGGCCGAGCTGGCAACAGGTCTTTTTGGTAGCCTGGAGTGGAATGCGCGGCGTGGTATCACTCGCCTCTGCACTGGCTATCCCTCTTACCTTGAACGGAAATGCATTTCCTCATCGTAACCTGATTTTGTTCATTACGTTTATTGTAATCCTGTTTACCCTTGTTTTCCAGGGATTAAGTCTAAAGCCTTTGATCCGTTTTTTGAATTTGCAGGTCAATGAAAAAGAATCACAGAAATTACAGGCCCAGGAATTGCGAATACATCTGGCCGAATCGGTACTGTCCCATATTGATACCAATTACATAGATGATGTCAGCCATGAAGCCTATAAGCGGGTGCGTGACCGGTATGAACGAATGATTGAAGTGGCAAAGAAAAAACTGGAGCAGGAAGAAGGTGTTGAGGAAGGGGCAGCATTTCTACCTCGTTACAGGCAGATGCTGGTAGAGCTGGTAGATGTAAGGAGGAGGGAGCTAAACCGTATTAGACATTCGGGTGAGTTTGATGAAGAATTG
>Ga0136846_1238480_pt1 | contig 31883 bp, 27 predicted proteins | sample HopSoiMetagenom2_FD_96841 | JGI IMG/M metagenome (GOLD analysis project Ga0136846, IMG submission 96841) | Grasslands soil microbial communities from Hopland, California, USA - 2 Assembly 2016 (version 4) | ecosystem: Environmental > Terrestrial > Soil > Grasslands | place: USA: Hopland...
GAGCCCTTCGATACCTCAGGGCGAACGGGGCTGTGGAAGGCGCGAGAAAGAGCGCTGCGGCACTGTGCTGTCAGCTTTCGGGTCTCTTGCAGTGATATCCAATTCCCGTTCAGGGCTGAGGTATCGAAGCCCAAGCGAAAGGCGGGGCAAGCCCTTCGATACCTCAGGGCGAACGGGGCTGTAGAAGGGCGAACGGGGCTGTGGAAGGGCGAACGGGGCTGTGGAAGGCCCGTGAAAGAACGCTGCGGCACTGTGCTGTCAGCTTTCGGGTCTCTTGCCGTGATATCCAATTCAGGACAGCAGGTCGAACAGGCTCCGCGCCACCACCTTGGTCGCGCGACGCAAGTCTTCCAGCACCAAGTGCTCGTCGGCGCGCTTGGCATTGCTTTCGTAGACGGTGCGCGGACCTGCGCCGTAAATCACCCCGGGAATGCCGCGCTCGCAGTACAGCCGAACATCGGTGTAGAGCGGCGTGCCTGAGGTCGGAATCGACTCGCCGAATACCGCTTCGCCATGACGTTGCAGAGCCTCGACCAGCGGTCGATTGCTGGGCAGCGCCTGCATCGAACGCGCCAGAAGCAGGCGCTTGATGTCCACTGTGATGCCGGGGCAGGTGGCTGCGGCTTCGGCGATCACGAGGCGGATCGCTGCTTCGACCTGCTCGGGGTTCTCTTCGGGGATCATGCGCCGGTCGATCTTGAACACGACCTTGCCTGGCACGACGTTGGTGTTGGTGCCGCCCTCGATGCGGCCCACGTTCAGATACGGGTGCGTGATCCCCGGGACCTTCGACGTGATGTCCCGGTACAGCGTGTTCTGCGCATACAGCGCGTTGAGGATCGCCACCGCACCCTGCAAGGCATCGACCCCGGTGTGAGGAATCGCGGCATGGGCCATCTTTCCGTGGACGGTGACTTCCATCTGCAGGCAGCCGTTGTGTGCGGTGACCACCTCATAGCTGAAGCCGGCAGCGATCAGCAAGTCGGGTTTGGTCAACTGCTTGTCGAGCAGCCAGCCGGGGCCCAGTTCGCCGCCGAACTCCTCGTCGTAGGTAAAGTGAAGCTCGACGCTGCCTTTGAGTTGCGCGTTCAGTGACTCGATCGCGCGGGTCGCAAAGGTGTAGGTCGCGAAGTCGCTCTTGCTCACAGCCGACGCGCGACCATAAAGCTTCCCGTCGACCACCTCGCCGCCGTAGGGGGCGTGGGTCCAGCCTTCACCGGGCGGGACCACGTCGCCGTGGGCGTTGAGTGCAATCGTCCTGCCGCTGCCATAGCGCCGCCGGACGATCAAGTTGGTGATGGAGGCGAGACCATGCTCCCGCACAGTCGATTCGGGCACCGGGTGCCGTTCGGCTTCGAAGCCGAAGCTGTCGAGCAGCGCGGCGGTGCGCTCGGCATGCGGTGTGTTGTTGCCCGGCGGCGTGTCGGTGGGCACCTGCACCAGAGCCTGCAGGAAGCGCACTTCCTCGTCGAAGTGGGCGTCGATCCAGGCGTCGAGTTGGTCGTAGGGTGTGGTCATGGTTGGTTCGGCTTGTTCAGTTCGCTCGCCAGTTGTTCGAGCAAATGTTGGAAGGCCTGCACGCACAGTTCGGCGTCGTCGTTGGTGATGATCTCGAGTGGGTTGTGGCTGATGCCCGAGTTGCCGCCACGCACGAACAGCATGGCCTGGGGCATCACCTCATGCAGCTTCATCGCGTCGTGGCCAGCGCCGCTGGGCATGCGAAACACCGGCAGGCCGACGGACTCGACCGCGCGTTCCCAGCGCGCCTGCCATTCAGATGCACTGGGCGCAGCCGATGCACGCATCGCTTCTTCGAGCTTGCAGCGCAGACCGCGCCGTTGGACGATGCGATCGAGTTCGGCGAGCACATCTTTTGCCAGCGCGTCGCGCTTGGCATTGGTGGTGGCACGCAGGTCGAGGCTGAACTGGCAGCGACCGGGCACGACATTGATCGAACCGTTGGGCACGTTCAGCATGCCGACGGTGCCCACCACGTCGGGCTCGGAACCGGCGCGCTTCTCGACGTACAACGTCAGTTCCGCGACAGCTGTGGCCGCATCGCGCCGCCGCTCCATCGGCGTGGTGCCGGCATGGCTGGCCATGCCCACCATTTCGCCGACGTAGCGCACGCCGCCGTTGATGGACGTCACCACGCCGAGCGGCATGTCAAGCTCGTTCAACACCGGTCCTTGCTCGATGTGCGTTTCGACAAAGCCGAGGTACTTCGACGGAGCGCGGGCAAGCCGGTCGATGTCGGCGATGCACAGGCCGGCATGCTGCATCGCAGAGCGCATCGTGATGCCATCGGCGTCCTTCTGGTCGAGCCATGCGTGATTGAACTGCCCGATGATGGCGCCTGAGCCGAGAAAGGTGGCCTTGTAGCGCTGGCCCTCTTCTTCGGCAAAACCGATCACCTCGACTCCATAGGGCAGGCGCCGGCCTTGCGCGTGCAACTCGCGCACGCAAGCCATGGGCACGAGGATGCCAAGCCGGCCGTCGTACTTGCCGCCGTTGCGCACGGTGTCGTAGTGTGAGCCGGTCAAGAGGCGCTTCGCGTTGCGGTCGTCCGCGTGATAGATACCGACCACATTGCCGACAGCATCGATGCTCACCTCGTCGAACCCGCACTCGCGCATCCAGTGCGACAGGCGTTGCGCGCAGGCGCGGTGAGCGTCGGTGAGGTACGTGACGGTGAGTTGCCCGAGCTCGGCATAACCCGGGTCAGTGTGCTGCGCCAGCGATTCGGACCAGTCCCATACGCGGTTTCCGAGCGCCGGCGTGACACCGAACTTGTCGTTGAGACGGATCTCGGCGATGCGATGAATGTTGCGCAGGCACTCGGCCAACTCGAAATCCGGGTGGCCTTCAAGGCGTCGCTCGAAAGCGGTGATGATCTCTGCGCGTGCCAGCCCCAGGCCGCGCGGACCGCGCACGGCAAGGATGAACGGCCAGCCGAATTTCGCGTTGTAGTCGGCATTGAGCTGCTGAATCGTCGCGAACTCTTGCGGCGTGCAATGGGTCAATCCGGAGGTCGACTGCTCGTTCGTCGATTCCGCCGTGAGCGCACCGGCCACCATCGCCTTGCCGGCCAGTTCGGGGTGGGCTCGCACGAGTGCGAGCTGCCGGTCAAGGCCAGCGTTGCGAACCACCTTGACCAAGGCCAGCTTGAGGTGCGCGAGACTCTTGAACGGCCGCTCGGCCAGCGCCAACTCGGTAATCCACGGTGAATGCTCGTAGACGCCGTCCAGCCATTCGAGGGCGTGCGCCGCCGATGCGCTGTTGATCTGGGCCAGCGTGAGTGCCATCAGGTGATTCCTTGATCGAATGTGGGGGCAGGGAAGTGCGCTCGCCAATGGCGGGCGATGTCGATGCGCTTGCAGACCCAGACTCGGTTGTGCGACTCGACATGGTCGAGAAAGCGCTGTAGTGCCTTGAAGCGCCCCGGGCGGCCGAGCAGGCGGCAGTGCATGCCGATGCTCATCATCTTCGGCCACTCGGCACCCTCGGCATACAGCACGTCGAAGCTGTCGCGCAGGTAGCTAAAAAAGTCGTCGCCAGTTGCGAAGCCTTGCGGCAGCGCGAAGCGCATGTCGTTGGTGTCCAACGTGTACGGCACGACCAGATGCGGCACGCTGCTGCCGTCAGTGCGAGTGACGCGTGTCCAGAAAGGCAAGTCGTCGCCGTAGTAGTCGCTGTCGTAATCGAAGCCGCCGTAGTCGGCCACCAGGCGCCGGGTGTTGGGGCTGTCGCGGCCGGTGTACCAGCCGAGCGGCCGTTCACCGGTGAGCCGTTCGATGATCTCCATGCCGACGCGCATGTGTTCGCGCTCGGTGTCCTCGTCGACGCTTTGGTAGTGAATCCAGCGCCAGCCGTGACAGGCGATCTCGTGATTGAGCTCGACGAATGCACGTGTCAATTCCGGGTGTCTCTCAAGCGCCATCGCGACACCGAACACCGTGAGCGGCAGGCCGCGCTTCTCGAACTCACGCAGCAGCCGCCACACGCCGACACGCGAGCCGTATTCGTAGATCGACTCCATGCTGAGGTGGCGGGCCGGGAAGCTGGGCGGGTTCGCCATTTCGGACAGGAATTGCTCGCTGCCGGCATCGCCATGCAGCACCGAGTTTTCGCCGCCCTCTTCGTAGTTGAGAACGAACTGTACGGCGATGCGAGCATTGCCCGGCCATTGGGCATGCGGTGCTTGTTCGCCATAGCCGATCATGTCGCGCGGATAAGAGGAAGGTTTCATGCGGCTCCGAGGCTGAGAGTATTTCGAGCGTGTCCGAGCAGCACGTCAAAAGGCGCCTGATCTAAGCGCAAAAGCGCAGCCGTAGCTTGTGCGATGGCGAGCACTTGCGACGACGAGGAGGGGCCTTTTGGCGTGATGAGTGGGCATGATCGAGATACTGTCAGCCTCTCAGTCCTTGGGCAACAGTGCAGACAAGACATTTTTGTTGGACCTGAAGGATCATCGGAAGGCTCACATCATGGGAAGACTCACCACGCATGTTCTTGACACGATGAACGGCTGCCCGGCGGCTGGCATGGTGGTCGCTTTGTACCGCCTCGACGGCGAGGCGGCCGAGCTGCTGAAGTCGCTGGTGCTCAACCATGACGGCCGCGCCGACAAGCCGCTGCTCGAGGGCGAAACCCTGCAGGCGGGCCGTTATCGACTGGTCTTCGAAGTGGCCGCGTATTTCCGGTCGCGCGGCGTGAACTTGCCCGATCCACCGTTCTTCGACAGCGTGCCGCTCGATTTCGGCTTGGCCGATACGGAGTCGCACTATCACGTGCCGCTGTTGGCCAGCCCGTGGGCCTATTCGACCTATCGTGGAAGTTGAAGCCGGTGCCGGATTCAAGAAATCCAGTTAATACGCAAAGGTACCAGCCGTCCGTGACCGACGTCCTTTGCTCCCTCTCCCCACGCTGACCTTTACGTACGCTGGACACGCGGAAGATGGCCGTTGGAGCAATTTTTTCCCCTACGAGGTTTGAAGAAGGCGGGGTTGACGCATGACTAGTTCATGTTTGCTCAGAGGCCCAGGCCCCTCACCCCAGCCCTCTCCCCGAAGGGGCGAGGGAGCAATGCAGGCCAGTTCGCTGTGGCCGGCTTCGAAGTAACGCATTTCGGCTCCCTCTCCCCCGGCGGGGGGAGAGGGCTGGGTGAGGGGTCTCTCAAAAATCACCCCATCTCCCCTGAGGCATCTGAAATTCACATCCGTCTGCCCGCAGTGCCCATGGTGGTGAGCAACGCCTACCCGCGCTCGCAGACCTGAAGAAGCTGCGCCACTACAGCGGCTGCGATGATTTCCGGTTGCTTCGCAGTGATGCCCTCCACGCCGATCGGGCATGTCATCCGGTCGATGGCCTCGGACGCGATGCCGCGATGCTCGAAGCGATGAATGAAACGCTGCCGCTTGGTTTTCGAGCCGATCAGCCCGAGGTAGCCGAAGTCGCCGCGCCGCAAGACGGTCTCGGTGATGCGCAGGTCGAGGTCGTGGTTGTGCGTGAGCACCAGGTAGAACGCGCCGGGTGGTGCGGTACGGACCTCGCCTTCCACTGCATCGACGCAGACTTGGCGGATATGAGGCGGCCACGGCGTTCCCAGTGTCGTGAGGCTCGCGAATTCCTGTTCACGCTCGTCGATCCAGTCAACAACCACGTCCAGTGTCGCAAGCAAGGTTGTGATGGCACGTCCGACATGCCCAGCGCCATACAGTTGCAGGTGGAACAAAGGCGCCGAAGCCGGCCAGTGCGCGAGTGCATTGCTGTCGAGCGCCGCATAACCGAGTGTCACCGCGCCGCCGCAACACTGGCCGAGGGCAGGGCCGAGCGGGAAATGCTGCGACTGGGGCGCTAACTCCTTCGTGCGCAGCATCTCGCGCGCGTGATCGATGGCCATCAATTCGAGGTGACCGCCGCCGATGGTGCCCACGCACTCCCGGGCTGAGACGAGCATGCGGGTGCCCGCGGCACGCGGGGCAGAACCCCGCGCCACGGTCACTTCGACGACCACAGCCGGCTCGCGCCGGGCGAGCCATTGTGTTGCCGTGAGGAGGGTGTCGCGGTCCATCAATTCACCTGCATGCAGCGGCTTGCACCGCGTTGATCGCGTTCAGTATCGCTTCGCTGGTTGCCGGTGCCTGCAGCGGCTGATTGACCGCGGCAGGATGGTGGAAAAATTCAGCCAAAAGGATCAATGCCCTTTGGCGTGTGTCGCCGCAGATCGGTGAAGGAACTTTTCCTTACCCAGCCGTCGTTTAATCCCCCACTATTCGTTGTATTTGCAAAGCGACGGATATTCGATCATCCGACCGACCCCGACTTCGGGCCGCCGCAAGGTCTCACCACCCTCATCGGAGAACCTCGACATGTCCAAGTTAAGAGTCTGTGCCTTCAGCGTATCCATCGACGGGTACGGCGCAGGCCCCAACCAGAGCCTTGAAAATCCCCTCGGCGTCGGCGGCATGGCGCTGCACGAATGGGCCTTCTCCACCCGCACCTTTCAGAAGATGTTCGGCAACGAAGGCGGTGCCACCGGTGTCGATGACGATTTCGCCATCCGCAGCTTCGCCAACGTCGGCGCATGGATTCTCGGCCGCAATATGTTCGGCCCCATCCGTGGACCATGGCCCGACGACAACTGGAAGGGCTGGTGGGGCGACACCCCGCCCTACCATGTGCCCGTGTTCGTGCTGACCCACCACCCCCGCGAATCGATCACCATGAAAGGTGGCACGACCTTTCACTTCGTTACCGACGGCATCCACGCCGCGCTCGAACGCGCCAGGGAGGCGGCCCAAGGCAAAGACGTGCGCGTCGGCGGCGGTGTCGCGACCATTCAGCAATACCTGCGCGCCGGCCTGATCGACGAGATGCACCTCGCGATTGGGGCGACCGTGCTCGGGGCCGGAGAACACCTCTTCACGGGTATCGACCTGTCAGGCTTCCAAGTGACGGAGCATGTTGGCACGCCACACGCGATGCACGTCGTCATGTCGAAGGGGGCGCCGCAAAAGCCGTGACCAGGCCGCAACCCGGGCGCACGCATTGCGAACTGACCGCGTCATCGAGAATGGGGGCTTTTGCATCCATCCAAACCAGAGGTCATCCATGACTGAAGCCAAAGCCGCTCCCCCTTTGCCCGACCGCCTGTCGGTTGACCCGACCAGCCCGCATCACATTGCAGCCGTGTTCGAACATGACATCGGCATCCGCCTCAACGACAAGGAGCGCTTCGACGTCGAGGAATACTGCATCAGCGAAGGCTGGGTGAAAGTGCCTGCCGCTCGCACGCTGGACCGAAAGGGAAAACCAATGATGGTCAAGTTGACGGGGAAGGTGGAAGCGTTCTATCGATAGGCGTGTAATGGCCTGGGGTGCGTGCCCTGGCGAGCGATTGGGACGCGAAGTGAAATTGCGCAGGCGCAAAGAGTCTTCTCCACGGCCCGAAGACCTGTGCCTGATCTCGCCGTTCGACGGAATGGCCCGCTGCTCACACACGGGAACCAAGCAACTCACAGTAGCGCTGTAGATCGATGTTGCCGCCGCTGATCAACACGCCCACCCGTTTGCCATCGATAGGCAAGCCCCCATGGCGAGCGCCGGCAAGTCCCAGGCAACCCGTCGGTTCGACAACCAGCTTCATCCGCTCGGCGAAGAAGGCCATGGCTTCCACAAGTTGCCCGTCGCTTGCGGTGACGATGTCGTCGACATCGCGGCGAATGATCTCGAAGGTCAATTGACCGAGATGCTGAGTCTGCGCGCCGTCTGCAATGGTGTGCGGCGTATCGATGTGGACGATCTTGCCTGCCCGAAGCGACTGCCGCCCATCATCACCGGCCTCCGGTTCGACGCCGTAGAGCTTGCAGTCTGGCGAGAGCGCTCGCACGGCGAGCGCTGCGCCGCTGAGAAGACCGCCGCCGCCCATGCAGACGAACAAATAGTCGAGCGGCCCCACCTCTTCGAGCAACTCCTTCGTTGCGGTGCCTTGCCCCGCGATGACATCCGGGTGGTCATAGGGTGGAATCAAGGTCATTCCACGCTCTTGCGAAAGGCGGGTGCCGATGGCTTCTCGATCCTCCGTGAAGCGGTCGTACGCAATGATCTCGGCACCATAGCCTCGGGTCGCGGCCACCTTGGCCCGCGGAGCGTCATGCGGCATCACGATCGTGGCAGGGATGTTCAGCAGCTTTGCAGAAAGCGCTATTGCCTGAGCATGATTGCCTGAAGAGAAGGCGACCACACCAGCACGGCGTTGTGCTACGCCAAAACGCGACAGCGCGTTGAACGCCCCTCGAAACTTGAATGCACCGACGCGCTGCAGGTTCTCGCACTTGAAGAAGCATTGCGCCTTCAACAACTCGTTTGCCGTGCGCGACTGCATCACGGGTGTTCGGTGCGCCTGACCCTCGATCCGCTTGGCGGCAGCGAGCACGTCGTCGTAGGTGGGTAATGTGATCATGTTGGTCCGATCCGTTTCTTTCAATTGAGCCTGAGCCCTGGCTTCAGGCGCGAATTTTTCATCCTGGTTCGCAATATAGGGTTGTGGGTCCATGGCAGTTGTCCAACAGGCTGTTGGACGATTACCGTATCGGGCCATGGGTCGGCAAAGGCGGGCATGTACACGAGGTTGACGCGCGCGAAAATCTCTTATGTTCGAAGAGGCGGTGCGCGGGTCGTGCTCTAGGGCTACCCCTCGATTCTTCGGTGAATTCGGCCGGGTACTTCCGCCGCCGAACTTCGCCACATGCTGCACATCGATGATGCCAACTCAAAGCGCTGTACCCCGGTCTACCAGTCGGGGTGCGGCGGTAGTTCTGGACCATCGGGTCCGGTGTTGTCGAAGTCGCAAGAGATTCACGCGGCGAAGTCTGAGAATGCTGTGGTAAGCCAGTCAAGCGTGATGACTGCTCCCCGCTGATCGAGGGAGCCGGAACCGGGGCTGTCATGGAGGAAAATTTAGAAAGGGACGCGCACGGCGCCATACACGGTCAAAGCACTTTGGACACGATCGACCCGGACCGACGGTCCGCTCTCATGAGCAGGATCCGAAGCAAGGATACCCAGCCAGAAATTGCTGTGCGTTCGCTGCTTCATCGCATGGGCTACCGCTTTCGTCTCCATCGCAAGGATCTTCCTGGCCGCCCGGACATTGTGCTCCCGCGTCATCGCAAGGCGATTCTGGTTCACGGATGCTTCTGGCATGGCCATGAATGCCCCCTCGGATCGAAACCAAAGTCCAACCAAGAATACTGGGGGGCGAAGATAACGGTCAATCGTGCGCGCGATGAGCGCAACCTCCTCAGGTTAAGGGATCTGGGCTGGTCCGTTTTGGTTCTGTGGGAGTGCGATATACGGCGCTCGATAGGACTTCAAGAAGTGCTCGCTGCATTTCTTTCGGAGCAAAGTGCATCCGCACTAGCGGTTGAAGCGCGCGATGCAATGCGTCGATTGAACAAAATTTGATCAGCCATGCCGGATCGGGCGCAGCTACACTGAATGATTGTGCTACGCAGACGCATAGTCGAGAAGATGGATAAAAATCAGAAAAGAGGCCTGCTAAGCGTGTTTTGCGGTGCTGGTGGCCTCGACCTCGGCTTCGAAGACGCGGGCTTCGGGGTCGACCTTGCCTTCGACATCAGACCCGATGCGATCATGTCTTACAACTCGAATCGCACCGGGAAGCCTGCGGCAGGCCACTGCCAAGACGTTCGGGATCTGACGCTAAAAGTGCTCGACAAACTGACGGGCGATACGTTTGAGCCGTTCGGAGTGATTGGCGGACCTCCGTGCCAGAGTTTCAGCCGGGCCAATAGGTCTCCCATCGACAATGACCCGCGACACGAGCTGCCGTTTGTCTACGCAAAGCTGATCAATAGGCTGAATAAACGTAAGCCGCTGCATTTCTTTGTGCTTGAAAATGTTGTGGCGCTGAGGCAGGAGCCGCATTCCGACCATTTTGAGCTGCTGAAAAAAACGCTAGCAAAATTCGGTTTTAACGTATTCGAGTCAGTTCTAGACGCGCGGAACTATGGGGTTCCTCAGAAGCGCGAGCGGCTTATCCTCGTCGGATTGAATTCAAAGTTGTATCCTAAGGTTGAATGGGCGGTGCCGCCCAAGATCGATTTTCCGGGCGAGCATTTGACGGTGCGCCATGCGTTCAAGGACCTGCCGGAGCCTGCGCACTTCCGGCGTTACATGTGTGCAGACGACATCGCATTCCATCCGAATCACTGGTGCATGGCGCCGAAGTCGAAGAAGTTTTCGACACCAGGAGCCCTCGTTGAAGGACAGCGGGGCAGCCGAAGTTTCAAGACGCTTTCCTGGGACAAGCCGAGCGTGACAGTTGCATACGGAAACCGCGAGGTGCACATCCATCCGAATTGCCAGCGTCGGCTAAGCGTGTTTGAGGCAATGCGGCTGCAAGGCTTTCCTGATACATACGAGCTGAAGGGATCGCTTTCTTCGCAGATCACTCAGGTGAGCGAAGCAGTCCCTCCTCCGATGGCGAGAGCCGTCGCAGCGAGCTTGAACGAGATCGTCACTTCCGAAGCGCCCAAGAGAAAGCAGAATGCAGCACTGCTACGCGCTGGAAAGCAAAAATCCGGGCTCGCCGCGATTTCTTGATGCGCGGCGTCTAGCCACCTCCCTCTGCTTTCACTGCCTCAATTTCGGCCCAGGCTTCGTAGTCGCCGAGAACGTCGTCGCTATAGTTGGCCTGCTTCAGGAGCGCTTTTGTCTCATCAGCCAGTTCTTGCCGGATAGCGTCATCGCCGCGAAGCTCGGCATCAAGGTCAACCAGTTTGCGGGTCTTATCAAGCGCCCGCAGGCCTAGCAGTACTTCCCTCGTTGCCTCCGCAGTGGCAGCTTCTTCAGCCGACGTGGCTGCTGGGGCTGGGGTACCCTTGTACCTGCACCGGTAGACGAGCGACAGCATGTCGTGCTTCGAACCATCGACTGCATAGACGTACGTGCGCATCATCTCCAGCTCAAAGGGCGGATTTGCCTTGAGTAATAGGGACGCAAGCCATTTTGTCAGACCAACGCTGATCGTGTCGCGCAAGTGATCCTGGCTGAGCTGCGCGGGGTTGGACAGTATTTCGTCGTGCGTGCCGACGCCGATCTTGAGAAGCGCCTCGAGGCCGGTCTTGAACTCATTGCTGACCGCGCAGTTTGATGTAATGGCCTCTCGTATCCGCTCAAACTTCTCAGGGCAGGTGCTGTCGGCGTCAAAGCGGGTGGCAATGAATAGGAGCCAGTCGTCGCTATGGCGCGTCGTCTGCATCTCAAGGATGCGGCTGAGAGCATCTAACAGCTTCGCGTGTGGCCCAGGAGCAAGTAGATAGTCGCAGAGGTCCAGATTGATGACATGGAATGGTCCATAGTCCTTCAGCCTCGTCCGAGCTACCGGCCTATCGCCTTCGACAAGCTCTTCTAGCCTGTAGTGCAGGATAGAGGACGCACTGTGCACCCAGTCGGCCTGCGCGCGAAGCATCGTCTGGCCGAGCTGCAGTTGGCGATCGTCGTCCGAACCGCTTCTCGCGTTCGTAAAGCCGACGAACTGCACCTTGAACTCTTTCTCGCGCGCCGCTTGCTCAAGCGTCCGGACGTCTAACATTTCAGGCGCAGGAAGCGTGAAATACCGGAATACGCGCTCGGCTCCTACGGGGAGCTTGAGCTCCCCCATTAGTCGGCGCACGTTGTCACGCCATCCGCGGCGAACAAGCTGCTTGCGCGGCTTGTGCCAAGCCTCAAGCTTGCGCACGATTTTGCCGGTGTCTTCCATTTCGGGTGGGACAACACCATCTGCAAAATCATCATAGGGTACGGCCGCGTTCGGGATTCCGCCGCTCATTGCTTCGTCTCGACCATGAGAATTTTCAGAATGTCCTCGAACATGGATTCCTGGTCGGAGTAGTCCATCTTGTCCAGAACGCCATACGCGGCCATTACGCCGAATACGGCCTTCGCGATTTCCAGCGGGCCAAGTTCCGCGATGCTGATTCCTGCGGACTTCGCGGCATTGACGGACTTTAGAACGGCCGGGCTTACGTCATAGGCGACGGCGCCTTCCAACCGAAGTTGCTTTGCCGGCTGCGCCGCCGACTTCTCTCCGACGACGATTTCGGGCCGCTCTTCGAGCGGGTCTGCCCGCTTGGCCCAGATCGAGTCCAGACCTTCGTCTATGGCGGAAATTGTGCTCGTCAGTCGGCTTGTCTTCGCCTCACTTCGTCCCTTCTTGCTGGCTTCCTTCAGCAGGTTTGTGATCTGCCGCAGGCTGCTGTGCACCCAATTACTCAGGTACTGATAGTGCGGATGGCTGACATTGAATGACTCGCGATCGATATTCAGCGCCGCATCCATTCCTGCCTTGACGAAGATCTCAGCCGTGATCTGGTTGAGCCGGTTGAGTTCTGACACCTGATAGTCGAGGAACCTGTCGTCGTATAGCACGCCGCTTGCATTGTTGATTCGAATGAGCACCCCACGGTTCTGCTTCGGGACGATCACCGTATTCCAGTAGAAGTACGCCTCGAATTCGAGCGGGCCACCACTGCGGCTGGCGTCGTACCTCCCGAGAGAAGACTCGACTTTCCCTACAAAGAGCAGTGGTGCCGACTGCCGCGAGGGGCGCTGGCTCTTTGCGATCTCTTGCGGCAACTCCACAGGGCGGAAGAGCTTTACTCCGTCGATGAGCACACCGAACCCGCCAGCCGGGTCCTCTTCCAAGGACAGGCCGACCTTGTCTGCTGCGGTCGTGTCTGTAGATCCCTCGAGTGGCGTTGCGCGCCCCTTGGACTTGTTCTCGATCTCGTAGACCTCGATGCCGCCATTGAGCGGTGTCTTCAACGGATGTCGGTCGAGGTATGGCAGTGGCGCTGCTAGGCTAAGGCGCCAAATCATCGCAAAGTACTCGTCGAGAAATTCGTCGATGTCGGGATTCTTAGTATTCGCCTTGCTGCCTGTCGCGACGCTCGCATAGAACCTACGAAAACGGGTCTCAGGAGAATCTTCCGACGCCCAAGGCAAGTTCGGCATCACGCGATAGATAACCCCGTCGTTATCTGTGAATCCGATATGCACGTCTGGAGCCTGGCGTTTTTTTTCTGACGTGTCTTCGTCAATCGCTTGGCGATCGAGGATTGATTCCCACAGCTCTCGCCGTCGAAGAACATCCCGTGTTGCCGAACGAATTTCAAACAGCGTCACGGTCGTGCCGTGGTCTTCTTGAGAGTTTGCGGTCTCGCGCGACAGAACAACGTCGCCTGTAATGAATTTGGGCTTGGAACCGTCAGTCGGCGCTTCTCGCAGAAGATCTTCGGTAAACGTCTTGAGCCATATATCCGCGACGAGCCAGTCCTTCTCGCCGCGGGCTTTTGTGATGATCTGAAAGTGGGTCGTCAAGTGCGCAACCGCGAATAGGCCGATACCTATCTTGCCGATCAGTCGCCGCCGCCCAGGACTCAAGTCCGCATCGTCGCCGGAAGCAGTGCCGATCTCTCTGCCACGGTTGGTTCGTTTCGAGCTGCCGCCGATATGTTTCAGCAGGTTCGATAGCGAACGCTCATTCATGCCATTGCCATTGTCCACAACTTCCATACGTGTGAAGCGCGGGGCATCCGTGTTGATGATCACCTCGGTCGCATCTGCGTCGTACGCGTTGAAAATCAGCTCGCGTAGCGCGGACGAGGGGCGGCGGTAGATGCCGTCGGTGATGCGGGCGAAAACGCGGTTATCAACAACGAGCTGCTCACGGATATCTTCCTGAGCGCCTAGGCCGCGCATCCGGTCCGCAAGGATGTCAGCCTCGTCAAGTTCGACCTCCTGTACCGCAGGCGCCTCGCTTTGCGATGCAGATTGACTGTGAGGTTGCGTCCTTTTCACCATTCCCTATCTAGCCTTTATCCTGAAGTGCATTGCCCCGCAGTGGCAAGCGCCATGTGCTGATCGGGCGGTGTGCCACGAGCGAGGATACCAAGCCTCCGCACGTACACCCAGTTCACTTCAACTTCAGGGAGTGGCTCAGCATTTTTCGGCAGTTTGAACTTTACGTCGGATGTCTCGATTGTTTGGATGCCGAGCTAGGCGCACGAAATTTGTGGCATTCAACGACGCGATCGCGGCGCGGGGACTTTGTCTTAACTTGAACCACTGGCTCTCGCGTCAACCAATATCGCCCCCACCCTGAAGCGCCCGCCACACCCGCTCCGACGTCAGCGGCATCTGAATCCGATCCGCCTCCCGCCCCAACCCAGCACGTGCCAACGCATCCGCAACCGCGTTGACCACCGCAGGCGTCGCGCCGATGGTGCCCAGCTCTCCCACCCCCTTTGCCCCCAGCGGATTCGTCTGACAAGGAATCGACGTGTCGAAGGTCGTCTTGAAAGCGTGGAACATATCTGCCCGAGGCATGGCGTAGTCCAGAAAGCTCGCAGTCAGCAACTGCGCGCTGTCGCGGTCATACACCATCTGCTCGCACAGAGCCTGCCCGATGCCCTGCATCGCGCCACCTTCTATCTGCCCGACCACGATGGTCGGGCTGACGACGCGGCCGATGTCGTTGACCGATGCGTAGCCCACGATGTCGACGTGCCCGGTGTCCGGGTCGATCTCCACCTCGCACACATGGCAGCCGTTGGGCCAACTTGGTCCGCCCACGCTGTGTTGCGCATCGACAGTGATGCGAGATGTGGGTTGACGCACAGCGAGATCGAAGAGGTCAATGCCCAGGTCGGTGCCCACGACGCTCAGGCGGCCTTCAACGTATTCGATGTCCGCAGCAGCCGCTTCGAGAACGTCTGCCGCCAACTCGCGTGCGTGGTCGACCGTCTTCGTCGACGCCGCCTGAACGGCAGACCCTCCGACGAAGAGCGAGCGCGACCCGGCACTGCCGAATCCGTTGGCGCGGTCGGTGTCGCCTTGCAGAACGCGGATGCGGTCGATGGACACACCGAACACATCGATCGCCAGTTGCGCATAACTGGTCTGGATGCCCTGACCCATGGCCTGCGTGGCCGATGTGATTTCGATGAAACCGTCGGCTGTCACGTCCACACGAACCGTCTCGTCGAACGCCATGCCGCTCGTCCATTCAAGAAAGGTCGTGACGCTTCGGCCTCGTAGCTTGCCGTTGGCAAGCGATGCCGCATGGCGTGTTTCAAAACCCTGCCAGTCTGCCAGATGCAAGGCCTGGTCGAGGATCTTCTCGAAGTGCCCGCTGTCGTAGGTCTGGGCGAGCGGATTGCGGTAGGGCATCTGCTGCGGGCCGATCATGTTGCGGCGGCGCAGTTCCACCGGGTCCATGTTCAGCCTGCGCGCGGCGGCGTCTATCAGTCGCTCGATGATGTAGATCGCTTCCGGTCGACCGGCGCCTCGATAAGGGCCAGTCGGTGCGCAGTTGGTGAGCACGGCGGTGAACGTGAGGTCGACGCATTGGATGTCGTAGATGCTGGTCGATACCCAAGGCCCGACCAGAAGCTGGATCAGTGCACCCGCGACCGTGCAGTACGCGCCGACGTTGGCAATTGAGCGCACGCGCAATGCCAGCACACGCCCCTTCGCGTCGAGCGCCAGTTCGGCATGGCTGCTCACGTCGCGCCCGTGATAGGCGGACAGGAAATCCTCCATGCGTTCGGCCTGCCAGCGCACAGGGCGCCCAAGCTTACGCGTCGCGTGAACGACAACGACGTCTTCCGGGTAGACGCCGCTTTTCATGCCGAAGCCGCCGCCGACATCGCCGACGATGACTCGGACCTGGCTGCTTTGAAGATCGGGCAGCATCGCGCAAAGGCCCTCGCGCACGGCGGTCGGCATTTGGCTGGATATCCGAATGATGAGCCTGCCACTGGAGGCATCGAGTTCCGCGAGCACGCTGCGAGGCTCCATCGGGCTGGGAGCCAGCCGCTGATTCACGAGGTCGAGCGACACGATGTGTGCAGCCTTCGCAAACGCAAGATTCGCCGTGGCCGTGTCGCCGTGGTGCGATTGGGCGCACACGTTGTCGGGCGCTTGCGCATACAGCACCGGTGCACCGCAGCTCATCGCGGCCGCCGCGTCGGTGACGGATGGGAGTTCGTCATACGTCACCCAGACTGCATCGATTGCGGCCAAAGCGGTCTCGCGCGACTCGGCCACCACGGCGACGACCGGCTCGCCGACGAAGCGGACCATGTCGTGTGCGAGCGGATACCGCGGCGGCGCTGCCATGGGCGTGCCGTCAGGGCGTTGAAGGCCTGTTGTGATGGCCGGCTTGACGCCTGCCTTCACGAGGTCCGCACCGGTGTATGCGGCGATCACTCCGGGAATCGCGAGTGCTGCTGCCGTGTCGATCGAGACGATGCGGGCATGCGCATGCGGCGAGCGCAAGAAGGCCATGCGCGCCTGACCTGCGACCGACACGTCGTCGGTGAAGCTGCCTTGCCCGATCAGCAGTGGGCGATCTTCGATGCGCCTGACGTTGCGGCCACTGCCGAACCGGTTGCCCGCGCTCTCGGAATTCATGCGGGTGTCCCCCGCGCCTGTGTCCCCGGCGGCCACCCGATCCGTGCCGCACTACGAAGACTGGACTGAACGACTAAGCGGTGAATCGGGGCAATGAAAAATATATAGAGACGACCTAATCGATTGTGGCAATGGACAACGGTCGACATAGTCAAGTGACGTTTCGTTCCCGGCGACGACTGACCGGAACACAGAACAGAGAGCCTGAAGTCCAGGTGCTTGTCGTCTTCTCCAAGAACAACTTCAGTTGGACTTGTGCTGTAGATCTTAAAGATGCCGAGTCGGCCCTCTCCGATCTGCGAATTCAGTGATGAGAGATGCCTCGCTGTCTTGAGGCCGAAACCGGCAACGAGCGCGTCTCGCAGCGTCATGAGTCTGCTGATCCAGGGCGCTTGGTGAGCGAAGATGAACCTCGCCAACAATTCGGGATTGGTCGACGCTCCGGTGGGAAGCTCGATCGAGTAAGCATCTGCGAGGTTCATCGATGCGTAAGCCTTGGCAATCGCCGACTCCGGAGGAAGCGACACAGGTGCTGCATGATGGTGTGCGGTAGACATTGATGTGGCCAATGGTTCGTTGCTACGTTCCAACCGATATGGGAATCTTCATCAACTTTGGAGGAGAAGTCCATGGCTATTCTGACCGTAGTGACTTCATCGGCAATGGGTATCTGCTGGGTCTGCCTTCGCGCTCTTCCGCTGGGTTGTTCAGTCAGGCGGTGGGAATCAACCATCGGCGGCCTTTGTTGCGGGTCTGCCGGCCAGACGAGTCTTGCGACGACCTTGGCGCGTCTTCCATCGGATCCCGCAGCTGGCGGCGGTCAAATGCACAACTTGTTCCCCAACGGGCCCTCATCGTCAGGTGTAGTCGCCGACGTTCTGTGCTGACATGCGCCAATTCAGGTCGCTCAAGATGGCAGACTTGGAGCGCCAAAAGAACAGGCGTTTCGTTCCGTGCGGATGCACCGCCTCGCGCATTTGCGGTATCCATCCGCCCAGACGATTGCGCGCCCAAGCCTCGTCCCCGTCATGCAACTGCATCACGAAGGCCCAATATTCGGCGTCGCTAAGCACGTCGGGCCACGGACTGACCATCGGCTTGGTCACGTTGGTCAGAGGGGTGGGGAAGAAGGGTAGGTGGGGGTCGAATAGGGAGGGCAGATTGGAAAGGTCACCGACGTGCATGGTGAAGAAGGTCTCGGTTTGTTCCCTGATCAGACGAGCTACTCTTGGGCGCCACCAATAGGCAGACAGCGACCAGGGCCAGGTTCCTCGGGGCCAGACGGAGGAGCAAACGGCCGCACACCACGGCGCCAGCGCAGCCCTGCGTTTTGACTCATCGTTATCAAAGTGCTTGTCCAGTGTGGCTTGCAACTTTCGCGGAAGTTTTTTGAGATCCAGGTAGGACATGAGTTGACACAAAAAGAACAAGGCCCAACCCCATGGCTGCGCCTTGTTTATGGATGATGGTTCGGCAACGCTACCAGAACTTCACTGCATTCCAGGCCTTGCTGGCCGCATCGCCTGCTGCATCGAGCCCGCGTCCCACGCTGTCGAGCGCGCGACCCAATGGCTGCTCTGCGCCGATAAATGCACCGGCGAGCTTGTCCTTGGCGGCTTGCATCACACCAGTCGCTTGCGCCGCCGCGTGTACGGCGAGATACGTGCCCGTACCCGCGACAAAACCGACAATCGCGCCGACGGCCGTTCCACCAAGCGTGCCGACGAGTGGCAGCACGACCGTGCCTGCTGCCGCACCGGCGGCGGCACCGGCGGCTGCACCGGCGCCGCCAGCAGCGAGTGCTGTACTGGCGTCTACCGCGATGTTTGCCGTGGCCCGTGCGGCGCTGATATCGCCGCGGCGATATGCCTGGGCATTGGTGCCTGTGGAGACGACGCTCTCGATGGCACCAGCGACGACTCCCCCGGCCAGCCGTGGCCCAAGGGCGGGCAAGAGCTTGTCCGCCGCTCGCGCTGCGGTGTAGCCTGTGGCCATGTTCGCGCCCGCATGCATTGCACCATCGCTCACGGTCACAGGCTTGCCTTGCAGGGCTGCTACACCGTCGGCAGCCAGAGAAACCACCGCGCCGCCTACTGCGCCGTAGCGACCGGAGTTGGCTCGCGGGTAGCCGTCGGTTGCACCGGTCAAATTTTGTCGAATGCGGTTGAGAGGTCGTGCTTTGTCCAGTTGCTCTGCCCCCTGATTCCCGACACTCGCGCCTGCGCGATCCCCCGCCGGCTTGCTCAACGGTCCGTCGATCACCGGCTTGTCATTCGGCGGCATTGGCCGAACATGGCCCGCAGCCTGTGCCAAGCCAGGAACGCCCTTCGCGTCATAGCGCAGCACGGTTTCAGGTACGACCTGATCGCTGTGTGTGTTGCGCGGAAATATGTTGATTTGGTGGCTGGTTTCTGCCGACGGTGCGCGAATGCCGCTGGCCCCCGCGTCGGCTGCACCCTTGGCTGCTTGTTGGCCCAGACTGTAGGGATGCTCGCCGGTCAGTTGGTAGAGGGCGCCGGGGGGCTTGTTGCCTTTTGGGTCCACCAGCGCTTCCACGGGCAGTCCGACCCGTCGGGCGCCTTCGGCCAAATCGGCGACGCCGCCATGCCCTTGGGCATCGGGCGTTGCCGTGTAACGCAGGCCGACCAGCGAGCTGTCGGCCATTGGCGCCTTCCCGGCTTGCGCATACGGACGCGCCTCTGCCGCTGCAGCATACGGGTCTGGCGAGGTGTACACCACCCGTTCAGTAGCACTCCTGTAGCGGTTGGGGCTGTTGGCCTTGGTGTGGTCCAGGGCGCCCTGCTCACGGTCGAGCTTGACCGGCACCGCTCGATATACCTTGCTATCAAAGGCTTCCTGCGGTGCAACGTGACCAGCCTCGTAGGCTTTCCCCATCAGCACTTGAACAGCCGCTTCGCGGCCCATGCCGCCGACCACGCCGGCTTGCGAGCCATGAGCGGCCGCCGCTGCATGGGAGTCTTCCGCTGATGGAAGCCGCAAGGCCTCGCCTGTCAGCAAGATGTCGCCCACGTCGGGATTGGCGGCATGCAGCGCGGCTTCACTCACGCCATAGCGCTGCGCTACGTCGGCCAGCGTGTCGCCGGCTTGTGCGAACACCTGGGTAAGGTCGAGAGTGCCGGCGGTGCCGCCACTTGTTGTGTTGTCGATTTTCATCATCGGATCCCTGTTTGAGTGGGCCATCAGGCAGGCATGGCGACTGCCTTGATGGCGTGAGAGTGCAGGGATTTGAGAGGAAAGACGGGAAGAATGTAAGAGCGTGCGAACCCCGTACGAGCCACCACGTATAGAAGCCACGCGCACTTGGCACGTGATCGAAGTAGCCGCCGCCATCGATCGCATAGTGATGCCGAGAGGTCGTCCGTGCAGTCGTCCGTATCGCTTGGACCTTTGCACCAACACGTCTCGGCTCCGAAACTACGAAGCCTTAAGAAAGCCTTAAGAAGAGGCTGCGAATTCGTTCGCCCTCCGGGCCGTCATTTGTTCGGATGTTGTCGCGCAGGCCTGCCAACGCGAGAGCGTCAGATCAAAGTGCAGCGCGACCTGCGCCTGAGCATCGAACGTCGGCGCCGCGTGTCTTTCGCTACTGTTTCGATTGGCATTCGCCAGCGTGCCAAGAAACACACCCGCGAACCTGATGCTCAACAACCCACCCAGCACGCGAAATGCATCCTTGAACTGGTTCTGCAGCTTGTCCGCCCCACCCTTGAAAGGGGCGGTCTCGTTGATGTACGTCTGGTCGACGTTTCGCACCAGTCCGCTGTCGTCGACCGCCACGAAGCTCTTGCACGTGGCGTTCCGTTGCAGCACTGTGCCGTCGTCGACGGCACAGTCCAGAACCTTGCCCCAGCCCTTGGCTTCGTTGATCTTCAGGGTGCCGGTCTTGTCTGTATCGATGCCGCTGATCTGCACGCCGTAGTCGCCATTGGTGATCGTCACCTTCGACGACAGCGTCACATTCGGGTTGTTGGCCGATGGCGTTGTTTCGATGGTCAGTTTGGTGCCGTCTTCGAGCTTCAACGTCGTGGTCCCCCAGAAGTCAAAGGCGTGCTGACCATCGACGTTCATGTGCGGATCGCCCCAGGCCTGGTAGTTCTCTCTGGTGTGTCTGTTCTTGATGGAGATGGTGTTGTCGTCGCCCATCGTGATGCGGTAGGTCATGTTCTCGAACACCGCTTTGCCCCAATGCATGGCAGTGCGGGCGTGGGAGGGGTTGAGCGGGTCGACGGGGAACGGGCGGTAGCACCCGTCGACGGCATTGCTGGACTGGACTTGGGTCATGGATGAACTCCCTGCGATGGGTTGACGGGGACGGTCTGCAGCGGGAGGGCTTGTGGCGCGCACCGCAGCGACTGCATTGATGGCGTGAGCCGTGCAGGGATTTGAGAGCCAGGACGGGAAGAAAGTAAGAACGTGCGAACCCCGTACGGGTCAACACGTATAGGAGGTCACGCTGGCCTGGCAAGGAACTGCGTAGCGGTCGCCTTCGATCGCACAGTGATACCGAGAACACGAATGGTCACAGGCAAGAGGCGCGTGTCATGGGAGTAACCAGGGCACACTCGCCGCCGTTCAGCCAACGACATGTGGTCGACCCTAGCTAGTGCGCGCACCGTCTATCGGCGAGACGGTTCATCACCTTTAATTCACTCCGTCGACCAACGCAAAGCAAGCCCGCCACGAAGCGCGGCGAGCCTGCAAGGTGGCAAAGGAAGGTGGTGGCGGTGTGAGGCGCAGGGAGCGTCCCCATGCAGCCGCGGCGACAGGGAGGTCCTGCAGCCAGCCATCAGTCAAGTGAAACATGGGCGCGTACGACGCGCCTAAACAGGAGAAGCAAAATGTCTGGAGCTTTGAATAGCGTGATGGGTGGTGGCGGCGGTGGCTTGCTGGGCGCTGTTGGTGGCATCGTTGGTGGGATGTTTGGTGGTCCCATCGGCTCGATGATTGGCCAAGCGGTCGGCAACATGCTGCAAGACGCGGTGGGTAACGCGACCAAGGGCGCAGCACAGGAGCTGCAGCAAGAACATGGCATGCCGAAATTCCTGGGAGACCTCATCTCCAAGGCGGTGGATGAGAAGCTGGGGCAGCTGGGCCAGAATGATGTTCAACCAGAAGCACAGCAGCAAGCCCAGGATCAGTTTGGGGGAGCAGTCGATGACTTCCGCGGCGAGTTGCAAAGTAGCTTGGTGAAGAACACGCTCGATGAACTGAAGGACTCCGGTTCTGAGGGCTCGAACGGCAAATACAGCGGCGGCAGCTGGCTCGTCGCACTGGCCAAGGCGATGGGTAAATCGCTCGGTCAGAAGACGGGGCACTTGGTCGATCTGAGCAACCAACTCAATGCACTGCCCAAGGGCTCCAAGGATCCGAAAGTCGCCGATAAAACCACGGCGTTGATGACGGAAATGCAAGGCGTTAGCCAGGAAGTCAAGATGTTCCAGGAAACGGTTTCAACCGTGTTGAAGAGCATCGGCGACGCCCTGTCCGGCATGGCACGTAAGCAGTAACGAACTCGATACGCACTCGGCGGGCCTGCATCAGCGCAGGCCCGTTGTTTTTATTTCCGGAGCTGGTCATGACACCCATTCATCCAGTCCGCCGAGCGGCGGCCTTGCAACGCTATTCGACCGTATTCCTGCTTTCTGGCAGCCTACTGGGCTGCGGCGGCGGTGGAGGTGGCGATAACACCTCCCAAACAGTTCCCTCGCCGCCGGTGGAAAGTACGCCTGTTGCGCCGTCGCCGACGGTCCCGATCGATCATCCGCAAGGTCAGTACTGGAGCTGGACTACCGAGAGAACCTTGTTCATCTCGCCGGACGGATGGCCGTACTACGTTAGCCTTTCCAAGTACGTTTTCCCGAAGTTCTTCGACAACGGGTTGGTCTATGTCGGCCCACCGGTGACCCGCCTTGCCGACCTGCAGTGCTACGCGCCAAGCAGGGATGCCGATGGCAACGATCTGTGTGTTCGCTACACCGTTGAGAACGGAAAAATCAAAATAGGTGACGCCGATGCCCAGCCGATCGGTGCAATGGCCGAAGGCTGGTCCATTGGTGACAAAAACTATCTGTCATTGGCGCCGCAGCAGGAAGTGCGACTCGACGGTTTGTACATCTCGCGGTCATGCTACCTGGCTACGTGCTCCCAGGCAGAATTCGTATTTAAGCCTGACGGCACGTTCACTGCTTCCAGCCACAATATCTACGCCAACACGATTGCCAATGTCTTTATGGGCGTTGCGGGCGGTGCAGATTCGCATGGTACTTATCGCATCAAAGACTATTCGATCACCATCATGGTCGACGGCGCCCCTGAAGGCCAAATGTTCTTCTTCAGGGAGGGCGACTCGCTGCAAATCGCCGAAGACCGCTATGTTAAGCAGTGAGACATTCAGGCATGGTTACACCTTGTCCCAAACGCGAGGGGCACCCGAGTGCAATCTGGTGGGATGCTTTCGAGATATGAAATCTAAATTACCTTCCACGTTGAAAATTTTGGCCGTCGCGGGCTGCTTGCTGACTTCCTCTGCATTTGCCTACGACGCAGAGTACTTCGCCTATATCGCCGACTCGAACATGCACTACGCGATGTTGAGGGAGATGGGCAAGCGTGCCGAAATTTCGCGGCAGCTGACCTATGGATACGGCCGGGGCGCACCGTCGAACTCACGCACGGCGCCAGCTTCCACGGTGGCAGTGCTGGCTGCGTCACCAGCTTTCCCTGCACGCATGGCTGCGACGTTCCCGGAAAAGTCTCGCCCCGAGGCCGAACGCGTCTTCCGCGAATTGTTGGTGGCCTACGGAACGATCGAGCAGAAGTTCGGCATCCAGAAAGGTGATGTGGCTGGCTCGATTGCAGCTTTCGTGGCGGGCAACTACATGGCTTATCACAACACGGGCTTTCCGGACAAGAATTTCAAGTCGCTGGTCAGACAGATGCAGCAGGTGCTCGGCTCGAACGGGAATTTTCAGAAATCCAGCGTGGCCGAAAAGCAGGAGCTGTACGAGCAGATGGCGACTGTCGGAATGTTGATGGCCACCAGTCAGATGGCGCTGGCAAAGCAGCCCAATCCGCAGGCGGCGGACAACATGAAGCGGACCGCCAAGGGCTACCTCGAACAGTTTCTGAAGATGAATGCAGACAAGGTAGAGATCACGGCGCAAGGGATCATTGTTCGATGAGCTTACGCAGATGATCGGGATGAACGGCGTGTGGCGTGGCTCAAAAGCAAGTGACGCTCAGGCGCTTGGGCGGTCCGATCCTTCGACATAGAAGACACCGTACGTTACGCCATCCCTAACGTGAAGGCATCACGATCCCGCTGCACGTTCGAGAATCCGCCTCTCGAAATTTAACCGCTTCAGAGCAGAAGTAGCACCGACGCGAAAGCTCTTGTGGGTACTGCTTAGCGTTCAGCGATCTGGTGCGCTCAGAACCTCACGAGTCAGATGCCGTCGAGCCGTCAGAAGGCATCGGGCTCTCGACAAGGCTGCTCATCCCGAGGTAAATCGCGCGGACTGCGCTGCGTCTGTGGCGAACTATTCTGCGACGCCGAGATCGAGCACTAGGTCGACCTGCCCTCCCACGACTTGACGGGTTCGATCGCTGCGTTCTCTGTCTTGCAGCTCATGGCCCATCGTGACGTCGATGTTCCTTACGAACATTTCGCGCCATGGCCCGGGGTTGATCTTTTCGGGTAGACGCGCTCGCGCTTTGGCGCTGGTAGTACTCAATAACAAAAGGGTGGTAGATATGCGGTTCATTCGTCTTGCTTGCATTCTTGCAACGTTGCTAGCGCTCATGGTCGGTGGATGCGGTGGAGGTGGCGACAGTGGCGCGGTGGGCTCCGCATCTACCCCGCCGCCAGCGTCGAGTGCAACCATCAATACCTACGGCAACACCAACTTGCCAGGTAGGCTCATCACCAACTCGCCGCAAGGAGCCTATGCCTTCGAATTGCGAACGGGTCAGCAAGTGTCGCTTCCGAAGTCCACTGCTACCAACGATCCCGGCAGGGATCGTTGGGAAGGCACATCGATGACCGGAACTACCGCGCTGCGCTGGTACATCAACGTATCTTTGACAGGTGCCGCACCCGTTGCTCTCGTTGACTCGACCAGTTGGCAGCAGAAGGGTACGTTGGATCTCAAAACCGAATTTCGCAAGCCCATGTTGTCGCCGGACGGGCGCTATATCCTTTCTTTCTGGCAAGACCAATCTGCGGGTGAAACGGCCGAGAGCGAACGATTGACCATCTTCGACGTTGCAACCGGCCAGCCCATCAAACGGGGCTCGCGGCTGGACGGGGTATTGATGAAAGGCAGCCCGGCCGCATGGTTGCCCGATGGCCGCTACGTCTACACGGTGAGGAACAAGCTTTATCGCTCTTCACCAACCAGCAGCGCATCCGAGTTGATCGCTACCTTGGCTTTGCCGGGCAGCTCGCCCGACGAAGGAGTTCCCCTTGCCTGGGGAAATACGTTGGCGGTCAGCCCTGATGGAAAGAAGCTCGCATTGACGTGGTCAGAAGCTGCGCGAAATAGCAGTACGGACACTCATATTTGGGTTGTGAACATGGATGGCACCGGGTTGCACCGGCTCACGAGTGCGCCCGACCCGCAGTCGGCTCTGAACTATGCGTTTACAAGTCCCACATGGTCGCCTGACGGCCAATGGGTGGCTGGTGTACTTGACATGGGTGGGGTAGCGGTGGCTCCTGTTTTCCCCCCGGATCAGGCGTTCCCCGGCGTCCCCGGAGGAATCATTGGCGCCACGGGTTGTGGTTCCAGCCCAGTGTTTGTGCTGCCCGTCAACGCTGAAAACGTACCTATTTCCTGGCCGGCGTATGACGTCAACCATGGCGTGAAAGTCAGGAACCCGTCCGGCGATGGCGGTCGATGGGTGTCCGCATGTGACTCGATTGCCTGGATACCCTGACCGCTTCGATGTAGCCACAGTAGCGTGATCTGGTCTCCGGGTGGAAAGACCATCGCTTTTGCCGTCGGCACATGCCAACCGCTCAGAGGCTGAGAGTTTTTCGAGCGTGTCCGAGCAGCGCGTCCAAAGGCGCCTGATCTAGGCGCAAAGCGACGCAGCCATAGCCCGGGCTATGGCGAGCATTTGCAACGACGAGCAGGGGTCTTTTGACGTGATGAGCGGGCATGATCGAAATACTCTCAGCCTCTCAGGGAATGAAGGAATCATCGATGCGAAAGTTCTTGCGGGTACTGCTTGTCGTCAGCGATCTGGCCTGCGCTCAAATCGTCACGAGCCGGATGCCGTCGAGCCGGAAGATTCTTCGCGAAGGAGGAACTTTGCACCGACTCCGAAAGTTCTTGTTGGCCGCCTGTGCCATTGCGGTCGGCTGCCCCGCGGTGGCGCAATGGCTGGGCGCGGACTATGCCGCGACCGGGGCGCAGTACTCGAGCTTCGCTGCATCAAGTTTCGTCAATCAAAGCATCATCAACGGTTCGATGCTGAAGGACGTGCAGGCGACCCGTCGTTCCTCGAACGATCGCCCACCGGTCGCGGCCAGCATCACGGTAGCCGATGGTGTGCGGTCTGGCGCAACTTCGCGTGAGTTGGCTGCCCGGTATCCAGCGGCTCAACGCACTCAGATTGAACGTGCTTTCAACGAAGCCTTCATTGGCTACCAGAAACTCGAAGCGCAGTTCGGCATTCCTAGAAATGATGTCGCAGGTGCTGTGGCCGCTTTCATTGCAGGCAACTACATGGCCTACCGCAACGCCGACTTCCCAGACAAGCACTTCCCCTTGCTGGTTGATCAAGTGCGCACTGTGCTGGCTTCCAACCCCGTGTTCACCCGCGCGTCAGCGGCCGACAAGCGCCAGTTGTATGAACAGATGGCCATCATTGGTACGTTCATGGCGGTCACGAACGAGGCGTTCAAGCGAAACCCCAACCCGGAGTCCGAGCGCAACTTTCGTCAAACCGCCCAGGCAAACCTGGAACAGTTTCTGAAGAGTGACGCCGATCGTCTTCAGATCTCTGACTTGGGAATGGTGATCCAATGATCAGATTCGTAGCTCTTTGGTTTGTTGCTGTGCTTCTGGCGCTGCTCTCAGTCTTCGTTGAGCAGACCGGGCCGGAGCTTGAGCAGTACGGAAATCTTTGCGGCACCTCGCACGATGATCCCTGCATGAGGCCAGTGCTAAAGGGCGGCTTCCCTCTCCCGTTCCTGTTTGATGTTTCTGGCGTCTCCGTCGAGAATCAGCTCGCCTTCGGCGAGGATCGCATTGTTCCCAGCGCGTTCATGGTCGATTGCGGCGTGTATGCAATAGCAATATGGCTGTCGTTCCATGCCGCCAAACGGCTGCGTCGCCTCATCGCACAGCGAGCCAACTGACCCAAGCCAGTGCATCCGACGCCTAATCGGGTAGCCGGGGGTATCTGGCCAAGAAGGCTGGACGAGTGAGCCGTAACCCTCGCTCGAGGGCTCTTTCGCTACAAAGCTTCCAACATGTCAAGCAACACCGAGCCGAGGTGAATCGCAGTAGCGATTCACGAGGTGTCGATTCGACCTTCTATACGGCCAGAGGCCGGCGTCCTCGATTCAGCCCACGAGCTCGCTGATCGGGATGATGCGATCGGGCTGTTCTTCATGCCCCGTGAGAGTCAGGTTTGCAAAAACCAAAATCGCGTCCCCATGCTTTTCGATGCAGGGGTTGCCCCAGTTCTCTTCGCGCGTCGGATGAACGAGACGGTATGCGCAACGCTCCGCGTCATAGATGAACAAGCTCAGGATGCGAGGAAATTCCGCGTAAGAAAGTTGAAGCGGATGGTCTTTGGGGCCAGACACGAGCGAGACGAAAAAGCGATCGTCGATCCAATGTCCTCCGACAGGGGGTTCATGAAAGGGACAACTCCCTCCTTCAACATAGTGAACGCGCAAACCATCTACCCAAAGCTCAGATCCATCCCACGTGGGTTCGCTCCAAAACACCGCCCTGTGCTTGTCATGTGGAGAGATTTCAATCTCGATCGTCCTGCCGTAGTGGCCGCTGTGTTTGTTGGTAGGGTCGAATTCGAATCCTGCTGCGGCGCAGTCCTCGTAACTGGCTTCACGCAGCAAGTTCAAGATGAAGTCTCGAAAGGTGTCGCGGCCAAGAATGGCGTGATATCGAAGCGGGTTCCAGAGCCACTCTGCGAGCACCAAACCCTTGGGTGAGGTGCGCAACCAGTCTTTCCATTTCAAGATATCCGTGCCCCAAGTCAGCAATGCCTGCTCCTCTTGGGTGCCTTGCGGCGCAGGCGCAATTGATGGTGGCGCCACGACGCGACCCAGCCAATCGGTGAGGCGCTTTGCTCGGGACGAACTGTCAGGATCGAGCGGTGACTGCGGAGGCGATTTCTTGGTCACGGGATAAGTGCCGGGCGAGTTGACGAAGACATGCATCGTAGTCAATGCAAGGCTGTTCGCAATGAACCTATTTGCAGCGCGAGGGCACATCAGCACCCCCGCGCCAAGCCGCATCAGAACCAGCCCTTGACTTTGTCGGTCCATCCCGAGACGGTGTGCGCAACAGCGTCACGTGCCCCGCAAATCTGGGCCCCGTACGCAATGCCTACGCCCACCCCCAGGCCGACGACTGCGCCCACGATGGTGCCTGCGACTGGCACGCTCGATCCGATCAGTGCGCCGGTGGCAGCTGCTGCGCCGATGGAGGCCGCCGTTCCAGCGGCCACGGAGACGGCGCCGACGGTGGCGTCTGCCGTCACGTTGCCGATCGCCTTGGACTCGCCGTGCGCCAGGCCTTGGCGGTTTTCGTATGCCGAGACGCCGGCCGCGACCACCACGCCAACGGCTGTCGAGCCCAGCGCGCGCGTGGCGAGCGTTCGCGTCGCGAAGCCTGCGGCGGCAGCGCTGGCCGTCTTCTGGCTCGCTGTCTTGATGGCGTCGCCGGCAACCACCTTTGCAGCGATTTGCGTGGCCGATCGCTCCACGGCGGGGCCGATGGCTCGATCAAGCAATGGCGTCACTAGACGCTCACCCCTTGCCATGACGGCGCCTGCCGCTGCGCCGGTCGCGGAGTGCCGAGTCACCTCGCCAACCTTGTCGAACGACAGCTTGCCGTCCAGACCGAGCTTGAGCAGAGTCATGCCCCCTGCAGCAAGCGCACCAAATGCTGCGCCTTGCCTTGCCGATGGCAAGTCCGGCTGCGCGATAGCTTTCAGCGGCCCCACCGGTTCGCCGAAGTTCTTGCCCAGTGCTTTCATTCGCGCTTCCGGCGAGCTTCCGAGAACCTCCCGATAGAACGTGCGGGGCTTGAATACTTCGCCGGGGTTGGCCTTCTCCCACGCTTTCTTGAAAGGCTCGTATTCGGTCGAGGCCCGCGCCTCTGCCTCGGCGCCCATCTGTTTCAGTTCTTTGACAGAGTAGGCGCGATCGCCGATGACGACATTGCGAGTGCCTGGGTCGCAAACGGCGCCTTCGAGCGCTGCAAGATTTTTCTTTTCCAGCAAGGCGGTGAAGTCCCCGTGCTTGTCCAGCACGTAATACCCCACAGCGCGCGGGCTCGAGCTTGTGGACTCTGTTTGCCAAGCAGTTTGCCGACCCAGTTGAGATTCCGGCTTCACGACGATACCGCCCGGCTCTGAAGCGACGCCTTTCTTGCTCAGGCTCTTGTCGATGGTCGAGGCCAAAGTATTAGCCCCGTACTTGGTGCTCTCGATGTGGAGCACACCATCCTTGGTCATGAAGTACAAATCCGCATCGATATCGGGAACGCGGAGTATTGGCAATCCGGCGCGATCGGCGGGCTGGTGGGCACCTGCGTCGTAGACCAATTGCGTGCCGCGGGCCAATTCAACCTTGTCCAGCACTTCAACTGCCCGCGTGAGCTGCGCAAGCGCGCCTCTGAAGTTGCCATCGGTCTTGGCACTGTTTGCCGCAATGTCGGGTTCGACAGCCAAGTAGCGCAGGTGCTCGCGAAACTGATTATTGATGTGCGGCTCGATCTTGCCGTCGATCACGGCATTGCCCAGCCGTTCCACCACGTTCTTGACCTGCGCCGCTCGCTCGGGCGAGAGATCGGTTCGGGACAGTGCCGTGCGTGCATTGGCGGCGGCATCGGCCAACGCAATCGCGGTCGTACCGGAAACCGGTTCGCTGGTGCTGTTGGCGATGCGAAAGCCCTTAATGGCTCGGGCCTGTGGATCCAGGGGTTGCGCTGCGATGCGCGCCGCCTCGGCACCGGCGGCGGCAATGGCGTCGTCCGATCTCGTGTTGGGCGGCCCAGTGTTAGCACCGGCGATTCCCGAGATTCCATTGGTCATGCAGTTCTCCATCTGGTTCGATTAGTCATGGACATGGCCCGAAACAACTTACCGTTTTTGGGGGTGCCGGGCGGGCGCGCTGCGGCGTTGCTCCTCACTTGTGTGGCTCGCCACACGGCGCTCGGAGCGCCTTGCATCGCATCCCTCCCAGCGCCCCCAAAACGGGAACATATTCCGGGCCATGTCCATGCACGATTCCTACAGCGGGAAGCGACACCGCCGGAGGATTCGTTGAACGGATCAGTTGCCCGAGGTGCCTTTGCGAGGCACCCGGCAGGAACACATCAGACGTGTCCGTTCCAACGCGAAAGGGTGAGATCGATGCTCATCGAAGCGCGCAGATTGACGTCAATGTGGGGCGCGCGGTAATGGCCGGTGGCCTCGTTGAAGTTCGGTGAGCCGCCCGGATACATGCGTCCACCGCCCGGGTGAGCCGGCTCGCGGGGCGAGTCGCCGCGGTCGTGCAAGACCTTGTTCAGCGCGCCGAGGAACATCCCCGTGAAGCTGATGCTCAGCAAGCTGCCGAGCATGCGGAACGCGTCCTTGTATTGGTTCTGCAGCTTGTCGGCGCCACCTTTCAGAAGGTCGGTGTCGTTGATGTAGCTTTGATCGACCTTGCGCACCATGCCGTTGTCGTCCACCGCCACGAAGCCCTTGCCGGCGGGGTTTTCCTGGACCACATTGCCGTCGGCGACAGCCCAGTCGAGCACCTTGCCCCAGCCCTTGGCTTCGTCGATCTTCAGGTCGCCGGTCTTGTTGGTGTCAATGCCAGAGACCTGCGCGCCGTAGTCGCCGTTGGTGATGGTCACTTTCGACGACAGCGTCATGTTCGGATTGTTCGCCCAAGGGGTGGTCTCGATGGTGACCTTGGTGCCGTCTTCGAGCTTGAGCGAGGTGGTGCCCCAGAAGTCGAAGGCGTGCTGGCCGTCGACGTTCATGTGCGGGTCACCCCAGGCCTGATAGCACTCGCCGGTGTGCTTGTTGTTGATGGTGACCGTGTTGTTGTCGCCCATCGTGATGCGGTAGTTGTCGTTCTCGAACACCGCCTGGCCCCCTTGCATGGTGGTGCTGGCGTGGGTGGGGTTGGAGGCGTCGACTGGGGCGGGCTGGTAGCAGCCGCCGACGGCGATGTTGGACTGGATTTGGGTCATGTATGAACTCCCTGAGATGGATTGAAGGTGGACGGTCCGCAGCGCGGAAGCTTTGTGAGTTCGAGCTGCGGCGGCTGCGTTGATGTCGCGTGCCGTGCCATGATTTAAGCGGCGAGACGAGAAAAATGTAAGAACGTGCGAACCCCTTTCGGGAGACCACGTACATGCAGCCATAGGTGCCGATCGCTCGCCTGCGACCCCCCTGTGGTGCACCCTAGCTAGTGCGCGCACGGCTATCGGGTGGGGAGACAACGCGCCTCTAATTCAGTTGGTGATCCACCAGGCAAACCTGAAGAAGGGAGTGACGCATGAGCGCAGAGCAGATGCTTGCGAAGTACGAGCAGATCGAGGCACGCTTCGGCTTGCCCAAACAAGACGCCGCGGGTGCAGTGGCCGCGTTCATCGCCGGCAACTACATGGCATACCGCGACGTGGACTTCCCTGATAGCAGCTTCCCGTCGCTTGTGGCCCAGATGCGCGAAGTGATTGGAGCGAACTCAGCATTCGCCGAGGGCTCGCAAGCCGATAAGCGCACCTTGTACGAAGAGATGGCCGTCGTCGGCATGCAAATGGCCCTGCAGCGCGATGAGCTCATGCGCAAGCCGGATGCAAAGGCGCGTGCCCAGATGATGAAAATGGGCAAGCGCCATCTGGAACAGTTCCTGAAGTTCGATGTCACGGGACTGCTGATTACCCAGCGGGGCCTGACGGTTCAGTAGATCGCGATAGTGGGCGGTGCCGCCTTGGCGCCGTTCGATGTCAGGACTGAGAGGCTGAGAGTATTTCGATCATGCCCGCTCATCACGCCAAAAGCCCCCTGCTCGTCGTTGCAAATGCTCGCCATAGCCCGGGCTATGGCTGCGCTTTGCGCCTAGATCAGGTGCCTTTTGACGCGCTGCTCGGACACGCTCGAAA